>Ga0070717_10000138_pt1 | contig 54320 bp, 54 predicted proteins | sample LARL113metaG_FD_71366 | JGI IMG/M metagenome (GOLD analysis project Ga0070717, IMG submission 71366) | Corn, switchgrass and miscanthus rhizosphere microbial communities from Kellogg Biological Station, Michigan, USA - LAR L11-3 metaG | ecosystem: Host-associated > Plants > Roots > Rhizosphere ...
GGCGACCTGCAGCTCGAGCAGGTCGACGGTGGCACGCATGAACTTGAGGCCCGCGCCCAACTCCTCAGGCGCGAGCGACTCGACGTCGACAGCATCCAACTGCTCGAGCATCGAGTTGCGGAGCTGAACCGTGGAGGTGCCAGATGCGGCCCCCGAACCCCCATTCAACATGACGTAATTTTACCATGTCAACGAACAAACGTACGGTCTTAACACCCCATTCTCAGATGCTCCTGAGCGCTCGCCGGAGGAGATGGGCGAAGTCCTGGTCGAACTTCCATCTGTCTGGCGGTGGTAGGAACTCCCGCTGTCGGATCTTGGCGATGGGGTGCGCAAATATACCGACCTTCAGCGCCAGCTCAAATTGATCGATGAGGTGGTTGCCCCAGGGCTCCAGATACGCATCGCGCAGCCTGCCGAACCACGCGTCTCCTGGCTGGACCTGGCTGTATTCCTCCAGGAAGCGGAACGTCACGACCAACGAGAAGAACGGGTGCGAAATCGAGCTGTCACCCCAGTCCAGCAGCCGGGGGCGGCCGCCTCGGACGTAGACGTTTGCCATGTGGAGATCGTCGTGCTGGACCGATGCTGCCAGCCCGTAGCGCGCAAGTTCGCCGCACAATTGCGCGAAGCGACGTCGGAATGAGCGCAGCAGCGCTACCTCTGCGGCGTCCAGCGGCAGGCGCAGTCCGAGTAGGTCGGCGTACCGGCTTGGCAGCGCTGCGACTGGGAGCGCGGGCACGCCATGTGCTGTGTGGTCGACGGCGTACTGCACCTCGCCCCGCTGAAGTTCGGCATAGAGCGGCAACACCGTCAACCACGTTTCAGGGGGGTTGCCCACGCTGCTGAGTTGGGTCCCCGCATCGGCAAGCAGGAGCCAGCTGCGCTCCTCGTCGTAGGCGAGAACCGTGGCCACGCGGTCCGGCCAGCGACTACACAGCTGGGCACTCAGGCGCGGTTCGAACGCCTGCACCGGCTGACACGCCTTGAACCAAGCCAAGCCGCCCTTGATCGGCACCCGAAGCACCTTCGACCACGGCCTGTCGTGTGTGAGCTCGATCGGGCCGACGGGGTCCAGATGCCTCCGAATCCAATCCTCAGCTATCCGCTGACCGTCCCCGCCGGCGGAGGCACCGGAGCGCGCGTTGCCGGGCGTGCGCTCGTCCGAGACCACCCTGCCGTCCTTGAGGCGGATCACGCGCTGGGTCTGGGCGGCGATGTCGAGGTCGTGGGTGACGATCATGAAGGTCACCTTCTGCTCGCGGTTGAGGCGCTGCATGATCCCGATCAGCTGGGCCGCGGTCTCCGTGTCCACCGAGCCCGTCGGCTCGTCGCCGAGCACCAGGGTGGGCCGGTTGATCAGGGCGCGCGCGATCGCCACCCGCTGCTGCTGGCCGCCCGAGAGCTCGTCGGGCCGGTGGTTGATGCGGTCGCTGAGCTCGACCACCTCCAGCAGCTCGAGGGCGCGCGCCCGGCCGCCGGGCACCTTGGTCCGGCTGTAGCGCAGCGGCAGCATCACGTTCTCCACCACGTTCAGGGTCGGCAGCAGGTTGAACTCCTGGAAGATGAAGCCGATCTTCTGGCCGCGCACGTCGGCGCGCTGGCCGTCCTTGAGAGTCCCGGCGTCGACGCCGTCGAAGAGGATCCGTCCCCCAGTCGGGCGCAGCAGCAAGCCCACCAGGTCGAGCATCGTCGTCTTGCCGCTGCCCGAGCGGCCGACCACGGAGACGAACTCCCCACCGTGAATCGTCAGGGTCACGCCGTCCAGTGCCCGCACCAGGTTGGTCCCCTGGCGGTAGTGCTTGGCGAGGTCTACGAGCTCGATTTCAGCCATTTGTCTGGTCAGAGTGCCATCGTGGCCTGGGTGCGCACCGACGCCTTCTGAGCCCAGGCTTACTTTTCGTAGCCAGCGAGCGTGCTTTTACCTCAAGCTATGCGCCGATGAGCGCGGCGAGAGAGATAGAGGACATTCAGCGACAGCTGGTCCGGCACCAGCACGACCACCCGCCGGTGCGGGACCTGAACCGGGAATCGGACCGCCGGCAGACGCTGGCCCAGCGCATCGGCGAGGACTTCGCGCGCCTGGTCGGGAGCTGGACCTTCGTGGTCATCCAGGTCCTCCTGACGCTGGCCTGGCTGGCCCTCAACGCGCTGGCCCTGGTCAACCACTGGGACCCCTATCCCTTCCAGCTCCTCAACCTGGTGATGAGCCTGGAGGCGGCGCTCTGGGTGTCGATCGCCCTGATGGCCCTCAACCGATTCGCCGATCGCGACCGCCTGCGCGCGCAGCACGATTACGAGATCGACGTCAAGGCGGAGGAGGAGATGCGCACCCTGATGACGCACCTCGAGGTCCAGGACGATGTGCTGCTGCAGGTCCTGCACCGGCTCGACCGCATCGACCGCGAGATGCGCCGGATGGCGCGCCGGATGGGCATCGGCGAGGACGGCGAGGGGGCCAAGAGCAGCACGGCCTGATCGCCGCCGCCGCCCTGCTCCTGCAGGCGGCCTGCGGCTCGCCGGCCCCGGCGGCCCCGCCACCGCCCTCCTCGGCCAGCCCCGTGATAGCCGCCGCTGCCGCCGCCGCCGCGCCCGCCAGCATGGGCGCCGAGGTGACCTTCCGAGAGACCGGCCTGGCGCCGGGTTCGGCGGTCAACGTGATCGTCACCGCCGACGGCTTCGCCGACTACGGTTGCGCCGGCCCCAACGGGCGCCTGGCCGGGCCCAGCCTGCCGGTCACCGGCCAGGTCAGCGCGCTCAGCCCGCTGCGCGCCGACGCCGCGGGCGAGTTGAACGCGACCATCAGGCTGGCTCCCCCGCCGCCGGCCGGCATCGAATGCCGGCCCGACCAGCGCCCAGTGGTCACCAGCGCCCGCTACACCAACCTCGAGCTGTCGGACGTGACCAACCGAGTCCGCCTCGCGCTCAGCGGCCAGGTGAGCACCCCCTGACTCACATCCGGGCGAAGGTGTCGGCCAGGCCGAGCGAGGTCATCACGTTGCCCAGGACCACGAAGCCGAGAGCCAGGCCGGCGACCAGGCGCGCGTAGCCGCGCAGCGGCGCCAGCGCGGGCACCGCGACCAGGGCCGAAGGCGCGACCACTACGGCCAGGATCACCACCAGCAGCGCCGGATCCGGGATCCAGCTGGAGCCCGCGGAGCCGAGCCAGTACTCGGTGGCCATGGCGCCGCCCAGCACCAGCACCGCCAGCAGGCGGGCGGGTGAAGGCTCCACGAAGGCACGCCAGGCCAGGTTGCCCGCCGCCATGTACACGAAGGGCAGGACGATCACGTGGTACCAGCCGTACTGCGCTGTGAGCTGCTCTCCGGCCAGCACGGCGATGGCCGCCGCATAGGCGAAGAGCGGCCAGGCCAGGAGGCGCTCGGCATCCGAGCGGCGGCTGTGGAAGAGCCAGAGGCCGGCCCCGATCCAGCCCAGCAGCCACCAGCCGTCGCGGAGGCGCCGGTTGACTCCGGTGGGCTCGGCGATGAACGCGAAGGCGGCCATCACCCCGTGCCGGTTCAGCGCCTGCTCGGCGACGATCCTCCAGAGCAGCGACCAGTCGACCAGGGCGCCGTACACGAGATAGAGCCCGATCCCGGCGGCCGCGCCCAGCACGCAGGCAACGCCCCAGGCCCAGCGCGCGTTCACGGCCAGGATCAGCGCGGCGACGGCCCCGACCGCGACCCCCGTGACCTTGAAGAAGGGCTCCAGCACGCAGATCGCGACCAGGGCGGTGCCGGTCAGCCACGCCCCGCGGCGGCCGGCCAGGCGCGCCGCCAGCAGGACCGCGACCAGGAAAAGGGGCGCCATCACCGACTCCGGCTCTGCCTGCCGCGACAGCAGCACCGCTCCCGGGCCGGTGGCCAGCACCACCGCGCCGGCCAGGGCCGCGGGCGCGCCCAGCGGCCGCCGTGCCAGCAGGTGGACGAGCGGGATGGTGGCGGTCGCGAAGAGCACCGGCGGGATCCGGACCACCTCCGGCGAGAGCGCGGTCATGTCGCGCTGGCCCAGCAGCCAGAGGTAGACGCCCATCAGCAGGCTGAAGCCCGGTGGGTGGTCCATCCAGTGGTGGACCATCGGGAAGGTGGTGCCGTAGGCCTGGAGCAGGTCGCCCGGCGGGTAGGACTTGAAGTAGGACCAGGTGTAGGCGTCGCCGTGCGCCAGCAGGTTGAGCCCGGCAAACGAGAACTGCAGCTCGTCGGCGTTGTCCAGGAAGCCGGGCGCGACGCCGTAATCGTGGAAGCGCAGGCCCAGGCCGACAAGCGTCACGAGGCCCACCAGCGCGGCCTCCCAGCGCGGCGTCAGAAGCCGCGTCAACGCACCCTGTAGACCACGTAGCCGCCGGCCTGGTACACGATGTCCCCGTGCGCCGCCCAGTAGGCGGGGCTGGCCCCGAAAGCGAGCTCCTGGGGGCCGATGACGACGTAGCTGACGTGATCTCGCTCCAGCAGGTCGGGCGTGGAGGGGTCGCCGGCCAGGATACGGCGCTCCTCATCGGTCTTCTGCACCCAGTCGGAGAGGCCGTAGGTCCACAGCCAGCCGCCATATCCGGCAACCACCCGCCTTCCACCCAGTGCCGGCACCGGCTCGTTGTGCTGGGGCGCCACCGCGAAGACGGCCTTGGGGTCGGTGTGCTCGCGCGCCCACTGCGCCACCGCCAGCCCGTTGGAGTCGATGAACAGGGCCGTCATCTGGGTGCGGTCCAGCGCCCGCGCCAGGTCGAGCCCGCCGCTGGCGCAGAGGACCACAGCCAGGATCCCGGCGATCACCGCGCCCTCCACGCCGCGGCGCGCGAGCCTCACCAGCAGCGCGCCCAGCGCCAGCGAACCGAACAGGAACCAGAAGATGAAGAACTTGGTGTTGTCCCATTCCCAGGGCTGGAAGACGGCGAAGTTGGGCACCAGGAACCACAGCCACAGAGGCGCCAGCCGCGCGGCCATCCCCGGCGGCAACGTGCCCGCCCACAGCTGGGCGGCGGCCAGCGCGGGGATGAAAAGACCCGTGTTCTTGAGCCAGAACCAGATCGCGCCGTCATGGTGCGGTGGGAAGTCGGCCAGCCAGCCCGGCAGCCAGCGGACGTCCGTGGTCCCGCCCTGCAGCATCCAGAGCGTGACCGGCAGGCCCAGGCCGAGCGCGGGCACGAAGAAGGCGACGTAAGCGCGGCGGCGATCGAAGAAGGCCCAGAAAGCGGCCAGGGCGAGCGCGGTGCCGTAGCCGTGCAGGTGAAAGAGCGGCGCCAGGCCCGCCACCACGCCAGCGAGCGCGTAGCCCTGCCAGGGCGCCCGCTCGCGGGCCAGGATCAGGAGCGCGGCCACGATCAGGGCCACTGCCAGCCCGAACAGCACCGAGCGCTGCGGCACCAGGTAGGCCAGCACGGGGTTCAGCCACTGGTAGTTGTGATCGGGGTCCATGGTGTAGAAGCGCGGCAGGTGCTGGAGCGCGGCCGCGCCCAGCCGGTCGAGATCGGAGAAGAAGTTCAGGAACCCGAGCCCGCCGCCAAGCAGGAAGACCAGGCAGCCGGCGGCGCTCGCGGCCAGGGACCCCACCAGGCGAGCTCCGGCCAGCGCGACCACCGCCGGCAGGGCCAGTGCCAGGTAGCCGCTGGTCAGCACCAGGCTGGAGGTGAGCGAGGCCCCCAGGTCGACCAGGGAGGCCGCGAAGAAGTCGACCATGAAGGGATAGGCCATGGGGTGGCCGGGATCGACCGGGAACTCGGGCGGCAGGTTCTGGCCGTAGGCGAAGGAGCCCGCGTACGCGAGGTGCGCTGCCCAGTCGCCGTAGAAGCCGTTGGCAGTGGTCAGCAGCCCACCGGGGGTGAGGCTGTAGCCCCCGCCCAGGTAGTAGAGGGCGAACGCCCAGCAGGCGGCGAGCAGGCCCCACAGCGGCCAGGCCTGGCGCCAGCGCCGGCCCAGGTCAGCGGCTTCCGCCGCCAGCTCGCCAGCCGCCGCCAGCCGCCAGCCCGGCGCCGAGACGGCCAGCGCCGCGCCCAGGCCGAGGAGCACGCTGAGCACGCCCAACCCGGCCAGCAGCGCGACCAGGAAGCCGGCCGCAATCGCGGCCATGGCGCCGATCACCATGCCGAAGGCGACGCGCTCCTCGAGCCGAAGCGGCAGCCTGCTCAGGTATGTGATGCCCGTCCCGGCCAGCGCGCAGAGCGCCAGATACAGCGCCACCGGCAGCGGCATCAGGAGCGCCATCACCACCAGCAGCGCCAGTGCGGCGCCCGCAACCAGCACCGGCCACCCGAGACGGAGGTTGACCGGCTCGGCGGCGGCTACCTCGGCGCCGCTAGACCCAGCTCGGGAACCAGGCCTTGCCAGCGGGGAACCCTCCCAACAGGGCCGTGTCGCCCATTGGCAGCCCGGTCCACAGCGGATAGAAGTAGAGGAAGAAGGCGACCGCCACCACCAGGTGCCCATAGGCCAGGACGCGGCCGCTGACCACCAGGCGGGCGCTCTCGCCGAGCTGCACCGAGAAGCCGGGCGTGGCGGCGAGCCGCGCCAGCACGAAGGCCAAGCCCAGGACCATGAAGATGAGGCCTCCGAACATGTGGTACAGGAAGATGACGCGCGAGATCCGGAACCAGGGCAGGTACTGGCTCACGAACCCGACCGCGATCAGCGCGGCGGGGAACGACCGGTGGCGGAATACGAAGTACAGCAGCAGCGGCAGGCAGGGCAGGCTGGTCCACCAGATCCAGGGGTTGCCCAGGTTGTTGATCCAGGCGTTCAACGCGTGCCCCGACCACTGGTCGACACCCAGGCCCTGGTTCTCGAAGTAGTAGGCCACCGGCCGGTAGAGGAAGGGCCAGGACTCGGGCGGTGACCCGTACGGGTGGGAGGCGGTCAGGGTCGCGTGATAGTGGAAGATGTCGCGCTGGTACTTGATCAGATCGCCCAGGTTGTGGAACTGCCCGCGCATGAAGAACGGGAACCAGGACCCCACGTAGATCAGGGCCGGGATCGCCACCAGCGCCACCGCGCCCACGCCCAGGTACGGCGCCAGCTGGGCGCCCCCCGGTAGCGCCGGCCCCTCCCCCGTCCTCCACTCCCAGTACGAGTCGCCCGACCCCAGCCGCACGTTGACGTGGCGGCGGAACCAGCGGGCGAAGAGGAAGAACACGATCGAGGCCCAGGCCGCCAGCGCGATCCACTTGGCCGACACCGCCAGTCCCAACAGCACGCCCGTCGCCAGCAGCGTGATCAAGGACTCACGCGGCGTGCGGCTCCGCAGGTGCGTCAGAAACCCGTAATAGGCGAGCAGGATCAGAAAGATCGGAAAGATGTCGATCATCCCGATCCGCGACTGCACGAAGAACATGCCGTCGCAGCAGGTGAGCACGCCGGCGGCGAGCGCGAAGAAGCGGTCCGGCCACAGGCGCCGGGCGACCAGGTACATCATCGGCGGGCAGAGGCTGCCGAAGATGCAGGCCATGATCCGCCACCCGAAGGGCGTGAAACCGGCGTCGGCGTAGCTGCCCTTGTAGCCCTCGAAGGTGACCCGCCACCAGCCGTAGAGCCACTCCCCGGCGGCGATGAACTCCTTGGAGAGGGGCGGCTCGGGGTCGAAGTAGGAGATGCCCTTCAGGTCGTCGTGGGCGAAGACGCCGAAGTAGATCTCATCGAAGATCTCGCCGTCCGGCGGCGACAGGCGCCCGGCCTGGTCCGGATAGCCGCGCTGGAACGGGTAGCTGAGGCCGCAGAGGGTCCCCGGGTGGCCCTGAGGGTCGATCGGGGTGTTGTTGACGCAGATGCTGAGCGGCGCTCCGTCCAGCGGGTGGGCGACGAAGTCGGGCATCAGGGGGCTGAAGAAGCGCAGCCCGAAGGCGACCGCGAGCAGGGCGCTGAGCAGCGTCAGGTCGCGGCGCTCGAGGTCCAGCCAGCCCAGCAGGCGCGCGCCGGCGGTGGGACCTTCGACGAGTTCGGTTTCGGGCTCGGCGGCGGCGGCGTTCGCCCGACGAGCTGCGCCTACTTGCGCTTTCGCCGGCGCTTGCCTCCCAGGTTCTGCCCCAGCCGGTCGGGCAGCCGGGAGCTGATCTCCCAGGCCAAGGCGTCAGGGTCCGGGATGGGCAGCGCGATGGTGTCCTCGTAGGCCAGGCGAGGGCCCAGCTTGCGCACCAGCGCCAGCGTCGCCGGATCGTCCTTGCGCAGCCGGATGAAGAGGGCCGGCTTGGCCAGGTAGGGCTTGGCCATGGGGTGCTGGTGCCTGCGCCGGTAGGTTTCCTGGAAAGCGCTGGAGAGCGGCTGCACGCGGACCCCGCGCACCAGGCCGTAATCGATGTCGACGGCGCTGAGCAGGTTGGACACGCGCAGGTTCTCGTCGCCGGCCTGCACGTAGCTGCGGCGCCGGTAGTAGAGCAGGATGCCGCCCAGCAGGAGGCCGCTGGGGATGTAGAGCAGCCAGATCAGCGTGCCCTGGTCCAGCGTCCTGGTCTTCCCGTTGAGCAGGAGGAAGCTGCTGGCCACCACGCCGGCCACGACCAGGATCAGGGCCCAGAAGCGCTGCCGCCTCCACATCTCCTCCGCGTACAGGATTGGCTGCCGCACCGCTGTAACCCTACCTGCGTTCAGGGTCGCGCCCAGCCGCGCGCGCGTTCCACCGCCCGCCGCCACTCGGCCTGCAGCGCGGCCGCCCGGTCGCGCGAGAGGCGCGGTTCGAACTCGCGGTCGAGCTGCCAGAGGCGCTCCAGCTCGGCGTCTCCCGACCAGGCCCCAGAGCCGAGGCCGGCCAGGAAGGCGGCGCCCAGGGCCGTGGTCTCGGTCTGCCGGGGCCGCCGGACGGGGATGCCGAGCAGGTCGGCCTGGAACTGGCAGAGGAAGTCCATGACCGCCGCCCCGCCGTCCACCTTCAGCTCGTGCAGCGGATGACCTGAGTCGGTGGCCATGGCCTCGGCCACGTCGGCGGTCTGGAAAGCCATCGCCTCCACGGCCGCCCGCACCAGCTCGGCGCGACCCGTGCCCCGGGTGAGCCCGACGATGGCGCCGCGGGCGTAGGGGTCCCAGTGCGGCGCGCCCAGGCCGACGAAGGCGGGCACCAGGTAGACGCCGCCGGTGGAATCGACCGACTCGGCCAGGGGGCCCGCCTCGGCGGCCGACCCGATCACGCCCAGGCCGTCGCGCAGCCACTGCAGCGTCGCGCCGGTCACGAAGATGGCACCTTCCAGCGCGTAGCTGAGGGTCCCGCCCCGCTGCCAGGCGATGGTGGTGAGCATTCCGGTCCCCGAGGCGATGCGCCGGCCGCCGGTCTGCTCGAGCAGGAAGGAACCGGTGCCATAGGTGTTCTTGGCGGCGCCCGGCTGCAGGCAGTTCTGGCCGAAGAGCGCGGCCTGCTGGTCACCGGCGATGCCGGCGATGGGCGCGTCGATCCCCAGGAAGCGGTCGGGGCGGCTGCGACTGATCTCTCCGCTGGAGGGCCCGATCCTGGGCAGCACCGCGGGCGGCACGCCCAGCAGGTCCGCCATCTCCTCGCTCCAGGCGCCGCGGCCGATGTCGCAGAGCAAGGTGCGGCTGGCATTGGAGGCGTCGGTGACGTGGTCGCCGCCGGAGAGGCGCGCCACCAGCCAGCTGTCGACCGTGCCTGCCGCCGCCTGGGCGGCCCCCTCGACGTTGGCCATCGCCCAGGCCAGCTTGGTGCCCGTGAAGTAGGGATCGAGGACCAGGCCGGTCAGCTCGCGCACCCGGTCCTCGTGGCCCGCCGCACGCAGGCGGTCGCACTCCGCGGCGGTTCTCCGGTCCTGCCACACGATGGCCCGGTGCAGGGCGCGCAGCGTCTTCCGATCCCAGAGCACGAGAGTCTCGCGCTGGTTGGTGATGCCGATCGCGCGCACGTCCCCCGCCGCGGCACCGGCCGCCCGCAGCGCGTCGGCGGCCGCCGCCTGGACCGATTCCCAGATCTCCTCGGGGTCGTGCTCCACCCAGCCCGGCCGCGGGTAGTGCTGGGTGATCTCCCGGTACCCCTTGCCGGCCACGGCGCCGTCCATTGCCACGGCCACCGCCGTGGAGCCGGTGGTGCCCTGGTCGAGCGCCAGGATCAGCGCGTCAGCCACCTATGAAAGCGGTCTTCATGGCGTCCTTGCACGGACAGTCGCGCGCCTTGGGGATGCGTGTGACCAGGGCGAGGATGAGGTCGCGGACGCGCTCGTTGTTGGACGCGAAGAAGCGCTCCACCTCCGCCACCGTCACCGGCTCCATCCCCGGCTCGTCGGCGAGCCCCACGTCGTAGTCGGTGATCAGCGAGACGTTGGCGTAGCAGAGCTCCAGCTCGCGGGCCAGGATCGCCTCCGGGTACTGCGTCATGTTGACCACCTCCCAGCCCTGCGCGCCGAACCACTTCGACTCCGCCCGCGTGGAGAAGCGCGGGCCCTGGATGACGACCACGGTGCCGCCGTCGTGCATTGTCACGCTCAGCTCGCGCCCCGCCTCCACCGCCAGCCGCCGCAGGACCGGGCAGTAGGGATCGGCCGCCGCCACGTGGGCGACGCGCGGCCCCTCCGCGTGGAAGCTGTCCGCCCGGCCCCAGGTGCGGTCGACGAACTGGTCGCAGACCACGAAGTCGCCCGGCCTGACGTGCTTCTGGAGCGAGCCGGCCGCGGTGGGCGCCAGCACCCTCTCCACCCCCAGCTCCTTGAAGGCCCAGAGGTTGGCGCGGTAGTTGATGGCGGCCGGAGGCAGCGTGTGACGCGGTCCATGACGTGGCAGGAAGGCCACCTCCTCGCCGCCGATCGCACCGATGGCGATGGCCCCCGACGGCGTCCCGTACGGGGTGTCGACCTCGACCTCGCGCACGTCGTCCAGCAGCCGGTAGAAGCCCGAGCCGCCGAAGACGCCTACGCGCGCCAGGCTCCCGCCTCCTGCAGCACGCCCCGCTCCGTGATCAGCGCCGTCACCAGCTCGGCCGGAGTTACGTCGAAGGCGGGATTCCAGGCTTCCGTGCCCGGCGGGGCGAAGGTCGTGACCTCCGAGGCGGCGCGCTCCTCGATCTGGACGTCGGCGCCGGTCGGGGTTCCCTGATCGCGGGTGCTGGAGGGCGCCGCCACGTAGAAGGGCACCCGGTGCTCCCGGCAGAGGACCGCCAGCGGGTAGGTGCCCACCTTGTTGACCACATCGCCGTTGGCACAGACCCGGTCGGCCCCGGCCAGCGCCAGGTCGGCCATCCCGCGCTGCAGCAGCAGGCCGGCGGCCGAGTCGGCGATCAGCTGGTGCGGGATCCCCAGCCGGCGCAGCTCCCAGGTCGTGAGGCGGGCGCCCTGGGCCCGGGGCCGCGTCTCCATCACATAGACGAATGGGTTCTTGCCGGCCCCGTGGGCGGTGCGCACCACGCCCAGCGCGGTCCCGTAGTCGACGGTGGCCAGGGCGCCGGTGTTGCAGATGGTCAGGATCCGCGCGTCCGGCGGGACCAGACCGGCGCCGTGGGCTCCGATCCGCCGGCACTCTTCGACGCTCTCGCGCGCGATCGCGTGCGCCTGCTCGAGGGCGGCCTCAGCCCCGCCGCGCAGGAAGGCCGCCTCCACCCGCTCGACCCCGGCAAAAAGGTCGCGGGCGGTGGGCCGGGCCGCGCGCAGCTCGGCCGCGCCGGGCTCCAGCGTCCCCGCCCGGGCCGCCAGCGCCGCCCCGTAGGCGGCGGCCGCCCCGATCGCGGGGGCGCCCCGCACCACCATCTCGCGGATCGCCCGGGCCACCTCGGCCGAGGTCCGGCAGGTCAGGTAGACCTCGGCCTGGGGCAGCCGGGTCTGGTCGATCAGACGCAGCGCGCCCTCGGCCTGGTCCCACTCCACGGTCGCCATCTCAGATGAAATCTCGCACGGCCGCCAGGAAGGCGGCGGGGTTGTCCAGGTAGACGGCGTGGCCGGCGTCCGGGATGTCGACCAGCATCCCCTTCTCCATGCCCTCCGCGACTTTCCGCATCTCCTCCAGGGGCATCGGGCTGCGGGCGCCGTGCACGAGCAGGGTGGGCACCTGGATCTTGTGCACCTGAGCCAGGTCGTCCTCCTCGGTGGCGCGCAGCTCGGCTACCGTCTGCCGAGCCAGCTGAGGGTCGTGCGTGTGCACGTAGCGGCCGTCAGGCCGGCGCCGGTAGTTGTGGGCGAACCGGTCCTTGAAGAACACCTCGTCGACTCGTGAGCCGATCCGGCGCAGCGCAGCCAGCGCGTCCTGGGGATCGGCGTACGACTCGGCGTGTTCCGGCGGCGGTAGCTCGGCGTTCGGGTGCGGGCGGCTGGGCGCGATGTCCACGATCACAAGCCGGTCGAGCCGGGCTTCGTTGCGCGCCGCGAAACGATAGGCGACCCGGCCGCCCAGGGAGGCTCCCAGCAAGCTGAAGTACTCCAGGCCCACAGCGTCGACGAACTCGCCGAGCTCGCGCACGAAGACGTCGAGGCGGTAATCCGGCTTCCAACCGGAGAGCCCCTGGCCGCGTTCCTCGACCACGATCACGCGGCGGTCGCCGGCCAGCGCCTCGGCGACGTGAGACCAGTTGTGGGCGCTGCCCGCCAGCCCGGGCAGGATCAGCAGCGGGGTGGCGCCGGCCCCCTCCCAGTCCAGGTAGTGGAGCCTGACCTCCGCTAGCTGGGCGTACTTGCTCTGCGCTTCCAAGTCCGGTTCAGGCTGCCCGTGGCATAGCCCTCGAGGTCCGCGGCCACGAACTCGTAGCCGGCGGCGCGCACCGCCCCGACCACAGCCTCCCGCTGCTCGGCCAGCCGCGCGATCTCCTGGGGCTCGACCTCGATCCTGGCCACCGGCCCGTGGTCGCGGACCCGGACCTGCCGGAACCCGAGGGCCTGCACGGCCGCCTCGGCCCGCTCGATCCGGCGGAGCGCTTCCAGGCTCACCGCGGTGCCGTGGGGGATCCGCGACGAGAGGCAGGCGAACGAGGGCTTGTCCCAGTTGGGCAGGCCCAGGCGGCGGGCGGCGGAGCGGATCTCCCCCTTCCCCATGCCCGCCTCCAGGAGCGGGAAACGCACGCCCCGGCGCACGGCCGAGCCGTGGCCCGGCCGGTGGTCGCCGGCGTCGTCGGCGGTGGCGCCGTAGGCCAGCCAGCGCAGGCCCAGCTGCTCTCGCAGCGGCTCCAGGGTCCCGAACAGCTCCTCCCGGCAGTGGAAGCAGCGGTCGGGGTTGTTCTGGAGATATTCGGGCAAGTCGGTCTCGTGAGTCTCAACCTCCTCCAGGCTGACCCCCAAGGCGTGCGCCAGCTGGCGCGCCTCCTCCTGCTCGGCGGCGGGGAAGGCGGGCGACGACGCGAGCACGGCGATCGCCGAGTCGCGGCCGAGCTCGTCCAGCGCCAGCCGCAGCAGAAGGGTGGAGTCGACCCCGCCCGAGTAGGCGACCAGGACGGACCCCAGTTCGCGCACGATCCCGCGGGCGCGCTCCAGAGCGGCGCCGTCAAAGCTGTCGAGCCGGATCACGGCCCGAGCTTAGCCGCTTTAGCTGACCTGGACGGTTGCCTCGGAGGGCTCGAGCGCGGGCGCGCCGCAGAAGGCCTCGTAGTCGATCAGCCCGTGCACTGTCGGCTCGTCACCGCAGAGCGGGCAGTTGGCCTTCCGGCGCAGGTTGAGCTTGCGGAAGCTCATGTCCATGCCCTCGAAGATCAGCAGCTTGCCGATCAGCGGCTCGCCGATCCCGAGGAGGAGCTTGAGGGTCTCGAAGGCCATCATGCTGCCGATGATCCCGGGCAGTACCCCGAACACGCCGGCCTCGGCGCAGCTGGGCACCGATCCGGGCGGCGGAGGGGTCGCGAAGAGGCAGCGGTAGCAGCCGGTGCCGGCGGCCGCGTTGAAGTCGGCCATCTGGCCCTCGAAGCGGTAGATGGCCCCGTGCACCAGCGGCTTCTTGAGGAAGAAGGCGGCATCGTTGGCCAGGTAGCGGGTCGGGAAGTTGTCGGTGCCGTCGACGATGATGTCGTACGGCGCGAACACTTCGAGGGCGTTTTCCGAGTTCAAGTGCAGCCGGTGCTGGACCACTTTGACGTCGGGGTTGATGCTGGCCAGCGTCTCGGCGGCCGACTGCGTCTTCGGCTTGCCGACGTCGTCGGTGCCGTGGAGGATCTGGCGCTGGAGGTTGCTGGCGTCGACCTCGTCGAAGTCGACGATGCCAAGCGTGCCCACGCCGGCGGCGGCCAGGTAGAGGGCGGCCGGGGAGCCCAGCCCGCCGGCCCCGAGCAGGAGGACGCTGGAGTTGAGCAGCTGGCGCTGGCCCGCCCCGCCGACCTCGGGCAGGATCAGGTGCCTCGCGTAGCGCGAGACCTGATCGGGCGTGAAGGGCTTCAAACCGTTCTGAGACATCTCGAAGGAATATACCCAGGGGTCTCCGGCGGTATTCCTATCGCCCGAAAGGGGAACAATCATGGCCGTGGAAAACGACTACCTCGATGACGAGCAGGTCATCGCGCTCTATAACAGGGTGCGTACGGGCCGCCGCACCTGGCCGACCGGGATGTGGACGTCGCCGGCCGCTCTCCAGTACGCGGTCACAGTCTTCGACTACTGGATCCACAACGTGATGGGCTGGAAGTCCTGGGTCGAGGCCCGGGGCAAGGTGACCCCGATCTTGCTCGAGGAGCACCGACTGGCGGACGTGGTGGACAACGTCTTCGTCCCCGAGTTCGGCGAGGACTGGCTCGACTTCGAGGTGGTGCTCAACGAGTCCATGCGGCTCTCCGACGACACCGACTGGGGCGTCGACCTCCTCGACCGCCAGGAGCGGGTGGAGGCCGCTTTCGAGCACGCTTTCGAGCAGCTGATCGGCTCGCCCAAGTCACCCGACCAGCTCAGCCGCTATCACCGCTTCCGCAACCACCTGCTGCGGATGTGGGGCGCCTTCCAGGAGGCGCAGGCCGAGCACGAGAAGGCTGAGCGCGAGGCCGCGGACCGCTTCTGGGAGGGCCTCCGCCTGGTCCGGGCCACCCGCGGCCGCACGGCCGAGGGCTGGTCGATCGTCAACCACGATGAGGAGCGGCTGGGCGAGGTCACGATGCTCTGGGGCGATCCTCACCCCTACTGCCTGCTCATCCTCGACAAGCAGGTCGCGCAGGGCGGCTGGGAGCAGGTGATCTGGCGGCTGGAGCAGGAGATCCTGGTCGAGGAGCCGGGCGCGGTCACCTTCTCGGTATGGCACGAGGGCTTCATCGGCGAGTTCTACCGCTGCGCCGACTGTGGGGAGCTGCACAGCCAGTTCGACGAGGATCCCGCCGGCGGCCTGGGCCTGGGCGGCGAGGTGGACGACGAGGAGGACGAGCGCTGACGCGGGTGCGCGCCGCCGTAGTCCAGGCCAGCTCCGTGGCCTTCGACCGCGAGCGCACGCTGGCGAAGGCCGAGGGCCTGGTCGCCGAAGCCGCCGGCCGCGGGGCGGAGATCGTCCTCTTCCCCGAGGCCTTCGTCTCCGGCTACCCGCGTGGCATCACCTTCGGCACCGTGGTCGGCAGCCGCACGCCCGAGGGGCGCGACCACTTCCGCCGCTACTTCGAGAGCGCCGTCGAGGTGCCGGGCCCGGACGTCGAGCGGCTTGGCGAAATGGCGCGCGAGCACGGGGTGCACCTGGTGATGGGAGTCATCGAACGCGATGGGGGCACGCTCTACTGCACGGTCCTCTTCTTCGATCCCAACGGGACCCTGATGGGGAAGCACCGCAAGCTGATGCCGACCGCCGCCGAGCGGCTGGTCTGGGGCTACGGGGACGGCTCCACGATGCCCGTCTTCGACACCCCGCACGGGCGACTGGGCGCGGTCATCTGCTGGGAGAACTACATGCCGATGATGCGGATGGCGATGTACGCCAAGGGCATCCAGATCTACTGCGCGCCCACGGCCGACGCGCGCGACACCTGGATCTCCACCGTCGGCCACGTCGCGGTCGAAGGTCGCTGCTTCGTTCTCTCCTGCAACCAGTTCGCCCGCCGCTCCGACTACCCCGCGGACATACCCAACGCGCTCTCCGAGGAGCCCGACCAGGTCCTGTCACGCGGCGGCTCCTGCATCGTCGACCCCTTCGGAGCCATGCTGGCCGGGCCTGACTACGAAGGCGAGGTGATCCTGACGGCCGAGCTCGACCTCGACCAGGTCGCGCGCGCCAAGTTCGATTTCGACGTCAGCGGCCACTATTCGCGGCCCGACGTGTTCCAGCTTCATGTCGATGAGCGGCCCAAACCCCCCGTCATCGCCGGCTGACCTCGTCGCCGAGCTCCGGCGCACCCCGGGCGAGCTGTCCGCGCTGGTCGGCGAGCTGCCCGAGGACCGGCTGGGCGGCAAGCCGGGCGCGGACGGCTGGTCGGCGGCCGAGGTGGCGGCGCACCTGGCGCACTTCGAGGTCCTGGCCGGCGCCCGCATCCGGATGGTGCTGACGCTGGACAGGCCGCCGCTGGCGACCTTCGGCCAGGAAGAGTTCAACAGCCGCTTCGCCAGCCTTCTCTCGCTGGACGCGGCCCTGGCGCTCTTCGATCTCAATCGGGGCGTCAACTGCGCCATCCTGAGCCGCCTGCAGGCGGCCGACTGGGAGCGGATCGGCCTGCATCCTGCGCGGGGCGAGGAGACCCTTGCGAAGACGGTGGCCATGCTGGCGCGGCATGACCGCGAGCACCTGGAGCAGATCCTGGCGGCGGCGGCCGGCGTCTAGGCGTCCGCCGCCACGCAGCGGATGGCGTGGTTCTCGCCCTCCCAATCATCGCCGTGGTGCGTCGTCCACTCCAGCGTGGCGCCGGGCCGCATGACGTCGGTCGGGAGGGTCGCGACCCAGAGGCCGAGCGTGGTGTCCTGCAGCGGCAGCTCTTGGTAGGTGGCCCACTGGTCGGCCGTCCAGCGCACGATTCCCGGCCGCTCGACCTGCACCATGACCAGCCGCCCCGAGGGGAAGGTCGTGAACCGGTGCCGCCCATGCCAGACGAAGGCCGGGCTGGTGGGGGCCGCTCGCGAGTAGCGGCGGGCCGCGGGCTCGACCACGTCCGTGCGCCGGGCCGAGGCCAGGGCCACCAGCAGCTTCAGGTACTCACCGTGCGCCCACCCCAGCGGCGAGGCCGAGCCCGTGGGGCGCCCGAAGTAGAGCTCGCGCTCGGGGAGGTCGTCAGCGTCCCAGACCTGTTCCGGGAGCATCAGCTCCTCGCCGGCGAAGCTCTCCAGGGCCATCACCAGGTCCGCGATCGGCTGCTTCATGGCCAGCTCGCGATGCGCGCGCTCCGCGGTGAGCAAGGGCCAGGGCCGGCCCTGGCCGGCGCCGGGCCGCCAGGGGGAGCCGTTGGCCGCCTCGCCGTAATGGTCGCCGATGTACCGCCGCCAGGCCGGACCCCCGGGGAGTGCGGCCTTGAGCAGCGCATCGGCCGTGGCGAGGCTGTGCTCGATGCGCGGGTCGTCGGGGCCGCGCAGCCCGAGCCTGAAGAGCTCGACGAACTCGAGGCCGGTCGCGGACTCCGGAGGCGGGGGCCGATCGGGATCGGGATTGAGCCGCACATAGTGGCGGAAGGCGCGCAGGTAGCACCAGGCGTCCACGCGCTCGTGCCAGTAGTCGGCCACCGCCTGCAGGTGCTGGGCCGCGCGGGCGTCGCCGCTGTCCGCGGCGAACTCGGCCGCCGCGGCCAGCGCGGCGATCGACGAGGCCAGGGTGGAGGGCGATAGCCCCCCGGCGTCCTCCCAGCGATCGAGCGGGGTGATCGGGCCGTTGGTGAGCAGGAAGCAGGCAGCCGGGCGCACCAGCTCCGGCCAGGGGTCCTGCTCGAGCACGCCGGTGGTGCTCAGCCGCCAGGCCAGGAGGATGGGATAGGCGACCTCGTCGAGCTCGATCCCCGACCAGTGCTGGCGGCCGTCGAGCGTGAAGTTCTGGTCCCACGCGCCATCCGGACGCTGCCGGCGAGCCAGGAACTCGAACGCCCGCAGCGCCGGGCTGGCGTCGCCCATGTCCTGCAGGGCGGTCGCGATGTGGAACAGATCGCGGGTCCAGACCAGGTGGTAGACCTGGTCCCCGTCATGGCAGCTCTCACCCCAGGGGGCCGCGGGCGCGGCCACGAAGCCACCGCGGTGGGTCTTGTCCTCCAGGCCGCGTAGGACCGCCACCGAGGCCAGCGCGAGGTCCCCGCCGTCGCCGGCGACCTTGAGCACGTTGGGATCCAGGTCGGGCAGGTTGCGCCAGGCCTGCTCGAACTGCTCGCGCACGCGTCCCGCCCCGCGGCGCAGCGATTGCCGGGCCACCTCCTCGGCGTCCATGCGGGAGTTGGCGAACCCGATCGCGAGCTGGAACGCGCCGGCCGGGATCCCGAGGCGTCCTCCCACCGCCGCGTTGCCGGCGGTGGCCTGGGTCCAGTCGCCGAGCAGCTCGCCGTCGTTGTCGTGGAGGTCGACCAGCACGTCCGAGCTGTTGACGTAGCCCGCCAGCGCGTGCTGGAAGGGCCCCACGATCGCCATCCAGACTTCGTCCTGGCGGAGCGCCAGCACGGGCGGGTCGCGGTCGAGCACGAAGGCGTCGTTGCCCGGTCCACCCGGGCGCACGTGCGCCGAGGCCTGCAGGAAGAGGCGAACGTCGGGAAGCTCGGGGCGGTACTCGCCGCTGACGAGGACCGCGCTCAGGTCGGGGTCGCAGCAGAACTCCTTGTCGAGCCGGTACTCGGCGTGGACGCTGGCCACGCGGAAGGCGGGGATCCCGGGCCGCACCCAGCGCACCTCATGAACCGCCTCCCTGGCATCGTCCACCGGGGGCGATCCCGGCGCCGCGGCCAGGAAGCGGAGCTCGTGCAGCACCGGCCGGTCGAGTTGGGGAAAGAAGACCTCCGAGAGGTTGCCGCGGGCGATCGTCAGCCAGACCTTGCTGCGCACTCCGGGCGCCGTTCCGAAGCCCTGTTTGCGCCCCGGACCCCATGACGGCGGTGCGCCGGGGCTCCCGGGTGCGTGCATGCATGCAAAGTATGGGGCGGCCCCGTCGAGCTCTCAGGGTCCCCGTCTTAGAATCGGCTGCGGCCCGCACCGGGGAGGTGGCTGAGTGGTCGAAAGCGCTCGCCTGCTAAGCGAGTAGGGGGTGTGAAACTCCCTCGAGGGTTCGAATCCCTCCCTTCCCGCCACACCTGCCTTCCCTCTCGGACCGAACTGGCTCAGGCTGAACGTGATGAATGGACCACCGCCGAACAGTACTGGTCCTCGAAACGATGTCGTCGCTGCCGTCCGAAGGGAGTTTCCGACCAAGGACGTCGAGGACGTCCTCGGTTGGCTTAGCCGGCTCGATTCGGATCGTTTGCAGGTCGCGGTCCTCGTCGGCGCAACGTGGCGCGGAAAGCCAAGCGTTCGGGGAATCCGTCTAGAAGTCGAGACCGCACTTGCCGACTTCCGCGACGTGCTCATGAGCGAGTACGACGAAAGGATTGACTACAAGGCCGAACTAAAACGGCTCGGGCTTGAGCGGCCTTACCCCGTGTAGGCCGGACCTCGACCGCCGAGTTTCAGCACGGGAACTAAGCCACGATCGGGCCACCAGTATGGCCTCGCCAGCCGCAATCAAGCGCGTCAGGGACCGCGCCGCCTCGAACGGCCGCGCCAGCGATCCGGACGAAACGCGGCGCCCGGTGGCGCGACCAGCTCGAATCCGCCTTCCGGGACCCGCTCGAGCCGGTAGCCACCCTCTGTCACCTGCGGGTGGTGCTTGCGCCGGCAGAGCGGCACCCCTTGGTTGGCATCGGTGTCGCCGCCTTCCGCGACCGGCACCGCATGGTGGATCTCGCAGTCCCGGATGGGCACGTTGCAACCGCCGACGACACAGCGCGAATGGCGGGTGGAGATCTCCAGGCGCTGGTTCTCGCTGTGGCAGCGGCGCGCCCGTCCGAAGTTGAGCGTGACCCCCCGACCGTCGACTTTCTGCTTGCGCTCCACGTGGTCCTGGCCGCGCAGCCGGGCCAGCGTGCCCAGGCTGATGGGCCCGACACCCTCCAGCTCGGCCGCGACCTCGGAACCGGACTGGGTGCGCACGATCACCGACAGCTGGGGCCGGCGCCCGGCCTGCCGCGGCAGCTTGCCCGACCCGATCGCCCGCCCGCAGAGCTCGATCAGGGCGTCCGCGTGGCGCTGCTCCTGGCTGCGCTCGTCACCCTTCGCGGGGATGCCGATCAGCGACTCCAGACAGAGCCGCAGCTTCATGCCTTCGGGCGCCGGCAGCGCGCCCTCGAGGCCGAGCATTCCATCCGCGTGATCGAAGAGCCGCAGCCGCCGCTTCTCATGCTGGCGGTAGGCCTGGCGCGCCGCACCCTCGGGATCCTCGCGATGCCGGATCTCGAAGCCCAGCTTGCGCAGCTCCCGGGGATCGCTCTTGGCGGCCGCCGGCAGCAGCTCGGCCTGAGCCTGCAACGCGGTGGCTTCAGGTAGATCGCTCACCTGGCGGGCGATCAGCAGCGCGTGCTCGAAGGAGATCTCGCCCTGCTGGACCGCCTCGACGGTGGGCTCGAGAGTTTCGAGCTGGCGGGCCAGCGTAACCTGGCTGTCCGCGCTGGCGCCCGAGACGTGCGTGTGGGTGCGGATCCAATCCACCGTCGAGTGCTCGCCCAGCTCGTAGAACGCCTGCCGGCTGTCGAACGCAGCCAGCCACCGGGCGACCTGCAGCTCGAGCAGGTCGACGGTGGCACGCATGAACTTGAGGCCCGCGCCCAACTCCTCAGGCGCGAGCGACTCGACGTCGACAGCCTCCAGCTGCTCGAGCATCGAGTTGCGGAGCTGAACCGTGGAGGTGCCAGATGCGGCCCCCGAACCCCCATTCAACATGACGTAATTTTACCATGTCAACGAACAGATGTACGGTCTTAACAACGCGTCTAGCAGGGTGATGAAAATAAGTACCCTCCAGTGCGCACCTCGGGAGTCCCCTTCTCGGGGCAGAAGCTACTCGTGCGCTGAGTTGGCGATGAGCGCGAGCTGCTTGACGTGCGATCGCTCATGGCGAGCCAACCACGTCGCATAGAACAGCACAGTTCGCTCCAGCGCGCTGCCTGCGCCCATCACAGTCGCCGAACGTGACCAGCCCTCAGGCGGCAAAGACTCAAGGACCGCCAACAAGTCGGCACGCTGCGTAAGGAACGAGCGCAGCGAATCCGGGAACTCCAGTTCGAGATAGTTGGTCCTCTTGATCCAAGTACGGGGATTGATAGCCCGCAGCGTCGGCCTGTCTTCGGTGATGATCGCCGCGATGCAATCGCCCCAGACGTCGGCGCACGCACGGAGATGGGCAAGCACATCGTTGGCGGACCAGCTAGCGCGGTTCGGGCTGGTCCGTAGTTGAGCTGGTGTCAGCTCGGCAGTCAGCGCGGCGATGCGCCGCGGCGTTTCCGCCATCACGGCCAAGACCTCCTCAACCGTCAGTGATTTGCGGGGCACGTGACGGTCAGTAGCCTTTCCGAAACGGCGTCGCGCGCGTGCCCGTGCGCGCGCGGGGATTTAAGCTGCCAGCAACTCTCTCCCGCTTCGTCACCATCCACGTCTTCCAGGAGGCAGCATGCGCGGCAGGACCGACCGCCAGATCGGCTTCATCACGGCAACGCCAGACCAGTTCGTCGCTCCTGACCACCCCATCCGCCGCGTCAAGCCCAAGGTCGACGCCGCGCTCGCCCAGCTGGATCCGCTCTTCGACCAGATGTACCTCGAAGGCGGTCGACCCTCGATCCAGCCCGACCGCTTGCTCAAGGCCTGCCTGCTGATGGCCTTCTCATCAGCCTGCTAGGGGGCCGGCCGCGGCGGCCGCCCCCTCTCAGTGGATCAGCGTCAGCGCGAAGCGCCGGCCGTTGCCAGCGACGGGACCACGCCCAGCTGCTGAAGCAGCCCCAGCATGTCGTAGCTGGCCCAGGCTTCGACCACCTTGCCGTCCTGGTAGCGGTCGATGTCGACCCCGGTCACCGTCGCGAACTTGCCGGTCGGTGCGATGCCCATCAGCTCGCCCTTGTGGGTGCCGGTGGCCGTCCAGCGGGTGACCACCTGGTCGCCCTCGGCGATCTGGTCGTTGATCGTCATGCGCACGTCGGGGAAGGCCCCGCGGTAGATCTGCACGAGCTGCTTCATGCCTTCCGGCCCGCTGAACGTGCCGCCGGGCACGTTGGCGTCGTGGAAAGTGGCGTTGGGAGACACCAGCTCGTCGATGAGCCCGAGGTTGGCCTGGTTCCAGACCTCTTCGATCGCACGGCGCGCAAGGGCCTTGTTCTGGTCGGACATGAGTCGACTCCTTCCCTTCGGGTCCGGATGCTGGCATCGAGCGCCAGGCGTTCCTAGGTGCACCCCTTGCCCGAAAGGCGTTAAGGGGCGGGGAGCGTCGGTGACATGCATCATGCGCCCCCCACCCCGGTTAAGCCAGCAGGCCTAGCCGACGGCGGCGCCGGGCGGCGCCATCGCCCCCAGCTGCATCATCAGCCCCATCCCGTCGTTGAGGCCCCAGTGCGCGACCGCCTTGCCCCCGGCGACGCGGTAGATGCTGATGCCCTCGATCTGGACCTGCTTGCCGGTCGCGGGGATGCCCAGGAACGCGGCACCGGTGTGACTGCCGCGCACCACCGTGCGCACGGTCACCAGGTCGCCGTCGCCGATCACCTGCTCGATGCTCATGGTGCGGTCCGGGAAGGACGCCATGAACATCCCGTGGCCCGCCTTGGCGCCCTCCAGGCCGGGCGGAAACCCGGGCGGCGCATCGTGGTTGACGATGTCGGGCGCCACCAGGGCGCTCACGGCTGCGACGTCATTGCGGGCCCACGCCTCTTCGATCTTGCGGACGACTTCCTTGGCTTCGGACATTTCAGAACCTCCTCGTTCGTGTTACCCACAAGACGAACCCGAGGTCCCGGAATCGACAGAGCGGGCTGCCCGGTGAGATCGGGCCGCAATCGGGCCCGGAGCGCGCGATCGGCGACCCGCCCTCCCACCACCAGCACCCCCTCCGCGGCGAGCAGCTCCGATTGGCGCGACTCGTGGCCGGCGGCCATCCTGCCCCCGGCCCTCACCACCCGCCACCAGGGGAGCCCGCCGGTGCGCGAGAGCAGGTTGCCGACCGCCCTCGCGGCCCCCGGGCGGCCTGCCCGGGCGGCCACCTCTCCGTAGCTGACGACCTCGCCCGGGAGCAGGGCCAGGATCACCGCCCGCACGTCGGCCTCAAAGGTCGCGGTCAGTCTCGGCGCCCGACCGCGAAGGTGACCGCGATGTGGTAGCGGAAGGCGTCCTCGTCGAGGCGGCCCATGACCTGGTCGAGCTCGGCTTCGAGCCGCCGCCGGAGGACCGGGCCCAGCGTCGCCAGCAGCGAGTGCGGCAGCGGCCCCGCGCCCTTCATGAGGTCGATCCACTCGGACGCCGTCGCCGGCCGGCCCCCCGTGACCATGGTCGCCAGCTGGACATCGCCGAACCCCATCTCGTCCAGCAGCTGGCTCAGCACCGCGGGCTCGCCGAACTGGGCCCGATCCTCGGCGGGGCGCGGCAGCCGCATGAAGGGATGGTCCGCGCGCAGCCGTTCCAGGATCTCGAAGAACTCGCTCTGCGCCTCGGTGGAGAGGCCGCGCCGCTGGCAGGAGACGGCGATCCGGCCGCCCGGCTTCAGCACCCGATGAGCGTCCGCCAGGGCGGCAAAAGGGTCGACCAGATAGGCCAGGGCCAGCCCCATGGTGAGCAAGTCGAAGCTGGCGTCGCGGAAGACCAGCCTCTCGGCCGGCATGTAGACGTAGCGGACGTTGGCGAGCGGCGACTTGCGCGCCAGCTCGAGCATCCGGGGGGCGATGTCGACCCCCACCACCGTGCCCCGCCGGCCCACCGCCCCGGACAGCCCGCGCGTCACCAGGCCGGTGCCGGAGCCGACGTCGAGCGCGTGCTCGCCGGGCACGGGGCCGGCCAGCTTGACCAGCCGCTCCGCCGCTTTGCGATGGAGCCCGTGGGCCCAATCGTCGTATTGGGGCGCGAACTCGTCGAAGAACTGGACGACGTGTGTGAGGAGGTTCGGGGCTGGGTTCGTGCTCAAGGGTGGGGCGTCTGCTGAGCGGGGCTCGGCGCACCCGACCATGCCGCTAAGATGCTAGCTCGGCCCAGCCTCGGGAACGTCCCGGCAAGGAGTGAAATGGAAGCAGAAACGCAAGCGGGGGAAGGCGGCGGGCGCGGCCGCAAGGGCTCATCGCAGGCCGGCGTCTCGAACATCCTGCTCGGCCCGCGCGACAGCCTGGTGGGCAAGCTCACGGTGGAGGGCGACATCCGGGTGCGGGGCTCCGTGGAAGGTGAGCTGGCGGCCTCGGGGGACGTGCAGATCGACCCCTCGGCCCGTGTCAGCGCGCCCATCAGCGGGCGCAACGTGAGCGTGCGCGGCAAGGTGACCGGCGACGTCATCGCCGCCGAGCGCCTCCTCCTGGCCGGCCATGGCAGCCTGGAGGGCAACGTCCAGGTCGGCCGCCTGGCGATCGAGGACGGCGCCACGCTCAACGGCAACGTCAGCATGACCGCGCTCCGCCGCGACGGCCACCCCGCAGCCGAGGAGCCCCCCGCCTCCGAGTCCTGACCTGATCCTCGACGGCGGGGTAGAGACGCCGCCGAGTCTTACGCGACCGGGACCTTGGCCTCGGCCTTGTGGAAGACCAGGCTGCCGCCCTCGGCGTCGACCTCGACGGTGTCGCCATCGCTGAACTCGCCTTCCAGGATCCGCATCGCGAGCTGGTCCTGGAGCAGCTTCTGGATCGTTCGCTTGAGGGGCCGGGCGCCGTAGATCTGGTCCCACCCACGTTCGGCCAGCAGCTCCCGGGCGGCGTCGGTCACGACCAGCTGGACCCGGCGCTCGGCGAGCCGCTTCTCCAGGCGCTGGAGCTGGATCCCCACGATCTTGCCCAGCTGCTCGCGGCTCAGCGGCTTGAAGATGATGATCTCGTCGACGCGGTTCAGGAACTCGGGGCGGAAGTGCTGCTGCAGCACTCCCATCACCGCCAGCTGCACGTCCTCGAACTCGCGCTTGACCATGTCCTGGATGACCTGGCTGCCCAGGTTCGAGGTCATGATCAGCACGCTGTTCCGGAAGTCGACCGTGCGGCCCTGGCCGTCGGTCAGGCGGCCGTCCTCGAGGATCTGCAGGAGCACGTTGAACACGTCCGGGTGCGCCTTCTCGATCTCGTCGAAGAGCACCACCGAGTAGGGGCGGCGGCGCACGGCCTCGGTGAGCTGGCCGCCCTCGTCATAGCCGATGTAGCCGGGCGGCGCGCCGACCAGGCGCGAGACGGTGTGCTTCTCCTGGTACTCGGACATGTCCAGGCGGACCAGCGCCTGCTCGTCGTCGAACAGGAACTCGGCCAGCGCCCGCGCCAGCTCGGTCTTGCCGACGCCGGTGGGGCCCAGGAAGATGAAGGACCCCACGGGGCGGTTGGGGTCGGCCAGGCCTGAGCGCGAGCGGCGGACCGCGTTGGCGACGGCCTGCACGGCCTCGTCCTGGCCCACCACCCGTTCGTGCAGCCGCTCCTCCATGTGGATGAGCTTCTGGATCTCGCCCTCCATCATCCGGGTCACCGGGATGCCGGTCCAGCGGCTGACGATCTGGGCAATGTCCTCCTCGTCCACCTCCTCCTTGAGCAGCGCGCCGCCCGAGCCCTGCAGGTCCAGCAGCTGCTGGTTGGCCTCCTCGAGCTGCTTCTCCAGCTGCACCACCTCGCCGTAGCGCAAGCGTGCTGCCTTCTCGAAGTCGGCCGCCCGTTCTGCGCGCTCGCCCTCGTGGCGGACCTCCTCGATCTTCTGCTTGAGCTCGCGGATGCGGCCGATGATCTGCTTCTCGCGGTCCCACCGGGAGCGCAGGGTATCGCGCTCCTCCTGGAGGGACGCCAGCTGCTTCTCGAGCGCCTGCAGGCGCTCCCGGGAAGCCTTGTCCGACTCCTTCTTGAGGGCCTGGCGCTCGATCTCGAGCTGGCGGATCTGGCGCTCCAGCTCGTCCAGCTCGACGGGCATGGAGTCGATCTCCATGCGCAAGCGCGCAGCCGCCTCGTCGACCAGGTCGATGGCTTTGTCGGGCAGGAAGCGGTCGGTGATGTAGCGGTGCGAGAGCATGGCCGCGGCCACCAGCGCCGAGTCCTTGATGCGCACGCCGTGGTGCACCTCGTAGCGCTCCTTGAGGCCGCGCAGGATGCTGATCGTGTCCTCGACCGAGGGCTGGTCGACGAGGACCGGCTGGAAGCGCCGCTCCAGCGCGGCGTCCTTCTCGATGTGCTTGCGGTACTCGTCTAGGGTGGTGGCGCCGATCGCCCGCAGCTCGCCGCGCGCCAGCGCCGGCTTGAGCAGGTTGGCGGCGTCCATGGCGCCCTCCGCGGCGCCGGCGCCGATCAGGGTGTGCAGCTCGTCGATGAAGAGGACGACCTGGCCTTCAGCGTCGTCGACCTCCTTGAGCACCGCCTTGAGGCGGTCCTCGAACTCACCCCGGTACTTGGCCCCGGCCACCAGGGCGCCCAGGTCGAGGGCGATCACGCGCTTGTTCTTGAGGCTCTCGGGCACGTCGCCGGCCGCGATCCGCTGGGCCAGGCCCTCGGCGATGGCGGTCTTGCCCACGCCCGGCTCGCCGATCAGGACCGGGTTGTTCTTGGTCCGCCTGGAGAGCACCTGGATCACGCGCCGGATCTCCTCGTCGCGGCCGATCACGGGGTCGAGCTTGCCGGCCGCCGCCAGGGCGGTGAGGTCGCGCCCGTACTTCTGCAGCGCCTGGTACTTGGACTCGGGGTCCTGGTCGGTGACCCGGCGGTTGCCGCGCACCTTGCGGAGTGCGCCGAGCAGGTTGTCGTGCGTGACCCCCAGGTTCTTGAGCGCCGGGCGGGCGGCCAGCGCCAGCAGCAGGTGCTCGGTCGAGATGTACTCGTCCTGGAGACGAGTGGCCTCCCCCTGCGCGGACTCGAGCACGGTGTTCAGGGCGTCTGAGACAAATGGCTGTCCGCCGCCCTGGACACGCGGAAAGCGCTCGACCTCCGAGACCAGCGCCGGCTCCAGCTCGGTCAGGGACACCCCGGCCGCTTCCAGGATGGGCGTGGCGATGCCGTCCTGCTGGCGCACCATCGCCAGCAGCAGGTGCTCGGGCTCGATCGCCTGCTGGGCCCGCGAGGTCGCCTCCTCGGCCGCGGCCTGGAGCGCCTGCTGGGCTTTTTCGGTGAATTTGTCCAAACGCATTTCAGTGGATGTTTACCCCTGCTCGGGGGGGTGGAAACTGTTAAGGCAGATGCCTGAAATGCCAGAGTTGGAAGCTCTTCGCCAGGTCCTCGCGCCCGCTCTCGAGGGCGCCCTGGTCACCGCTTGCGAGGTGGTCCCCAAGAAGGCCCACCTGCTTCGGTACCCCGTCGAGGAGTTCGAGAAGGAGGCGCCATACCGCCGCTTCACCCGAACCTGGCGCCGGGGCAAGCACCTCGTCTTCGAGCTCGAGCTGGCCCGCGGGGGCGAGGGCCGCTTCCTGGTCATCAACCCCATGCTGGGCGGCCGGTTCGACCTCGCCGGTCCCGAGGACAAGGTCTCCGGCAACCAGGTCTTCGCGCTGCGGCTGGAGGGCGGGCGCGAGCTGCGCTACCTCGACTTCCGCGACATGGGCCGCATCTACTGGACCGCCGATCCCGCGCGGGAGGTGCCCGCCTGGGCCGACATGGGGCCCGAGGCGGACACGGTCGGCGACCTGGGGCTGGAGGAGTTTCGGCGGCGGCTGCGGCGTTATCGCGATGAGCTGAAGGACCTGCTCCGCAACCAGGCCTTCCTGGCCGGCGTGGGCAACGCCTACTCGGACGAGATCCTCTTCGAGGCGCGCCTGCTGCCCCTGCGGCGGCGAGCCACGCTCAAGCCTGACGAGGAGCAGGCGCTGTACGAGGCCATCCCCGCCGTGCTCGACCGGGCCGTGAGCGCGATCCTCGCCAACCCCGATTACGACGAGTCGAAGCAGGATCGCAAGTTCATGAAGGTGCACGCCAAGGGCGGCAAGGACTGCCCGCGGTGCGGCCACCGGATCAGCCAGCTGGGAAGCAACCGGGAGCCCCTCAACTTTTGCCGGGGGTGCCAGAAGTAGCGGCGAGCCTGGCCTGACCCGTTTTTACGGTTTTTAGGAGGCGGAGTCCAAATTCATCGCCGTCGGGTGCTTGGGCTGATAGAGCCCGAGGGGGCCGCCCCCCGGCACCTCGATGTAGGTCATGAGCCCGAATCCCTCGTCGGCGATCGGCTTTTCGATGGTGACGCCCTTGGCCTTCAGCTCGGCGACCGTGGCCTCGAGGTCGTCGCACATCAGAAACAGCTCGTGACGCTGGCCGGGCGGCGCCGGGTGGGCGGCCAGCTCGGCGGGTGGAGTCTTGAAGATCAGCCAGCCGTCGTGGGCGTCGACGTGCGGCCAGCCCAGCGTGTCGCGGAAGAAGGCGCGGACCGCCTCGGCCTCGCTCGTGAAGATGATCGCGTGGACGCCGGTGATCACGGGACCAGATGGCCCGGCGCGAAGCGCGACACGTCCTCCCCGCTCTCGGCCCGGATCACGTGCATGACCGCGTTGATCAGGGCCAGGTGCGAGAACGCCTGCGGGAAGTTGCCCAGGTGGCGGCCGCTGCGGGGATCGATCTCCTCCGCATAGAGCTGGAGCGGGCTGGCGTAGGAGAGCAGCTTCTCGCACAGCTCCCGGGCGCGGCTGAGCTCGCCGATCTCGACCAGCGCGGACACCAACCAGAAGGAGCAGATGGTGAAGGTGCCCTCCTGGCCGCTCAGGCCGTCGTCGGTCTCCTCCACCTTGTAGCGGAGAACCATGCCGTCCTCGGTCAGCTCATCGGCGATGGCGAGCACGGTGGCGCGCACCCGGGGGTCGTCGGGGGGCAGGAAGCGGACGAGCGGGATCAGCAGCAGCGAGGCGTCCAGCGCCTTGGCGCCGTAGTGCTGGACGAAGACGCCGCGCTCGTCCACCCCCTTCTGGAGGATCTCCGCCTTCATCTCGTCGGCCGCCGCCGCCCAGCGCTGCGCCAGGTCGGGATCGCCGTGCAGCGTGGCCAACCGGTGGCCGCGGTCCGCAGCCACCCAGCACATCAGCTTCGAGGACGTGAAGTGCCGGGGCTCGCCGCGGACCTCCCAGATGCCCCGGTCTGGCTTGCGCCAGTTGGCCAGGGCGCACTCGACGGCGCGCTTGAGGGTCGGCCAGACGACCTCGGGGAGGTAATCGCGGGACCTGGTGTGCAGGTAGACGGAATCGAGGACGGCGCCCCAGACATCGTTCTGGACCTGCTTGTAGGCAGCGTTGCCCACGCGAACCGGCTGAGCGCCGTCGTACCCGTTGAGGTGGTCGAGGGTGTGCTCCTCGAGCTCGCGCTCGCCGCCGATCCCGTACATGATCTGGAGGTCGCGGTCGTCCTGGCTGACGTCGGCGATGAAGTAGAAGAAGTCGTTGGCCTCACGGGCAAAGCCGAGCGTGTAGAGGCCCCAGAGCATGAAGGTGGCATCCCGCACCCAGGTGTAGCGGTAGTCCCAGTTGCGCTCGCCGCCGGGCGACTCGGGCAGCGAGGTGGTGGCCGCCGCCAGGAGGGCGCCCGTGGGGGCGTAGGTGAGGCCCTTCAGGGTGAGGGCGCTGCGCTGCAGGTAGCTCTGCCAGGGGTGCTCGGGGAAGTCGCCGCGGTTGATCCACTCGCGCCAGAAGTCGGCGGTGCGCTCGATGCGCTTGAAGGCCTCGCCGACGTCCTGGGGCGGCGGGTGCTCGGCCCAGAACTCCTCCGACGCCGAGAAGCGCGAGCGCGGCCAGGAGAGTGCGGCGAAAGCCTGCTCACCCTGGCGCAGGGTCTTGGTGGCGTGGGCTCCGGGGCCTTCGAAGCCGACCCTCAAGTCGGTGTTGAGACGCAGCGGGACGTCCTGGTCGCCGCCCTTGGCCACGGCTTCGCCGTAGTCGGGGCCGGAGTATTCCCAGCGCGCCCCACGCCGGCCGAAATCGAACACCGGCTCGCAGTCCAGGGCGAGCTCCACGCTGCCCACGATGCAGCGGGCGGTGCGGAGAAGGATGTGCTCGGCCTCGTAGTCGGTCGGCGGCCGGCGATGGGTGCCGGACCGGCGCTGGTCGTGGTACCAGGGGCCGATGCAGAGCGCATCGCGCACCAGCAGCCAGCCGGTGCGGGTGCGCCAGGTGGTTTCCAGGACCAGCGTGCCGGGCAGGTAGCGGCGGCCGGCCGGGACGGCGATCCCGGAGGGGCCGAAGCGGAAGCTCCCCGCCGCGCGGTCCAGCATGGCCGCGAACACGCTGGTGCTGTCTGCCCGGGGCAGGCACATCCATTCCACGCGGCCGCTGGGGGCGACCAGCGCGTTGACCTCGCAGTCTGAAAGGAACGCGTAGTCCGCGATCGGCGGGAAGGGACTGCTGGTGGGCGACACCAGCGCCGGGGCGGCCACCGGCGCCGCCTTCGATTGGCCGCCGTTGACGGCGGACTCCTTTACCCCTGCTTCCGCCGTGGCGCCCTTGCGGGCCATCTGCTTCGCCATCTCAAGCCGGCTTGGCGGCTACGGCCATCCTACTGGCTGCTGCCACGAATCCCACCGCCACGATGGCGATCCCGGTGATCGCAAGCGGGTTCCGAACCAGGCTGACGCCAACCGCCAGGACAACTGCGGGCGCCACGACCGAGGCCAGCAGGCCGAACCACAGCGGCAGCCGCCCGGGATAGCGAGGTCGCAGCGCGCGGTAGACGGGCCGGCCCGCGGCCGCGCCGGCCGCCGCCGCCAGGCCGAGGATCGACCAGGCGCCCCAATCGCCGCCCACCTGCAGCCAGGCCCAGCCCGCGGCGATGCCCGCGTAGACCAGCATCACCAGGGCCACCGTGGACGCCAGCACCGTGACCAGGCCTCGCTCGGAGCGGTCCCAGTGCAGGGTGTCGTGCTTGGGGACCGGCTGGGCGGCCGGCGGCCCGCCCGCCAGGCGCCAGATGGCCGGGATCAGGAGTGCGAGCCCAAGCAGAGCTCCGAGCCCACCGCCGAGCTGCATGCCCAACTTCTGGAGCCCAGGGTGCGCGTAGATGTCGGTCTGGAACAGCTGGTCGCCGTTGAAGCGGACGGCAGCGACCTCGTTGTCCTGGTCGCGCACGTAGAGCGTGGCCGGCGTCCCGATCTGCTGGTTGAGGTCCGGCAGTGGCGGCGTGAAGTTGGCGGGATTGGTGCGCATCGTGAACTCGCCGGCGCCGCTCAGGCTCAGGTAATAGCTCGTGTGCCTACCGTGCGACTCGCGATAGCCCGAGATGGCGCCGTCCAGGGCCGTGAAGTGCGCTGGCTGCGCGCTGGCGTACAGGTGCGCGCCGAGCAGCACCGCGGGCGCGGCGAGCAAGGCGACCAGCACTGGCCAGCGCACCCGGTCCCAGGCCGCGTTGCTGCCGGGGCCGAACGGGCGGCCCGGGTTGGGGGCCGGCGCCTCGATCGGCTCGACCGACAGGAGTGCGCGCGAACCGGGTGCGTAGTAGCCGCGACAGCGAAAGCTCATGGGCAGCCGCAAGTAGGTCGATTTGGAGATCCTCTTCGAGACCGGGCCCAGGCGGACGACGTAATGGGTTCCGTTCCTGGTTCTCTGCGCATGCGTCATGAGGTCGCCCTCGATCACGGACACGTCGCCGTCCGCGGCGTCGGCGCAGAAGCTGAAGCCGCGCCAACCCAGGTACAGGCCCCCGAAGACGAAGAGCAGCGGGATGGCCAGGCTCCAGAACTCGCGGGCAAAGGCGGCGATCGCGATCCCGATCGGGACCACCAGGGCGGCGATTGCGAGCCGCCAGAGCGCGCTCCACAGCAGCGCCAACTGCTGGCGCCCGCTCATCCGCCCATCGCGGTTGGCGAGGAGCGAGGACGGGTCGAATCCCAGCAGCGCGGTCGGTTCGACCGCGGGCGCGATGGTGCTCAAGGCGCCGGAAGCTTACGTGCGGCGGGTAGTTTGTGGGTTGGTCGGTGGAGCCTCGCGACAGTGGTCGCACAGGCAGTAGGCGCGCCCGAACCAGTCCCAGTGGTAGTCGCCGGCGGGCGGGATCCCACCGCAGGCGACACACCGGGGCGGACGCGGGCGGAGCCTGCTCAGGAACCAGGCCCTGAGCGGCGCCCGGGCGCTCATAACGCGTCTATTGAGCCACAGAATCCGGCGCTCGAACAAATCTAAATCGTGTAAAGAGCGTTCCGGATCACTTCTGGTTTCTGCTAAGATCGAACAGATGTTTGTGGCCGCCATGACGCACTTCGAAGAGGGCCTTTCGCTGCTCGCCGCGCACGATCTGGATGCAATGTCACCGATCGCCGTGGGGGCCGATATCAAGGACATTCGCGGTGTCATAGATCGCCTCGAAGCGCAGTGCGCGCGTCGGGTCGAGGTCTTCGACCGCGAGCAGGCATTCGGGTGCACCGGCGACACGTCAACCACCAGCTGGCTGCGCCGCACCTGCAATCTTTCCGGATTTTCCGCGGATCAGCGCGTCAAGCTGGCGCGCCAGCTGGCCGAGCTGGAGGCCACTCAGAAGGCGCTGGAGTCAGGCGAGATCGGCATCGAGCATGCGCTCGAGATCGCGCGCGCCACCGACGACATCGGCGCCGGCGCCGAAGCCGAGCTGCTGTCGGCCGCGCATGCGAAGGATCCCGCCGAGCTGCGCCAGGCGGCCCGCGAGATCCGGCATCGCGTGGATGCCGAGGGCATGGCCCGACAGGCGCTGGAGCAGCAGCGCAAGCGGCGGCTGCACCTCTTCAACCTGCCGGACGGCATGCTCGGGCTGGAGGGCGCATTGCCGCCGGAAGGCGGAGTCGCGCTGCGGCTCACGCTGGAGGCGCTCACCGGGGTGCCGCCCAAAGGCGACCGGCGCACCCAGCAGCAGCGCAACGCCGACGCCCTGATGCAGCTCTGCGAGCGGCAGCTCGACTCCGGCACCCTGCCGCGCGTGAACGGCCGCAAGCCCCACCTGACGGTGGTCGTGCAGGCAGAGACCCTTGCCGGCCGGCCCGGCGCCCCCGGTGCTCAGCTTGAAGGTTCAGGGCCGATCAGCCGCGAGACCGCCAGGCGGCTGCTCTGCGGGGGGTCGGTCAGCCTGCTCACGGTCGACAAGAAGGGTGTCGCGCTCGACCTCGGGCGCGCCCAGCGCCTGGCCAGCGAGCCCCAACGTCGGGTGCTGATGGCGCAGAGCCGGTACTGCACCTTCCCGGGCTGCAACTGGGAGGCGCGCTTCTGCGAGCCGCACCATCTCGACGGGTGAGCTCGGGGCGGACGGAAAGGTGGTCGCGGTGCCGCCGAAGAGCCGCGGGTCCGGTTAGACCGAGGCTCTGGTCTCCGCCTGGTTCATGGACACGATCTCGCCGTCGTGCCACTCCGGAGCCTCTGCCATCAGCGGCTGATACTGCTGCGCCATCTTGTCGGTCTCAGGGTCGTCCGCGTTGGCCCTGTAGCTGGCCTCGTCCTCGAAGCCGACGGTCAACCAGATCTCGTCGGGGTCGGACTGGCTTCGATAGACGGCGGTGAACAGGTAGCCCTTAGGCTGCCGGTCCCGCTGTCCCTGCATGATCTCCTGCATCTTCTCGAACGAACCTGGCTTGAACTTCATCCTGGCGACGGTTCCAAACATGGTGTCACGCTCCCTGGATACATCCGACGGGGTAAGCCCACTGTAGTCCCCCAGCCCCGGGAGGCGGCGGCCGGGTCGAGGCGTGTTAAACCCCCATCACGGACCGGCATCGATGAGCCGGAGCGCAGTCCCCTGGGCGATGAGCTCGAAGTCGCTGTCGGCATGAAGCAGCGACAAGTCCGCGTTGATGGCGACGGTTGCAATCAGGCAGTCCACCAGGCGCCGGACGGTCAGCCCCGCCCGCCGGCAGGTGCGGTACAGAGCGGCGGCTTCCTCGTAGTCGGAGAGGCCGCGAAGCGGGATCATGTGGCACCCCAGCACAAGCCGTCGGAGCAGGCTCAAGTGGCTGTCATCCCGAGCTCCCGCCAGCACCTCCATCACGATCGGCTCCGTCGTCGCCAACAGGGCGCGGCTCTCCAGCAGGGCGCGCACCCGCGCGTTCACCGGGCTGCCCGTGGCGCGCAGGAATTCGACCCAGGCCGACGAATCGACCAGGATCAGCTCACCGCGCGCCGCGATTCCCGCAACTCCGCAAGGTCGGCATCCCAGCCCGAGCCCTCGAGGGCGAGCGCCTGGGCAGCATCGAGTGGCTCGTCGACCAGCCTCCTGAGAGCCAGGTCGACGGCTTCCCTCTTCGTCTTGAGACGGTACCGGCGCATGACCTCGCTCACGAGACGATCGTCAAGGTCCACATTGGTGCGCATCTCTACACCACGATACACCCATCAATGCCGTAAGAAGAACAGGCCTCGGGGTTGCCGGCGGACGACCGGGTCGCTTCCGCATACGCACGGCTGGCGGCAGCTGAGCTTCAGGCCGGCCGTAAGCCTCGGGTCCACGACACTTGGATCGCGGCGACGGCTCTGGCCCACGGTGGCGAGGTCTGGACCCAGGACCAGGACTTCACCAATTTCGCCGCGGTGAAAATCGTCCGCTTGTAGCTCGGAGCCCTTGTAATCGACTAGCAGCACCCCTGCTAGGGCGACTGGACGTCGACGACGAGCCGGTCGGGACCGGTGAGGGTGAAGGCGCGTATGCAGTTGGGGCTGGACAGGCCGAGGCCCCAGCTGAAGACCCGCTCGAAGTCGCTCACTTGGCGAGCCTCCTTGAGTACCGGGTAGCCCGGCGTCAGGTCTTGCGACCCCGTGAAGGTCTGCTTGCCGCTCAGGTCGAAGCCACTGGCGCCGTGGACCACGATCAGTACGCCGCTCGAACCCTGCAGCTGCAAAATCTCGCCCCTGGGGTCGGTCATGAAGGAGCTTGAGGCCTGCGGCGTGACCGAGTAGGCGGGGACCGCCCCGTCGAACTCGATGACGAAGCGGTCGTAGCCATTCGCCGGGCCGACCCTGACGTCGGTCACATTGGGGACTGCATGGGGCGGTGCGGGCATTGACTCTCCGCCGCCGCTGAGGCTCGAGCAGGCGAAGGGGGGAAGGTTGGAGGGAACCGCCGTTGGGCTCGGGGAAGGCGAGATCTCCGGGCTCGGCGAGGTCACCGGCGTAGGGGTTCCGCCACCGGCCGGAGCCGGCGCCCCGCTGCCGCGGGACAGCATATTCAGACCCCCGAGGACGGCCAGCGCAACGACAGCGAGGGCGGCCCCCAGCGTCGCCATCCGCCAGACCGGGGACTGCAGGCGCGCCGGACCCGCCATCAGCCGGGATCGGAGAGCCGAACGCAGCGCCGGGTGGGGGGCCTCGGTGATCTCGTCGAACGCGCGGCGAATCTCGTCTCTCATCGGTCGATGACCTCCTCCAGGGCGACGCCCGGGCGAAGGCGGCGGGCGGCCCGGTAGATACGCGATTTGGCGGTGCCAACTGGCACCCCCATGACGCTGGCCGCCTCCTCCAGCGGAAGGTCCAGGTAGAAGTAGCTGAAGAGTGCGACGCGGTCCTGAGGCGGGAGTTTCCGGATGGCGCGCTGAAGGTCGATGCCGCGAACAGCGACGTCCTCGGCGGAGCGGCCGCTGCCGCCGAGCTCGGGCAGGCGGATCACCGACCACCAGGATCGGCGGCGGCTCATCTTGCACTCGTTGGCAACCACGCTCAGGAACCAGGTACGAAGCCGGCTTCTGTCGCCGCGCAGCTGGCGGAGCCGGGACCAAGCCTTGAGCGCGGCCTCCTGGACGGCGTCCTCCGCCTCGGTGCGGTCGCCGAGGAGGACGGCCGCCAGCCGGTAGGCGGGATCGAGAAGTGGGGCGAGCAGGACGTCGAACGCGGCGGGGTCTCCCGCCATCGCGTCGCGGAGCGTCGTGTCCACGGTCATCACCAGCGCCATTGCTTGCTGCCAGTTAGATGCGGCAAGGCAGCGAAAAGTTTCGACCCGCCAGGAGGTCGGGCGCAAAATTGTCACGTCCAGCACCTGGGGATATGCCGTTGAGGCCGCGCCCAGCGAACCGGCGGGCGCTCAGTCGCGATCTTCTCAATGGACCGGAGGGAGAGGTGGCGGAGGGAGAGGTGTGGCGGAGGGAGAGGGATTTGAACCCCCGGTGGCCTTGCAGCCACGGCTGTTTTCAAGACAGCTGCCATCAACCGGACTCGGCCATCCCTCCGCGGGCGAGCACGAGTCTAGATAACTAATGAGAGGGCCGGCTCACCGCGAGCCCGCCCCCGCGCTGCGGGATGCTTCCGCTCTGAAGGACTGTCGGGTCAGGCCGGGCGGATCTCCTCCAGCCCGCGCATGTAGGGCCGCAGGACCTCGGGCACCCGGATCGAGCCATCAGCCTGCTGGTAGGTCTCGACCAGGGCCGTCCAGGTCCGCAGCAGCGCCAGCCCGCTGCCGTTGATGGTGTGTGTGAAGCGCGGCCCCTCCCCCGGCGCCATCCGGTAGCGCAGGTTGGCGCGCCGGGCCTGGAAGTCGTTGAACAGGGAGCACGACGACACCTCCAGGAAGCGGCCGACCCCGGGCGCCCAGGCCTCGAGGTCGTACTTCTTGTACTGGGCGAACCCCATGTCGGCGCTGCACATGGCCTTGACCTGGTAGTGCAGGCCCAGCCGCTGCAGCACCTGCTCGGCGTCAGCGGTGAGAGCCTCGAACTCGGCCATCGAGGTCTCGGGCGTGGTGACCTTGACCAGCTCGACCTTCTCGAACTGGTGCTGGCGGATGTAGCCGCGCGTGTCCTTGCCCGCCGAGCCCGCCTCCGACCGGAAGCAGGGCGAGAAGGCCACGTACTTGAGCGGCAGCCGCGACCCCTCCAGGATCTCCTCGCGGTGGAAGTTGGTCACCGGGACCTCCGCCGTGGGCACCAGCCAGAGGTCGTAGTCCTGGATCTTGAAAGCGTCCTCCGCGAACTTGGGCAAGTTGGCGGTTCCCACCATGGAAGCGCTGTTGACCAGGTAGGGCGGGTTGATCTCGGTATAGCCGTGCTCGCCGGTGTGGATGTCCAGGAAGAAGTCGATCAGCGCCCGCTGGAGCCGAGCGCCCGCGCCCACCAGGAAGGCGAACCGCGCCCCCGAGACCCGCGCCGCGCGCTCCAGGTCGAGGATCCCGAGGGCCGGGGCCAGCTCGTGGTGCGGGCGCGCCTCGAAGTCGAAGCTCGGCTTCTCGCCCCAGGTCCGGATCACCACGTTGTCGTCCTCCGACCTGCCGACCGGGACCGAGGGGTCGAACACGTTGGGGACCTCGAGCAGGAGCCGGTCCAGCTCGGCCCTCAGCCCTTCCGCCTGGGCCACCCGCTCCTTGACCGCCGCCGCCAGCTCGCGCGTGCGCGGCAGCAGCGCCTGGTCCTTCGACCGTCCGAACTCCCGGGAGAGGTCGTTCTGCTGCGCGCGCAGCGTCTCGGCCTCGGTCTGGGCGCGGCGCCAGGCCTCGTCGACTTCCAGCACGCGGTCGACGACCGTTGTGTCCTCACCCTTTTTGGCCACGCAATCGCGCACGTGGTCGGCGTTCTTGCGTATGTACTCGAGCGCCAGCATCAGCCCTGCCGGGGCGCCTCCTTGAGCTGGGGGAAAAGGAGCACGTCGCGGATCGCGGGCTGGTCGGTGAGCAGCATCACCACCCGGTCGAGCCCGATCCCCAGCCCCCCGGTGGGCGGCATCCCGTACTCCATCGCCACCACGAAGTCCTCGTCGAAGGGATGGGCCTCCTCGTCGCCCGCCGCGCGGGCCGCGGCCTGGGCCTCGAAGCGCTCGCGCTGGTCCAGCGGGTCGGTGAGCTCGGTGAAGGCGTTGGCATACTCGCGCCCCGCGACGATCAGCTCGAACCGTTCCACGAACCGCGAGTCGTCGGCGCGCCGGCGCGCCAGCGGCGAGGTCTCGACCGGGTAGTCGAGCACGAAGGTCGGCTGGCGCAGCCGGGGCTGGACCTGGGCCTCGAACACCTCGTCGAGCTCGTTCCCCGCCAGGTCGCGACCGCTGGTCTCCAGGACGAGGTCGCGCATGGTCCGGCGCCGGAAGGGTGGGGTGAGATCGATCTCCTCGCCCTGGTAGGAGGTCTTGAGCGGCGTCCCGGCCGCCTCGGCCGCCGCCACCAGGAGGTCCTCCGTCAGCTGCATCATGTCGTCGTAGGTGGCGTACGCCTGGTACGTCTCCAGCATCGTGAACTCGGGGTTGTGACGCGGCGAGATGCCCTCGTTGCGGAACGTCCTCCCCACCTCGTACACGCGCTCGAGGCCGCCGACGATCAGTCGCTTGAGGTGCAGCTCGAGCGCGATCCTCAGGAAGAAGTCGCGATCCAGCGCGTTGTAATGCGTCTTGAACGGCCGGGCGTGGCCGCCCGAGGCGACGTCGTGGAGGATGGGCGTCTCCACCTCCAGGAAGCCGCGCCCGTCGAGCAGGCCGCGCACGGCGGCGATCACGCGCGTGCGCTTCTGGAAGACCTCGCGGGACACCGGGTTGGCGATCAGGTCGAGGTAGCGCTGCCGGTAGCGCGTCTCGACGTCCTTCAGACCGTGCCATTTCTCAGGCAGCGGCCGCAGCGACTTGCTGAGCAGCCGAAAGTGGTCGAGGTCGACCGAGACCTCGCCGCGCCGGGTCTTGAAGACGGCGCCTTCGGCGCCGACGATGTCGCCGAGGTCGAGATCGACGAACAGGTCGTGCTCGGCCTCGCCCAGGTGATCGCGCCGGGCCACCAGCTGGATCCTGCCCTCCCCGTCCTGGAGGTCCGCGAAGGCCATCCCCCCCATGCCCCTCCGCCCCACCAGGCGGCCCGCCAGGCGCACGGCCGCCGTGCGCTCCTCGCCCTCGCCGAGCAGCGCGCGCGCCTGGGCGGTCGTGTGCGTGCGCTCGAAGCTGCGGGCGTAGGGCTCGACGCCGGACTCCCGCAGGCGGCGCAGCTTCTCACGGCGGTCGCGCATGACCGCGGGCATGTCGAACTGATCGTTCTCTTCGGTCACCGCCAGAGAAGCCTACGGGCTAATTGACGGCGAGGATCTTGACCCGGCCGGTGCCGGACGGAGCGCTCCACTCGACCTCGTCGCCGGCCTTGTGGCCCAGCAGCGCGCGCCCGAGGGGGCTTTCGTTGGAGATCAGGCCGTGCCGGGGGTCGGCCTCGGCGGGGCCCACGATGGCGTACTTCTCGCTGCCTTCGCCGGTCTCCACCCTGACCGTGGTACCGACGCCGACCACGCCCTTCTGGCGCTCGGCCTCCTCGATCACGACGGCGTTGCGGATCATGGCCTCGAGCGTGAGGATGCGGCCCTCGACCAGGCTCTGCTCGTTCTTGGCCTCGATGTACTCGGCGTTCTCGGCGATGTCGCCGAAGTCGCGGGCATGGCGGATGCGCTCGGCGATCTCGCGCCGCTTGCCGCCGACCAGGTCGTAGTGCTCCTCCTCGAGCTTGCGCAGCCCTTCCCGAGTCAGGAGCACCGGCTTTTCGTCCATGAGAGGCGGAACTATACACCGCGCCAGAAACGGGGTTTGGCGCCTAGAGAATGATCTCCTGGTCTTCGGCGGCGGGGAAGGCCAGCACTCTTGACCCGCCCCGTTGCTGGTGGTTGCCCAGCGCCTCCTCGACCAGGGCGTCGATCTGGTCGTCGGAGTGCAGGGGATCGTGGTGGAAGAACGCCAGCTGGCGGGCGCGCGCCGCCTCGGCCAGGGACAGGGCGTCCTCGAACGTGGAGTGGCCCCAACCGGCGTGGGACGGGTACTCGGCCTGGCTGTACTGGGCGTCGTGCACGAGGAGGTCGGCGTCGCGGCACCAGTCCACCATCGACTGCACCGCAGCCGGCGTGCTCAAGCCCAGGGCGGGCTCCGTCCCGTCGGTGGGCTGCAGCTCGTTGTCGGTGGCGAACACGAGCGTGCGGCCGCCCTCCTGGATCCGGTAGCCGAGGGTCACGATGGGGTGGTTCAGCTCGTGCGGGGTGACCGTCATCCCGGCCATCTCCAGGGTCTGCCCCGGCAGCACCTCGATGAACTCCAGCTCGGCCGGCACCTGGTCGAGGCGGAGGGGGAAATAGGCCGGATCCATCTGGTCCGCGAAGGCGGCCTGCAGCGACTTGATCGAGCCCGCCGGTCCCACCACCGTCACCCGGGTGCCGGGCACGAAGGCCGGCCCGAAGAAAGGGAAGCCCTGGATGTGATCCCAGTGGGTGTGGCTGATCAGGACGTGGAGGTCGCGCGCGCCGTTCTGGGCCAGGTCGGCGCCGAGCTCGGCGATGCCGGAGCCGGAGTCCAGGATCAGGAGCTGGTCGGCCGAGCCGCGGACCTCGAGGCAGGTGGTGTTGCCGCCGTAGCGGAGGGTGCGGCGGCCGGGGGTCGGGCGGGTCCCGCGGGTGCCCCAAAAGCGGATTCTCACTGGCTCACCGGCGGTTGTCCGCACCCAGCAGAAGTTCCGCGTCGGGGCGGTAGGTGGCGGCGGCCTCGTACACGCGCTGGGTGATGAAGACGTCGAGCAGGTCCGGGTCCAGCTTGCCCTCGCCGGCCTCCGTCCTCAGGATCGCCAGCGCCTTCTCCAGGGGCACCGCGCGCTTGTACGGCCGGTCGGTGGCGGTCAGCGCGTCGTAGATGTCGGAGATCGTCATCATCCGCGTCTGGACCGGGATCTCGGGCGCGGTCAGGCGCCGGGGGTAGCCGGTGCCGTCCAGCTTCTCGTGATGGCCGTAGGCGATGGCGGGGATGTCCTTCATGGCCTTCGTCCAGGGGATCTTGGTCAGAAAGCGGTAGCTGTGGGTGACGTGGGATTCGATCTCCAGCCGCTCCCTCTCGTCCAGCGTGCCCCGCTTGATGGACAGGAAGTGGAACTCCTCAGGCTCCAGCAGAGGCCGCTCGACGCCGCCGATGTCCTCGAAGGTGCGCTGGGCCAGGAAGGCGAGCATCGACGCCTTGTCCTCGTCGAGGACGCTGGGCTCGTTCGCCTGCCGCACGGCCTCGAGCCAGGCCTCCAGCTCCTGCCTCTCCGTGGCCAGCCGGCGGTCGATCTCCTCGAGGAGCTCCGGCGAGCCGCGCTCCTGCTCCGCCAGCTGCAGCTTGTCGAGCGCGTGCTTCAGCTGCAGGGACCGCTCCACGAACTCGAACCGGGCGCGGATGAAGTCGAGCTGCGAGGGGTAGAGCTTCTTTTCCTTGACCAGCACGTTTTCGCGCACGCCGACCTTGCCGAAGTCGTGCAGGAGGGCCGCATAGCGGATCTCCTTGAGCTGGTCGAGCGTGAAGGCCAGGTCCCGGTAGGCGCCGGCGGCGATGCCCGAGATCGACTCCGCCAGCCCGACCGTGAGCGCCGCCACCCGGCCCGAATGACCATAGGTGGTGGGGTCGCGGGACTCGATCGCGGTGACGCTGGCCTTGACGAAACCCTCGAAGACGGCCTGGATGGAGTCGAGCAGCGCCTTGTTGTCGAGGGCGACGGCGGCCTGGCTGGCGATCGACTCGATCATCTCGATGTCGTCGCGCCGGAACGGCGTGATCTCGACCTCGGCGTTGGCCAGCGTCAGGCGGGTGTCGAAGGAGCGCTTGGCGTTGACCAGCTGGACGGCGCCCACCACCGCGCCCGCGTGGTCTCGCATGGGCGCGCAGAGCATCGACTTGGTGCGGTACGAGTGCTTCTCGTCCAGCGCGCGGCCACCCCACCCGAAAGGGCTGTCGGGAGGCAGCTTGTAAGCGTCGTCGATGACCTGGCTCTGCCCGTACAGGATCGTGTACCCGACCATGCTGGACTCCGCCAGCGGCACCGTGAAGCTGCTGAAGGGCGCATCCAGCGAGTAGTTCTGGACCGAGGCGAAGCGCACGATCCGCTCCCCGCCCTCGCCCTCCACCAGCCACAGGCTGGCGCCGTCGGCCGCCGTCAGCTGGCGGCAGGTGCGGAGGATGAAGTCCTGCAGCTTGTCCATGTCGCGTTCCGAGGAGAGCGCGATGCCGATCCGGTTCAGCTCGGCGAACTGCTCGTGGTAGCGACCGGCCTCCGCGCGCAGCACGGCGTTCTCCATGGCCACCCGCAGCAGCGTCGCCAGGGCCACGGGCCCCGAGTCGGGCGGGATCTCCAGCGCGCGGCCGGTCCACGTCTCCGGCACCTCGGTGTCCGGCCCGACCAGCAAGAGGGCCGCCCGGTCAGGCGGTGGCGCCTGGCCGACGGCCGGGGCCGCCTCCAGCCCCAGGCCGTCGAGGACCGCGCTCAGCACGGGATCGGGACGGAAGCCGGCGCCCAGGCGGACCGGGAAGGTGGAGACGGTCTTCACCGGCGGAGTTGTATCACTGGGAGCTTTGCGCGTATATCAGGCGGAGCCCGAGCACTGTGAGCAGAGGCTCCACGGTTTCGATCGCGGTCGTCAGGCTCGCCACCAGGTGCGCATGCCCGCCGGTCGCGATCACTTTGGGCTGCCCGCCCAGCTCGGCGGAGAAGCGCTTGACCATGCCCTCCACCTGGCCGACAACGCCCCAGATCAGGCCGGACTGGATGGCGGTGACCGTGCTGCGCCCGATGACCTCGGGCGGTTTCACCGCCTCCACCCGCGGCAGGCGGGCGGCGTGGGCGACCAGCGCGTCCAGGCTGACCTGGATGCCGGGCGCGATCGCCCCTCCCAGGTACGTGCCTTCGGCGTCGATGGCGTCATAGGTGACGGCGGTCCCGAAGTCGATCACGATCGCGGGACCGCCATATTGGCGGTAGGCGGCCAGGGCGTTGGCGATCCGGTCGGCGCCCACGTCCTTCGGGTTGTCGTAGGTGATGCGGACCCCGGTCTTGGTACCCGGCCCGACCATCAGGGCCTCGCGGCCCAGGTAGGTTCGGCAAGCCTCGGCGAAGGCGGGGTTGAGGGCCGGGACCACGCTGCCCACGACCACGCCCTCGACCTCGCCGGCGTCCAGGCCGCGGAGGCGGAGGAGCTGCAGCAGATCCAGGCCGACCTCGTCGGCGGTGCGATCCGCGTGGGTGGACAGGCGCCAGGAGGCCACCAGCTGCTCGCCGTCGTAGAGCGCCAGCGTGATGTTCGTGTTGCCGACGTCGATGGCCAGCAGCATGCTGGCCGGAACTCTAGGCGGTCGGGTTGTGGATCACGAAGGTCCCGCTGAACTTGCCGCCCTGGGTGCGGTCGTAGACGACCTTGCAGGAGGCGGTCACCGATGCGCCGCTGTCAGCCGCCAGCGGCGCATCGCAGCCGCCGACCTCCTTGCCGGAGTCATCGGCCTTGAACAGGAAGTGGACGCTGGCGGTCCCCTCCCCCCGACCTCCGTTGTTGGTGAAGCCCGCCGTCAGGGTGCACCCGCTGTTGTCGCAGTTGGAGTAGGCGAGCGCCGGGTTGGCCGAGTACACGAAGTAGGGAGGCCAGGTGCTGGTGTCGGCGGAGTCGATGAACTTGGCCGGCAGCGTGACGTCGACCGGGATCCGGTAGTCGGTCAGGTCCACCGCCAGCTGGCTCAGGTCGGGGCCGGCCTGGTGGCCGGCCGCCGTGCTGATCTGGAGCGGCTGGGCGGCGCCGCTGCGCGGTATCTGGACGGTCACCGTGGAGGACGTGAAGGCGGTCGTGCGCACGCCGCTGACAGAGCTCGCCTGCGACTTGACGCCCTTGCCGGCCGCAACCTCGAGAGCTTTGGCGATCGACGCACGGTCGGTCAGCTGCAGGGCCAGGTTGGCGACCGGCGCCGCGGGGTACTTCACCCAGCGGTCGAAGACGGGAAACTTGAGCAGCTTGCCGAAGTAGTCCTTGCCCTGCATGTAGACGGCGCTGCCGTCGTCCTCGATCCGGACGGGGTTGCCGGCCTGGGTGATGGTGCCGCTGGCCCGGCGCCTGGAGTCGACCGCGAGGTCGATGTCATAGGTGACGTTGGAGTAGGTGACCGTCCCCTTCATGTGCAGCGATGGCGCCTGCGCGAAAGCCTGCAGGCTGGAGTGCAGGGTGGGCGCCGGCGGGGGACTGCGTGCCGCAGCCGGCCAGCGCACCCACGGCCAGGAGGGCGGCCAGGAGCGGGAGGCGTGGGATCACTCGATCTTAGAGAGGCGCGCCGACCAGCCGCGCAAGGCCGCTCCCGCGCGCGCCACCGCCCGGGCCCGGGCCCTGACCCGCGCCGGCTGGGGCGCGCCCGGCAGGTCCCGTCGCCGCAGTGACTCCTCGGCCCCCCAGAGGGCGGCGTGCCGGCCGGCCGCGACCTGGCGGCCGACCGCCCGGTGGGCCTCTCGGAAGGCGGCCCCTTCGGCCACCATCCGCTCGGCGGTGTCGGTGGCGTAGAGGTCGGGGTCGGCCAGGGCCGCGGCCAGGCGCTCGCGGTCGAACTCGAGCCGCTCCACCAGCAGCCGCGCCGCCTCCAGGCAGTCGGCCGCGTTCTCGATCGCCGAGAAGACCGCCACCTTGTCCTCCTGCAGGTCGCGGTCGTAGGCGAGCGGCAGGCCCTTGAGCACGGTCGCCAGGGCGACCAGGGAACCAAGCGCGCGGCCGCTGCGGCCGCGTATCAGCTCGGCGATGTCGGGGTTCTTCTTCTGGGGCATGATGCTGGACCCGGTGGCGATCTCCTCGGCCAGGCGCACGAAGCCGAACTCCGCGCTCGCCCACAGGACGACGTCCTCGCCCAGGCGGCTCAGGTGGAGCCCGATCACGGTGCAGGCGTAGACCAGGTCGAGGGCGAAGTCGCGGTCGGCGACCGCGTCCATGCTGTTGGCGGTGAGCCGGCTGAAGCCCAGCTCGCGCATCACCGTCTCCCGCTGCAGGGCCAGGGTGGAGCCCGCCAGCGCGCCCGCGCCGAGCGGCATCTCGCCCGCCGACTCGTAGGCGTGCCGGAGGCGGGCCGCGTCGCGCAACAGCGGCTCGGCGTGCGCCAGCAGGTGGTGGCCCACGGTGACCGGCTGGGCCCGCTGCAGGTGGGTGTACCCGGGCATCGGCCAGCCGGCGTGCGCCTGCGCCTGCCCCGCCAGCGCCTCCACCAGCATCGCCAGCGCCCCCGTCAGCCCGGCCGCCGCGGCCCGGCACAGGAGGCGCAGGTCGAGCGCCACCTGGTCGTTGCGCGACCGCCCGGCGTGCAGGCGGGCGCCGGCGTCAGGCGCCAGCTCGGTCAGGCGCCGCTCGATGGCGGTGTGGATGTCCTCGTCCGAGGGCTTGAAGTCGAAGCGGCCGCTGTCCAGCTCCCGCTCGACCTGCATGAGGCCCCTCTCCACCGCCCGCAGCTGGCCCTTGGTCAGCAGACCCGCCGCGGTCAGGCCGCGGGCGTGTGCCCGGGAGCCCTGGATGTCGTAGGGGTAGAGCTCGTAGTCGAGCTGGAGCGAGGAGCTGAAGGCCTCCAGCTCCGGGAGCAGGCCCTTCTTGAACCGCCCGCCCCAGAGCTTACCCACCGGAGGTGAGCTTCTTGACGTCCCCTCCGACCAGCGCCGAGAGGTCCAGCGAGTGGAGCTGGCCCTGGACCTGGGAGGCGGTGCGCACGCCCTGCCCCCAGAGCTTGATGAAGCCCGCCGCGGCCGACTGGTCGAACTGGTCGCCGCGGCCGTAGGTGGCCAGCTCCATCCGGTAGAGCTGGTCCTTCGACTTCACGCCGGTCTTCATCGAGGTGCCCTTGTAGAGCTTGAGGCGGACCTCGCCGTTGACGTGGCGCTGGGTGTACTTGACGAACGCGTACAGCGCCTCCCGCAAGGGGCTGAACCAGAGCCCGTCGTAGACCATCTGCGCCCACTGGGCGGCGACCACGTCCTTGAAGCGAGCCACGTCCTTGGTCAGGGTGATGTCCTCCAGCGCCTGGTGGGCCTGGAGCAGGATCACCGCCGCCGGGGCCTCGTAGATCTCGCGCGACTTGATCCCCACCAGCCGGTTCTCGAGGTGGTCGATGCGGCCCACGCCGTTCTCGCCGCCGACCTGGTTGAGCGTCTCCACCAGCGTCACCGGGTCGACTGGCTTGCCGTCCAGCGTGACCGGCAGACCCTCTTTGAAGCCGATCTCGACGTAGGTCGGCTCGTCCGGGCAGTCGCGCGGGTCCTGGGTCCAGGCCCAGACGTCCGCCGGCGGCTCGGCCCAGGGGTCCTCCAGGATGCCGGCCTCGACCGAGCGGCCCCAGAGGTTCTCGTCGGTGGAGTAGGGCGACTCCACCGAGGCGGGCACCGGGATCCCGTGCTGGGCGGCGTAATCGATCTCGTCCTCGCGGTTCATGCCCCACTCGCGCACCGGCGCCACCACCTTCAGCTCGGGCGCCAGGGCCTGGGTGGACACGTCGAAGCGGACCTGGTCGTTGCCCTTGCCGGTGCAGCCGTGGGCGATGCCCTGGGCGCTCTCCTGGCGGGCCACCTGCACCAGCATGGCGGCGATCAGCGGGCGCCCGATGGCGGTCGCCAGCGGGTACTCCTTCTCGTACACGGCGCCCGCCTGCAGCGAGGGCCAGACGAAGAGCTCCAGGAACTGCTTCCTGCCGTCGACCACGTAGGCGGCGCTGGCGCCGACCTGCAGGGCGCGCCTCTGGATGGCGTCGAGGTCCTTCTGCTCGCCGAGGTCGATGGTCAGCGCGACCACGTCGTAGCCCTGGTCCTTGAGCCAGCGGATGGCGACCGAGGTGTCCAGCCCGCCCGAGTAGGCGAGCACCAATTTCTGGCGTGGGTCAGGCAATCTGCAGCATCCTCCTCAGCGAATCCGCGGCCGAGCGGTCGCTCAGCACCACGATCACGGTGTCGTCCCCGGCCACGGTGCCGGCCACGCCCGGGAGCGCGGCCTGGTCGATGTTCCAGGCCACCAGGTTGGCGGTGCCCGGCCCCGTCCGCACCACCGCCAGGAACTCGACCACGGTGATCTCCCGGACGTGCTCGGCGAACACGGCGCGGGCCAGGCCGTTGGGACGGTAGCCCTCGGCGGTGCGCACCAGGCGCAGCTCCTGGATGTCGCGTGAGACGGTGGCCTGGGTGGCGCGCAGGCCGCGCTCGGCCAGCGCCCTGGCGACCTCCTGCTGCGTGTGCAGCGGCGCCGCCTGGACCAGCTCCAGGATCGCGGCCTGGCGGCGCCCCTTGCTGTCGGTCACCTGGCCACCTCCTTCATGAGGGCGACCGCCCGCTCGACCTCGGCGGCGGACATGATCAGCGGCGGGACCAGGCGCACGGTGTTGTCGTCGGTGGCGTTGACGACCAGTCCCGCCTCCAGGCAGCGGTTCTGGAAGTCCTTGGCAGCCGGCTCAGCGAAGACCATGGCCTGCATCATTCCGCGGCCGCGCACGCTGCTCACGCCGGGCACCTCGCCCAGTGACTCGTGGAGCAGCTCGCCCACCTCGGCGGCGTGCTCGACCAGGTGCTGGCTCTCGATCACGTCGATGGTCGCCAGCGCGGCCGTGCAGGCCAGGGGGTTGCCGCCGAAGGTGCTGCCGTGGTCGCCCGGCTCGAAGACGTCAGCGCGCGGCCCGGCCAGGCAGGCGCCGATCGGCACCCCGCCGCCCAGGCCCTTGGCCAGGATGATTACGTCGGGGACGATGCCCTCGTGCTGGTACCCGAACATGCGGCCGGTGCGGCCGAAGCCGGTCTGTACCTCGTCGACGATCAGCAGCAGGTTCTGCTCGTCGCACCACGCCCGCAGCCCGCGCAGGTAGCCGTCCGGGGGCACGATCACGCCGGCCTCGCCCAGGATCGGCTCCACCAGCACCGCCACCGTCTTCTCGGTGGTCGCCTGCTTGACTGCCTCGAGGTCGCCATAGGGCACGTGCTTGAACCCCGGCACCAGCGGCGTGAACGCCTCCTGGTACTTGGGCTGCCCGGTCGCCGCGAGGGCTCCCAGCGTGCGGCCGTGGAACGACTTCTCGGCGGTGATGATCTCGAAGGCACCGTCCTTGTGCTTCTTGCCCCACTTGCGCGCGATCTTGATCGCCGCCTCGTTCGCCTCGGCGCCGCTGTTGCAGAAGAAGGCGCGGCTCGGAAACGACAGCTCGACCAGGCGCTTGGCGAGCGCGACCTGGGGCTCGGAGTAGTAGAGGTTGGAGGTGTGGATCAGGCGTGCCGACTGGCGGGCGACCGCCTCCGCGACCGCGGGGTGGGAGTGGCCCAGCAGGTTGACGGCGATGCCCCCGACCAGGTCCATGTAGTCCTTGCCCTGGTCGTCGGTGACGGTCAGGCCGTGGCCCTCGACGAAAGCCACCGGCAGGCGCTTGAAGGTGCCCATCACGTACCTCTGCTCGTCGTCGATCAGCTTTTGGTTGGGGGTGGTCATGGCGTCACCATGGTGCCGATCCCGGCCTCGGTGAAGAGCTCCAGCAGTAGCGCGTGCGGCGTCCGCCCGTCGATGATGTGGGCGTAGGGCACCGCGTCCAGCGAGCGTACCGCGGCCTCCAGCTTGGGGATCATGCCGCCGTCCGCCTCCCCCGAGGTGATCATTTCCTGGGCACGGCCGCGGCCCAGCTCGCTGATCACCCGGCCGGCCCCGTCCTTCACTCCCTCCACGTCGGTCAGCAGGATCAGCTTGGAGGCCCCCAAGGCCACCGCCAGCTCGGCCGCCACGGTGTCCGCGTTGATGTTGTAGGCATTGCCGTCGTAGCCGAGCCCGATCGAGGCCACCACCGGGATGTAGCCGCGGCCGATGAGGGCGTCGATCGGCTCCGGGTTGACCTGGGTCACCCTGCCCACGAACCCCAGCTCCGGGTCGTGGCCCTCCGCGATGATGCTGGGCCCGTCCTCGCCGGACATCCCCACCGCCTGCCCGCCGAGGCGGTTGAGGGCGGCCACCAGGTCGGGGTTGATCTTGCCGGTGAGGACCATCTTCACCACCTCCATGGTCGGGGCGTCGGTCACGCGGAGCCCGCGCTTGAACTCCGCCTTGAGGCCCAGCCGGTCGCTCATGGAGGTGATCTCGGCGCCGCCGCCGTGGACCAGCACCGGCAGCATGCCCACGTAGCGCAGCAGCACGATGTCGAGCAGCGTCTCCTCCTTGCGCTGCTCCATGGCCACGCCGCCGAGCTTGACCACGATCTTCTGGCCGTGGAAGCGCTTGATGTAGGGCAGCGCTTCGACCAGGACCCGCGCCCGCTGGTCGCTGGTCAGGTGGTCTCTCTCAGGTCGTGTAGTCGGCATTTATCCGCACATATTCCTCACTCAGGTCGCACCCCCAGGCCTCGGCCTCGCCCTCGCCCATCCCGAGCGAGGCGTGGACCTCGATCTCGGCCTCCGCGAAGCCGCGCCGCACCTGGTCGAGGTCGGCCTCCACGCCGGCCCCCCGGTCGAACACGGTGACTCCCGCGACCTTCACGGTCAGGGTGTCGATGGCCAGATCCGAACCGCTGTAGCCGAGGGCGCACACGATGCGCCCCCAGTTGGGATCGCCGCCGTGGATGGCGGTCTTGACCAGGCTGCTGGACGCTACCGCGCGAGCGGCCAGCCGGGCCTGCTGGTCGTCGGGCGCGCCCTCGATGCGCACCGTGATCAGCTTGGTCGCGCCCTCGCCGTCCTGGGCGATCTTGCGCGCCAGCCGGCGGGCGACCTCGAGCACGGCCGCCTCCAGCGCGTCCGACTCCGGCGTGTCGAGCTGGACCGGCTGATTGCCGGCGGCGCCGTTGGCGAGCACCAGGAAGGTGTCGTTGGTCGAGCTGTCGCCGTCGACGGTGACCTGGTTGAAGCTGCGGTCGGCGACCCCCTTCACTACCGCGCCCGCCCAGCCGGGCTCGACCGCAGCGTCCGTGACGACGTAGGCCAGCATGGTCGCCAGGTTGGGGTGGATCATTCCCGACCCCTTGCACATGCCGCCCACACGCACTGTCGTGCCGGCCAGCTCGAGCTCCAGCTCGGCGGTCTTGGTGACCGTATCGGTGGTCATGATCGCCCGCGCGGCCAGCGCGCCGCCCTTCGCCGACAGGGACTCACAGGCCAGGCGGATCCCGTTCTTGACCGCGGTCATGGGCAGGAAGCGGCCGATCACCCCGGTCGAGCTGACCAGCACCTGCGGCGGGTCGAGCTCAAGTCGATCCGCGGTCAGCTTGGCCATCTGGAGGGCGTCCCGGAAACCCTGAGCCCCCGTGCAGGCGTTGGCGTTGCCGCTGTTGACGACCAGCCCCTGGACCCGGTTCTGCTGGAGGTGGAGCTGGTCGATCACCACCGAGGCGCTCTTGACCTTGTTGGTCGTGAAGACGCCGCCGGTGTCGCAGGGGTGCTCGCTGTGGAGCACGACCAGGTCGTCCTTCTGCCCGCTCGGGATGGCGCCGGCGCCGGCCGTGAAGGCCTTGATGCCGCAGGCTGCCGTGCCCGACCTGAACCCTTTTGGGAAGGTGACGCCTACGGCCATTGCGGGGGCATCTCCAGTCCAGCCCTGCGGTCGAGGCCGAAGGCGATGTTGAAGCACTCCACGCCCTGGCCGGAGGCGCCCTTGACCAGGTTGTCGAGGGCAGCCGTCACGACGGTCTTGCCGTCCTGGGCGCCCACGTTGACCAGGCACAGGTTGGTCCTGCCGGCGAGCTTGGTGGAGGGCGTCTGCGCGACCACCTTGGTGAAGGGCTGGCCGGCATAGAACTCGCGGTAGGCCTCGGCCAGCTGGTCCGGGCTGCCCGCGGCATCGAAATAGCAGGTGGCCAGGATCCCGCGCACCATCGGCACCAGGTGCGGCACGAAGGTGATCCGCGGCGCCCGGCCGTCGGGCGCCACCCCGGACAGCTCCTGCACCAGCTCCGGCAGGTGCCGGTGGCCGCCCAGCGCGTAGGCGGTGACCGCCTCGTCGACCTCGGCGAAATGGCTGCCCAGGCCCGGGCTACGGCCCGCGCCGGAGACGCCCGACTTGGCGTCCACCACCACGTCGGAGGCGACCAGGCCGGCGTGCACGGCGGGCGCCAGGGCCAGGATCGAGGCCGTCGAATAACAGCCGGGGACGGCCACCAGCTGGGCCTTCGCGATCTCGTCCGCGTGCAGCTCGGGCAGGCCCAGCACCGCCCTGCCCAGCAGCTCGGGAGCCGGATGGTCCTGCCGGTACCAGCGCGGATACTGGGCGGCGTCCTTGAGCCGGTAGTCGGCGCTCATGTCGATCACGCGCGCCCCCGCCGCAAACCAGGCGGCGGTCCGCGCCGCGCCCGCGTTGTGGGGCAGGCAGCTGAAGATGACGTCGACCTGGGCGGGATCGACCTCCGCAGCGAAGACGCCATCGAGATCCAGCAGCGGGAAGATGTGCTGGTAGGATCTGCCGGCCTGGCTCCGGCTCGTGAGCTGCGCCAGCTCGACCTGGGGATGGGCGGCCAGGAGGCTGACCGCGGTCATCCCGGCGTAGCCGCTGGCGCCCGCCACGGCAGCCCTGATCTTGGCCATGAATGAATGATTATGCACTCAAGGCGCATAAACATGCTTCACATGAAACTCTGAGCATTGGTTGAGGGATCTCTTACAGAGGGTTTCTAGGCTCCTGTCCATGGCCTACGCCCCCCGCCCCGCCAACCGTTCCTCGGCGCTGGCCGCCGTCCGCTTCCTGGATCCCCGCGCGCTGGTGGCGGTGGCCCTGGCCCTGGCCGCGCTGGCGGCGGCTCTGACTCACCTTCCTCCCCTCTGGACCGCCGCCGCCGCGCTGGCGGCGGCGGGCCTCGGCTACAGCGCCCGCCGGCGCAACCTCAAGCCCCGGCAGCCGACCGTCGACCACGTGCGCTCGCTGGTCCTCAGCGTGCTCGCGATCCTGCTCGCCATGGCCGGCTTCGCGCTGGTCGCCCCCGCGCTGCTGGTGCAGCTCCAGCAGCGGCTCGCTCACTGAGCCGCTAGTCGAGCTTCGTGTAGAAGCAGCTTCTCTCGCCTGTGTGGCAGGCGGGACCGTGTGCGTGGACCTTGAGCAGGACGGTGTCCGAGTCGCAATCCAGCCGGACCTCGACCACGTCCATGTAGTGACCCGAGGTGGCGCCCTTCTCCCAGAGGCCCCGCTCTCGGGAGCGAAACCATGCGCGCCCGCTCGCGCGCGTGCGCGACCATGCCTCCGCGTCCATGTAGGCCACCATCAGGACCTCGCCGGTCTCCGCGTCCTGGGCCACGGCGGGCACCAGGCCCCTGGAAAAGTCGGGCTGCTGCTCACTCATCTCCGAACTTCCAAACCGCGATTGGCCAGCTCCTCTTTCACCTGGGCGATGGAGAGCTCGCCGAAGTGGAAGATGGAAGCCGCCAGCGCCGCCTCGGCGCCGCCCTCGGTGAGCGCCTGGTACATGTGCGTGGCGCTCCCGGCGCCGCCGGAGGCGATCACCGGCAACCGCACCGCGGCGGACACCGCGGCCGTGAGCTCCAGGTCGTAGCCGTCGTGGGTGCCGTCCCGGTCCATCGAGGTGAGCAGGATCTCCCCCGCCCCCAGCCGCTCGCCCTCGGCCGCCCACTCCACCGCGTCGCGCCCGCTGGCGCGGCGCCCGCCGTGCGAGTAGACCTCCCACCCGCTCCCGCCCTCCCGGCGCCGGGCGTCGATGGCCAGCACCAGGCACTGGGAGCCGAAGATCTCGGCGCCGCGCGTCAGCAGCGCCGGGTCGGCCAGCGCGGCCGAGTTGACGGAGACCTTGTCCGCGCCGTGCGAGAGCAGTGACCGGATGTCGTCCGTGCTGCGCACGCCGCCGCCCACCGTGAGGGGGATGAAGACCTGGTCGGCGGTGCGGGCGACCGCGTCGAGGAGAATTTCGCGGTCGTCCGAGGAGGCGGTGATATCGAGGAACACCAGCTCGTCCGCGCCCTCGCGGCTGTAGGCGCCGGCCAGCTCGGCGGGGTCGCCGGCGTCCTTGAGGTCGAGGAAGCGCACGCCCTTGACGACCCGCCCGGCGTCCACGTCCAGGCAGGGGATGACCCGCTTAGCCGGCACCACAGATGTCCAGGAAGTTCCTATAGACGCGGAGCCCGTCGGCCGCGCTCATCTCGGGGTGGAACTGAGTCCCCATCACGTTGGCCCGCGCCGCGGCGGCGGCGGGCGAGTGCTCGGTCGACGCGATCGCCTGCGGGGAGCGGTCGGGCGTGTAGGAGTGCACGAAATAGAAGTAGGCGGCGTCCTCGATGCCCTGCCAGAGCGGCGACCACTGAGTCTGGCGGAGGCGGCACCAGCCGATCACCGGCAGCCGGGCCGAGCCCTCGACCTTCACCACCGAGCCCTCGAAGAGCCCAAGGCCCGAGTGCACGCCGTGCTCCTCGGAGCGCTCGAACATCAGCTGGTAGCCGAGGCAGACGCCCAGGATCGGCATCCCCTTGCGCGCCAGCTCCACCACCCGCCGCCCGAGGCCGCCCTCCGACAGCCTGTCGAGGGCCGGCTTGAAGGCGCCCACCCCGGGCAGCAGCATCCCGTCCGAGCGCGCCAGCTCGTCCTGGTCGGCGACCAGGCGCGGCGACGCCCCGGCGGTCTGCAGGGCCTTCTGCACCGAGCGCAGGTTGCCGACGCCGTAGTCGACGATCGCGATCACCCCAGGAGGCCCTTCGAGGAGGGCACGTCCGGGCCGCCGCCCAGGGTCATGGCCTCGCGCAGGGCGAGCCCCAGCGCCTTGGCCGCCGACTCCGCGATGTGATGGCGGTTGCGGCCCCGGATGAGGTCGACGTGGAGCGTGGCCCCGACGTGGATCGAGAAGGCGCGCCACCACTCCTCGAGGGTCTCCGACTCGAGCCTGCCGATGCGGCCGCGCAGGGGCAGGTTGTAGGACAGGTAGGGCCGCTTCCCGAGGTCGATCACGACCCGCGCCAGCGATTCGTCGAGGGGCGCGTAGGCGGATGCGAAGCGGCGGATCCCGGCGCGGTCGTCGAGGGCCTTGGAGAGTGCCTGCCCGATCACGATCCCGGCGTCCTCCATCAGGTGATGAGGGTCGACCTCGACGTCGCCCGCGCCCTTGAACTTGAGGTCGAAGCCGCCGTAGCGCGCGACCTGCTCCAGCATGTGGTCCAGGAAGGGCAGGCCGCTGCCCACCTCGATCAGAGCCCCGTGGTCGAGGCGGACCTCGCACTCGATCTGAGTCTCGCGGCTGTTGCGCCGTACCAGCGCCGCCCGATCAGTCACGGGGTCCCCGCAAAATCGCAGATTTTGTGGGGTTTTCAGTCATCTCGCAGCCTCACCTCGACCGCGTTGGCGTGCGCCGTCAGGCCCTCCATGCGCGCCAGTGTGCGCGCCGCCTCCTGCAATCCCTGCAGGTCGCCCCGGGTCACCGAGGCCACGCTCGTCCGCTTCAGAAAGGAGTAGACGCCGAGGGGCGAGGAGAAGCGGGCGGACCCCGAGGTGGGCAGCGTGTGGTTGGGGCCGATCACGTAGTCGCCGAGCGTGACCGCCGCGTAGTCGCCGAGAAAGACGGCGCCCGCGTTCTCGACCAGCGGCAGCCAGCGCGCGGGGTCCTCGGCCACGATCTCCAGGTGCTCGGGAGCGAAGTCGTTCACGACCTGGAACGCCTGCTCGAGGTTGTCGGCGAGGATCACGGCCAGGTGCGCGGCGGCCACCACCTCGGCGCGGTCGAGCCGGGCCGAAAGGCCCGTGAACTCCTCCTCGACGGCGTCGGCCAGGGCGGCCGAGTCGGTGACCAGGACCGCCCAGGCCATCGGGTCGTGCTCCATCTGGGAGGCCAGGTCGGCGGCCACGAAGTCGG
>Ga0070717_10000139_pt1 | contig 54058 bp, 43 predicted proteins | sample LARL113metaG_FD_71366 | JGI IMG/M metagenome (GOLD analysis project Ga0070717, IMG submission 71366) | Corn, switchgrass and miscanthus rhizosphere microbial communities from Kellogg Biological Station, Michigan, USA - LAR L11-3 metaG | ecosystem: Host-associated > Plants > Roots > Rhizosphere ...
CCGCGTAGACGGCGAAGGATCCCCTGCCCACGTGCGCATCTCTCGCAGAAAGGCGGGGGATTCCTCACCGTCTGCGCGGCTCGGAATGACACGGACGCCTTGCGCAGAGCTTCCCTAGCGTTCCGCCCCGTCTACAATGAAGCTGATGGCCGACTGCTACGTCGCCGCCCTCCGCATCCTCGGCTATCGCTTCAATTCCGAGGCGGAGCTGCGGCGGAAGCTTTTCGCGAAGCGCTTCGACGAGGAGACGATCGCGGCCACGCTGACGCGGCTGCGCGACGAGAAGTGGCTCGACGACGAGCGCTTCGCCGCCGCGTACGTGCGGACGCGCGTGCTGAAGGGCATCGGGCGGCTGCGGATCCGGCGGGAGCTGATGGGGCTCGGCGTCGACGAGGACGTCGTCGAGCGGGCCGTGCGCGAGAACGCCGCCGAGGGAGAGGACGAGCGGCTGCGCGCGGCGTACGAGAAGCTCGCGCGGCGGCTCGGCGGCGACCGCGACAAAATCGCCGCGCGGCTGCTGCGGCAGGGCTTCGAGATGAGCGCGATCGTAGGACTGTTGCGGTAAGCGCGATCTCGGCGGAGGGCGCTTTGTGTCCTTCTCCCCGCGCGCGGGGAGAAGGTGCCGCGAAGCGGCGTACAAGGGGCGCCATCCTGCCGAATTCGCCCCTCACCCGGCCTTCGGCCACCCTCCTCCCCGCGCGCGGGGAGAGGGCACTGAGACGAGCTACTTGCGGTAGCGCCGCGCCAGCTCGGCGGGGTCGGCGCCGCGGTGGTATCGCACAATGGTGCGCCAGTTGATCCAGGCGGTGCAGAGCAGGCCCTTCGCCAGGAAGCGGCGGCCGGACGTGCGCACGGTCAGCGGCAGGATCGTGCGCGGGCGCATCGTGCGCGCGAGCTCGTAGTCCTCCATGATCGGCATCTCGCGGAAGCCGGGGAACGCGTCGCGTTTGACGAACTGCGCTTGATCGCCCCACGGCTGTCTGGTGATGCGCGCGCGGAGGTTGATGAGGAAGGCGGCGATGCGGAGGCGCAGCGAGCGTTCGATGAATGCGATGCGAAAGCCGCCGAACGACGCGCCCGACGCCAGCACGGCCTCGGCGGCGCCGGGCGGCAGCAGCGTGTCAGCGTGCAGGAAAAGGATCGCATCGTGCGACGCGTGGCGCGCGCCGAGGTTGAGCTGCTTCGCGCGCATCGGCTCGGAGGCGAGCACGCGGGCGCCGGCGCCGCGCGCGAGCGTCACCGTCGCGTCGGTGGAGCCGCCGTCGACGACGAGGACCTCGGCGGCGCCGGCCTCGAACGCGGAGCGCACCGCGGCGGCGACGTGGCGCTCCTCGTTCAGCGTCGGGATCACGACCGTCAGCATGGCAGTACGATACGCGTTGTGAACTGCTACCTCCTCGCGGGCGGGCGCTCGTCGCGCATGGGGCGCTCCAAGCTCGACATCGAGCTCGGCGGCGCCACGTTCTTCGACCGCGCGGTCAGCGCCGCGAAGGAAGTCTTCGACGATGTCATCGCCGTGCAGCGGCCGGGCGGGGAGAGACTCGGTATTCCAACCATTGAAGAGGCGCCCCACGACGACGAGGCGGCGATCTTCGGCCTCCTCGCCGCGCTGCGGCATGCGAAGTCGACCTGCTTCGTGCTCGCCGTCGACTACCCGCTCATCGACGCCAGCGTGCTGCGGTTCTTGCGCGCGCGCGTGGCGCGGTCGAACTCATCGATCGTCGTGCCGCGCTGGAGCGGGAAGCTGCAGATGCTCTGCGCCGGCTACGCGTACGACGTCGAGCCGCTCGTCGCCGCGCACATCGCCGCGCGGCGCTACGATCTGCGCGGGCTTGCGCGCGGCGCGGAGATCGTCGAAGAGGATGAATTGCGGGCCCGCTTCGGCGGCGAGCCGCTGCTCAACGTCAATACCCCCGAGGAGCTGGAGAAAGCCACCGTCATCCTGAGGCGCGGAGACGCCGAAGGATCTCAAAATGCGACGAGCATCGCATTCGGAGACCCTTCGCTTCGCTCAGGGTGACGGGCGCACGAGGATCAACGCATGAGCGAAGACTTTTCCCACCTTGACGATACCGGCGGCATCTCCATGGTCGATGTCGGCGCGAAGCGCACGACCTCGCGCGAGGCCGTCGCCTCCGCCACTGTGCGCATGAAGCCGGAGACGCTCAAGCGCCTCGTCGAGCGCGCCCTGCCGAAGGGCGACGTCCTCGCCACCGCGAAAGTCGCCGGCGTCCTGGCGGCGAAGCAGACGCCGTCGCTGATCCCGCTCGCGCATCCCATCCAGATCAACTCCGTCGACATCACCTTCGACCTCGATCCCGCCTCCGGCTCGATCGAAGTGCGCGCCATCGTCCGCTGCGACGGCAAGACCGGCGTGGAGATGGAAGCCATGACCGCGTGCGCCGTCGCCGCGCTGACGATCTACGACATGTGCAAGAGCGCGGAGAAGGGGATCGTGATCGAGACGCTGCAGCTCGTGCGGAAGTCGGGAGGCAAGAGCGGGCTGTGGGAAAGATAGCGGCAGTCGCGCTGCTGCTGGCGGCCTCGGCCTCGGCGCAGGTGCGCGAGAGCGTCACGGTCGAGCTGATCGAGGTGCCGGTGTACGTGACGGCCGCCGGCGGCGCGCCGCTGCGCGGCATTGGCCGCGACGCATTCTCGCTGCGCGTCGACGGCAAGCCGCGGCCGATCGAGTACTTCGAGGAAGTCGACCTCGGTCGCGGCGCGGCGAACGCGCCGCTCCTCCGGCAGCGTCGTCTCTATCTCTTCGTCTTCGACCTCTTCTTCAACCGCGCCACCGACGTGGCCCGCACGCAGCGCGCCGCGGCGCAGATCGTCGCGCGCGCGAACCCCGCCACCGACTTCTTCGCCGTGGCGACGTACTCCGCGCGCGACGGATTGCAGTTCGTCATCCCGTTCCTCAACGACGCCGCCGCGGTGCGGCGGGCGGTGGCGACGCTCGCGCCGGCGGGGCACGATGCGCTCGGGCTGGCGACGTTCGTGGCCGAGCGCAACTACGTCGACACCGACAACGTCAGCCACATCATCAATGGGGCGGGCGGCGCACGGCACGGATCGGAGCTCGGGTCGACGCTGAACGGCGGCCTGGCGAACCTCGAGCAGCTGAGCGAGCCGCGGCGCTACGTTGCCGAGCATCAGCTCGACGGCCTCGGCGAGGCGGCGGCGCGCCTGCGCGCGCTCGAGGGGCAGAAGCACGTCGTCGTCTTCAGCAACGGCTTCGGCGCGCGCATCTTCACCGGCATGCCGGAGGCGATGCCGTTCCACGCCCGCTTCCGCACCGACGTCTCGCGCATCTACCGCGCCTTTGCCGGCGCCGGCGTGTTCCTCGACGCCGTCGACACGGCCGGGCGGCAGTCGTTCGACGAGTCGGAGCCGCTGCGGCAGCTGAGCGCGGCGACGGGCGGCACGCTGGTGCGCGGCGACAACGATCTCGTGCACGCGCTGGAGCGCCTTACCGCGGCGCAGGAGTCGTACTACCTCCTCGGCTTCACGCGGCGCGGCGACGGCGAGGGGACGATCGACGTGCGCGTGGCCGGGCTGCCGCGCGGCGCGCGCGTGTCGCATCGCACCGGCTACGGCAGGCCGGCGGCGGCGACGGACGTCGATCCGCTGCAGCTCGCCGACGTCGTCACGAACGACATCGCCCGCAACGATCTCACGCTGGCGCTCGACGCAGCGCCGCGCGACGGAGCCGCGGAGTTGACCGTGGCGCTGCGCCCGTCCGAGGCCGCGGCGCAGCGGGCCACGGGACTCGACGCGTACCTCTACGTCTTCGACGCGAACGGCGCGACCGCGTTCACGAAGACGCTGCGCCTGCCGCCCGACGCGACCGTCATTCGTGAGCGCGTGCCGCTGCCGCCGGGGCGCTACGTCGTCAAGGTGCTCGTGCACGCGGCGGGGACGGCGTCGCTCGGCTTCGCGCGCGCGTCGCTCGAAGTGACGCCGCGATAGGTCGCACTGACCGCACGCGGGGACGCAAGGGCGGTAAAAATGGGCGAAAATGCGGGCACGTCGCCCGCACAGACCGCGCCCAAAGGAGACTTGCCCATGCGCCGCATCCTCGCCCCGGTGCTCCTTCTCGTCCTCACCCTTCCTCTGTTTGCAGCCACGCGTGAAACGCACACCGTCGAAGTCGTGCAGGTGCCGGTCTACGTCACGCGCGACGGCGCGTCGCTGCGCGGACTGACGCGCGACAACTTCGAGCTCTACGTCAACGGCAAGCCGAAGCCGTTCGACTACTTCGACGTCTACGACTTCGCCGCGCCGCCGGCGGCCGCGGCGCAGGCGCCGGGCGCTCCCGTGCCGCTGCGCGACGTGCGGCAGCGGCGCCTGTACGTGCTGTTGTTCGATCTCGTCTACTCGACGCCGAGGGCCATCGCCCGCGCGCGCGTGGCTGCCGACGCGTACGTCGACGGCGCCGGCGACGCCGACGCCTTCGCGGTCGGCACGTACACGTCGAACCACGGCATCACGCTGTTCGTGCCGTTCACGCGCGACCGCGCGGCGGTGCGCAATGCCATCCAGCGGATGAAAGAGACGCGGCAGGACGATCCGCTGCACCTCGCGCTCGCGCCGGTCGACCGCGCCGAGATCATCGAGCCGGACAAGTTCGCCGAGAGCGATCAGGTGCAGCAACTGATCGCGGACAGCGCGGCGGCGCAGTTGATCGCCGATCCGGCGCGCCGGCGGATCCGCGACGAGATCGAGGCCCTCGGCGACTTCGCCGACCGTCTGGCCGTGCTCGAGGGCAACCGCCACGTCGTCCTCCTCACCTCGGGCTTCGACACGCAGCTGCTCACCGGCGTCGGTCCGGCGAACACGATCGGCCGCGGCCCTGGCCTCGGCCCGCGATCGACGATGAACGCCGACCTGCGCCAGGGCTCGTCGCTGGGGATGTCGGACAGCGGCGTGACGCGCGCCGCGCGCGAGATGTACGCGCACTTCACGCGCGCCGGCGTCTTCCTCGACTGCATCGACGTCGAGGGGGTGCGCCCCGGCTTCTCGTCGAGCCACGAGAGCGAGGGGCTGTCGATGCTCGCGCGCGACACCGGCGGCCAGGTCGTGCTGAACCGCAACGACCTGCGCGCGGCGATGCAGACGCTGACGGACATGCAGCGCGTCGTCTACGTCCTCGGCTTCCACGCCGGCGACAGCGGCCGCCGCGACAACAAGATCGAGGTGAAGCTGCGCGGCGTCGACGGACGGGTGAACGTGAACTACCGGCCGTCGTACTCGACGGAGCTGCCGAAGGCCTCGACGAGCGACGCGCTGCGCATCGCCGACATCCTGGAGAACGACATCCCCCAGACCGGCCTGACGACGTCGATGGCGGTCAGCGGCAAGAGCGTGAGCGTGGAGATCCCGGCGCGCGAGCTCATCGCCCTCAGCGCGAAGCCGAACGCCGGCGCCGATGCGCTGCTGTACGTGTTTTCGGGGCACGACGTCGTCGCGTACAAGGGGAAGAAGATCAGCATCGACGCCGCGCGCGCCGACGCCTCCAAGCCGGTGCGCTTCACGGAGACGTTCGACAACCTGCCGCCGGGGCGCTACGTCGCCAAGGTGCTACTGCGCGTCGACGACGTCGAGGCCCTAGGCTTCGCCCATGCGCCAATGGATGTCGAGTAGCGCCGGCGTCCCGCCGGCTGGCGGGGAGGCGTCCCGCCTCCCCGCGGCGGCGGGACGCCGCCGGTCCGGCCGGCGAGGACGCCGGCTCTACTTGCCCGCGCTGTTCCTCGTCGCCACCGCCGCCCTCGGCCAGGTCAGCGAGAGCGTCACCGTCGAGGTCATCGAGGTCCCGGTCTACGTGACCGCCGCGGACGGAACGCCGATCCGCGGACTGCCGAAAGATGCGTTCTCGCTGACCGTCAACGGCAAGCCCCAAACGATCGATTACTTCGAAGAAGTCGATCTGCGCAAACCCGCGCCGGCGCAACCCGCAACCCAACCCTCCCTCCACGAGCGCCGCCTCTACCTCCTCCTCTTCGACCTCGCCTTCACCCGGCCCGGTCTCATCGAGCGCGCGCAGCAGGGCGCCGACGCGGCGGTGCAGCGCTCGAACCCGGCCACCGACTACTTCGCCGTCGCCACCATCACGCACGGCGCCGGCGTCCGCTTCGTCATCCCGTTCATGAACGACTACGTCGCGGTGCGGCGCGCCATCGCCACGCTGCAGAGCAACGACGCGAAGGATCCGCTCGGCGTCGGCCTCTCGGCGAAGCAGCGGCAGAAGTGGGCGGCGGAGATCGAGTCGCGCGCGCAGGGCGTGCCGCTCGCGGTCGGCTTTCGCACCGGCGATCCGTACATCGACGAGATCATCGCCGGCAGCGAACAGAACCAGGAGCTCTCGCGGCAGATGCTGAAGGACAACGTGCAGCGCGAGTTCTCCGGGCTCGGCACCGTCGCCGCGCGCCTCGGCGCGCTGGAGGGGCAGAAGCACGTCGTGATCTTCAGCGCCGGCTTCGACGCGCATCTCTTCGTCGACCTCGGCCGCGGCTACAACGAGGACCCGCAGATGCACCGCTACCTGCGCGAGATGATCGCGGCGTTCCGCGGCGCCGGCGCGTTCCTCGACTCCATCGACGTCGTCGGCAGCCGCTCCGCCGACGCCTCGGAGTCGCTGCGCCGCATCGCCGAGCCGACGGGCGGGGAGCTGATCCGCAACCAGAACGACCTCGGCGCGGCGATGGCGCGCCTCACCGCGAGCCACGACGCCTCGTACCTCCTCGGCTTCCGCCGCGGCGGCGCGGCCGAGGGGGAGATCGCCGTGCGCGTGCGCGGCATCCCGCTCGACGCGCGCGTCTCGTACCGCACCGGCTTCGGCAAGCCCGCGCCGCACCGCGACCTCGATCCGCTGCAGCTCGCCGACATCGTCATCAACGACATCCCGCAGAACGGCCTCTCGCTGAAGCTCGAGACCACGCCGAAAGAGATCGCCATCCTCTTCCGCCCCGCCGAGATCGTCGCGCAGCTCACGCCGGAGAAGCCGTACGTCGAGGCGATGCTCTACGTCTTCGACGAGCACGGCGGCACGGTCCTGTTCCGCTCGAAGCGACTCCCGTTCGACGCGCGAAGCGCGCCGAAAGCGGGCCTGGCCGGGGTGCGGGAGAAGACGAAGCTGCCGCCGGGACGGTATGTCGTCAAGGCGTTGATGCACGTGGCGGGGACGCAGTCGGTCGGATTCGCGCGCGCCGACTTGATCGTCCCCTAACAAAGGAGCGCCGCCGTCTCGGCGGCCGGCGAGGCGGCGTCCTCGCCGCCTCTCGCGAACGCAGGCGAGACGCCTGCGCGCCAGCCGGCGAGGACGCCGGCGCTCCGCCCTAACGCCGCGGACGTTGCGCCCACGCGGGCAATTCCTGCTGCTTCTTGCCGCTGTTGTCGGTCTCGTTGTCGGCCTGCACGAGCTCCTTGCGGATCGTGCCGAGGATCTTCTGATCCGCCTGCGTGGCCAGATCGATCAGGTGCTGGCGGTCCTTGAACCCATTGAACGCGACGACGAAGCGGTCGATGCGGAACGCCACCACCCGGCCGAGGTAGCGGTCCTCGGCCGTGAAATTGTCCTCGCCGAGGTTCGGGATCGGGTCGAGCAGCTTGCCGTTGCGCACGTAGAGATTCTTGTACATCGCCAGGATCTGCCCGGCGGCCTGCTTGCTCATCGCGGGGATCACGAGGCCGTCGACGATGTCGTTGTCGTCGTTGAACTGCGCCTGAAACGAGTTGCCGAGGAACGTCTGGCCGAAGCCCTTCTCGGCCGAGTAGCGCTCGCTGTTCGGCACGCGCATCTTGTCGGGGAGGAACGTGAAGATCGCCGGCTTGCCGGGCGCGGGCGGCATCTTGTCGGCCACGAACGTGGCCAGCTTCGTCACGCTGTCGGGCGCGCCTTCGCCGATGATCCGCACGTAGAACGGCCCGCGCCAGATGTGCACCGAGTGCGGCTTCACGAACGCTTCGTTGGGGATGTCGAGAAAGCGGAGGTTGCCGTCCTTCTGCAGCGAGTACGCGCCGAACGCTTTGACGAAGTCGGGGAAGCGGAAGATCTCGACCGTGGCGAAGCCGTTGCTGCCGTCGGTCGCGCTGTACTTGCCGACGGTGTCGTCGAGCGTCTGGTAGGCCGCGAACGTCGGTCCTTCCGGTCCGAGGTATTGGACGATGTGCTCTTTCGGCACGACGCTCGGATCGGACTCGAGCTTCCACCCCGGCGCTTCCTGCTGCCGCGGCAGAAACTGCAGCGACGGCGACTCGAACGCCGTGTAGTTGACCTCGGCCGGCTGCTGCGGCTTCGGCGTGATGCGCACGACGTCGGGCCGCCGCGCGTCGCAGGCAAGCGCCAGCGCCAGCAAGAGCGCCATCGTAGCGCCGCCGTCCCGGCGGCCGGAGTGGCGCCGTCCCGGCGCCTCCGCGGCGGCGGGACGCCGCCGGACCAGCCGGCGAGGACGCCGGCTCCACATTGCTAGCGCGAGAGCGATTCCAAGAACGCGATGGTCACGCGCACGCCCGCGCCCGTCGCGCCGCGCGCCTCGCGCCCCGTCTCGTGCTCCATGTACGCCGTGCCGGCGATGTCGAGATGCGCCCACGATGGACAATCGACGAACTCCTTCAAAAAGACCGCGGCCGTGATCGCGCCGCCCCAGCGTCCGCCCGAGTTCTTCATGTCCGCCCACTCGCTGCGGATCAGCTCCTTGTACTCGTCCCATTCGGGCATTCTCCAGAGGCGCTCGCCGACGCGCTCCCCACTCTCAATCAACTTCCGAGCCAGCTCATCGTTGTTCGAAAAGAGCCCCGCCGCCTCGCTGCCGAGCGCGACGACGCACGCGCCGGTGAGCGTGGCGTAGTCGATGATGTGGTCGGGCTTCTGCTGCGACGCGTAGTGCAGCGCGTCCGACAAGATCATCCGCCCCTCGGCGTCGGTGTTCACGACCTCGACCGTTTTTCCGCTCGACGTGGTGATGATGTCGCTCGGCTTGTAGGCGCTGCCGCTCGGCAGGTTGTCGGTCGAGGCGATGACGCCGGTGATCCTGATCGGCAGCTCGAGCTCGGCCGCGGCCTTGACGGTGCCGATGACGGCGGCCGCGCCACACATGTCGAACTTCATCTCCTCCATCTTCTCGGCCGGCTTGATGGAGATGCCGCCGGAGTCGAAGGTGATGCCTTTGCCGACGAGGGCGACGTGTGCCTTCGCCTTCTTCGGCGCGTACTCGAGGACGACGAAGCGCGGCTCCTCGGCCGAGCCGCGGTTGACGGCGAGCAGGCCGCCCATCTTCATCTTCTCGATCTCTTTTCGGCCGTAGACCGTGCACTTGATGCCGGCCGCCTTCGCCGCCTGCTCGGCGCGTTGCGCGAGCTGCGTCGGCGTCATCAGGTTCGGCGGCGCGTTGCCGAGCTCGCGCACGAGGCGCACGCCGCCGGCGATGGCGTTGGCTTCGCTCTCGATGTGCTCGAGGCGGCGGCTGTCGATGCCGTCGAGCGGCACGAGGGTCGCCTCGATCTTCGGCGCCTTGTCGTCTTTCTTGACGGTGATGTACGCGTCGTACTTGTAGTCGACCTGGGAGAGCTCGAGGGCGAGGAGCCGCGTGGTCTCGACCGCGGTGAGCTTCGGAAGGACGTACGGGACGACGACGGCGATGGCCGCGTCGCGCTGCGCCTTGGCGATCTTGCCGACCTTGTACAGCGCCGCGCGCACGCCGCGGATCGACAGCGACTCTTCCTTCCCCGCGCCGAGGAGCGTGATCTTCCGCGGCTCGTCGGCGAGCGCAGTGATGGCCTCGTCGCCCCGCCCGACGAAGCCGGAGTCGCCGAGGAGCTTCGCCAGCGCCTTCGATGTCAGCGGCAGATCGGGCCGCGAGTTTTCGGCGAGGACGACGAAGAGATGGTCGATCTTGGAGAGCTTGGGATCGCGGCTGATGACGACTTGCATAGGGAAGGGGATTGTATCCTCGGAGCGCCGCCGTCTCGGCGGCTGGCCCGGCGGCGTCCCGCCGCCTGGCCAGCCGGCGGGGGACGCCGGCGCTCCGATATACGATAAGGCCATGCCGTTCCGAATTCTGGTCGTCGACGACGAGACCGCGATCCGCGAAGCGATTCGCATGACCCTCGAGTACGAGGGCTACCGCGTCGACGAGGCGCGCTCCGGCCAGGACGGCCTCGACAAGGCCGCGCGCACGCCGTACGACGCCATCCTCCTCGACATCAAGATGCCGGTGCTCGACGGGATCGAAGTCCTCGAGAACCTCAAATCGCAGCGCGTGGCCGCGCCGGTCATCATGGTCTCCGGCCACGGCGACGTCTCCACCGCCGTCGAGTGCACGAAGCGCGGCGCCTTCGACTTCCTCGAGAAGCCGCTGAACCGCGACAAGCTCCTCCTCGCCGTCCGCAACGCCGTGCGGCAGCAGAAGCTCGAGGAGGAGAACACCGAGCTGCGCGACCGCGTCGAGCGCGACTACCAGATCGTCGGCGAGGCGCCGGCGATGAAGGATCTGCGCGGGCAGATCGACCTCGCCGCGCCGACGAAGGCGACGGTGCTGATCCAGGGCGAATCGGGCACGGGCAAGGAGCTGGTGGCGCGCGAGATCCACCGCCGCTCGTCGCGCGCGAACGGGCCGTTCGTGCAGGTCAACTGCGCGGCCATCCCCGAGGAGCTCATCGAGTCGGAGCTGTTCGGCCACGAGAAGGGGTCGTTCACCGGCGCGGTGCGGAAGCAGACCGGGAAGTTCGTCGCCGCGGACGGCGGGACGATCTTCCTCGACGAGATCGGCGACATGTCGCTGCGGACGCAAGCAAAAGTGTTGCGAGTCCTGCAGGAGGGGGAGGTCGAGCCGGTCGGCGCCGCCACCGTCGTCAAGGTCGACGTGCGCGTGATCGCGGCGACGAACAAGGATCTGACCGAGGAGATCCGCAACAATCGCTTCCGCGAAGATCTTTTTTATCGCCTGAACGTGATCCCCATCCGCACGCCGCCGCTGCGCGAGCGCAAGGACGACATCCCGCTCCTGGCGCAGCACTTCGCGAAGGCGTTTTCGCAGGAGTACAACAAGCACGAGAAGAAGTTCACGCCGGCGGCGCTGAAGGCGCTCCAGGACGCGGCGTGGCGCGGCAACGTGCGCGAGCTGCGGAACATGATCGAGCGCCTGGTGATCATGATCCCGTCGGACACGATCGACATCGGCGATCTCCCGGCCGAGTTTTTCCGCGCCGCGACGGAGATCATCGCCTCGTCGATGCGCCTCTCCACGCTGCAGGAGTTCAAGGACGAGGCGGAAAAAGCGTTCATCGTCGCCAAGCTCCGCGAGCACGGCTGGAACGTGTCGAAGACGGCGGAGGCGATCGATACGCCGCGCTCGAATCTGTACAAGAAGATCGAGCAGTACAACATCAAGCGGGAAGGCGGCGGGGCGCCCGTTGTCGAGGATTGACGCGCCGATCGGCGTCTTCGACAGCGGCGTCGGCGGCCTCACCGTCTTCCGCGAGATCGCCAGAGCGCTTCCACACCATCCGCTGATCTATCTCGGCGACTCCGCGCGCGTGCCGTACGGGACGAAGTCGCCGCAGACCGTCGTCCGCTATTCGCTCGAGGCGGCGAACCATCTGCTCGGACGCGGCGTCGGGATGCTCGTCGTGGCGTGCAACACCGCCACCGCCGCCGCCCTCCCGGCGCTGAAGGAGCGGCTGTCGATCCCGGTCATCGGCGTGATCGAGCCGGGGGCGCGCGCGGCGGTGGAGCGGACGCGGGGACACGTCGGCGTGATCGCCACCGAGGGGACGGTGAAGTCGAAGGCGTACACGAACGCCATCCGCGCGCTCGCGCCGGCGGTGCACGTGACCGAGTCGCCCGCGCCGCTATTCGTGCCGCTGGCCGAGGAGGGGTGGGCGAACACGCACGTGGCGCGCGAGGTGGCGGAGATCTACCTTCAGCCGCTGCTCGACGAAGGGATCGACACCCTGGTCCTCGGCTGCACGCACTACCCGATCCTCCGCGCCACGATCGAGCAGGTCGCCGGCGACGCCGTGCAGATCGTCGACAGCGCGGAGACGACGGCGCAGACGGTGCGGAAGCTCGTCGGGGCGCAGCCGAACGGGAACCCGTCGCACACGTTCCTCGTCACAGACGCCGAGGAGCGCTTCCGCAGGATCGCCGCGGAGTTTCTCGAACAGGAGATCGAAAATCTCGAAGTGGTGACGCTCTGAGGATGGTCTCGCTGCCGCTGGCTGGCGTCGGCACTGACGGATCTCGCCCGCGGCATCGACGCAGGGTAGCGCTTTGGGGTGAATCCGATCCGCGATGGGATTCACGCCACGCGCGATGGCATTGATCCCATCCAGGGATGGGATTCACCCGGCGGCGGATCGCTTTTTTGTGTTCCGGGATGGGATTCATATGTCCCGGGATCGGATCGATCCCATCCCGGGATCGGATTCACGCCGCGGCGCGTCGCATTCATATGTCCCGGGATGGGATCGATCCCATCCCTGGATCGGATTCACGCCGCGGTGCGTCGCATTCATATGTCCCGGGATGGGATCGATCCCACTGCCGGGCGATTCCTCGCCGCGTTCAGCCGCAGCCCGGCCACGCAAGAGCATCGGCGAAGCCGTAAACGTCGCGCGAAAGCCACTCCGAGTGGACGGAAACGCAGTCGAGCACTCCCGCCCAAGCACGCGGCTAACCGTTTTCCCTTCGCGCGCCGCTACGTGCTCGAGCGCGATGATCTCCATCCGCGGAATGCGCACGTAAAGCTCAGCGAGGCGCAACAATTCCTGGGGCACGTCGGCGTGATCGCCACCGAGGGGGGTATAAATCGAAGGCGTACACGCATGCGATCCGCGCGCTCGCGCCGGCCGTGCACGTGACCGTCACCGATGCCGAGGAGCGCATCGTTTGATGTACTGTTCGTATGCGGGGCGTAATCGATGCGGATGACCATCGACCTCGATGAAGAGCTTCTCGAAAAGGCGCGGCGCATCACCGGAACGTCCGAGCGCACAGCGCTAATTCACGAAGGACTCAGGGCCCTCATCGGCCGGGAGAGCGCACGGCGCCTGGCGCGTCTTGGCGGAAGCGACCGGCGGGCCGCCGCGCCGCGGCGGCGCAGGCCATCGTGATTCTCGTCGACAGCTCCGTCATGGAGCGATCGCTTGCGGCGCCGCTCCGCGACGCGCCTCCTACGGCCGATTCCGCCCCCGCCGCCCGCGCCCCCGCGGCGGCAGCGACGATGACGGCGACGCCGGCGTTGCTCGCGCCGGGTGCCGGGGGGCGGGAGCGGCCGGGCGTCGCGCGCGCGTGTGTTGCGACGCCTCGGCGGCGGCGCGGCGCTCCGCCTTTGCCTTGGCGCGGGCGCGGTCCTCGGCCTTCTTCGCGCGGATCGCGGCGATGCGCTCGTGGATCGGGATCTCCAGCCGCTCGGCCGGGCGCTGCGCGTAGTCGAAGTCCGGCACCGTCACGCGCGGCAGGCGCTTGCCGATGGCGCGCTCGATGGCGCGGAGGTCGTTCTCCTCGTCGGGGGCGACGAACGTGATCGCGTCGCCCGTCAGCTCCGCGCGCGCCGTGCGGCCGACGCGGTGGATGTAGTCGTCCGGCACGTTCGGCACGTCGAAGTTCACCACGTGCGAGAGCGCCTCCACGTCGATCCCGCGCGCGGCGATGTCGGTGGCCACGAGGATCCGGTACTTCCCCGACTTGAATCCCGCCAGCGCCTCCGTGCGCTGCATCTGGCTGCGGTTGCCGTGGATGCGCGCCACCTTCACCCGCCGCCGCTCCAGCTGCTCGAAGACGCGGTTGGCGCGGTGCTTCGTGCGCGTGAAGACGATGGCGTTCTGGATCTCGCCGCGCTGCAGCAGCGTGTCGAGCAGCGACAGCTTCAGCTCCTGCGTCACCGGAAACACCGACTGGCTGATCCCCGCCGCCGGCGCCGCCTTCCGCTCGATCGAGATCATGGCCGGGTTCTTCAGCATCTCCCGCGAGAGCTCGACGATCGGCGCCGGCATCGTCGCGGAAAAGAAGAGCGTCTGGCGCTTGGCCGGCACGTGGCGCAGCACGCGGCGGATGTCGGGGAGGAAGCCCATGTCGAGCATGCGGTCGGCCTCGTCGAGGACGAGGATCTCCAGCCCGTCGAGCCGCGCGTAGGCATGCTGGAAGTGATCGAGCAGCCGGCCGGGCGTGGCCACGAGGACGTCGACGCCGGTGCGGAAGGCGTGCTCCTGCGGTCCCATGGAGACGCCGCCGTAGATGGCCGCGCCGGAGATCGGCGTGTGCGTGGAGAGGTCGCGCAGGTGCTCGTCGATCTGCGCGGCCAGCTCGCGCGTCGGCGTGAGGATCAGCGCGCGCGTCGTGCCGCGCTTCTTGCCGAGGAGGCGGTGGAGGATGGGGAGGAGGAAGGCGGCCGTCTTGCCGCTGCCGGTCTGCGCCGCGGCGAGGACGTCCTTGCCGGCCATGGCCGGCGGGATGGCGTCGCTTTGGATCGGCGTCGGCCGCGTGAAGCCGAGCTCTTTGACGCCGCGAAGCAGATCGGGGTGAAGTCCGAAGATCGTGAAAGGCATAGGCGGCGGATCGTCTCACAGTTCGCCGCGGCCGCGGCAGCAGCCACGTCCAAATGGATCGATTATTTGACGTCTATCTGGCATGAAGCATGAACGCCGCTGCAACTCGTTGTCTGCATTCGCGTCGCGGTAATCGTTCGTCGTATTCAACGTTCAAGGAGGTCTCGGTGAAACTGCGCATAGTGGCCGTCTTCTCCCTTGCCGTCCTCGTCTCCGCGCTCCCTCTCGTTTCCCAGGTCGATCCCGGCATCCGTCCCACGCCCTCGAACGTCGGCAACCCGCTCCCCTCGGTCCTCGCCAACAACCCTCTGACCATCCTCGACTTCTTCAAAGACGGCGCGAATCGATTCCAGGAGATCGACTCCGTCTCCGGCAACCTCCCCGGCGAAAAGGGCTTCGGCCTCGGCCCGCGCTTCAACTCGCGCGGCTGCGCGCTCTGCCACGCCTTTCCGGCCGTCGGCGGCGCCAGTCCCAAGCAGAACCCCCAGGTGATCGACGCGAACGCCGACGGCGCGCTCAACGTCATCCCGCCGTTCATCACCCGCGACGGCCCGGTGCGGGAGGCGCGCTTCCCCTTCTTCACCGACTCGGCCGGCAATCCGATCACCAGCCAGCCGAACGGCGGCGTGGAAGACCTCTTCACCATCGCCGGGCGCATCGACTCGATGAACTGCACGCCGAACGTGATCAAGCAGCCCGACTTCCAATCGGCCATCAATCACAACAACATCATCTTCCGCATCCCCATCCAGACCTTCGGCGACGGCCTGATCGAGAACGTCGACGAGACCGACCTGCTGCTCTTCCAGCAATCGGTCATCGGGAATCCCTTCGGCATCGCCGGCACGTTCAACCACAACGGCAACGACGGCACGATCGCCCGCTTCGGCTGGAAGGCCCAGAACAAGTCGCTGGAGATCTTCTCCGGCGAGGCCTACAACGTCGAGCAGGGCGTGGACAACGAGCTGTTCACGCAGGAGCGCCCGCTTCCGGAAGAGGACCGCGCCTCGGGCCTGCCGGCGCAGTGCAAGATCAACCCGACGCCGGAAGACCACACGAACTTCAACACCACGCCGGTGGGCACGCCGAGCGACGCCGTGCAGTTCGCCATGTTCATGCGCCTCTTGGCGCCGATCGACCAGTCGCCGACCGTGCCGGGCGGCGCGGACTCGATCAAGAACGGCGAGCAGCTCTTCAAGACCATCGGCTGCGAGACCTGCCATCACAAGTCGTTCACCACCGGCCCGTCGAACATCACGCCGAGCCTCGGCAACGCCACCCTCGCGCTCTGGAGCGACCTCGAGATCCATCACATGGGAACGAGGCTGGCGGACAACGTCTCGCAGGGCACCGCCGGCGGCGATCAGTTCCGCACGCAGCCGCTGTGGGGACTGGGGCTGCGGATCTTCCTCCTGCACACCGGAGAGGAGACCGACCTGCTCAAAGTGATCGCCGATCACTCGTCGCCCGGCTCGGAGGCGAGCACCACGGTGCTCAACTTCAACGCGCTGACGGTCTCGCAGAAGCAGGACGTCTTGAACTTCCTGCGGTCGCTGTAGGAGAGAACGATGCCGCTCCTCTTGATGCTTTGGCTGTCGGCGGTGACGACGGTCGTCCCCAGGAACGTGGTCGTGGTCAAAGGAGCGACGCCGAGCGCGAGCGACGCGTCGACGCCGCTTCCCGAGCAGGGGAGCGTCGCCGCCGGCCGCTATCGCAACGCCTATTTCGGTCTCTCGTATCCGATCCCCGCCGGCTGGAGTCCGCAGCCGGCGGGGCCGCCGCCGTCGGACGGGGGCAGCTACGTCCTCGCGCAGTTCGCGATTCAGCGGGCGAACGTGCTGGTGTCGGCGCAGGATCTCTTTTTCAGCCCGCGCCCGCTCGCCGGCGCGAAGGCGCTCGTGGCGGCGATTCGTGAAGGGCTGAAGGCGCCGTTCGCGGCGGAAGAGGGAGACGCCGAGGTGGCCATCGGCGGGCGGACGTTCCATCGGCTGGCGTATGGCGCGCCGGCCGCCGGCTTTCATTGGCGCGTGCTGTCGACGGACGTCCGCTGTCATGCCCTGACCTTCACCTTCGCCGGCAACGACGTCGCGGCGCTCGACGCGGCCGAGCGGGCCATGAGCGGGGTCGCGCTCGCGCCGGCCGCGCCGGCGTGCGTGAACGGCTACGGCGACGTCGTGGAGAAGAGCGAGCCCGTCTTCCCCACGCATCGCTACAACACCATTCCGGTGCGCGTGATCGTCGGCAGCGACGGCCGCGTCAAGCACGTCCACCTCCTGAGCGCCTTTCCGGAGCAGTCGCAGGCGATCCTCGAGGCGCTGCGCGGCTGGCGGTTCAAGCCGTACCGGCGCGACGGGAAGGCCGTGCCGGTCGAGACGGGGCTGCTGTTCGGGAGCCGGTAGCTTGTCCACATCCGCCGTCGCCGTTCGTATTTCCCGTCATGACAAAGACGATTCTGATCATGACGTTGATGCTTGCGATCGCCGGCGGAGCCTCGGCGCAACCGGCGGCGACGACGGCGGCGACGACGGCAACGGCAACGACGACGTCCGCGCCCGTGCCGCTGCTGGACGACACCCAGCCTCGGCACCAGGTCCGCGAACAATTCATGCGCCTGCTCGCCCAGCATCCGCCCGAGGTCGAGCCGCTCGTGGTGCTCGACCCGACGCTGCTGTCGAACGAGCCGTTTCTGGCGCGCTATCCCGAGCTCGCGCAGTTCGTCGCCGCGCATCCCGAGATCCGCCGCAATCCGCATTACTACGTGCAGGACCTCCCGAATCCCTTGCAGCGGCGAACGCACAGCTCCTTGCAGGAAGCGGTCAATGCGATCGGCATCGGCTTCGTGATCTCGCTGTTCGCCTTCGTTCTGACTTGGCTCGTGCGCACGGTGATCGAGCAGCGGCGGTGGTCGCGGCTGTCGCGGACGCAGGCCGAGGTCCATAACAAGATCCTGGACCGCTTCGGCTCGACCGAGGAGCTGCTCGCGTACATGAAGACGCCGGCGGGGGCGAGGTTCCTCGAGTCCGCGCCGATCCCGCTCCACGCCGAATCGGGACCGCGCGCGCCGATGCCGCGGGTGCTGTGGTCGATCCAGATCGGGCTGATCGCCGCCGCGGCCGGCCTGGGCATGCTCCTCGTCAGCGGCCGCTTCGACCACGACACCGCGCGGGGCTTCTTCGCCATGGGGACGATCGCCTTGTGCGTCGGCGGCGGCTTCATCCTCTCCGCGATCGTGTCGATGGTCCTTTCGCGGCTCCTCGGCGCGCGGCCGCTCGATGCCGAGGAGGGATTGGTGCGATGATCGACGGCATGAGCGTTCCGCTGATGATCCGCGACATGCCCGTCCCCGAGAGCCGCGACCTCGACGGCGCCGTTCCGGTGATGGGAGAGGAGGAGTTCCGCGCGTTCTACGAGCGCACGGCGCGATCGCTCTGGGCCTACCTGTCGCGCGTCTCCGGCGATCCGCAGAGGGCCGACGATTATCTCCAGGAGGCGTACTACCGCTTCTACCGCGCCGGGAAGCAGTACGAGACCGAGTCGCATCGCCGCAACTCGCTCTTCCGGATCGCCACGAACGTGCTGCGCGACGCGGCGCGGCGCCGCCGGATCTACGGCGAGGTCCCGCTCGCGGACGAGGAGTCGCCGGCGATGGCGCCGCGCTCCGCGGCGCCGAGTCCGGAGCGCCAGGCGGCGCTGCGGACGGACGTGGCGCGCGCGATCCAGCAGCTCGAGCCTCTCCAGCGCGAGCTCCTCTGGCTCGCCTACGCGCAGGGCGTTTCCCACGACGAGATCGCGGCGATCCTCGGCTTGCGGTCGATCAGCATCCGCACGCTGCTCTTCCGGGCCAAGAAGAAGCTCGCCGCGATTCTGACGGGGAGGACGGCATGACCTGCCCCCGCGCGGACGAGCTTCTCGACGCCCTCGGCCGCGGCTTCGTCGGAGCGGAGCTGGCGATGCACGCCGATTCGTGCGCCGAATGCGGCGAGCTTCGCCTCGTCGCCGGCGCGTTGCTCGACGAGCGCGTCGAGGCCGTCGCCGAAGCGCCGGTGCCGAGCGCCGCGGCGATGTGGTGGCGCATGCAGGTGCGCCGGCACGAGGAGGCGCAGGCGCGCGCGCGGCGCTCGCTGCTGATCGGGCAGGCGGCCACGCTCCTCGTCGCTCTCGCTCTGGTGGTCTCGCTCCTCGGCGCCGACGTCGCGGACGGCGTCAGGCGCGCGATCGCCTCGATCCAGCTCGGCGCGCCGTGGTTGCTCGCGCTGGCGGTGTGGCTCGTGGCGACGCCGATCGCCGGCTGGGTGGCGCTGCGGCAGAAGTAGCGCCGCTAGCAGTGCGTGAAGAACGCCGGCTCTGTTCGCGTTGCGAGCCTCTCGCAACTTCGGATCTTGCTAGCCGAAGTTCAGCAATGGCTTCAACAGCTCTTGCTCTCCGAGCTCGCGTTCGAGCCGACGCACTTGCGCCCAACCATTCGCGCCGTCGAGCTCGAACGTGTCACGCACGAGTTGTCGCCATGCTCGGCGCTCGCCTCGGCTGCGAAGGGCGCAGAGAAGAAGACCGAGGCGGTCATCGCTCAGTACGAGCGGGATCGCGCGCTGTGCGGAGAGGCGGCGGAGCGATTCCAGAACCGCGTCCTCGGCCGGGATGGAGGGGAGGAGCGACCGGAATACTCGGGCGAGCTCGGGCCAGGAGCCGAGCGTCAGCAGAAGCGCGAGGACGATGCGGTCCTGCTCCGCGGTGATGCGCCGCCAGTCGATTGCGTAGAACAGGCCGGCGCGTGCGGCGACGCCTTCCATCGCCGCGAACCATCGGCCATGCTGTTTTGCGCCGCGGCGGAGAACGTCATCGAGAACGCCGTTGGCGCGCAGGAGCTGCCAATTCTCCACGAGGTGCCAGATGGCATCCCAGGGGGGCTCGCGCTCGATCAGGCGCGTCAGATATGGAACGCCGTCTCCCGTGGCGCGGAGGCACTGCAGCATTTTGCGTGTGTAGCGGAACCGCTGCGGCGCCGCGGCGGCGCGCGTGTCGTCGCGAACGATCTCCGTGGCCACGGCAGGGCGGAAGTACTCGAACTGCCGCAGGCTGCGGCGGGGAAGCGCCGCCGTGCGGACGACGAGGACGACGGTCGGTTGTGAAACGTGCCACACCTGATGGATAAAGGCGGCACCCGGCTCGATCTGCCGTACCAAGCCCGGCGTGACGATCTCGGTCTCCGCGAGTTCGAGCGTACCAACCTGCACCGCGGCGTCGATGCGCTCGCTCCTGTCGAATCGATACGTGCAGTGGATACTGCGCCCCGCGGCGTTGACGAACGCGCCGGCGAAATTGTGATCGTGGATCACGACTTCGGGCGTGGTGTATGCGTAGACGTTCACGAAGAACGCCCCGTTCGACCAGATCGTGAACGCCGGAGGGCCGAGGGGGCCGAACGGATTGCAGGCTTCGGGATAGTGACGCGACCGCAGAATCCATTCCGCCAGCGCGTTCAGGTCGCAGTGGCGATGGGCCTGGAAGGCGGCCAGCGCACGGGCGGCGATTTGCGGGAACGAGCCGGGTTTCGAACCGGCGGCGCGCCAATCGGCGTCAATCGCGGCGGCGAGGCGTTTCAGCGGCGCGATCATGAGGGTGACGTCCGCGTGTAAATGGTGTTCTGCCACTTCACGGAGCCGCGCTCGTGCATCGCTCCGGCGGCGACCGGGAGGAAGCCGGTGCGGCGCAGCGGCTCGTCGCGGTCAGCGTCGCGCGCACCGTGGCCGGTCCAGTTGAACTCGATGAGCACCGTGCGCAGCCGCCGATCGCGCAAAACCGCGCCGGCGCCGGCGAGCACGCTGTCCTCGGCGCCGTCCACGTCGATCTTCATCAGGCTCGGCACGCCCGCGGCGGAGGCGAGCGCATCGATCGTGGCGAGGCCGATGCCCGTCCGCGTCACGACCGTCTCCCCGAAGCTCTCCGTCATCGGAGCGGAGTCGAGCGAGTGCATCGACGACGCCGCCTGCATGCTCGAAAGGTTCAGCGTCGCCAGTCCGTTCGCCGCCGAGATGGCGACGCAGTAAGGTCGAACGTTGTGCAGCTCGTTGATCAGCGCGTTTTGGCAAAGCCGCGCGAACGATGCGGCCATCGGCTCGACCGCCACGACGACGCCGGCGGGATTGTGCGCGGCGGCGAGAATCGAATAGACGCCGATGTTTGCGCCGATGTCGAACAGCGTGTCGCCGGCTCGGAAGTTGTCAAGAATCCAGCGGACGGTCTCCGGCTCCTTCGTGGCGAGCGTCTCGATGCGGAACTGCTCCCAGTCGTTCGAGATGATCATGTTGAACACGGTGCTCTCGAGGTTGCACTCGACGATGCTCGCTTGGGTAATGGGCATGGAGATCTCCCGTCAGGCAGCCCGCAACGCGACGGCCGGCTCGAGCCGGGCGGCGCGCAGCGCGGGGCCTAGGCTGCAAAGGACTGCGAAGAGAAACGCCGCAAGAAGCGCGGCGACGAGAAGCGGCCATCGCTCGAGCGTGACGGGCCAGCCGGAACGGTGAGCGACGACCGCGGCGGCGGCGCCTCCGATGACCTCCCCGAGCACGCTGGCCGGGCCGGCGATCAGAAGGGCCTCGGTGATGAATTGCAGGACGATGTCGCCGCGCGAAGCGCCGGCGGCGCGGCGCAGGCCGATTTCGCCCGCCCGCTCGCGAATGGCCAGGAGCATCACGCCGGCGACGCCGATACCGCCGATGGCTAACGTCAGGCCGGAGACGGCCGGCAGGAGGAGACGCAACGACTCGTTGACCTCGGCCTCGGCGCGCAAGAGCGCGCTCTCGTCGCGAATCGTGAAATCGTTCTCCGACGCTCCCTCCAGGCGGTGACGGCGGCGCAGCAGCGCCGCGGCGTCGCGCATGACCGCGGCACGGTCGCCGCTCTCGTTCACATGAAGGACGATCTGATTGACGCGATCGCGATCGAGCTCCGAGACCGGCGCCCACCGCAGCGGAACGACGATGCGCATGTCGGCGGACTGCGCCGGAACGGATGAGGCGAAGCCGATGACGGTAAACCGGCGCTGCCCGACGTCGAAGCGCAGCCCGACAGGATCCTGGTAGCCGAAGAGCGCCGCGGCGGCATCGTGCGTGATCAGCGCCACGGGACGCCTGGCATCTCCGAATTCGTTGCCGGTCGTGCCGATCAGCGTGACACTCTCGCGGCGCTGCCGCCAACGCGCCGTTTGCATGACGCTGCGGACTGGCGCGACCGAGGCGCGCCCTGCAAGGAATTCCTGCAGCGCGCCGGCATCGGCGAGAGTGAGCGAGCGGAGAGAGTTGACCTGGACTTCGCGGCCGCCGATGGTGCGGTATTGCGCGGGAACGATCGTCAACACGTTCGCCGCGCCGTGCTGCCGCACGATTTCCAGAAATTGCGCGCGCGCCGCCGCCGTAATGACTGCGAACGCGCCGAACGAGCCGAGGCCGATGGCGAAGGCCATGGCCGTCGTCGCTGTGCGCCGCCACTGCCGCGCCAGCAGCCGCAAGGAGACGACGATGGCCTTCCGTTTGTGCATGCGATCCTCACGCGCGCAATGCGTCCGTCGGGTTGACGCGCGCGGCGGCGCGCGCGGGGGCGATGCTCGAAAGAAGGCCAATGATCACTGCCGTCGCCGCCGCGGTGAGGATCGTGCGGAGCGATACGACCAGCGGGAAGCTCGACCACCGCGGCGCCAGCTCGGCGAGATGCGGCACGACGGCGGCAAACGCGGCGTAGATGGCCATGCCGAGGACCGCCGCACCGAGGGCGATGACCAGGACCTCGGCCGTGATTTGCACGATGATGTCGCGCCGCGTCGCGCCGACGGCGCGGCGCAAGCCGATCTCGAATCGCCGCTGCTGGACCGAGAGAAGCACGACGTTGGCGACCGTGGCGATTCCGATGACCGCCGCGATTGCGGTGATGAGCATGATCAGCCGCTCTTTGGTGCGGAACGCGCCGGCGTACATCTGGCGCAGCGAATTCGGATCGAGGACGTGGAAGTCGTCTTTCGCCCCGGCAGCGAGATGGTGCCGCTCGCGCAGGATCGAGACGATCGATGCCGTCACCATGGCGTCGTTTCGCGAGTCCTCGACCATGTAGCCGATTCCCCGCAGCCCTTCCACGCAGGTGAGGCGGCGCTCCACGGTCGATGCCGGCGCGAAGAGGACTTCGTCGTTGTCTTCACCGGTCACGCTGCGGCCGTGCGCTTCCAGGACGCCTTTGACCCGCAGCGGCGTGCCGTTGACGCGGATCGTCGTGCCGACCGCGGCGGCCGGGTTGCCGAAGAAATCACGCGCCACGGTCACGCCGAGCAGGCAGACCCGCGCCGCGCTTCGTTCATCCTCTTCCGACAGCGGCGCGCCGATCTCCGTGTACCACTGCGCGAGGCGGAAGTAGTCCTCCGTCGCGCCGCGGACGGTGAGCTGGCGGTGGGATCCGAGGGCGTCGACCGAGGCGGAGGCCATCTGCCGCGGGTAGAACACCGCGCGGCCGGCGAGCGCGCGCCTGAGGGCGTCGAGGTCGCCTTGCGTGAGCGAATTCCGTTCACACTTGCGGCCGTCGGCGCCGACATAGGGGCGTCCCCACGCGGCGATGGCGCGCTGATTCCGCCAATCGGCGATGAGCCGCTGCAACTGCCGCCCGACGCCCTCGGTGAGCCCCTGGATCATCGACGCCGCGGCGACGGAGAGCGAGACGCAGAGGATCAGCATCGCCGTGTGCAGCGGCCGCGCGGTGATGCCGCCCATGAAGTGACGCAGGCGCCTGAACATCATGACGGAGCCCGCGTGCCGTCGACGCGAATCCGCCCGTCGACGATCTCGATGGTGCGGCGGGCGATCGCCGCCGTCGCCTCGGAGTGAGTGACCAGGATGATCGTGTGCCCCAGCGCGTTGAGCGTGCGAAAGAGCGACAGAATGCTGCCGCCGGAATCGGAGTCGAGGTTGCCGGTCGGCTCGTCGGCGAGGATCACGCGCGGTTTGTTGATGAGCGCCCGCGCAATGCTGACGCGTTGCTGCTGCCCACCGGAGAGCTGGCCCGGGAAGTAGCGTTTCCGCGCCTCCAGGCCGACGAGGTCGAGCAACTCGTCCGCGCGCTCGTCCGCGTCGGCCGGATATGCGGGCGCATACAAGAGCGGAAGGAGGACGTTGTCGCGCACAGTCAGATGCGGCAACAGGTGGAACATCTGAAAGACGAATCCGATCTTCTGGTTACGAATGCGGCTGATCTCACGGTCGGAGAGAGTGCTGACGTCGATGCCGTCGAATCGATACGAGCCCCCGGTCGGCTGGTCGAGACATCCCATGATGTTCATCAGCGTCGTCTTGCCGCTGCCGGAAGGACCGACGACGGCGACGAGCTCGCCCGGCTCGATTTCCAAGTCGATGTCTCGCAACACCGGCGCGGAGCCATCGCCGGTGGGATAACTTTTCGTGACGCCACGAAGGGAGATCATTGCGGTATCGGGTTGGGCTCGGCCTCGATCGATTCACCACCGGCGAGGCCCTCGCGCACGACAATGCCTCCGCTCGCGGCATCGCCCAGCCGGACGCGGCGTTTTTCGACCTCGCCGCCTTTCTGCACGAAGACATAGGTCTGACCGTTGGCGTCGCGCACGACGGAACGCTCCGCAATGACGATCGCGCGCGTGCGCTGACCGGTAGCGATCGAGACGTTCGCGGTCATGTCAGGGCGTAGTTTGCCGGCCGTGTCGCTGGTGAAGTCGATGTTTGCGACATAGCTGGTGACGTTGTCGCGGACGACGGCCTGTGGATTGACCGAGCGGACGAGGCCCCCGAACGTTTCGCCGGGAAGTGCGTCGACGGTCAGGGTGACGCGCTGACCTGGCTTGACCAGCGCGACATCGAACTCGTCGAGGTAGGCCACTGCCTTGAGCCGGCTGGCATCGACGATCGTGACGAAGGTCGGTGCGGCGAAGCTCGCCGCCACCGTCTCGCCCTGCTGGGTAGAGATCGAGGCCACCACCCCGTCGATCGGCGAGTAGAGCTTCGTGTAGCCGAGCTGGACACGTGCCGCGTCCACCGCCGCGCGTGCCGAGCTCGACGCCGCCTCGGCGCGGCGAAGATCGCGCTCCGCCACTTCGAGCTCGTCGCTGGAGACGAGGCCTCGGTCGTGAAGCTTCCGTTTCCGCTGCTCGACGGCGCGCGCATACTCGGCGTCCGCTTGCGCCTGAACGAGCTCCGCGTTCGCTCGCCGGAGGTCGGAGGCGAGCGTTCCCTCGTCGATCTCGGCGATGAGCTGCCCGCGCTTGACCAGATCGCCGACGCTGACGTGGAGCTGCCGCAACGTCCCGGACAATCGCGGTGCCACTTTGACCTCGCTGCCGACGTCGGGAACGATGCGCCCTGTCGCGGAGATATCGCGGGAGAACTCCACTGACCGAACGGGGACGAACCGGAGGTTGCCCCCGGACACCGTCTTCTCGCCGCATCGGCACGCGCCGGCGGCGACGGCAACCACGGCGAGGATGACGCCAACTCTCATGCGTCCGCGTTCCCCTCCTGCGCGAGGACCATCTCATAATACGGACCGCGCGCCGCCATCAGCTCGCCGTGGGTTCCGTACTCGGCAACCGCGCCCCCGTCGATGAAGGCGATGCAGTCGGCGTCGCGGATCGTCGACAGACGATGGGCGATCACCAGCGCCGACACGCCCGTCGCACGGACGTTGCGATAGATCTGGGTTTCCGTCACGGCGTCGATCTCACTCGTGGCCTCGTCGAGCACGAGAAACGTCGGCCGGTGCGCCAACGCCCGCGCCAGGCAGATGCGCTGGCGTTGTCCGCCGCTGAAATTGCCGCCGCCGTCGCTGAGGCGTGTCTCGTAGCCGAGGGGCAGCGCGGCGATATCGTCGTGGATGCAGGCGAGCTTGGCAGCTTCCTCGATGCGCTCCATCGCCAAGTCCGGCTCATAGAAGCTGATGTTCATGCGCAAGGTCCCGGCGAAGATCGCCGACTCCTGTGTCACAACGCCGAAGCGGCGGCGAAGAGCAGGAAGATCGTAGCCGTCGAGTGGAATGCCGTCAATGTGGATACCCTCCGCGCGATAAAGGCCGAGGAGGAGCTTTGCGATGGTGCTTTTTCCGGCGCCGGAGCGTCCGACGAGCGCCACGATTTGCCCGCGGCGGATCTCGAGCGTTACGCCGCGTACGATCGGCCGCGCGCCGTAGGCGAAGCTTACGTTGCGCATCTCCAGGCGCTCGAGGCGCTCCGGCGCGGGGTGGCTGCCGCTCGGCTCGATCTCCTGCGACAGGACGTCGTCGATGCGCGCGAGGTGACGGCGAACGAGATACAACCGTGGCGCGCTCGAGAGGAGCGACGTCCACGGAACGATGAACCCGAGAGCGGCGGCGTTGTACGCCAACATGCGGCCGACCGAAATCGAGCCGGCGAGAACGTCGTGGGCACCGAGGATGAGAAGCGCCAGCGGCATGAGCGCAAGACTCGCGGACGTGACGACGTCCGTCCGCGTGGCGATCCGCAGCCGCACCGCCGCTGCCTGCAACTCGGCCGCGAACAGCTCCTCGAACGCGTTCTCCACGTTCTCCTCCGCGCCCGCCGTTTTCACCGACTGAATCTCCCGGACGATGTTGAGCAGCCAGGAGAACGTTTTCGTGTGGGCGGAGACGTGATCGAGAATCGCGTCCTGCAGCCGCGTCTTCGTCACGAGGATCCAGGCGCTTTGGGCGGCGGCGAAGATCAGAGCGACGCCGAGGAGGCGCGGCGCCAGGAAGGCTAGCGCGATGAGATAGCCGATCGCCGTCAGCCCTTCGAGGATGATCCGCACGATCTCTTGACCGAGCAGCTCGCGAATCTGCGCGACGCTCATGACGCGGTCGAGGAGATCGGCCGTGCTGCGAAGCTGAAAATACGACATCGGCTGCCGCAACAGCCGCGCCAGGATCGCGCGCGTCGTTTCCTGCTCGAGCGTCAGTTGCAGGGCGATGTTGCAGCGCGACCTCGCCACGGTCATGCCGACATAGACGGCGGCGAGCAATGCCAGCATCCAGTAGAGGTATGGAAGCGCGGCGGCGTTTCGCGCCGGGATGATCCGATCGATGACGATGGCGGTGACTGCCGGAGCGGCGAGCGCCAGCGTCTGCAGGAGAATGGAGATCCCCAGCGCCGCGCCCAGCCAGGCACGCACGCCGCGCAGCAGGGTGGAGGCGGTGAGCGACTTCGTCCGCGCCGTCCGCTGGAGAGTGCTCTGCGGCGTGAGCTCGAGGGCCACGCCGGTGAAGCTGCGCGTGAGCCGCTCTTCGTTCACAAACATGCGTCCCGCGCCGGGATCGATGATGACCGCCCCCCGCCGCTTGCGCCGGACAAGGACGACGAAGTGCGTGAACTCCCAGTGGAGAATCGCCGGCGTCTGCAGCTGTCCGAGGTCCTCCGCCTCGAGCGATAGACCGCGCGCATGCAAGCCCTGCTGCTCGGCGACGCGGCGGATGTCGTCGAGGGAGAGGGCGTCGCGGGAGGCACGAAATTCTTCCTGCAGCTCGCGAAGAGGGACGTGGCGGCCATGCGCGGCGAGGATCATCGCCAGGCAGGCCGCGCCGCAGTCGACGAACGTGGTTTGAGGAATGTACGGAACGCGGCGCAGGCGGTGCGAACGGAGAAACGGCGTTTTTCCGACGATGCGTCCGTCGCGCCGGCGAGCCCGTTCGCTGAATACGTCAGAGGCGCTCATGAGTCTCCTTTCGTGTCGCGGCGACGGCGTCGTACGCGAGCGCCAGCAGGTCGAGGGCAAGCGCTTCCTGCATCCGCTGATCGGCGCTGAAGATCCGATTCGCCGCCATGTGAACGAGCGAGGCCAGGACATCGAGCCGCGGTACGGTCAGACGATTGGCGCGGTCGAGCGCCCCGAGCCGCGCCACGCTGCGCGCGACGGCGGCGGAGCGGGCGGCGAAGATCGCCGAGATCGCCGTCGGCGCGGAGAGCTCCGCCATGACCTGCCGCCGGTACTTGCGGGCGATGGCCGCGGCGTGGCGCAGCAGCGCGGCGCGGTCGTCGACTTCCGCGAAGTAGACGTCGCGGCGCGCACGAGCAAAACGACACCGCGCCGCCTCGTCGAGTCCGAAGTCGTCCATCAAGGCATCCACGCTGACGATGGCGGCCAACCACTCCGGTACGCCGCCGCTTTGCACCAGGTGAATCGCGTCGACGGCCGCTTCGCTGTCGCGCCAGAAAATCCGCTCTGCATGCGGCAACGCCTCCACGCCGCCGAAGCGGGTAGGCTCGGCGACATAGTTCTCGTGCTGCAGGCGCCAGATTCTGCCGGCCTCGATGAACGGCCGGAGAGCCCGCTCGATGCGGCGCGCGGTCTCGCCGGCCGCCGTGCGGCTCTCGCCGTGGAAACGGAGGCGAAGGTGTGTTTCCGGATCGGCATAGCGAACGAAGAACCAGCGATCGACCGCGCCACGGGAAATCGCCGGCCGCAGCTCCGCCGCGCAGGCATCGATCACGTCGTTGCTCGTGGCGGGCGCGAGATAGCATTTGAGATACGTCCACGACGCGGCCGTGCGGAGGCTCAGCCGCGCCGGCGCCGCGGGAACAGGGCGTCTCTCGTCGGGGCCGGCGAACGGAACGACGATTTCGTGATTCGCCCGCCGTCCCCCGGCGCGAAAGGCGGCACGCGATGGTTCCGGCAGCGCCTCGTGGACTTCACGGAATCCCTGCCGGATCAGGCGCGCGAAGAGCTCGAGCGCCGGCGCGGCCGTGAGGTCGAGGCGGACGCGCTCTTCGATGCCTCCGGCGAGAATCTCGTCGGGACAGCCGCTCTCGTCTTTCCAACGCCGCAGCAGTTCCGCGCTCCGCCTGCGGTCGGTCGTGCGCGCAAGCTCTCGTTGCAGCGCGAGATCGACGGTCCAGCGGCGCCGCGCCAGGATGGTCCGTCCGATCCGCAGCCTCGGCATCGCGTGCGCGTTGGCAAACGGTCCCCACGACCACTCGCCGCCGGCGATCACGTGCTGTTCTTCCAGACGGCAGAGAAAGCGGTAGAGAGCGAGGTTCGTCGGCGCGGCGTGATTGTGCGCGACCGAGAGGTGCGGCCGCACGCGCTTGCCTCGCTTGACGTCCCATAGAACGAGCTCATCGCCGTGCAACGAGAGGAGGAGGTCTTCGACGTGGATGGTGTTCTCTGCCGGGGCGGAACCGCGCCCGCCGACGGCGATTTCGAAATCGTAGAGGCGGCCATGGCGAATGACGTTCGACTCGCGGCCTGACGGCGAATAGACGATGTCGGCATGGATCTCATGGGAGGCGGCGAGGCTGCCCGTAAGCTCGCGGACCCGCTCTTCCAATCCCGGCACGATGCCGCAGAAACGGCCGAGCAGGCGCACGGCCGAGCCGGCGCCGACGGCGTTGATGATGATGCGGAACGCACCGCCGTCGATGGCGTCGTCGTTCTCGGCTTCGATGGCGCAAACGACCGTGAACGGTGCCGCAGGTCCGGGCCGCTGACGAGCCGCTTCTTCCGGCGTGACGACGATCTCCTCGATGCCGCGCTGCGCCGCGAGAAGCGCGCGGTCGACGAGCCGCAAGTCGTCATCGGTCCCGTGCCACTGGATCGTTCGCCGGCTCTCTGTCCTGAGGCCGGCGGAGAGAGGCGCGCCGATGACGGTATCGTGCGGAGTCAGAGGAATGCCGAAGTCGGCATCGACAGCCGTCGTCAGCGCGACGGCCGCGTCGCCCCAGCGCTCCGCGAATTGGCGCTTGAAGTCGGCGAGCGGATCCACCGGCGGCGCTAGGCGCAGCGCGAAGAAGGCTTGGGCGGCGCTGCCGATCTCGGCGATCACGGCGTCCGGCAGCGCAATGCCGTCGCCTTCGCGGATCGTATCGACCTGCACGATTTCGGAGATCCGATGGCCGGCCAACCCGCTCGCACGGCGGATCGCCGACGCTCCCTCGGCGTATCCGACGCTGCCGTTGGCCATTTTCCCGGCAATGCATCGCGCCTCTCGCAGCACTTCGCCTGCAGGGTCGCCGCGCGAGAGGAGCTCGATCTCGAACCTGGAGAAGTCGATGTCGCCGGTGAGCGCCGGATCGAGAGCGGCGACGAGGACGCCGCTCTCGCGCAGTTCGTGGACGTACGCCGCGGCCTCCTCGGAAGAGACGTTGGCGAAGACACTGACCGCATCGACGAGGTCCTGCAGTTCGCAACCGTCGCGCGTGACATCGGCGACGTACGTGACCGCGGTGTCGGCTTCGACTTGCGCCAGGACGAGCCGCGGCACGCGCCCCTCGCCCGGCTTGGTGATGACATACCGGTAATGTCCGCCGCAACGATAGAACGGCGAGGCCAGGCGCAGCCGGGTCGACGTCGACCGGCGGCGCACCACCTCCGCGACGAATCCTCCGTCGAGACGGACGACAGGGCGGGGCGTGCTCGCGGAACCGAAACGCGCGCGCGGCGCGACGTTGCCAAGAGCCAGCGAGGTGAATGCGCCGAACGGATTGCACCGCGTGCAGGCGCGGACGAGGTAACGATAGAGAGCGTCAGTGAGGCGCGGCGCGTCCGAGCCGCGGTCGAGAGCCTCGACGATCTCCGGCGAAGCGAGCCAAAGAGCGTCGCGCATCGCGCCGATCGCGAAAATCTCGCGGACCGTGGCGGCCATGGCACGCTCGTCCTCGCAATCATGCACGCGACGAAGGAGCGCCGGGTCACCGACGGCCTCGCGCACGACGAAAAAACCGGCCGCAACGACGCTCATGACAAAAGAAAGAGACGGTCCCACGACGGCTCGTCTCCGGATAATGCGGAAACGAGTCCGAGGCCTATGCCCGCGGCTCCGAGCAGCAGCCCGGGATTGTCGATCCAGTTGTGTTCGATGGAGCCGTCAAAGTCCACGAAGTCATAGGAGTAGGTGAATCCGGCGACTCCGTTCGATGACCGGAGATCCAATGCGCGCTCCAGCCATCGCGCCTTTGCCGCGAGCAAGTCGTCGTCAAATGACGCCAAACGGCCGAACATGTGCGCGACGCCCACGGCGCCGTGACAAAGCGAGGCATCGACGACGCCCGCATCCGAGTGTCTCAATGTGCTGGAACGAGCGATGGAGCGCCCGCGGTCTAGAAGAAAAGGGTCGCCAAGCTGTGCGCCGGCGCGGCAAAAGAGGAGTGCGACACAAAGGTCGCCATAACACCACGCCAATCGCGATGGAGTCTGGGGCTCGAATGCCGGAATCACGAACGCCGGGAAACGCGACGGAGCATCTTCGCCGAGCTCGTGCTTCTTGATAAAACGGACGGCGCCATGCACGAGGTCGGCGAGGCGTTCCGGCCGCGGCGCTCGTTTCATTGCAGAGAGCAGAAAAAGAGCAATGCCCGTGATGCCGTGCGCAATGCCGAGATCCCACCAGCCGGCGGTGCCTTTGCGGCGATTGCGCTCCGACATCTGCTCGGGGGGAACGAACCAGGAAACGAGCTCGCCATCGCGAATGGCGGCGGACTCGATGGTCTCCAGCGTCGCGGCCAGGATCTCCGCGCTGCGCCCGTGCGGCCAATGCTCCAGCGCGTAAAGACCAATGCCTGCCGCGCCGTTGACGAGCTCCGGATTTTGCCACCGCGTGGTGTCATGGAGGTGAGCGAGAAAGCAGTCGTCGATGTCGTCGCCGATGAGGTCGTCCTGGACGATGCCCAAACGCTGCAAGTGCGCGGCGGTCCAGGCAACGCCGGCGAGTCCTTCGAAGAGCGCCGGCGCCATGGCGGATTCACTGGCATCCACAATGGCACGTTCGAGCAATTCGCGAGCGCGCGCGCGATCGCCGTAATACGCGAAAAACAACGACCAGCCGGCGAATCCATGCGCGACCGACGCGCGAATCACCTGCTTTCCGATGTCCGTAGCGTTTTTCGGATACCACGCATCGCGGAAATCGCTCAACGCTTCGGCAATGGCCGTAACCGCGTCGTTCGCGCGCTGCACCCACTCGGTCTGCAAGAGAGGTTCTGCCGTCATCCTCGTTCCTCCGCGGCGGAGGGGTGGAACGGCCTTGTAGCACCCCTCCGCCATTGTCACTTTTACGGAGCGATGCGCGTGTCGTAGCCGATACACGCGTCAGTACAGGTGGCGTTGCTGCAGAAGTCGCTGACGTGTCCGCAACCGACAATGTGACGCAGCTGTTCGTCGGTCAATTCGCGGATTTCTTTCTTGCGCAAAGTCAATTTGGGTAAAGCTTTCTCCTGTTCCTGCATTGATCTCTCCTTTGGCCGTTCAGTTTCCATACGGGCGTCGACGCGCTGACGACACTGGCGTTTACAATTATGTAACGCACGAAATGCGGACGCATCAGTAGCGTGCCGTTAAACGGCTGGGTGGCGCTGCGGCAGAAGTAGCGCCGCTACCAGTGCGTGAAGAACGCCGGCTCGCCGGTCGTGCGCCGCGTGTCGATCTTCGCGGTGAAGAACGAGCTGCTGGAGATGATGCCGGTGTAGTGCAGCGACAGGAACGACGACGGCAGCGTGACGGGCGCCGTTCCGGCGGCAACGCCGCTGGCCGCGTCGGCGGCCGCGGTGAGGATCTGGCGGCTGCCGATGTTCGCGACGAGCTTACCGTCGGCGAGGGCGGCGGGGGCGGGGAGCTGCGGGAGCGTGGAGACGAACTGCCGGCTCTGTTCGCGCTGCCCCGCGGCGAAGAACCAGAGGCGATCGGCGACGAGCGCGCCGCCGACGGCGCCGGTGAATCCCTTCGACGCGTCGGAACCGCCCATCGTGATGCCGAAGGAGCCGGAGATCGGATTCGACTGCTTGAACAGCACGGAGACCTCGTCGCCGCCGGCACGGCCGTACTCGCTCTGCGCCAGCGCCGCGGCCGCAATCATCGGAAGGAGAAAGAGCGCCGCGCCGAGCTTCGAGGTCATGACGTCATTGTACGCTCGTGGGCGGCGGCCGTGCGGCCGCCGCCCGGTTCAAAGCGTGTCAGTGATGAGCGTACGGCGAGGCCAGCGGCGCGACCTCCACGACGGTCATCATGCCGCGGTCCTCGTGCGCGAGGATGTGGCAGTGGATCACGTAGTAGCCGGAGTAGTCGACGAAGCGGCTGCGCATCTTGAAGTAGCCGGGGATGACGATCTGATTGCCCTGGCTGTCGTTGATCGCCGTACCGTCGGCGGTCGTGGCCTGAAGTCCCGACGGGATCGGAAAGACGTCCCACCAGATCGCGTCCTTCGATGACGGGCCGCTGCCGCCGCACGGCTTCCAGCTGCTCGGGTCCTTCGGATCGAGGTAGCACTGCCCAGGCTGCATGCCGGTCTTGTCGGTCACGTATCGCGGCGCGCCGTTGGCGAGCGTTTCGTTCGGCGTGAACACCTCGGTGACCTGGAACGGGTTGATGTGGATGTGGAAGGGATGGGAGATGTTCGGCGTGGCGTTCGTGATCTTCCACTCCTCCTTCGTGTTCAGGAGCACGACCGCGCCGACCTCGCCGTCGAACTTCTTGCCGTCGATCGTGTGCATCGCCGGCATCGTCGGCGGCGAGTTCGGAGGCGTCGACGCGAAGGCGATCGTCTTCGTGCCGGTCACTTCATCGTCGGCGATGTCTTTGAGGAACTCGGGGAAGGACGGTGCCTTGCCGATGAACGCCATCACGGGCTTGAATGGCGTGCCGGAGACATTCACCGTCACGAGATTGATCGGAAACGCGCCGGTGCGGTCGGCGGGATCGACTTCGTTGTTGACCTGCACCGAGTACGTGCACGGCTTGGTGAGATTGCAGGCCGCGGGCGCCTGCACGAGGAGATCGGCGCGATTTCCCGCCGCCAGGAGGAACGGACGGTCCTCGCTTTTCTGATAGTTGGGGTCGTTGAACTGCACGCCATCCTGCGCCAGCTGCCGCCAGTGAAAGCCGGGCGGCGGCGCGATGAAGTACGCGCCGGCGCGGCCCGAGCCGTTGACGATGCGCCACATCTGCACCTCGCCCGGCCGCATGGAGATCACCGGATCGACGCGGCCGTTGACGGAGAAGTCGGGCCCCTTGTCCTGGCCGCCGGTCGGATTCTTGAGGTTGGGCGACACGCCGATCTGGTTGATCACCAGCACGGCCGGGCTCCAGGCGGGATTGACCGGCTTGTAAAACGCCGTGAGCTCGTCGTCGTACCCGCCCTCGATGATGAACGCGCCGACGAAGCCGTTGCCGACGTCGATCGCGGTCGAGCCGTGCTTGTGCGCGTGATACCAGTGCGTCCCCGGCGCCTGTCCCATCTGCAGCGAATGCGCGTGCGGGGCCTGGGTCAGCAGCGTTCTCGCCGCGCTGCCGGCCAGCTCGGGAGTGTGCACGACCGCCGACGTCTCCGGGTACGCCGGCAGCTTGAAGCAATACGGATACGAGCCGATGGAGTACTGCGGCCACGCGCCCTCGTCGATCTGCTTCTGGTTCACCGGCCACAACGGCGTGCCGCCGCCCGGCTGGCTGTCGAACTTGCCGAGGTCGGTCTTCTGCTTGTCCGTCCATGCGGTCGGCAGGTCCTTGAGGTATTGCCGAGGCCACTCGCGGTGCGATCCCTTGTTCAGCTCCACTTCGCAGCGGTCGAAAAACTCGTCGAAGTCCTTCTTGACGCTGTCCGGCGTCGTGACCGGCTTGCCCTGCAGCCGCAGGGAGGAGAGGACCTCCAGGAAGACGTTGTCGCCGGTCGAATTCGGATTGGTGTGCGTGCCGTGGAAATGGATGTTCGCCGTGGTCGATCCGTGGAAGCAGTTCGGGAACTTGTCGCCTTTCGGATCGGTGCCCGGATAGTTCTGGTCCGGGGTCACGCCGAAGGTCTGATCGCAGCCGCCCGCGTCGCCGCTGTCGATCGACTTGCCGAAGACGCCGGGGTCGATGTTGTTGAGGAACGAGAGCTCGATGAAGTCGCCGACGCGCGCGCGCAGCGTCGGTCCGTTCAGCGGATCGCCGACGGCGGCCTCGGTGCCGGGCGCGGGAAAGGGCGGCACGGCGTCGGGACTGCGGAAAGCGCGGAGCCATTGACCGTAGCAGGCCGTGTAGGCGTTCGGATCGCCGGGCTGCGCCAGCCCTCCGTTGATGTTGCCGGGGGTGCGGAAGCCGACGCGATCGAATTCGCTGGTGGCGACGACGGTCGCGCGCAGTCTGCCGTTCTTCGAAACGAGCTCGGGGATTTTCACGAGCGGCTGCTGCGGACGGGCGCACGGGATCTGCGACGTCGCCGGCGCGGTGGACGCGGCCGCGGTTGAAGCCTTGGCGGACTTCTTCGCGCCCTTCTTGGTGGTCGTCGAGGATTGGGCTAGCAGCGGTGTGCCGAGCAGCAGGGCGATCGCCACCGCGGCCGAGACGATTGCATGGTTTCTCATCGCGTGTTCCTCTCTTAGCACGGCGGAATGTCCTGAATGGCGGTGACGTCGATGGAGCCGTCTTCGCCGCTGTGACCCGCGGCGATGCACTTGTAGGTGACCGACGACGACCCGATGGCGTACTCCGCCGACGACTGTCCGGCCAGGATGTCGTCCGTCACCCTGCCGTCGCTGAGCTCGAGCTTGTGGGCGACGCCCGTGGTGTTGTTCCAGGTGACGACGGAATTCGCGGGCACGGACTGGGGATCGGGGGAAAAGGTCGCCGGTGCATCGCCCTCGATGCTGATGGAAAAATTGGGCATGGTGCTCTCCCTCTCTTTCTGCGAATCGGGCGCGGGTTGGCGGACCTCAGACGCTGAGCGGCCGGGACACGACGCCGGATTCGTATCGACTACGCGGACCGTGAGTTGAATTGTGCGAAGCTGGACTTCCGTCACCATAGGCCGGGAGGGAGGAATCGTCAAGGAGGAGAGGGGCGCCGGCGCGGGCCTCTCGCTCGGTTTTGCTACGGCGTCTTGACGCGCGGCCGCACGCGCGTGCGGCCGAGGTCGCGGCGCATGTTCTGCACGCGCAGCTTCATTGTGGCGTCGCCTTTGAGCCCGAGGCGCTTCGTGATGGCGTAGGCGTTGAGCGCTCCCGCGGCCACGCGCGCGTACTGCGACTTGACGATGAAATCGAGGCCGGCCGAGGTCGCCGCGGCGTCGTCGACGAGCGGCCGGAAGGCCTCGACGAACTGCAGGACGTTCTGCGCGTCGGCCGGATCGAAGATGTTCGTGCCGATCTGCTCCGGATCGATCGACGACGCCACCGTGCCGATGAACGCGACCGGCACGGATTGATGGGCGCTGACGAAGTGCGCGTTTCCGTTGTGGCCGAGATCGAACTCCGGGATCTCGGCCATGACGGCGCCGATGGCCGTCTTGAGCTGCGCCGCGACCTGCTGGAAGTGGGTGAGCGTCGGCTCCCGGTTCGCGTTCGGGGGCTTGGGCTCATCGGCGGCGGCTTCCGCGCGGGCGATCGATGCTTCGCGAGGCAGACGCCGTGCTTCGCGAGGCATGGCGGCTGGTTAAAATGCACATATGCAAGTGACGCTTGATTTGTCCGACGACATCTCGGCGGCTCTGGAGGGCCAATGGCGCGACTTGCCCAGGCAGGCCCTCGAAGCGCTCGCGGTCGAGGGCTATCGGACCGGAGCCCTGACCGAGACGCAGGTGCGGCGTCTGCTCGATCTCGAAACGCGCTTCCAGGTGCACTCATTGTTGAAGGAGCATCGCGTTCCGCTCTGCTACTCCGAGGCGGACTTCGAGGATGATCGATCCCCCCATCGCGAGCTGGGTCTTCCGCGGGAGCGATGACCGTCGTTGCGGACAGCGGTCCCGTTGACGGAGCGCCACGGGATGTCCGAGATTGGATGTCAGCTCCACCGTCGTGGCTCGCGGTCGTGACCGTCAGCGACGAAGACATGGCGCAGGTCTCCGACGAACTGGACGTCGGTGAGCGTGCTGCGATCGCCATCGCGCAGAGGATGCGGGCGGATCTTCTCCTGATCGACGAAACCGCGGGAAGAGCGGAGGCGAGGCGACGAAGCCTTCGAGTGACAGGAACGTTGGGCGTGCTTCGCGCGGGAGCCTCTCGTCTGCGCGGATGTGCGTCGACGCGCTGCGCGGCGCGCTCCTTGAAACGTTCGACTCGCTGTTATCACTACTGAGAAGGGGGAAACCATGCGCACGATCGTGACGGCACTTTGGATCTCGTTGTTGCTGGCGTCATCTGCCCTCGGGCAACTGGTGGCCTCGCGGCCGCCCGACGGGCTCGCCGTGTCGACCGGCAACCTCTACTTCACGTCGCACGACGCCGCGGGCGCCACGGTGTGGCGGACCTCGCAGACCTCAGTGCCGGGTCAGGAGAGCGTCCTCTTCTGGGAAGCGGGAGCGAGGTTCGGCGACATCGCCTTCGCCCAGATCAACGGCGCATTTTTCGGGTTCTTCTTCGCGCAGAAGGGCAACGTCGTCACCATTCGCCGCGTTCCGCTCACCGGCGGAAACGCGGTCGTCATCGCCACGGTGACGGACGTCGACATCGTCAACACCCACCAGAACCTCGCCACCGACGGCGTGAACGTCTACTGGCAGGACGCCGGTGCCATTCACAAGGTGCCGGTCGGCGGCGGCGCCATCGCCGTGCTCGATCAGACGCAGGCGAACGCGCCGACCGCGGGCATCGATCTGCGAAACGGCGTCATCACCTACGCCTCCGTGAACGACATCCGCTTCGTGCCGGTCGGCGGCGCCACCACCGCGCCGTCGGTTCGCACGATCGCGCACGCCTCGACCACGGTGACCGCGCTCAGCGCCGGCGCATCGAGCGTTTTCTGGGGCGAGCGGAACGGCGCCGTTCGCGTGAAAACATCCGGATCCGCCACGCAAACGCTTCCGTTCCCCAGCACTCTCATGGCGACGTCGATCGCCAGCGACGGCGCCGCCGTCGCCTGGACGCGCTGCCTCGGCCAGTGCGAGCTCGTCCGATTTCCGCTCTTGTCAGGAAACGTCGTACCCATCGCTCCCAACGCCTTCGGCATCCACATCACGCCGACGAAAACGTTGTTTTGGGCCGACTCCGCGGGCGTGCACCGGCGCGGCTTCAATCAGTGATTCGCCGCGCCCGGCGCGAACAACCGCAAGTTCTCCTGCTTCCAGCGCATCGCCGCGGAGATGCGGTTCCGGCCGCTCGGATGGTCGTAGAAGATCCACTCCTCGACCGGGCCGGGGCTCATCTTGCGGTACTCGCCGAGGTGGATGGCGGCCTGCGCGAAGCCGTCGGGCTGACGCGAGGCGTTGATGCCGAAGATGTCGGCCTCCGCCTCCTGTGTGCGCGTCTGCGTATTGAGGATCGGCGTCAGCACGAAGAAGAAGAGCGATGAGATCAGGATCACGAGCGGGAGCACGGCCGTGTCGCCGATCCCGCGGATCTCCCACCGCGCGCCCCAGCGCCGCAGCGCCCACTGCAGCGAGAAGTAGAGCGCCGCGAACCACGTCACGATCAGCACGACGAAGAAGAAGATCCCTTTCTCCACGTGGTGCAGCACGTAGTGGCCCATCTCGTGGCCCATCACCGCCTCGATCTCGTCGGGAGATCCGCGGCGGAGCAGGTTGTCGTTGAGCGTGATGCGCAGCGTCGAGCCGAGGCCGGAGACGTTCGCGCTCATGCGCGTCGTCTGCTTCGACGCATCCATCGTGTACACGTCCTTCGCCGGGATCCCGTTCGCGCGGGCGAGGCGAAGGATGCGCTGTGTCAGCACCGGGTCCTGGAGGCGCGACACCTTGTTGAACAGCGGGAGGACGTAGACCGGGCCGACCAGCACGGCGAACATCAGGAAGAGCGACGTGACGACCGCGCCCCACAGCCACCAGGTGCGGGGGAGCTTGCGGACGATGCCGAAGAGCGTCGCGACCAGGATCGCGCCGAAGACCAGGCCGAGGGCGAGGCCTTTGAGCTGATCGCCCAGCCACGGGCCGAACGTCTGCGTGGCCAGGCCGTACTTGTGCTCGCGGAAGTAGCCTTCGTAGACCGCGAGCGGTATGCCGAGGATCGTCGTCAAAAGAAGGTATTGCACCCAATAAATCGCCGTCCGCAGCGGCCCGATGCTCGTCATCCGCTCGGCGAGGTCGCGCATCCGCGCCGACCAGCGGAACTGCAGGAGAAGCAGCGCGACGACCACGCCGTAGAGGAAGTCCCACAGCAGCAGCCAGTAGCCGCCTTCGAAATAAGCGTCCGAGCGCGCCCGCGCCTCGGCCGGCATCTCCGCGAGGTACGCGTTCGTCGCCGCCTCGGCGTCGAAGTGCGCGGACGGCTGCGCCTCCGGCGGGATCGTCAGCTTCTGCGGCATCGCCGCGCTGACGGACTGCGACTGCGCGAAGAGGCTCGTCGCGGCGGCGAAGACGATCAACAAAGACCAGCAGAGTTGCTTCATGGCAGCTCTTATACGGCGATTTTTTACAAAGTTTACGAAGGTCCTCTCGTAAACTACGCACTTCAGCGGTCCCCATACACCCAAAACCGAACGAAGGACGACGATGACTCGGATTCGATCCGCCGTACTTTTCTCGCTCTGCGGCATTCTGGCGCCGCTCGCGGCCCAGGCCACGCTCACCGTCACGCCGATCACCTGGAACGTCGTCGGTCTCGACAGCAACAACCCCGCCGCGGGGCCGCATCTCTTTCCGGTCGGCGCGCGCGTCTGCAGCGACGTCGCCACGACCAACGTCAACGTCAACTTCGTCTTCGACTCGGCGAACGCCAACGTCAACCTGCGCGCCGGCTCGCTGAGCAGCATCGTCCTGCCGTCGATCGGCGCGGGGCAGTGCGCCGACGCCTACTTCGAGGTCGACGTCACGCAGACCGCGGCCGCGTACGACACCGCGCGCCGCTACCACATCACCGCCACCGACGTCTCCGGCACCGCGTCGACGCCGACGCCGCGCGAGCTCTACGTCGAGCACCTCATCTCCCAGAACCGCAACTCCGTCACCGACGTGAAAGTCGGCCCGGTCGGATGCGGCGCCGGCAACACCTGCACGTCCGTGCCGGCAGGCGGCTCGATGACCCTCGTCGTCGGCCACAGCTACGACATCCAGCTCCTCGGCGGCACGGCCACGCAGGGCTACAACCAGTTCGAGGAGTTCATCAACTTCCCGAACACCATCTTTCAGATCCAGGCGGTCAACACGACGTACTCCGCCGACGACTCGCCGTTCGTCCCGAACCCGAACAACAAGCTCTACGCCGACGCGTGCCTCTGGCAGAACGACCCGAACAGCCCCGAGTACCGCGCCTGCGTCGGCGGCGACTTCAAGGCCGGCGGCAGCAACGTCGTCACCACGTACACGGTGAAGATCATCAGCGGCGGCGGCACGAGCCAGACCCTCGGCTCGCTCCTCTACGACTTCTCCGGCAGCAGCTACCACTACAACTCCGACTACGGCGTCGACGCGCGCATTGCCGTCGTCGTCGACCCGGCCAGCGCCAACATCAGCAAGAGCTTCAGCCCGAATCCTGCGGCGCTGAACGGCATCTCCGCGCTGACCATCACCCTGACGAACCCGAACGGCGCGCCGCTCAGCGGCTACAACTTCGTCGACAACCTGCCGGCCAACCTCGTCGTGGCGAATCCGAACGCGGCGACGACGAGCGGCTGCGGCACGCCGACGCTGACGGCGACGGCCGGCTCCGGCTCGATCTCGTTCTCCAACGGCACCGTGGCCGCGAACAGCACCTGCGTCATCAAGGTCAACGTGACGCCGAGCGCCACCGGCTCGCTCGTCAACACGACCAACCATCTCTTCATCGACACCGTCGACACCACGCACAGCGCCACGGCCACGCTCACCGTCAACAGCGCGCCGCCGCCGGGGACGGGCCTCTGCGGCGTGACGATGGCGAATTGGTCGGTGCCGAACGGCACGACCGCGAATCCGCCCGATCTCGCCGGCGGCCTGCCGACGACGAAGGCGCCGAACGTCGCCACCGCCACGCTCGCGGCGAACGTCCCGGCCGACACGGCCATCGAGACGACCAGCGGCCACACCGACACGACGTCGTGGTCGACGTTCGGCTACAAGAACGCCGGGCAATTCATCCAGTTCACCGTCGACACGACCAACTTCACCGGCGTGCATTTCAGCTTCTGGGTGGCCAATCCGACGCCCGCCAACGGGCCGACGCAGTTCACCGTCACGGTCAACGGCGGCGCCGGCTTCGGCCCGCCGGTGCTCACCGTCAATGCTCCGGCGGCGGCGTTCACGCAGCACACCATCGACCTCACCGGCCTCACGAACACGTCGGGCACCACGCTCATCCGCATCGCCGCCACCGGCGCGAACAGCGACAACGCCAACGCCAATCTTCTCTACGACGACATGGTCTTCACCGGCTGCACGTCGGCGATCCCGCCGACGATCGCCAAGGCCTTCGCGCCGACCCCGATCGCCGTCAACGGCGTCTCCACGCTGACCTTCACGCTGACGAACGCGAATCCCGCCCCGCTCACCGGCGCCGCGTTCAGCGACGCGCTGCCGTCCGGCGTGCAGGTCGCGGCCACGCCCGCGGCGAGCACGACGTGCGCCGGCGCGACGTGGGCGCCGGCGGCCGGCAACACGACGCTGTCGTTCAGCGGCGGCACGATCCCGGCAAACGGCTCGTGCACCGTCGCCGTCAACGTCACCGCCACGACGGCCGGCCCGCACGGGAACGTCAGCGGCTTCCTGGCCACGACGGAGAGCGGGACGAACGTGAACTCGATCGCCAGCGCGACGCTCAGCGCCGTCGTGCCGCCGTCGATCGCCAAGGAGTTCGCGCCGAATCCGATCCTCGCGAACGGCGTCTCCACGCTCACGTTCACGATCACGAATCCGAACGAGAACGACGCGCTCAGCGGCGTCAACTTCGGCGATACCTTCCCCGTCTCGCCGGGCGCGATGGTCGTGGCCGGCACGCCGAACGCCTCGACCTCCGGCTGCGGCTCGCCGACGTTCGCGCCCGCGCCCGGCGCCGGCTCGATCTCGTTCTCCGGCGGCGCGCTCGCGCCGGGCGGCACCTGCGTCGTGAAGGTCGACGTCACCGCGCCGACGGCCGGCACCTACAACAACACCAGCAGCCCGGTCTCGCACATCATCAACGCGCAGACGGTCAACGGCAACACCGCCTCCGGCTCGCTCACGGTGAATCCGCCGAGCCCGGCCATCCACGTCCTCAAGCAGGTCAACGCCACCGGCAGCGGCCTATTTTTCCCGTACCTCGCCACGCCGGTCGGCGGCAACGTCTTCTACCGCTTCACCGTGGAGAACACCGGCAACGTGCCGCTGACGTCGCCGCAGCTCGCCGACAACAACGTCGACGTCTCGAGCTGCAACGCAACGTTCAGCGGAGCGACGATGCAACCTGGCGACACGCTCGCGTGCGTCGTCGGTCCGATCGCCGCCGTCAGCGGATTGCACACGAACACGGCGAACGCCAGCGCGACGTCCAACGGCAACCCGGTGACTTCGGGACCGTCGTCGGCGACCTACGCCACGACGTCGCTCTCGCTCGTCAAGTCGGCGACGGAGTCGACGTTCACGCTGCCGGGCGACGTCCTGCACTACAGCTACCTCGTCACGAACAACGGCTTCGCCACGCTCACCGGGCCGGTCACGGTGTCGGACAACAAGACGACGGTGACGTGCCCGGCGGTGTCGACGGTGGGCGACAACGACAACTTCCTCGATCCCGGCGAGGCCATCACCTGCACGGCGACGTACACGGTGACGCCGGCCGACGTCAGCAACGCGCAGGTTACGAACACGGCGCAGGCGTCGACCGCCGACCCGGTGACGTCGAACCAGTCGACGAAGATGGTCCCGCTCTCGACCTCGGCCGACGTCTCGCTGAGCAAGACGCTGAACACGAACAGCCCGTACACGGCCGGACAGTCGATCGCCTACACGATCGTCGTCGCCAACGCCGGCCCGTCGACGGCGACGTCGATCCAGGTCACCGACACGCCGTCGAACATGACGATCACGAACGTGAGCGGCAGCGGCTGCTCGGCGTTCCCGTGCACGATCGCCTCGCTCGCCTCCGGCGCGAACACGACGATCAACGTGACGGCGACGATCACCGCCGCCGGCGCGTTCGACAACAGCGCCACCGCCACGGCCGCGCAGCCCGATCCGAACCCCGCGAACAACACCGACAACACCGGCAACGGCGGCACGGCCGTCGCCTCGGCAGACGTCTCGGTGGTGAAGACTTTCAACACGCAAGCCCCCTATCACCACGGCGACACGATCAGCATGAATCTCCACGTCGCCAACGCCGGCCCGTCGGCGGCGACGAACGTCACCGTCGTCGACAGCAGCCATCCCGGCCTGACGATCACCGGGGTCAGCGGCGGCGGCTGCTCCGCGGTGCCGTGCAACGTCGGCACGCTGAACAGCGGCGACTTCGTCGACATCACCATCACCGCGACCATCGACTTCCCCGGCTCGTTCCAGAACAACGCCAGCGTCTCCGCCGACCAGACCGACCCCGACACGTCGAACAACAGCAGCCAGCTCAACGCCGTGGCCACGACCTCGGCGGACGTGTCGATCGTGAAGGCGATCACCACGGCCGGCCCGTACTACGCCGGCGAATCGATCACCTACACGCTGACCGTCACCGACAACGGCCCCACGGCCTCGACGCAGCTCACCATCACCGACACGCCGACGAACCTGACCATCACCAGCGTGAGCAGCAACGACAACGCCGGGAACCACCACTGCGACGCGTTCCCCTGCACGTTCGGCTCGCCGCTGGCCAACACCCACAGCGTCATCATCACTGTCGTGGCCACGATCAACGCCGACGGCGACTTCACCAACACCGCCACCGCGAACGGCCAGGACTTCGACCCCGACACGTCGAACAACACCTCCGTCGCCGGCGCCAGCGCCGGTCCGACGGCCGACCTGGCCGTCGTCAAGACCCTGACCACGGCCGCTCCCTACCACCACGGCGACACGATCAGCTTCAATCTCCACGTCACGAACAACGGCCCGTCCACGGCGACGAACATCGTGGTGCTCGACAACGGCGTCGGCCTCTCCCCGCTGACCATGACGGGCGGCAACTGCACCGGCGCATCGATCAGCGGCAACCAGAGCCAGAACATTCAGTGCACGATCGCGTCGCTCGCATCAGGCGCGAGCGCCGACGTCGTGGTGACCTCGACGATCAACGCCCCCGGCGCGTTCCAGAACAACGCCAGCGTCAGCACGAACGATCAGATCGATCCGAATTCGGCGAACAACAGCAGCCAGATCAACGCCGTGGCCACGACCTCGGCGGACATCTCCGTCGTGAAGTCGATCGTCACCGCCGGCCCGTACCACGCCGGCGAGTCGATCACCTACACGCTCACGGTGCACAACAACGGCGCCTCGGCCTCGACGCAGCTCACCGTTCACGACACGCCGACCAACATGACCATCACCGGCGCGAGCAGCAACGACAACGCCGGCAACCACCACTGCGACTCGTTCCCCTGCACGTTCGGCTCGCCGCTGGCGAACACCCACACCGTGATCATCACCGTCACCGCCACGATCAACGGCGCCGGCGCGTTCAGCAACACCGCCACGGTCAGCGGCAACGACTTCGATCCCGACACGTCGAACAACACGTCCACCGCCGGCGGGACGGCGGTCGCCGCCGCCGACGTCTCGATGACGAAGACGCTGACGAGCAGCGGGCCGTTCCTCCCAGGGCAGTCGATCCACTACACGCTCGTCGTGGCCAACGCCGGCCCGTCGACGGCGACGTCGATCGTCGTCACCGACACGCCGACGAACCTGACGATCACGAACGTGAGCGGCAGCGGCTGCGCGGCGCTGCCGTGCACCATCGCCTCGCTCGCCTCCGGCGCGAACACGACGATCAACGTGACGGCCACGATCGTCGCCGCCGGCGCCTTCGACAACAGCGCCACGGCCACGGCCGCGGAGCTCGATCCGAACACGGCGAACAACACCGACAACACCGGCAACGGCGGCGTGACCGGGACGGCCGTCGACGTCTCGATGACGAAGACGCTCACCACCGCCGGCCCGTTCCACCTCGGCCAGACGATCAATTACACGCTCGTGGTGGCGAATGCCGGACCGTCGACGGCGACGACGATCCAGGTCACCGACACGCCGACGAACCTGACGCTCGGCACGGTCTCCGGCGCCTGCACGGCGCTCCCGTGCACGATCGCGTCGCTAGCCAGCGGCGCGAACGCGACGATCAACGTGACGGCGACGATCGTCGCCGCCGGCGCCTTCGACAACAGCGCCACCGCCACGGCGGTCGAGACCGACACGAATCTCGCCAACAACACCGACAGCACCGGCAACGGCGGCACCGCCACCGGCACCGCCGACGTCTCGATGACGAAGACGCTCACGACGGCCGGCCCGTTCACGCAGGGACAGACCATTAATTACACGCTCGTCGTGGCGAACGCCGGCCCGTCGGCGGCGACGTCGATCCAGGTCACCGACACGCCGACGAACCTGACGATCGTCACGGTCTCGGGCGCCTGCACCGCGCTCCCGTGCACGATCGCCACGCTGGCCAGCGGCGCGAACGCGACGATCAACGTGAGCGCGACGATCACCGCCACCGGCGCCTTCGACAACAGCGCAACGGCGACGCCCGCGGAGTTCGATCCGAACACGGCGAACAACACCGACAACACCGGCAACGGCGGCACGGCCGGGACGTCCTCGGTCGATCTCTCGATCGCCAAGACCGCCTCGGCCGGCACGGTCGGCGTCGGCCAGACGCTCGACTACACGCTCACCATCGTGAACCACGGCCCGGCCACGGCGACCTCGGTGACGGTGACGGACGCGCTGCCGTCCGGCTTCGCGCTGATCTCCGCGACGCCGTCGCAGGGCACCTGCAGCGGCACGACCACCGTGACCTGCAGCGCCGGCACGATGGTCAACGGCGCGACGGTGACGGTCGTGCTGCACGGCACCGCCACGGCGCAGGGCCCGCTGTCGAACACCGCCAGCGTCGCCTCCGCGCAGACCGACAGCGTGACGACGAACAACACGTCGACCGTCGCCGTAACGGTGAGCGCCGAGATCCCGGCGCTCAGCGAGTGGGCGCTGCTGCTCCTCGCGCTGATGCTCGCCCTCGCCGGCACCACGATTCTGCGCAGGTAACAACCCCGCTCCGCCGCGCGGCCGATCGCCTTCGATCGGCCGCACGGGAGCGCCGGCGTCCCGCCGGCTGGCGAGGCGGCGTCCTCGCCGCCTCTCGCGCGAACGCAGGCGGGACGCCTGCGCGCCAGCCGGCGAGACGCCGGCGCTCCGAATCAGGACGGATGCCTCCCTTGTCGCGCGTATCCGCGTCCTCTCTTCGGCGTCCTCGCCGCCTCTCGCGCGAACGCAGGCGGGACGCCTGCGCGCCAGCCGGCGAGACGCCGGCGCTCCGAATTGCACGCTACACTCCCGGCACCGCCGATGCGCTATGCCGTCGCCGCCGCCGCGCTGCTCCTCCTCGCCGTTGTTGCGGCCGTGCTGGGGAAGCGCCACGCGCGGCGGCTGCAGCGGGAGCGGAAGATCCACGTCGACCGCTTCAAGCTCAAGCGGCGGCACGCCCTCATCGAGCTCGAAGTCTTCGGCTCGCGCGACGTCGTCGAGGCCGTGCGGGAGTACGCCAAGTCGCACCACGTCTCCATCGAAGAGGCCACCAAGGTCGCCAAGGGGTACCTGCGCGAGATCGTTCCGAAGTTCAACCTCCTCGCGTACTACCGCTTCGGCGCGCCGCTGGCGCGGGCCATCATGCACTTCCTCTATCGGCCGGTCGTCGAGCGCAAGACCCTGCACGAGTTCAACAAGACCGCGCCGCGCGGCGCCTCGGTCGTCTACATCATCAACCACCGCTCCAACGCCGACTACGTCCTCGTCGCGCACATGCTCTTCAAGTTCATCTCCCTCTCGTACGCGGTGGGGGAGTGGGCGCGCGTCTGGCCGCTGAACCACCTCTTCAAATGGTTCGGCGCGTACTTCATCCGCCGGCGCTACCGCGAGCCGCTCTACCACGCCGTGCTCTCCGCGTTCGTTCGGACGATCACGAAGAACGGCGTGACGCAGGGGGTCTTCATCGAGGGCGGCCTCACGCGCGACGGCGCGTTCCAGAAGCCGAAGCTCGGGATGCTCGACTACATCGTCTCCGCGAAGCGCGATCCGGGGTTCGACGGGCCGCTCGTCATCATCCCCACGGCGATCAACTTCGACCGCGTGCTCGAAGACCGCAACCTCACCGAGGAGCTGATCGGGAAGGAGGACCGCCGGACGAAAGGGGAGAAGCTCTCGTCGAGCTTCGACTTCCTCTTCAAGGGACTCTGGCGCGGGATCCTCCGGCGCTTCAAGCGCTACGGCTACGCGATCGTGGCATTCGGGAAGCCGATCATCGTCGACGACTTCGCCCGCGCCCACGCCGGCCTCCTCGGCGCGACGTACGAGGAGCGCAAGGCGGCGATGCAGGAGCTGGCCGAGGCCGTCATGACCGAGATCTCCGACGCGCTGCCGGTCACGCCGGTGGCGCTTGCCGCGCGCGTCTTCGCCGAGGCGAAGGGGCCGCTGACGGACGCGGAGATCGCCGGCGCCATCGACGGCTATCGCGAGCGCTGGCGCGACCGCGTCTGGATCATCCGCGAGAAGACGGGGACGGAGATCTGGAGGGCGGCGCGGAACATCCTCGAGCTGCGCCACCTCGTCGAGCCGGCCGAGCAGTGGCGCAGCGACCTCTTTGAAGGCGAGGGCGTGCCGGTCCTCGAGGACGCCTGGCAATGGAATCCGCGCGAGATCCTGCTGCGCGACTACTACGCGAACTCGCTGCTGACGTTCGCGGAAGTGAAGAAGCGCGGGTGGCCGGAGCGCATCCCGAAACACGGCGCCGCGCCGCCCGAACAGCGTCTCGGGATGACGCTCACCACCGATAGTGCCCGATGATCGTCCACGCCCGCAGCACGTCCTCGTTCTTCGTCCCCTCGCCGATGTTGTGCACGACGAGATAGTCGCTCGCGCCGCGGCGGCCCGACACCACGCCGATGTGGTAGAGCCCGTTCGGCAGGCGCCAGGCCACGACGTCGCCCGGCTCGTACGGCGCGCCCGGCGCCAGCGACTTGCCGCGGCGCGAGAAGAACGTCATCAGGTTCGGCACGCGGCGGTGATCGATGTTCGCGTCGGGCGTGCGCAGCCCCCACATCTTCGGATACGCGCCGAAGTGCGCGCGCATGTCGTCGTGCACCGCCTGCTGGAGGTCGAGGCCGCTGGCGCGGAACGCGCGCACGACCACGTCCGCGCAGACGCCGCGCTCGCGCGGGACGTCGCCGCCGGGATAGCGCAGCTGCACGTACGACGGGTCGTAAATCGTCGTCACGCCGACCTGCGCCAGCGCCGCGTCCGCGATTCTTGCATGGACCGCGGGCTCCGCCGCCGCGGCTGTGGCGAGCAACACAAGCAGCGCAAAACGCATCCTTGATAGAGTAACCCCGCTATGCCTCACAACACCTTCAACACCCTCGATTCCTTCGATCTCGGCGGCGGCAAGCGCGGACAGTTCTACTCGCTGCCCAAGCTCGAGGCGGCCGGCGTCGGCCCCGTGTCGAAGCTCCCCGTCTCCATCCGCATCGTCCTCGAGTCCGTGCTGCGCAACGTCGACGGCCGCAAGATCACCGAGCGCGACGTCCGCGTCCTCGCCAACTGGGCCTGCAACGGCGAGCGCGAGGAAGAGATCCCCTTCATGGTCGCGCGCGTCCTCCTGCAGGACTTCACCGGCGTCCCGCTCCTCGTCGACCTCGCCGCCATGCGCTCCGCCGCCGCGCGCTTCGACAAGGACCCGCGCATCATCGAGCCGCTCGTCCCCGTCGACCTCGTCGTCGACCATTCCGTCCAAGTCGACTTCTCCAACCGCCCCGACGCCCTCCAGCTCAACATGGAGATGGAGTTCAAGCGCAACCAGCAGCGCTACCAGTTCCTCAAGTGGGGGACACAGGCCTTCAACGGCTTCCAGGTCGTGCCGCCCGGCATCGGCATCGTTCACCAGGTCAACCTCGAGTACCTCGCGCGCGGCGTGCTGGAGAAGGATGGGATCTGGTACCCCGACACGCTCGTCGGCACCGACTCCCACACCACCATGATCAACGGCCTCGGCATCGTGGCCTGGGGCGTCGGCGGGATCGAGGCGGAAGCGGGCATGCTCGGGCAGCCGGTCTACTTCCTCACGCCCGACGTCATCGGCGTCCACCTCAGCGGCGCCGTGCGCGAAGGCGTCACCGCCACCGACGTCGTCCTCACCCTGACGGAACTGCTGCGCAAGGCCAAGGTCGTCGGCAAGTTCGTCGAATACTTCGGCGACGGCGCCGCGTCGCTCTCGCTCGCCGACCGCGCCACGATCGCGAACATGGCCCCGGAGTACGGCGCGACCATGGGCTACTTCCCGGTCGACGACGAAACGCTCTCGTACTTCGCCCTCACCGGCCGCACCGACGAGCAGGCCTCCGCCTTCCGCAATTACTTCAAGGCCCAGGGCCTCTACGGCATGCCGAAGAAGGGGGAACTGGAGTACACGAAGGTGCTCGAGCTCGACCTCTCCAGCGTCAAGGCGAGCGTGGCCGGGCCGAAGCGGCCGCAGGACCGCATCGAGCTCGACTCGCTGAAGACGATGTTCATCAACATGCTGCAGTCGGAGCCGCCGGGCGGCTACGGCAAGCCGGCCTCGGAGATCGACCGCGCCGTGCGCACCGTCGTCGGCGTCACGCCGGCCAGCGAGATCGCCGGCGGCGGCGAGCAGGCCTCGGAGACGGTGCCGGTGCCGAGCGAGAAGCGCAACACCTCCGAGACGACGGAGATGGAGATGATGAACAACCGGCCGACGCCGGACCGCGTCGCCGGCGCCGAGCTGGCCGCGGAGTTCCCGCCGTCGATCGCCGATCTCCATCACGGCGACGTCCTCATCGCCGCGATCACCTCGTGCACGAACACGTCGAACCCGTCGGTGATGCTCGCCGCCGGCCTCCTGGCGAAGAAGGCGTCGGAGCGCGGCCTCAAGCCGCCGCGCGTGGTGAAGACGTCGCTCGCGCCCGGCTCGCGCGTCGTCACCGACTACTACGCGAAGTCGGGCTTGCAGAAGTATCTCGACGACGTCGGCTTCTACACCGTCGGCTACGGCTGCACGACGTGCATCGGCAACTCCGGGCCGCTCGACCCGGCGGTCGAGGAGGCGATCACGAAGCACGACCTCGTCGGCGTCTCGGTGCTGAGCGGCAACCGCAACTTCGAGGCGCGCGTTCACCAGTCGATCCGCGCGAACTTCCTGATGTCGCCGCCGCTCGTCGTCGCCTTCGCCCTGGCAGGGCGCATCGACATCGACATGACCAAGGACCCGCTCGGCCGCGGCAAGGACGGCCAGGACGTCTATCTGCGCGACATCTGGCCGACGATGGACGAGGTGCGCGAGGTCATGAAGAAGGTGCTCGACCCCGCCACGTTCCGGCGGCTCTACACCGACTTCGCCGCGCAGAACCCGCTCTGGAATCAGATCCCCTCGAGCGCCGGGCTGCTGTACCAGTGGGACGCGAGCTCGACGTACATCCAGGAGCCGCCGTTCTTCTCCGACTTCGACATGAGCGCCGGCACGGCCAGCGACATCAAAGGCGCGCGGGCGCTGGCGATCTTCGGCGACTCGGTGACGACGGACCACATCAGCCCGGCGGGGTCGATCAAGTCGTCGTCGCCCGCCGGCAAGTACCTGATCGAGAACGGCGTGCCGGTCGAGGACTTCAACAGCTACGGCTCGCGCCGCGGCAACGACCGCGTGATGACACGCGGCACGTTCGCGAACGTGCGCATCAAGAACCTGATGGTGCCGGGCGTGGAGGGCGGTGTGACGACGATCGACGGCGAGCGCCTCTCGATCTACGACGCGGCGATGAAGTACGTGCAGCGCGGCACGCCGCTCGTGGTCTTCGCCGGCCAGGAGTACGGCACCGGCAGCTCGCGCGACTGGGCCGCGAAGGGAACGAAGCTCCTCGGCGTGCGCGCGGTCGTCGCGCAGAGCTTCGAGCGCATCCATCGATCGAATCTAGTCGGCATGGGCGTCTTGCCGCTGCAGTTCGAAGAGGGGACAAACGCCCAAACCCTCGGCCTCACCGGCAACGAGACGTTCGACATCACCGGCATCGAGTCCGGCCTGAAACCGCGCATGATCGCAACGCTGGTCATCGACGGCAAGACAAAGGTTCCGCTGCGCGTCCGCATCGACACCCCGATCGAAGTCGACTACTACGTGCACGGCGGCATCCTGCCGTTCGTGCTTCGGCAGTTGATCGCCGTGGAGGACAGGCACTCTTGCCTGTCCTCCTCGTGATCCCAAGCCCTCCACACCCACGTGTACTCCTCTTCGCGCTCCACCAGCCCCGCCCGAACCGGATTCGCGCAGATGTAATCCGCCTTCATCACCACATCCTCTCCCGCGCGGAGGATGCGGTCGAACGATTCGCTCAGCCACAGCGCTCCCGACCGCCCGAGCAAGCCATTGATGCGCCACGCCGAGGCCCCCTTCATCCGCCGCGCGATCCGCGGAACCGTCCACCCGTCCAGCGGCGTGAAGAGCGCGTGCACGTGATCCGGCATCACCACCGCGCAGTGCAGATAGCACGACCGCCGATGCTCGAAGACGATCGTCTCGAACGCCAGATCCCGCGCCGCCGGCGGCAGCACGAAACGCTTGAGCGTCACGAACGTGACGAAATAGGTCTTCCCGTCATTTTGCAAATGCGGCAAGTGGCGTCGAGTCGCAAACGTGTCATCGCCGATCACGCCTCCGAGGCTCCCTCGGAGCTGCCGCCTTTTGCAAATTCCCCGTGGACGACAGGCACTCTTGCCCGTCCTCTCTCTACGGGTTGTAGAAGGGGACAGGCAAGAGTGCCTGTCCTCCACGCATCGCCTCCTGCAGCGCCGCCGCGGCCGCGCGCACCTCGGCCATCGCCTCGTCATACTCGCGTTGCGCCGCGGCGAGATTCGCGCCGCAGAACGGGCAGTCGGGTGTCCCCGGTTTCACGTACTGATCGCAGCCGCGGCAGATCGGGAGGACGGGCGGGACGCGGTCTCTCGCGGTGCGCGGCGGCGGCGTCGCGCGGGCGGGCGGGGGGACGATGCGCTCGCCGGCGCCGCTGCCGTCGATCGGCTCGAGGATCAGGTCGAAGCGGCCGTTGTCGAACGGCAGGCCGGGGGCGTCGGCGACCTTCTCCACGCGCTCGCGCAGGCCGCGCTTGGCCAGCTCCAGCACGCGGTAGTGGCAGTACGGATTGTTGCCGGCGCGGTCGAACAGCGAGTGCGCCGTCCAGGTGCAGCCGGCGCGGCAGACGTCCGCGTAGTAGCACGTCGCGCAGAAGCCCCACAGGTCGTCCGTCGTGCGGTCGCGCGCGAAGCGCAGCGCGTCGGTCGTCTCCCAGATCTCCTCGATGCTCATCGTGCGGACGTTCCCGCCCGCGTACGGATTCGTGGCCAGCGACGGGCAGCCTTTGATCGTCCCGTCGGCCTCGATGCCGAGGCCCGTGTGCCCGGCCGCGCAGCCCTGCCAGTGCCGCGACTCCTCCGTCACGCGCCACTTGTGCTCGTAGGGGCCGAAGTAGCCGATGTTGTTGCCGGGCTGGATCAGCACGCCGAGGTCGAGGGCCTCGTCGTAGAGCTCCGCGAAGAACGGCATGAACTCGAGCAGCTTGTACGGCTGGAGGATCAGCTCCGGATGGTCGGCGGCGTTCCCCATCGCCACCGTCAGCTGGACCTGCCAGTTGCGCACGCCCAGTTCCGCGATCACGTGCAGCAGCGGCCGCAGGTGGGGCATGGCCTCCGCCGTGATCTGCGTGTTGACGCTGTAGGGAATCCCGTGGCGCCGCAGGTTCTGCAGCGCCTCGATGCAGCGGTCGTACGATCCCTTCACGCCGCGCACGCGGTCGTGCAGCTCGGGGAGGCCGTCGATCGACACGCCGGCCGACTTGAGGCCCGCCTCCTTGGCGAGGCGGACCTTCTCGTCGGTCAGCGCGAAGCCGCCGCTCTGCATGCTGCAATGCATGCCGTGATCGGCGATCGCGCGGATGATCTCCAGCCAGTCCGGCCGCATGTAAGCCTCGCCGCCGATGAGCGTGATCTCGCGCGTGCCGAGGCGCGCGCATTGGCGGACGACTTCGACGCACTCCGCCGTCGTCAGCTCGTTCGGCCGCTTCTTCCCGGCCCGCGACCCGCAGTGGCCGCACTTCAGGTTGCAGGCCAGGGTGATCTCCCACACCACGTGCACCGGCTTGCTGTGCGCGTAGTCGTCGTCGGTCTCGTAGCGGTGGGGGAGAGGCTCGCTCACTAGCGCTTCGCTTTCAGCTTCTTCAGCGCGGCCTCGCCGGCGCGGATCGACTTCTTGAGGTCGCCGCCCTGCTCCGCGTGCGTCTTTTTGGCCGCGTCGATCGCTTTTCGCAGACGCGCCACGTCGCCGCGCTCGATGGCGTTGTAGATCGGGGGTCCGTACGCAACTAAGGTCATGACTTCCTCCTTTCGATCACTTCTTGCCCTTGCTCTTGCTGCCGCTGCTCTTGCCGCCGCCGCTCTTGCTGCCGCTGCTCTTGCTGCCGCCCTGCGCCTTCGTGAGCTTGGCGAGCGCGGTCTGGCCGTCGCGGATGCACTTGCTCAAATCGCCGCCCTGCTTCTCGTCGAGTGCCTTCGCCTGTTTGACGAGTGCCTCGAGGCGGCGGGCGTCGCCGCGCTCGATGGCATCGGCGATCGCCGGGCCGTACGGTCTCATGTTGGCCATGTCTCCTTCTCCTTTCCATTACCCTTTCAACGATGGTGGAAAACATCCGCGCGCACGTGCGCGCGTTGCAGCGCTCGTCGCGCGCAATCGATGACGGTGAGATGGACGCGCTCCTCGGCATCGCCGAGCGGGAGGAGCGGCTGGACGGCGCGGAGCTCGTCCTCGAGCATGGGAACGAACTGATCGACCTCTACAGCGGCACGCCGTACGAGACGGTGCGCGAGCTCTTTCGCCGGTTGAAGCCGCGGCGCGGCGACGTGTTTTACGATCTCGGATGCGGCTACGGCCGCGTGGTGCTGTGGGGCGCGCTCGTCAGCGACGCCGGCTTTTGCGGCATCGACCTCGTCGAGCAGCGCCTCGCGCCGGCCCGCCGCTGCGCGCGCCGCCTGGCGCTCGGCAACGTCCGCTTTCTGCAGGGCCACGTGTTGTCGACGCCCTTCGATGATGGGAACCTCTTCTTTCTCTTCGACCCGTTCTTCCGGAAGACGATGCGCCGCGTCGGTCTGAAGCTCGCCCGCATCGCCCGCCGCCGGCCCATCCGCATCGCCTCGCATTGGCAGTCGAACGACTACTTCGCCGCCTGCCCGTGGCTGCGCGAGATCGACACGGCCCGTGCCGCGGACGACGATCCCTACCGCCTTCGATTTTTTCGTTCTGTCTAAGGAGTGACGGAAGCGAGGCTTTCCCTACCCTAGTGCCGTGTATCAGGGAAATCGGGTGTGCCGTTGACGGCGCCGAGGCGGCAGATGCGAGGCGCCGCGACGCAGGCGATGCGGGACATCGCTGAGGAGCGGCAACGAAGCAGATGCCGCCTCG
>Ga0070717_10000140_pt1 | contig 53929 bp, 60 predicted proteins | sample LARL113metaG_FD_71366 | JGI IMG/M metagenome (GOLD analysis project Ga0070717, IMG submission 71366) | Corn, switchgrass and miscanthus rhizosphere microbial communities from Kellogg Biological Station, Michigan, USA - LAR L11-3 metaG | ecosystem: Host-associated > Plants > Roots > Rhizosphere ...
TACATCGACCCATACACCCCACGCGTGAACGGAAACTCCCCCGGCACCCCAATCCGCTCCACCCCCGACAGATCCGCCTCCGTATACAACACCCCAACCGACTCCCCCGAAAGGGTGGTGAACGAGTCCTCGCGCTCCGCCATGCCGAGAGTATGGCGCCTCAGCACGCGAGCCCGGCGGGGATGCCGCGGGCGCGCACGGTCATCAGCAGCGGCTCGCGCGGCGAGAGCGTCGGCATCTGGCGCACGGTCATCGTGCGGCCGGGCACGAGCTCGAGCCGAAAGCGCTGCAGCAGCAGCGTGACGATCGTGCGGATCTCCAGCTGGCCGAAGCGCATCCCGATGCAGGTGCGCGAGCCGCCGCCGAACGGGATGTAGGCGCCCTTCGGCAGCTTCGCCTTCGCCTCCCGGGCGAAGCGCTCCGGGACGAACGCCTCGGGCTCGGGCCAGACGTCGGGCAGGCGGTGGCTGGCCCACGAGCTGTAGTAGACGTAGGCGTTGGCCGGCACCTGATGGCCGCCGAACTCGAACGTCTCGACTGCACGACGCGGTCCGATCCACGCGGCCGGGTAGAGCCGCAGCGTCTCGTCGAGCGCCATCTCCAGCTCCGGCAGCGTCTCGCCGTCCATCAGCTCCGCCGCCGTCGGCGCGCGGCCGCCGAGGATGCGATCCTGCTCGTCGAGCAGCCGCGCGAGCACAGCCGGATGGCGAGCGAGCTCGTAGAGCATGAACGAGACCGTGGAGGTCGACGTGTCGTGACCGGCGAACAGCAGCGTCATCACCTGGTCGCGCACCTCGCGGTCGCTCAAGGCGGAGCCGTCCTCGGCGTCGGTCGCCGCGATCAGCATCGACATGACGTCGGAGCGCTCCGAGAGCGGCCCGCCCAGCCCGCGCCGGCGGCGCGCGATCTCGGCGTAGACGATCCGGTCCAGCGCCCTGCGCGCGGCGAGCATGCGGCGCCACGGCGTGCGCGGGCCGCGCATCACGCGCACGGCGAAGTCGGTGCCGTAGAAGCTCAGCGCACGCTCGAACTCGATCGCCGCCTGTGCGCCCTTCCCCTGCTCGTCCGGGTCGAGGCCGAACAGCGCGCGCATCGCGATCCGCAGCGTCAGCCGGCGGGCCCAGCGGTAGACGTCGAGCACCTCGTCCTCATGCCAGCCCGCGAGCGACTGCGTCGTGTCGGCGACCATCGTGTCGTGGGCGGCGGCGATCCGCTCGCGGTGGAAGGCGGGCAGCATGATCCGCCGCGCGCGCCGGTGGTAGCCGCCGTCGATCGTCAGCAGGCCGTCGCCGAGCAGCGGGATCAGGTCGCCCATGCTGCCGGTGCGCCAGTGGAAGTTGTCCGCGTGCGAGACAGTGACGAAGTGGTTCGCGGCCGGGCCGAGCATGAAGACGACGCGCCCGTGGAAGACACGCGCGCTGAAGATCGGTCCGTGCTCGCGGTAGAGGGGCAGCAGGATCGGCAGCGGGTCGCGCACGAAGCGGAAGGTGCGCTCGAGGTTGAAGTCGTTCGGTCCCGGCGGGTAGGGAACGGGCGCGACGCGCTCGGCGTAGAGGTCCTCGAAGATGCGCCGCAGCGCGTTGCTCGACAGCGGCTCCGGGGCGACCACGCTCATGAGCGGACAGCGTACTGGCTGTGCAGCCAGGATGATGCGACTCATCCGCCACGCGCCATCCGACCAGAAGGTAGGGTGGTCGGGCACGTATTCATCGCAGGAGGGGGAACCATGCATCGCAAGGTCGCGGCCGCACTGCTCGCCGTGCTCGCATTGGGGGTCACGAGCTGCGGGAGCGGTGACAAGACGCTCTCGCGGGCCGAACTCGTCAGACAGGTCGAGGTCGCTTGCAGGGAAGCGCAGAGAAGCGTGCAGAGGCAGCAGAGCGCGTCGAGGTCGGCCGGCGGCGAAGCGACGGCCCGCTTCCTCGACGCGGTGCTCTCCGGCCAGCGCGTGATCGTCGCGAGGATCAAGCACTACGACGCCTCCGGCGAGGCCAAGACGGATTTCGCCACCTTCAAGCAGGCGGTGCAGCAGCGGCTGGCGCTGTTCGAAAGAGTGAGAGCCGCCGGCTCCGGGAGGATCCCGGCCGCGATCAGAGCAGTGCAGAGAGAAGCCGAAGCGCTCGCTCTGAGAATCCAGGACAGCACGACCAGGCTCGGCATCCAGGGCTGCAGCTGAGCGGACCGGGGACGGAGGCGGAGCCGCGGCGGCCGCGGCCGCGTCGTGCTCGCACGGCACCGCCCCCGCTCTCTCGGCATGCCATACTTCACGCCCCCTCCACGGGGGCGTAGCTCAGTCGGTTAGAGCGCTGGCCTGTCACGCCAGAGGTCGCGGGTTCGAGTCCCGTCGCTCCCGCTCTTTACACACCCCTTTTGCAGCGGTTTTCTGCGCGGGTGTTGGAAGAAGGGCGCAAAGGCAGCCTGCGGCTGGACCGCGACGACGCGGCGCTCATCGAGCCAGACCTTCTCGAACAGCAGGCCGAGCAGCTGGCGCTTGGCGTCGGGGTCGGTCTCCCGGCGCCAGAAGATGCCGAAGTCGTCGAGCACCTTGCGGGCTTGCTCCAGGTCGGGGAGGGGGTCCGGTGCGAGGTCGGCCAGCTCGGCGTGGATCGCGTCGCGGCGCGCAAGGTAGGCAGGGCGGTCGAGGTCGCCCAGCTCGTAAAGGTCGCGCATGCGCCGCAGGCGCTCCTCGAGCGCGGTGCGCTGCTTGGCGACGTCGGCGGTCTCCCTGCTGCCGGTGTTCGCCAGGCGGTTGAGGATCTCGTCGCGCAGTTGGGCGCCGGGCTTGAAGTCGGCGACGAACGCGACGAGCTGCTGCTCGACAACTTCGACGGGGGCGACCGGCTGGTCGCAAGAGCCGCCGCCGCGGCGGCTGGAGCAGTAGTAGCGGGCGGCGAGGTTTCTGCCGACGGCGGTGCCGTGCATCTTGGCTTGGCAGCGCTCGCAGCGGGCGATGCCGCGCAGGAGGTAGCGGTTGGACGGGCGGCCGGGCTTGAGCGTGCGGGCGCGTTGGCGGCGCAGCTCGCCGACGTGATCAAAGAGCTGCTCGTCGATGATCGGCTCGTGCAAGCCGCGGATCTCCTTACCGCGGTCGCGGCGCGCTGAGACGTAGCCGCAATAGGCGGCGTTGCAGAGCATCTCGCGAACTGTGTCCGAGCCGAAGCTGCGCCCTCGGGTCGTGCGCTGGTCGTTGGCGTTGAGCCACTCGGCGAGCGAGCGGTCGGTATGCATGCCGGAGGCGTAGCGCTCGAAGAGGCCGCGCACGTAGGGCGCCTTCTCCGGGTCGGGCTCGGCGACGCCGTTCGGTCCCTTGCGGTAGCCCCACGGCAGGCTGCCGGTGAGGCGACCCTGGCGGGCCTTCTCGCGCAGGCCCATCCTGGTCCAGAAGGACAGTGAGACGGAGTAGTACTCGTCGAAGATCTCGTGCACCGACTCGGACAGGAATGCGGCGGGGTCGTCGACATCGACGCCGAGCGGCTGTGTGACTGAGATCACGTCGATGCCCAGCTCGGAGCGCAGCAGCTTCTTGTAGCGCTTGGCCTCGACCGTGTTGCGCGCGAACCGCGACGTGTGGAAGATGAGCACGCACTCGAAGCGGTGCGCCATCGCGTCCTCGATGAGCCGCTGGAACCCAGGGCGCTTGTCCGCGGCGCGGCCGGTCTCGAAGTCGAGATACTCGTCGATGAGATCGAGCCCGTGCTCGGCTGCGTAGCGCGAGATCGCCTGTCGCTGCCCGTCGGGCGAGTAGCCGCGACCCTGCTCCTCGGTCGACTCGCGGATGTAGGCGACAGCGCGTCGTGCCTCGTCGCTGCCCGCCTCGCGCTTCGCGCGGTGCGCGCTAAGCGACGTGACCGAGCCGCTCTCAGCCGGTGCGCCGTGGCCTGATCGCCGAGCACTCATCCGAACCTCCTGTCCGCGTGCGGCCCCTCGGGCCTACGGTCGATCTCGAAGTGCCTCGTCGCCGTCGACGAGCAGCCGCGCGCCGCGTCGCCGCCAGTAGGTGACGAACCATTGGGCGAATGCTTCATGGGCGGGCGGAAGTGTCTGCGGGCACGACAGACGTCTACCTCGACGCGGCGGACGTCTCAACCGGCTGGCATCTTCGCTGACGTTGCATTTGCGCTGTCGGCTCATCGCACTGCGCGGAAGACGAGAACGTCCTCGTGGGCGATGAGCAGCATGCGCGGGATCGTGCCGCTGCGCTGTCGGCTGAGTTGGAAGAAGCTGTGTCGAGAGACCAGCCCCCCGTCACGCAGGCCGGCGAGGAGAGCGACGTGGCGCGCCTCGAGCGCGAAGCCTGCCTCAGCCGCCAGGCGCACGACGACGCCGGGGAGGTCGACCAGCGCGCCACGGTGCCGGTACGGGCGCGTGGTCATTACGACGCGCCCGGTCGGGCTGAGCAACCGCCGGCAGCCGCCGAGGATGTCCACGAGCGCCGAGCGCAGCTTCGGTGCGATCGTGTCACCGCTCGCGAGGGTCGACAGCTGGCCGAGGTTCTCACGACTATCCGAGTAGCGGTCGTTGAACCTCTCGATTCCTCGGCTTGGTCGAGTGCGCACATCTCCGTGGATGGAAGAGCCGTACGGGGGCGAGGTGAGGACGAGCGTCGCTCTGCCGTGGACCTCGTCGAGCAGGCCGCGGCCGAGCTGCCGCGCGTCGCCCCGGAGCACGAGGGCTTGCCCGGCCGCTCCTCGAGAGCGGGCATGAAGAACGTTCCTGGCAGCGAGTGCCACCCAGCGCGCCTCCAGCTCGACACCGAAGGCGCGCCGCCCGAGGTGGGCGGCCTCGACGAGCGTGGTGCCGATGCCGCACATCGGGTCGACCACGACGTCGGCGGAGGTGGTGTACGTCTCGATGGCGTGCCGCGCGAGCGCGGGGAGCATCCGGCCGGGGTGCGCCTTCGACTCGGGCACGTAACGCTCGCGACGCTGTGTCGCTGAGACCTGCTGTGCGACCGGCCAGACCGAGAGGGGAGCGGAATCGGTCATACGGTCACCTCTTTGTTCGCAGGGCGGCGGAATACCAGTACGTCCTCGTGGCAGGTCATGTGGCTGCGACTGCCGCCACTGTGGGCTCGAAGCGAGCATCGCATGGACAGGCGGTCTCCACGGATCTCGGCGATGAGGGCGATGACGTGCTGCCAGTAGAGGAGCCCGACGCCCTGGCACAGCTCGACCACCTCGCCGACGAGCGCTGTGCCTGCGCGGCGAGCATCGATCACCAGCACGACGAACCTGCCGGGTTGCACTGCGGCCGCCGCTGCCGCGACGTGCGGCTCGAGCCCTGAGCGGCCACCGGTCGGGAGGGTCGTCAGCACGAGGTCTGCGCTCGCATGCGGCAGGCGAGCGACCTGTCCGACCGACTCGCGCAGGCTGCGCGCGTCCTTGCGTGTGAGGATCCGCAGGAGATCGCGGCCGTCGCCGTCGAGCACGCGGAAGCGCCCCGGCGCACCGTCAGAACGTGCCGCTGTGAGGCGTGCGGCTGCTATGGCACTACGGCGCGGGTTGCGCTCGACGCCGATCGCGTCTCGGTCGAGCCGGACTGCCTCGACGAGCGCGTTACCGGTGCCGCAGTTCGAGTCGACCACGAGGTCGCCCGGATCGGTATAGGTGTTGATCGCGTTCCGTGCGAGCGCCGGCAGCATCTCGCCGGGGTACCGACGGGAAGGAGCGAGGTATCGCTCGTGCCGTTGCCGATCGCAGCTGCGCTGCCCGCACGGCCAGACGGCGAGGGGAACGCTTGGGGCCTTCGGTGTGATCTGCGTCATATGTTCGAGTCGACCGGCGCGGGTCCGACTACAAACAGGAGGGTCGATTCGATGGGGTCCTCGGTACACGGTGCCCGTCGACTCGAGCACTAGGTCCCTCACCAGCTGAGCGCAGGGCTGGCGTCGGAGGCACGGTGATGGTTTCCGGCTGCGCGCGTGACGATGGTGAGCGGTGGTTCTTCACCTGGGCTCCACGGCTCGACCGCGATCGGCCACGGTCCATGCGCGAGGGTGGCCGCTGCCGTTCGTGCCCGGCGCGGGGTCGGCACGGCGACGAGCACGAGCACGTTCTCCTGGGGAAGGGTGCTGCGCGGGATCGCCTTCGCGTAGCGGCGGGCCTTCGCGAGGAGGCGCTTGTGGTCCTCGGTGCCGCGGTCGATCTCCAGCAGCAGGTGCAGCGGCGGCGTGCCGGGCTGCTCGATCAGGAGGTAGCTGTCGGGGATGACGATGCTGCCCAGCAGGTCGCGGGCGCCGCGCTCGCCGTGCCAGGTGGGCACTGTGCCGCCGGCTGCGCGTACGGCCTCGATCAGCAGCGTCGCGAACTCGTTTGTGTTGTGGCGGTGCTCGAGCGTGGCGGACTTGGCGACGGCCTCGGGGGGCTGCCGGGTCCAGGCGAGCTGGTCGCGCTCGAGCCCGCGGCCGGCGGCCACGACGTACGCACCGGCCGGGCCGAGGACCCAGTGGTAGGGGGAGCTGCCGTCGCCGAGCTGGAAGGCGGGGCGGAACCGCTCGAGCACGCGGAGGGCGTGGAGCTTGCCGAGCCGGCGTGTCGCGATGCGCTGCGTTGTGAAGTGCAGCCGGCGCAGCTGCTCGGTCGTCAGCACGCGGTGCTCGAAGCAGTCCTCGGCGATCTCGCGGTCGCGGTCGGTCAGCCGCCCGGCGAGGCGCATCGCGTCATCAGCGCGCAGTCGCGCAGGTCGACCAGCGCTGTCAGCCAGAGTTACCACGACACCCTATTTGTCGGGTTTCTTCGATGGCGCGGACTCGCCGCGAACGCGGGAGATTCGCGCGCTTGGGGTGATCCGTTCTGGTCGGGCCACAGAACGGATCACAGACTGGATCACAGAACGGACCGTCCATCACACGCTCCCCCGGTGGCGCTCGAGCAGGCGTGCCTCGACCTCGCTGCGGGCCGTCCCGATGCGTTGCCGCGATGCGGCCCGAACAGCCTCAGCGCGCTCGGCGCTGCCGTCGACGAGCGGCCGTGTAGTCATCGTGAACGCCCCTGTCGCTCGTCCGCCGCGGCAGACGCGAACCGCTGCGTTGTAGGCCGCGAGGTGCTCGAGGTCATAGGCGTCAAGCTCGGGCTGCACCTCGGCCCGCAGCGAGCCGGCGTCGTCGGGGGAGAGCTGGAAGTAGACCTTCGTGCGCGCGTTCGTCAGCCCCTCGCGCATCTCGCGCCGCAGCTGGCCGAGGTACTGATGCGCGAGACCGAGCGAGAGCCGGTACTTGCGCGCCTCGGCGAGGATGTCCGGCAGCGGCGTTGGCAGGTTGAGGAAGTTCTGGACCTCGTCGATCAGCAGCGAACAGTCCGGGCGCTCCTCCGGTGCGCGCGCCGCGCGCGCAAGAACCGCCTGCCAGACCCGTGCGACGACGAAGCTGCCGAGGAGGCTGCTCGTGTCCTCGCCGAGGGTGCCCTTCGGCAGTCGCACGAGCAGCAGCCGGCCCTCGTCGAGGCAGCGGGGGATGTCGAGCGTCGTGCGCTCCTGTCCGATGATCGCGCGCACCGGTCGCCGCAAGAGGAACGCACGCAGCTTGTTCAGGAGCGGAGCGATGGCCTGCATCTGCGCCCCCTCGGGCAGTGCGTCGTACCAGCCCCAGAACGGCTCGAGGCCGATCGGGTCATCGAGGTCAAGCAGCAGTTGCGCGCGCCACCGCGCGTCAGTGAGCAGCTGCGGGACGTCCACGAGCGTCGCGGGCTCGGGCGCGGCGGTCAGCGTCAGCAGGCATGCGCGAAGCACGTCGTCGGTGCGCGGTCCCCAGAAGCGCTCGAAGACGCGCGCGAAGATGCCGACGAGCTGATCGACCACGAGGTCGTGGTCGTCACCGTCGAGCACGTTCAGGCCGGGTGGGGCGGGGTCGAGCGGGTCGAAGAGATCGACGCGGTCTCCATGCCCGTCCGGGATACGGGCAAGGAGGTCGTCGATCAGGTCGCCCGCGGGATCGATGACGACAGCGCCGCGGCCGGCGGCGAGGTCACCGAGCGCGAGTTGCGCGATCAGCGTCGACTTGCCGACGCCGGTCGGGCCGAGCAGGTGGAGGTGGTGGCGGGCGTCGGCGACGCCGAGGAGGACCGGGCGCCCGTCGCGGTCGATGCCGAGCGGCTTGCCGTCCGTCGCGCCGCCCGGAGGTGGCGGGACGCTTCGTGCTCCGGCGCGGACGATGCCGGGGATCGACTGGTCGGCGGGCAGGTGCGCGAGTGCGGAGAGCTCGCGGACCGATACGAGGCGACCACGGTGGCCGAGCGTGCGCAGGCGCAGCTTCGGCTCGGCGCGACGGACGCGGTGGCGGCGCAGCCGGGCGCGGCCCTCGAACGCGGCGAAGGCCCCGTTGATGGCGTGGATCCGCCCGCGCGCGGCGCCGCGGTCGGGTGCAGCGACGGCGGTGCGAATCACGAACTGGAACAGCGGACCGGATGCCTTCTCGAGCACGTCGCGGACGTCGGGCGCGATCGTCGGGTCGCCCGTGGGCCGGGCCGGTGGTCCGGGCAGCAGCAGGTCGAGCAGCCGCCCGATGCGTGTCATTGGGGCTCCGGCTCGCAGGCGTCGTGCGGCGGCGCGGAGCTTCGCGCGCTCGCGGCCGGTTGCCGGGCGGGCGACGAGCTGGACGACGGCGTGCTCGCCTTCGCTCAGGCCGGCGAGCTGGCCGAAGAGGAGCGCGAGCGGGTCGGCGCCGTCCTGGCCGCCGAGCCCGAACCACTCCGGCCCGGCGAGCGCCAGCTCCGTACTCGCGCATGCGCGCGCGTGCGTGAACGGCAGCTCGGGCGGCGGCTGCTCGACGCTCAGCGTCACGCCGGGCCAGGCGGCGGTGATCGCGCGCTCGATCAGGCCGGGCGGGACGGTACCGGGCGTCCAGATCCCGAACGTCGTGCCGGCCTCGCTGGCGTGGGCCTCCCAGGCGATCTGCGGCTGGCCGCCGAGCAGGCGCGCGAAGCGCGGGCGCAGCAGGTCGTGCAGCGCCGCCCACAGCAGCCGGGCGGCGGCGGGGTCCGCGCTCGGCGGGACGCCGATCTGGATGAAGCGCGCGCCGAGTGCGCGACGTCGTGCCGTCCACCAGCGCACGCCAGCGATTGCCGTGACCGTTGCGAGCGCGACGCCGCCGCCTGCCGGGGCGAGCGCGGTCAGCTCGGTCAGGATGCCGCGGCCGAGCGTGCGGGCGTGCTCGAGCAGCACGGTCGGATCAGGCGCCGGGTTGCGGTCGGCCGCGGCGGTCATCGGTCGTAGCCGATGTGGACGTGGTCTGGGACGACGATGCAGCGCACCGGCCCGCACGGCAGGCTGCCGAACGGGCTCTCAATCTCATCGGGGCGCAGCGGCGCGGGCAGCACGAGCGTCGCCTCGGCGAGCGCGCGGGCCGCCGGATTCCCGCTGTTGACGACCTGCCCGTCGATGCTGCCGATGTCGACGGCGCGTCCGCCTGCGTGATTCGAGATGCGGTTGGTGGCGGCGACATAGGTGCTGTGGCCGGTGATGAACGGGCCGACGCCGTCGAGCGCGAAGCGCTGGCTGAGCGTCAGCAGGGCGGCGAGCAGCCGCGGGCTGATCCGGCCCGAACGGATGTCGCCGACCGCCTCCGGCCGCAGTCCGATCCTCGGGTTGGAGAGCACGGCGCCGGCGAGCGCGGCGGGGTCGCCGAGCCCTTGCCCGATTCCATCTGTAGGTGGAGCGGTTGCCGCCTGCTGGCGGTAGCGCTGCATCAGGTCGAGTACCTGTTGGACGTAGGCGCTGCTGTGGTTGTAGGCGTAGACCGCGCGTCGGAGGTCGCCGGGGGCGCCGTTGGCGCGCAGGTAGCGCGCCGCTCCGTAGATCGCGTCGGCGGGATCCCAGCGGTCGGTGCGTCCGTCCCGGTCGGCGTCGACTCCGTAGGTCGCCCAGGTGGCGACGAGGAACTGCATCGGGCCGCCGGCTCCGGCGTAGTTGACGGCGCCCTCCTGGGTGCAGGACGGGTCGGGATCTTGGCCGTGGTCGCACTCGACCTTCCCGATCGCGGCCAGCAGCTCCCACGGCACGCCGTAGCGGGTGCCGGCGGCCGCGTAGAGCTGCATGTACCGAGTCGGTATGCCGGGGATGGCGGTGGGTGCCGACACGGACGCTCCGGCGCTGATGCCGTCGATGACGCCGGTTCCGGCGGCGATGGCGAGGACTGGGAGCAGGAAGACGCCGCAGACAGCGGCAAGCGCGGCCTGCTTCACGCCGCACGCCCCGGCTGCTGGCGGGCGGCCAGCTCGGCGGGGTCGGTCGTGACGAGCGCGTCCTCCTCGGGGCTCGCGACGACTCGCAGCGGCACGCGGTCCTCGCCGGTGAGCAGCAGCCCGTGCCCGATCGGACAGGTGACGAGGTAGCGGCGCTCTCCGGCGGAGAGCTTGAAGGCGTCACCGACTTGGTCGATCGCCTGCGCGGACTGGCGCATGAGGATCTGCGTGGCGGCGTTGTTGACGACCGCCCGGCCGAGCGCGGTGGAGAGGAGATCGTCGGCGTCCTGCGCGATCGTCGTCAGCGCGCACCAGCGCTTGCGGGCGATCTTCGCCAGCCGGAACAGGAAGCGTGCCCCGGCGGGCTCGTCGCGCAGGATGTGGGCCTCGTCGACGTAGACGCAGCGGCGCCGCAGCGGCCCGTCGATCGAGCGCCAGATCGCGTCGAGCACGATCAGCAGCGCCGGGGCGCGCATCCGCTCGGGCAGGCCCCGCAGCGACCAGCAGACGAGGTGGCCGTCGGGCCGCGCGGACGTCGGCGCGTTGAAGAGCGAGGAGTGCGATCCGCTCGCGTATGGGGACAGCCGCTCGGCGAGGCTCGCGCCGGAGGAGCCCTCGTTCGCGAGCGTGTTGACGAGGTCGCGCAGCAGCGGCGCCGGCCGCGTGTGGGTTGCCGGGTCGGCGGTGATGCCGGCGGCGGCGTAGCAGGAGCGCGCGGCGCGGTCGAGCACGGCCAGGTCGCCACCGACGAGGCCGCCGGCGAGCAGCTCGACCAGCTCGGCGAGGAACAGGATGCGGTCGTCGAGCGCGCGCGGCGAGCCGTCCGTCGGCAGGTCGAGCGCGTTGACCGTGACCGCGTTGGGGCCGGTGAGTGGGAGGTAGACGCCTCCGGCGGCCTCGCACATCGGCCGGAACTCGTCCTCGGGGTCGATGACGAAGACCTGCACCCCCCGGTACAGGAGCCGCAGCGCCTCGAGCTTGGCCGCGTAGCTCTTGCCGGCGCCGCTCCTGGCGAGCAGCACGGCGTTGTAATTCTCGCGCGCGAAGCGATCGACGACGACCGGCGCGCCGGCCGGCGTGAGGCCGTAGAGAACGCCGTGCTCCTCAAGCGGCGGGTCGGCCGAGGCGAACGGGAACGCGGCAGCCAAGGCGTCGGTGTCGAACGAACGCCGCAGGCGCAGGCGGTCGACGCCGATCGGCAGCGTCGAGACCCAGCCGTCCAACGGCCGGAACGTCGCCGGGACGACGTGCAGCAGCAGCGAAGCGCACAGCGCGCGCACGCGCTGGCAGCGCTCGTGCAGCTCCTCGAGGCTGGTGGCCTTGATGGAGAGGTAGAGGCCGCTGCGCAGCAGGCGGCTCTCGCCGCGTGCGAGCCGGGCGGCCAGCTCGTCGGCGTCCTGCGCCGCGGCCTCGATCGTGGGGTTGGCGAGTCGTCCCTTCTCGGCATCGAGCCGTCGGCTCGACTCCAGCCGCGCGCGCTGCCGGCGCAACCGGTCGGCAGCGAGCGCGGGCGCGACCGGCTCGATGTGCAGCGTGAGGTCGAGGTCCCCGGCGGCGCGCAGCAGCGGCGCGAGCCAGCCGCGCGCGACCTCGCGCGGATAGCCGACGACGGCGAAGGTGCGCTGGAAGGTGCCGTCGGCCTCGAGGTGGTCGCTGCCGAGCACGATCCCGCTTGGCCCGACCTTCGAGCGACCGGCGGCCGGCTTGGCCCGGCGCAGGATGGCGCGGCTCAGCATGCGCGCACCGTCCCTGTCAGTTGCGAGCCGGCGACCGGTCCCGCTGGCGTGACCGCTCGGGCGAGCACAGCCGCGGCGTGCTCGCCGGGCAGCTCGCGGCACTCGACGGCGCAGCTGCGCAGCAGCTCGCTCGCCTCCCGCGCACGACCGCGCAGCGCGGTCTCCGCGGCGGCGCGGTCGCGGGTGCGGGTCGAGAGCGCGAGGACGATCTCGCGGCGGCGCACGCCCTCGCCGGCGACCAGCTGCTCGAGGAAGCCGGCGTGCGCGCGGGCCGCGCGCGCGAGCGCCGGGTGGGGGAGCTTGCCGGCGGTGGCGGTGAGCCGCCGGGCGTGGCGGTCGAGTTCCGCTGGTTGGCCGTGGACGTGGATCGAGACCGGCTCTGCGAGGCCATTGAGCCAGCGACCGAACGCTTCCACGAGCGCGGCTTGCTCCTCTGCGGAGCGCAGCTCGAACGCCGGCCCGCTCGCCGCCAGCAGCAGGCAATGCTGGCCGTCGGCCAGCTCGACGACGCCCGAGCGCGCGACCGCACGCACCGGAAGGTCAAGCGCGCTCACGCGCGGCTGAGCCGGCGCGCCGCGCAGCGGCGTCGGCAGACCGTCGGGGGCGAGCACGCGCCGCCGCGGACCAGCGAGGTGGCGTGCCGCGGCGAGCGCGAGCTGGTCGCCCGACAGGCCGGCGTGCCGCGCCAAGGCGAGTCCGGCACCGAGGGTCCCGAGCGGGACGGTGAGCGCGACCGCCACCACGACGGGCAGCACCGCGGAGGCGGCCGTGTAGAGGAGGTAGGTGAGGATCGCGGCGGCGGCGAGGATCGCGATCTGGCGGGCGGTGAGCCCGAACGCGATCTGGTCCTCCATCTCGACGTTCGCCGGCAGACGCACACGCTCGCCGCTCATATGACGCCACCTCGCAGCGCGCGGCCGATGACATAGGTCTTGACGAGCCGCACGACCGTCGACGGCCGGCGCGACATCGCGATCTCGCGCGCCCAGAACGGCACCTTCACCAGTAGCCACAGCAGGCACAGCGCGACCAAGACGTCGATCAGCCCGCCGGCGGCGGAGAGGCCGAGCGCGCCGTGCCCGCTCGGCGTGAAGAAGACCTGGACGGCCAAGGCGAGGATCAGCGCCTGGGCGACCTGCACGAACAACGCAGCGGTCATCGCCCGCCACCACAGATGCGCGATCCCCTCGGTCTGCGGCAGCGCGTGCCCGAGCAGCATCACCGGGGCCGCGCAGACGAGCAACAGGATGATCGCCGCGCGGATGATGTAGAGGACCAGCAGCACGACCGCGAAGACCGCGCACACCAGCCCCAGCAGGATCAAGAAGATCCCGCCCCCGGTCACGTACTGCACGACGTCCTGCGAGAGCCGCTCGCTCGCCTTCGCCGGATCCACGCCGCCGGCCAGGAAGCCCGTGGACAGGGCGTTGGCGATGCTGACCATCTGGCCGCTGATCGCGAGGCTCGCGTTCGCCGCGACCGCCGCCAACAGGACCCGTGGGAGCGCGTCCTTGAGCGCGAACCGCGTCTGGACCGTCTCGTGGCCCATCACGATCGCCCCGGCCACGACGATCAGCAGCACGAGCAGGCCGTTGGCGATCCCGAGCGTGTAGGTCCAGAACTGCACGACCCGCGACTGGCCGGTCACCTGCGGTGTGGAGAGCAGTGTGTGTCCGACGAGTCGCAGTGCCGGGTTCAGCGCGTCCTTGACGAGGCCGCGGAACCAGTCGTCGATCGCCTTCTTGACCTTGCCGGGGATGTCGAAGAACCCCGGATGATCGCCCTGGCCACCGTCGACCTTCACCGGACTCGACGAGACCGGTGGCGGGGCAGGGAGCGGCGGGCCGACTTGGATGCCGCCCGGCGAGGCCGACGGTCTCGATGCTGCCGGGGGCGACACCGTCGCCGGCGGCACGGGCGCGGGCGGCCCGGCGACCGTGCCACGACTCGCCGCGCTCGCGGGCGCGACGAGCGCGAGCGAGACGACGATCGCGGCGAGCGCTGCGGTGAGCAGCTTCATCCGATGATGTGGCGGACGATCCCGGCGAGGACGGGGGCGAGCAGCGCGAGCGCATAGCCGCCCAGGGCGGCGCGGATCGCGCCCTTCGCACGCTCGATCTGACCGGGATCGCCGCTGGCCGCCATGTAGCGACCACCGCCGATCATCAGCAGCACCGTCGCCGCGGTGGCCAGCAACCCTGCGACCCAGAGCCGCAGGTTGTCGATCACCTGATTGAGACTGCCGGCAGCGAGCGCCACCGCCGGCACGCACAACATGAGCACGGCGGCGGCGGCGATCGTGAGCGCGAGCTTCCTGCGCATCATTGCTCGGGCCGCGGCGCGGGTCACGCGGCCCTTTCACCTCCTTTGCGACTTGGACGGGGACTTATGCGCCGGTCTGGGCTGTGAGCCCGACGTCGGCGACCCGAGCGATGGAGGGAGGGCGCCGTTGCGCTCTGCGGGGTACAGGCGGATAGCCGAGCCACAGCAACAGCCGCCGCTCCGCGCGCTGACGGCGCACCTTCACGCGGTTGTACGGCTCCCCCTGGGCGGCGGCGATCTCCGCGAGGCAGATCCCGTCGAAGCGCGTGCTGAACACCAGCTCCGCCTCCGCTGAGGTGATCGCGCCGGCCGCGACTGCCCGCTCGAGCAGCACATCCGCAGCGGGGTCGTCGGAGACCGCCCAAACCGAGCGGGCCTTATGGAAGTCGAACGCGATCAACGCCTCGGTGCTGCGATTCGCTCTGATCGCCCGAAGCGTGCGCTGCAAAGTGTCCAGCAGCAGATTCGCCGCGACCCGATGCGGCCGTCTCTCGACCGGATATGCGCAGATCTGCTCCCAGACCGACACGAACAGTGCCGACCACACCTCCTCGCGCTCGTCTGCGCCACGAAGGACGCGCTGTGAGAGCGCCTTCAAGCCGGGCAGCACGGCGACCAGCACGACCCGACCGGCCGCCGCCTCCAGCCGCGCGAGTCTGAGCAGCGCGAGCAGGATCCGGTCGGCCTCGCTTGGCGAGGGCCTGCGACGCAGGAAGCGCAACAGCTCCTCAGCACCGGCAAACCGGGCCAACGCCGGCTCGCGCTCCGCCCAGCTCGCAAAGCGAGTCGCCAAAGCGCTGCTCGAGAGCTCTCGCCGCAGCTCGCGTTCCAATCGATCCAGCGGTACGGGGTCCACGACCAAGCCTCCTTCGATCGCGTTCGATGACGGAGCGCTCGACCGTGGCTGTGGCAGCTTCCACGGAGCTGCCACGTAGCTGACACGTCGGCGTTATTCAGCTTTCCGACGGGGGTATCGCTCATGTTGCGAAGGAGGCGTTGAGCAATGCGACCCAAGGTCGAGGGATTTGGTCGCCGCTCGGAATCGCCCGCCCGATGGACGGATCCGTGCGGTGTGGCAGTTCTGTGGCAGTTCCGTGGCAGTGCCAGGAGGGAGGCTGCGAGGCGATGAGGCGCCCATCCGATCTGCTCCCGCGCCGCGCGCGACCGGGCCATGTGGCGGGCGACGGGAACGGGCACCGGCCGGTGCCGAGGTTGCGGCCGCGGGAGGCTTCAGCGGCGTCCTCTGCGGCGCCGTCGCGGGCACGCCGGTTGCTGGCGCCGATCCCGCTGGCGGGGATGGCGCTCGTGCTGGTCGCGCTCGTCGGGTTCCTGGCGGTCTACAGCTCGACGACGAACCGCACCCCGGTACTCGTCACCGCGCACGACCTCCCGGCCGGTGCCGTGCTGCATGCGAGCGACGTGCGGGTGGCGGAGTTGGCAGGCGACCGCCGGGTCCTCGACGGGCTCGTCCACGAGCGCGACCTCGGGACGGTGCTCGGCAAGCGCCTGGCGACCTCGCTGCCGGCGGGCACGCCGCTTGCCAGTGCGGCGGTCGCCGAGCAGGCGGCGCAGACGGCGTTCACGCTCGAGGTGCCGACTGCACGGGCGCTGGCGGGTGCGCTGCAGCCCGGCGATCGGGTCACGGTGTTGGCGACGTTCGGCGCGAATGGCACGAGCGCGCAGACGAGCGCAATCGCGCGCGACCTGACGATCCTCGCGGTCGGGCAGGAGAACGGTCCCGGCGCCGACACGATCCCGGTCACGGTCGCGCTGCCCGATCCGTCGTTGGCGAGCGAGCTGGCGCTCGCGAACGACGACGCGAAGCTCGACCTGTTGCGCGAGGGGAGCGCTGGCGGGACCGCGAGCATTCCGACGGTGCGTGCGCCGGGGCAATGAGCGAGCGGCCGCGGATCCTGCTCGCGCTCACACCGCTCGTCGAGCGTGAGGTCGAGACAGTGCTGTTCGGCGCGGCGCCGACGGTCGAGATCGTCGCCAGCGCCGCGGTCGCCGACGAGCTGCCCGAACTGGCCCGCACGCACGCGGCCGACGCGCTGCTCGTCTCCCCAGACCTCGCGGGCCTGGGCGGCGCGCATTGCGCGGTGGCGAACGCGGCCGGGCTGCGCGTGGTCGGGCTCGCGCTCGACGACGTCGGCCGCGAGGCGCTGGGTGCGCTCGGGGTGGACGAGATCTTCGTGCTGCCGCTCGAGCCCGACGCGTTGGCGAGCGCGGTCCGCGGCCCCGCCGTCGTCCCGTCGCGACCGGCGCCGCCCCCCTCGACCGCACCCGCGAAGGCGTCGGACGGAAGCAGCGTGGTCGCGGTGATCGGCAGCAAGGGCGCGCCGGGCGCGAGCGAGTGCGCCGCCTCGCTCGCCTCGCTCGCGGCCGAGCGGTGGGAGACGCTGCTCGTCGAGGTCGACGCGCTCGGCTCCGGTCTCGATGTGCGGCTGGCGGCCGATGCCCAGCAGGGCTCGCTCGCCGGCATCGCCCGTGCGGTTGAGAACGAGGAAGCCGGGCTCGGCGCGCTCACCGAGCGGTGGACTGTCGAGCGGCCGGGGTGGCCGCGCACGCTGCTCGGCGCCCCGGACCCTGTTCGCGATCTCGCGCGGCCCGGCGCTGCGGCCAACGCGGTCCGTGCGCTCGCGAAGCTCCACGCGCTCGTCGTCTGCGACGTCGGCTTCCTGATCGCCCCCGACGACCCTGACGGCGTTTCTCCGCTGGCGCGGATCCATCGCGAGACGGTGGCGGTCGCCGACGCGGTCGTGCTCGTCCTCGGCGCGCGCGACGTGCAGCTGCGTCACGGTCTTGCGCAGCTGACCGAGCTCTCGGAGCGTCTGGCCGTCGAACCGGGGCGTCTGCGCGTCGTGGTCAGCGGCGTCGGCGCAGTGGGCGCCGCCGACCGGCTCGAGGTCGAGGCCGCGCTGCTGCCGCGCCTGGCCGAGCACAGGCTCGGCGTCGATGCGTGGCTGCCGTGGGACGGTCGCGGGGTCGCGAGCGCGCGCAGGCGCGGGCTGCCGATCGCCACCGCCCGCCCCCGCGGCCCCTACGCGCGCGGGCTCGAGGTGCTGCTCGATGCGCTGTTCGTGCCGGTCGCGCCGATCGCTCGCGCCCGCAAGCAACGCTTGGCGCCGACCCTCCCGACGGCGGAGGTGGGCGCAAGCGAGGAGGTGGCGGTGCCGTGGCATCGCTGACCACCGCGGACACCGTGCGCGAGCGCGTCGAGCGCCAGCTCGCCGCCGAGGAGGTCAACCTCGCGACCGAGCCCGGCCGCGAGCGCGCACAGGCGCTGATCGACGAGGTGCTCGCCGACTACCGCGCAGAGCTGCTCAGCGGCACAGGGCCGGCGATGAGCGACACCGAGCGCGACGACGTCGCGCGGGCGCTGCGCGATGACCTGATTGGGCTCGGCGAGCGCGCGGAGCAGATGCTCTCCGATGAGCGCGCGCAGGAGTGGATGGTCAACGGACCCACCCGGGTCTTCCGCGACGACGGTGAGCGGATCGAGCGCGTCACCGGCATCACGTTCGACGGTGACCGCCATGTGCGCCAGTTCCTCGACCGGCTGCTCGAGCAGGTCGAGGGCAAGCGCCTGGACCGGCTCACGCCGCGCGTCGAGGCGCGGCTGCCCGACGGTTCCCGCCTCACCGCCGCGATCCCGCCGATCAGCTCGAACGGCTACACGATCTGCTCGATCCGCCGCTTCCGGCTCGCCGCCGGCACGATGCAGGAGCTGGTCGACCTCGACTTCCTCAGCCAACCGGCCGCCGACTTCCTGGCCGCCTGTGTGCGCGCCGGACGGAACATCGTGGTCTGCGGTCGCGTCTCATCCGGGAAGACGACGCTGCTCAACGCGCTCGGCGGCGCGATCTCGGGCGCGGAGCGCGTCGTCGTCTGCGAGTCCTCCGCCGAGCTGCACCTGCCGCAGCTGCTCCCGAACTGCATCGGCTACGAGGCCCGCGCCGGCAGCGCCGACGGCCTCCAACCGATCATCTTGGAGGACTTGGTGGCCGACGCGCTGCGGATGAACCCCGACCGCATCATCGTCGGTGAGTGCCGCGGCCCGGAGACGATGGCGATGTTGTGGGCGCTCGCGACCGGCCACGCCGGCATGACCTCCGTCCACGGCGAGTCCGCCGAGCACGCGCTCACGAACCTCGCCCGCTTCGCGCTCACCTCCGCCGCGAACGTCACCGGCGAGCAGGCCCTTGACTGGCTGCGCGAGATCGACGTCGTCGTCCACTGCGACCGACCCCGATCCTTCGCCAATGGCGAGCGGCGCTTCCTCCCACGCCGCATCGACCAGATCGTCGAGATCACCGGCATCGAGGGCCGCCGCCTCACCCTCAACCCCCTCTTCGACGGCGCTGGCGCCTCCCTGCGCTGGACCCAGACCGGCCCGGCGTTCCTCGACGACCTCACGACCGCCGGCTTCAAGGAGCCACGATGAGACGCACTGCTGCGCTGGTACTGCTTGCGACGATCCTCGGGTGCTGCGCCTGTGGTGGCAGTAGTTCACACACGACCGAGACGACGGCGACCGCTGCGCGCCACGTCGATCCGACGACGCAGCTCGAGCACGCGGTCCGTACGGCGCTTGCGGCCAACCATCGGCTGTCCGGCTATGTGCTCTGGCACAACGTCGTGCCGGGCTGGGCTACGCAGTCGACGCGGGCGTCTGCGCTCGCGGCGCTGCGGGCGTCAGCGAGCGATCGGCGATCCCAGGGGATCCGCATCCGCCCGCTGACGGACCACGTCGATGTGCTCGACGTACAGATCAGCCCTTCGTACGCGAGCGCGACCGCGACGGTGCGGGATACCGGAGTCGTTGTCCCGTATCGCGGTGGCAGACGACTTGGCAGGACGATCAGACTTGACGAGCGCGCGCGTGTCGAGCTGCACCGCATCGGCGACGCGCTGCGGTTTGTGGTCTGGAGGGTGAGCGCGGTGCAATGAGACCACGGCGCGTGATCGGCACGCTCGGCGCGATCGGCGCCCTGCTCGGGGCCACGTGCTCGGCCACCGCGTACGCGCTCAACGTCGGCTTCTACTCCCAGCAGCTCGACCGCGGTCACGCGCGGATCGGCGGCTCGGTCGGGGTGCGCGAGCGCAGTCCGGGAAGCCCAGCCACGTCGGGCGGGCCGTCAGCCGTGCCCATTCGCACTTCGGCTCCGTCGGTCGGCCCGCCTTCTGTCGGCGGGACCGGTACGCCGCTCCAAGGCGTCCGGACGCTTCCGAGCAACGCGCCGATCCTGCGCAACCCGTCCCCCTTGGGAGCCGGCTCGTTCTGGTTCACCGCCAACGGGCAGCGCTGCGCCTACAGCGCGACGAGCAACGGCGTGTGTTTCAACGTCGCTGCGGGCGCACCCGGTCCACAGGGCGTCCCCCGCGTGGACCCGCGGGTCTTGGCACAGCTCGCGGCGCAGCGCCTCACGCTCTCGCCCGGCCAGATCGTCGCCAGCCCGTCGAGCCGGATGACCGGCCTCACGGGTGCGCCCTCGTGGTTCTGGTTGGCTCCGTCGCCTGCGACCGAGTCGCTGACGGTTACCGGTGGCGGGGAGCGCGTCACGGTCACGGCGGTGCCCTCGAGTGTGGTCTGGAGGTTCGGGGACGGCGGCCAGGTCGATAGCGGTCCAGGGCATCCGTATGCAAGGCGCGCGGCAGGAGCCGGATCGATCCAGCATGTCTATCGGACGCGGTGTCTGCCGGGCGATCAGGGTCACGACCCGTACGTGCTGGCGAGCTGCACCGCCAACGGCTATCAGGTCGGAGCCGGTGTGGAGTGGACGATCGGCTTCCAGGCGGCCGGCCCGATCGTGACGGCGGGCACACTGCCGCCGCGGACGACGTCGACCGGGATCGCCTACCCGGTCGACGAGGTGCGCAGCTTCCTCACCCGCACAGGGGCCGGGCAATGACCGGGCTGCTGCTCGCGCTGTGCTTCGCGACCGGCGTCGCGCTGCTGTGGCTGGGCACGGTCGGTGGCGTCACGCTGCCCGCCGCGCCGGCATCGCTGGCGCGCGTGCGCGTGCTGCTGCGCGACGCGAGACTCGACACCACGCCGTCGGCGTTCCTCGTCGCATCCGTCGGCGTGGCGGTCCTCGCCGCGGCAGTGACGTGGTCGCTCGTCGCGGTCCCGATCCTGGCCGTCGTGGCGGCCGTGGGCGGTGCCTGGGCGCCGACCGGATGGGTACGCAGGCGGAGTGATCGCAACCGGCGCGAGCGCGAGCGTGCGTGGCCGGCGGCGCTGTCCGGTGTTGCGGACGCGCTCGAGGCCGGGGTCGCGTTCCCGGCGGCGGTCGCGCTCGCTGGCGAGCGCGGCCCTGTGGCGCTGCGCTCGGATTGGAGCGCGTTCCACGCACGGATGCGCTCGGGCGGGCTGGAGGCGGCGGTCGACGGCCTGACGGGTAGCGGGGAGCGTTCGGCCGACACGGTCGCCGTGCTGCTGCGCGCCGGGCTGCTGGAGCTGCCGGCGGGCGGGCTGGCGCCGGTGCTGCGCGATCTGGCGCAGATGCTCTCCGAGCGCTTCGAGGCGCGCGAGAAGGCACGCTCGCGTGCGGCGAGCCTCCAGCTCGAGGCGGCAATTCTCGCCTTGAGCCCGATCGTCCTGTTGCTGTTGGTCGGGCTTGGCTCCCCTGCCTACCTCGACGCGTACCGCACCCCGGCCGGCACCGCGGTCGGCGCGATCGGCGGCTTGCTGATCTATGGCTGCTACCTGCTGATGCGTCGCCTGGGCCGGGTGAGCGAGCCGCGCCGAGCAACCGCAGGAGGAGGCGGCAGGTGATTGGGACGCTGATGCTCCTGAGCGCCTGCCTGATCGTCGGCGGGCTGCTTCTGACCGCCGGCTGGCTCGGCCTTCGGACGCCCGCGCTTGCGCAGCGGCTCGCGCGAGCGCAGGGCACGAGCGTCATCCGCAACACGCGTAGCGCGGTGGTGCTGCCGGCGCCCGCGCGCGCCCGCATCGCCCATCTGCTCGCCGGCTACGAGCGCGACCTGCGACGCGCCGGCCGGGACGAGACCGGTCGGCAGCTGCTCCTGCACAAGGCGCTGCTCGCCGTCGCGGTCCCGCTGATCCCGACCCTCCCATATGCGGCGGCGGCCGGGCGTCTCCCGTCGGGTCTGTTCCTCGCGCTGCTGGCCGTGGTCGGGTTCGCGGCGCCCGACGTGCAGCTCAGAGCGCAGCTGCGGGCGCGGCGTGAGGCGATCTTCCTCGACCTGCCCGAGGCGATCGCCGTCATGTCCCTGGCGCTGCGTGCCGGTCAGTCGTTGCGTCAAGCGCTCGAGCTGGCGGCACGCGACTGTCCCGGCGCGCTTGGCGAGGAGCTGGGCAGGGCGCTCTCGCTCGCGCGACGCCAGCGCGGCCTCGGCGAGCGCGACGCGCTCGTCCGGGTCGCACGCGACACCGGCGAGCCCACGTTCGAGCGCTTCGCCGAGCTGCTGGCCGCGAAGGAGAGCCCATACGTCGAGTTCCTCCGAGCGCAGGCCGCCTCCGCGCGCGCCGAGCAGGCCCGCTATCTCGAGCGGGCCTACGACCGTGCGTATCTGACGATGCACGCCCCGCTCGTGCCGCTGCTCGCAGTGCTCGTGCTGCTCGTCGCTTACGGCTTCCTGCACTTCCTCAACCAAACCATCTGAGAGGAGGCACAACCCCTCATGCTCACAACCATCTACCTCCGACTTCTCCTCGTTGGCAGGCGGCTGCGCGAGGAGGAGCGCGGCGACAGCCTCGTGAACTGGGTCGTGCTCGCGGTCGGCCTCGCCGCCGCCGCGGCGGCCGTCGTCGCCTTGGTCGGTCCGGCGATCGGCACGGCCGCGCAGAAGATCGTCAACAGCCTCGGCGGATGAGATGCCGGCCGCGGCTCGCGTCGAGCCGGCCGCCCGCCGCGTCGGTGCCGAGGACGGCACCGCTGTCATCGAGGGTCTGCTCGCGTTCGGCCTCGTCGTGCTCGTGTTGGCCTTTGGCGTGCAGGCGGCGATCTACGTGCACGCGCGCACGGTCGCGCAGACCGCCGCACAGGAGGGCGCACGCAGTGCCGCCGTCGCCGGCACCGGCGCCGGCAGCGCCCGCGCGAGCGCCGTGCTGCACGCTGCCGGCGGCACGGGCGCCGGCATGCACGCGACCGCGACGGAGACGGCGGCGAGCGTCACGGTCTCGGTCGCCGGCAACGCGCCCCATGTCTTCCCCGTCAGCCTCTTCATGCCGGGGATCAGCGCGAGCGCGAGCCTGCCGCTCGAGCGCTTCCCCGCAGCGGAGCGCCGCGGATGAAACGACCCCTGCACCCGGTGCGCGACGAGGCGGGGGAGGGCCTGATCTCCGGACTGATCCTGCTGGCCGGCGTGATGCTCCCGCTCATGTTCCTGATCGCCCTCTTCGGCCGCCTCGAGACCGCCCGCCTCGCCGCCCAGCAGGCTGCCCGCGACGCCGTGCGCAGCGCAGTGCAGGCGCCGACACCCGGCCAAGCCCGCTCCAGCGCGCAGGCGGCCGTCGAGCGCGCCAGCGGCGCACAGGCCGGCGGGCGGCTGCGGCTTGCGCTCGCCGGCACCTTCGAGCCAGGCAACGTGATGACCGCCGATGTCACCACCAGCGTGCCGGTCGGCACCATCCCGCTGATCGGCACGATCGGGACGGTGACGGTCAGCGGCCGCGCGAGCGCACCTGTCGACCGCTACCGCAGCATCCTCACCACAGGCGGCGGACCATGAGCCGACGGCTGGGCTCAGAGCACGGGGCGGTGCTCGTCGCCGGGCTGCTTCTGACCGTCGCGATGATGCTCGTGATCGGCTTCGCCGTCGACCTCGGCCGCGCGTTCATCGCCCGCCGCGACCTCGCCGACGTCGCCGACCAAGCCGCTCTCACCGGCAGCCAAGCCGTCGACCTCCCCGCCCTGCACGGCGGCCACCTCCAGCTCGACCCCGCGCTCGCACGCACCGACGCCATGCGCGTCATCGCCACCGAGCGCGGCGTGCGCGGCAACGCGAGCGCGGGCACCCAGGACGTCACCGTCACGGTCACCCGGCGTGTGCCGACGATCCTGCTCGCGCTCGCCGGCGTCCGCAGCATCAGCGTCTCCGCGCACGCGACTGCCACCCCGCAACAGCCGTGAGGCGCCGATGAGCACCATGCGCTCTCGCCGCCCCGTTGGGATCGCGCGCCTGCTGCAACTGCTCGCGAGCGTCGTACTCATCGCCGCGCTCGCACTGCTGCGACCGACGATGCCCGACTTCGGGCCGTCCTTGGCGACCCCGCTCACGACCTCGACGCTCAGTCGCCTCGCCGTGCTGCTGCTGTGGGGCGTCTGCCTGCTGCTCGCGCTGGCGCTCCTGCAGCGCGCGCTCCGCCCAGGACGCACGCTCAGACCACCCGCCTGGGCGACCCGCACCGGCCCGCCTCGCCGCCGACCCCGCCAGCTGACCCGCCGCGACTCGCCATCGGCGCCACGCCTCGTCGTTCCGTCGCGCGCCGACGCGGCCGACTCCGCTGGTCAAGGCGACAACACGCCTGCGGAAGCCGACGCCGTTGCGACGATCCGCCTGCTCGGTCGCGTCACGATCGACGGTGTCAGACGACCGCGGCGCGCCACGACCGTCGAGCTGCTCGCCTACCTTGCTCTTCACCCGGACGGCGCCAGCCGCGACCAAGTGCTCGAGGCGTTCTGGCCGGGCGAGGACCCCGGCCGAACACGCCGACGCCTGTGGAAGGGCGTCACGGAAGCCCGCCTCCTGCTCGGCGATGCCTTCGAGCGCAAAGGTGATCGCTACCGCCTCGACCACACGCGCGTGCAGACCGATAGCACCGACCTCGAACGCCTGCTCGAGGCAGCAGACAACGCCACCTCGCCGAGAGACGCCGGGACCCTGCTCGACCATGCGCTCACGCTCTGGCGCGGCGCGCCCTTCGCTGACACGGACTACCCCTGGAGCGAGAGCCACGCCCGCCAACTCGAGGCGACGCTCACGACCCTCGCCGAGCGCGCGGCGCACGTCCGTCTCGCTGCAGGCGATGGACGCGGCGCGCTGCGGGTCGCCGAGCGTGGGCTCGAACTCGACGCGCTCAACGAGACCTTCGTGCGCCTGCTCCTCGAAGCCGAGGCAGCGCTTGGCCAACGTGAAGCGCTCATCGACCGCTACGAGACCTTCCGCCACCGACTCGACGAAACGCTCGGCCTCGAGCCCGAACATGCGACTCGGGTGCTCTACCGGCGGCTGCTCTCGGTCGACTAACGTCCTGTAGACCAGAGTCCCACACATTTAGCCTCATCCTGCGTGGGCTCGTGACTGACCTGCTTGGGCACGAGCGCAGACTTGCATCCCCGTGCCTCCGTCGGAGCGGGGGTCCCGTGCTTCGACGCCCGCCTCCGACAAGGTTGCCTGCGCGCTCACACGGCGACCTAATACCAGACATATAGTTCCTTGAGTCGCGCGTGACGAGCAGCGACCGTGCGCGCGTGCAAACTGAACAGCATCAGTGCTCACCGCTCGGCCAAGCGGTGCGAGAGCGTCGCGAGGAGCTCGGGGTGACGCAGGAGGCGCTGGCCGCAGCGGCGGGACTCGCCACGAAGCGCGTATGGCAAATCGAGCGCCGGGAAACGAACCCCACCCAGGCGACGCTTCGTGCGATCGCCGCCGCCCTTCATGTTCCTGCAGAGCTGCTGACGCTTCGAGCCGCGGTGATCGAGGCTGATCGCGAACGACGAACACAGCGCCACCCCCGCTGAGTGGGTTTGCCATCCCTCCGGATCTGACCGCTGGCCGAAACGGCCGTGACTGGACCACCGGTATTTATGTCTTGCTGTCCGGCGCAGTGAGACGACGCATCAGGTTTCGATAGGAGGCCCCTCCGCGAGATGCCGCGCGTCGGGTCCGCAGGATCAGAAGCATCGGCCTGACAAGGCGACCGAGCGTGTTCTCGATCTTTCGTGCTGCTAGTTGAGCCTGTTCGGCCTGCGCGGCGTCGGACGAGAGGTAGAAGCACGCCATCGCGGCGAGCAGCAGGAGATGCGCGGCGCGTAGCTCCAAGCCTTCAGCGTGCTCGCGAGCCGCTTCGGCGATCTTGCTCAAGCGCTCTGCTGCGTCTTGCGGTCCGTCGTAGTGCGCCACGAGGCTCAGATGCCCCGAAGCGGCGTCATCGAGATGGTCGACCAAGCTGTCGAGCAGGACGTGAAGCGCGCCGATCCACGGGTGATATGTGCGCTCGATCGAGGCGATATGTGCACTCGCCCGATCGGGCCGTGCGGCTTCTGCCATCAGCGCGAAGACGAGCAGCGACGACGCTGAGGACGCCGCCGTCTCCCACCACCGCAGATCCATCCCAGGCGGAGTGCATCGGCCCGCCCACGCCTCCAGGCTCTCCGATGCGTCGCTGTCTGACGCATGGATCAAGGTCTGGTATTCGACCATGCGGGCGACCGCGCGCCGGGCTGGAGCTTGGACCGTCGAATACGACGGCAGCGATTCCAAGGCGTTGCGACAGGTGTCCACAAGTTCGACCAGATAGCCGCCATCCTCCTTATTGCGGTGATGGGCGTAGTAGTCCTGATGCGGCAGCCCCGGCGTGAGTGCGACGTCGAGGGCTTGATGGAGCCGCCGGCCGTTCTCGAGCGCATCGTCAGCCGGTTGCTCGACGAGCGAGTCGACATAGTCGTAGATCGCCTGGAAGGCAATGGCCGCCCGAACGACGTTGCCTCGCAGCGCTCGCGGAGCGAAGGCGGCGAAGGCAGCGGCGCCCTCGAGGTTCCCGCGCTCCTCCTGTTGCGTGGAGAGAGCAAGCCGTCGGAGAGCCTCGTCCGGCACGTCCGAAGCGCGCCGGCGCCAGTAGGCAATCTGACGCCGAGCGCGTGGAAAGACGGCAAACCAATAGAGGTTTGCTGCGCGCGCGAACGCGGCGGCGAGCGCCACGTCGCGCCATCCTGACAGTCCCATGTGGACACTCTGCCGCGCGCAGACCGCGCGGCAGGGTGTCCGTGGCTACTCCTGGAAGCTGAGGCGGCTGGGAACTTTCGCGGCGATCCAGCCGGGCACGGCGACGACCGCAAGTGCCGTGCCGGTCACACCCGCAAGCGCGAACAGCAACTGCGCGACAGCGATCGAGAAGGGTGCAGGGAAGCCGGTGGTCAGTTGCAGGTAGCGACTCGCGAGCGCGTGGCCGTAGATGCCGAGCACGGCTCCAACGGTGCATCCGACGAGAAGCACGATCGCTCCCTCCAAAACCAGCGCTCGCCAGAGCTGGCGGTGGTCGAATCCCTGTGTCTTGAGTGCTGCGAGGCGGGGCCGGCGTTGCCAGATGGCGGCCGACAGGGCGGCGGCGACCGCGAGGGCGGCGGCGACCACCAGGAGCGTCGAAATCTGGCTGAGGCTCGTCAGAGCCTGCCGTGACAGCGCGGCGTACTGCTGTCGGCGCTCACGCAGCGTCTGTACTCGCAGGCCCGGCCGAGATGTGATCGCAGCCTCGACGGCCTTCTTGGCTTGCAGCGGGCCGACACCGCGTTGGAGGTCGACCTCCAACGCGGTTGGGCTATCTGTGGCCCACGCGCGTCGATAGTCGTTCGCGCTGAGGATCACCCCACCAGGGGGCCAGCCGAGATTGGTGGTGATCGCGGCAACCCGAAGTCGCAGCGCGCCGGTAGGCGTCGGGAGGCTGAACGGCGCGCCGACGCGAAGGCCGTGGTCCTTCGCGAAGACGTCAGAGACGGTTGCCCACCCGCCTTCGCGAAGGCGACGCGTCGCGACTCCGAGGTCGCCGTGAAGAAGCTGACTCGCCGGGATCAGCGCGGGATCGCTCGGAGAACGCGCGATGATCCAGAGCCGTCGATCGCCGACGTCGAGGAGTCCACCTTGGTACGAGCGTACGCCAGCGACTCCAGGGACCGCTTCGATGCGTGCAGTCAGGCCGCGCGCATCGAAGCTGTTGGTGGTCAGGTCGTTTCCGCCGGTCGTGATCCAGAGGTCCGCGGTGCTGAGGAACTGGCCGAAGTTGCGGTCGAGTCCGCCGACGAGGTCGTGATGGGCGCCCTCGATCGCGACGCTTCCGTAGACGGCGATCGCTGCGACGGACGCCAATGCGATCGAGCGCGTCGTCGTGGCACGCAGCTCGATCACCGCGACCGCGAGCATGTTGCCGCGACCTCTGATGCGGCGGGCGACGTTCTCGAGCGGAGCTGCGGCGGCTGCAAAAGCGGCCGGGATGAAGCAGAGGGTCGCGAGTGCGAGCGTCACTCCGGCGACCATCGTGAGCGTCGGGACAACGATTGCGAGGAACGTTGAGCTGGCGACAAGCGCGATCCCGAGCGACAGGAGCGCCAGGCGCGTCCGTGCGTCGACATGCTCGCCGGGTTCGCCGTCGGAGGCGTCGTGAAAGATCGCGTCTGCCGGACGGCTCCTTCGGAGGTCCAGGGCGGGCGGAAGCGACGCGAGGACTGTGGCGAGCAAGCCACCGCCGAACGCAAGAGCGACGATGCTGAGATGAACGATGCGCTGTGTTCCGATCGGGAAGGCGAACGCGAGGTACGCTGGGACTCGATCGAACAGCGTGTTCGAGAGGAAGTCGCCCAGCAGGATCCCGATGCCCGAGGCGACGACGCCGAGCAGCACCGCCTCGAAGGCGATAATGAGGAGAACCTGCTTGGGATCAAAGCCCTGGGTGCGAAGCTCGGCGATGAACCGGCGGCGCTCGGGAACCGTGAGCAGCATCGCGTTCACGGCAAGCAGGATGCCCACCATCGCGCTGATTCCAGCGAAGAGCGTCGTTGACTGATCGTTTGGTGCAGCGGTGATGTCGAGCGCTCGCAGTTCTGCGTCAGCAGGACCGACGTAGAGCAGACCACCATCGAACGACTTCAGGCCGCGAGCTACCACGTCGTCGGCGCCGGGTGAAGGCTCGATGAGAAGTTGGGAAACGCGGCCCGGCATGTGAAGAATCGACTGAGCGACCGGCAGCAGCGCGATGCCCACCGGGCTTTCGGCAAGCGATCCGATTGTGCTGTCGCCGAGGACGCTTCCAACGACCAGATGCTGGGCGAAGCCGGCGTTTAGGACCGTGACTGACTGACCGGGTCGAACCCCGAGCGACGACGCGATTGCTGAGGGCAGCGTAAGCCCGTCGGAGAGCCGCAGGCCGCCTCGACCGAAGTCCGCTGTCTGCACTCCGCCAAGCTCGGCGAGCGCGGGTGTCACGCCAACGAGCTGGATCGAGCGCCGCGTGCCATTCGGCCCGACGATGGCGATGTCGCCGCGCAAGAGCGGAGCGGCATGCTCGACGCCGGGCATCCTGCTCGCAGCATCGGCGATGCGCTCATCGAATCCATCGGCGGAACGCGCTGCCAACTGCAGCCGTGCTTTCCCGACGATTCCATGCACGAGCTGTGCGGTCGACCCGGTCAAGCTGGTGTTCGCGAGCAACACCCCGAACACGAGCGCGACCCCGATCGCGATGCCGGCCGCAGCGAGCGCCTCCTGAACACCGTGCTCGCGCAACCGCCAAAGGTAGAACCGGCCAAGCACGCTGAAACGGATGCCGAGCAGCGATCTCATGGCGAGATGGCGGCCGCGGCGTGGGTGTCCATGCCTTCGGTGAGGAGCCCGTCGCGGAGTGTGTAGACGCGATCGGCAAACGCGGCGGCCTCGGGGTCGTGCGTGACGAGCAGCACCGGTATCTCGCGCTCGTCGCAAAGCTGCCGAATGAGCGTCAGGATCTCTCGGCTCCGCTGCGAGTCGAGGTTGCCGGTCGGCTCGTCGGCAAGCAGCAGCCGGGGGTCGTTGGCGAGCGCGCGTGCGATCGCGACTCGCTGGCACTCGCCCTTCGACAGCTCGCGCGGCGTATGCGAGATCCGTGGCCCAAGTCCCACACGCTCGAGCCACGGGCGCGCCTTGTGCCGGGCTTCTTGGAGCGAGATCCCCTCGCTCAGGAGCTTGAGCGCGGCGTTGTCCAAGGCAGAGGCCTTTGCGACAAGATGGAACGTCTGGAAGACGAAGCCGACGTCGCTGCGACGGTACCGTGCGGCGTCCTGCTGGGAGAGATGGGCAACGTTGCTACCGCCGAAGGTCACAGTGCCCCGGTCGGGATCCATGAGAGCGGCGGCGAGCAGGAGCAGCGTCGTCTTGCCCGAGCCGCTCGGGCCGTACAGCGCGGCGAACTCTCCCGGATCGACGCGGAGCGATACCCCATCGACCGCCCGCACCGTCTCTCCGCGAGCCGGATAGTGCTTCACCACATCCCTCAGCTCAAGTGTATTCACGGTCACGAACTCCGCTCCGCTCCACTGCGCCCGTCCGGGAAGGGAATCAGGCGCCCAGATCGTTGGCCCGACACGCGGAGCTGTCCGTCGGCAATGGTCATCGCTCGGCGCGTGGTTCGTATCGCCGCGATGTCCTCGGACGCGACGACGAGGGTCAACGCCGGGTCGTGCGCAAACGAGCGCAGCAGGGCGTGGATCTCATCTCGCTCGCCGGGGCTGGGCGTCAAGCTCGGCTCGTCGACGAGCAGCAACACGGGATCGCGGGCCAGAGCACGTGCGATCGACACACGCGTCCGCTCGCCGGGCGAGAGTTCGGCGACGCGCGCGTCGGCACGACTGGTGGCGCCTACGCGCTCAAGCGCGTGGCGGGCGAGCACGTTCGCGTCGTGAAAGCTGAGGTTGTTGCTGAGCAAGGGCAAGGAGACGAAGTCGACGACGCGCTGTCCGCGCGTTGCGTGCCATCCCACGGCAGCCATGCCTATCTTGGTGCGGACAAGCAGCGCGCGCGCCGCCTCGGGCATCGTCGCGATGTCGTGGCCGTCGAACCGAACGATCCCGGAGTCGGGCCGCTCGATCCCGGCGGCGACGCGCAGAAGCGTGGTCTTGCCCGAGCGCCGCAGTCCGAAGACGCCGGCGGAATCGCCTGCCTCCAGATCGAACGAGACGCGGTCCAGCACCAGAAGGGTCTGTCCGCCAGGTTCGCGGTAGTGCTTGGTGACGTTTTCAAACGACAGGAGCGGCGGCATCCGGCACCTATCGAGCCGCTCTTGCGAACTCGACGAACCGGCGCCGGGTGTCCGCTACCCATGCGAGCTCAGCCTGGAGATACGCGTCGGTGCCCGTGTGGTTGACCCGGACGAGCAGCGCACCCCACGTCGCGACGGCTGGAGGCAGGTGATCGTCGGCTGCCTCCAGCAGGTCCAGCAGCAGGCTCTCGTAGTCCTCGAGCATGCGGAGCGCGCCATCGACATCACCCTCCGGAACCGTGGCGAGGCGAGCGCGGACGTCGCTGCGCAGCGGCTCCTTTCTGACCTTCCCGTAGTGCCAGTTCTCAAGAGCCTTGAACGCAGCCGGCTCCGCGTGATACACGACGGTCCGGTGTCGCTCCTCGCGCCGGACGAGCCCCGACGCAAGGAGTTGCTCGAGGATCGGGTAGATGTCCTTGGCCGTGATCTGCCAAGCGGGGCCGAGGCGGTGGTTGCACCGCGCGGCGAGGTCATAGCCGTGCCCAGGGTGTTCGCAGATCAGCGCCAGGACGACGCCGCGCAGCGCGCGGGCGCTGCCCTTCCCGATGTCGGGCCGCTTGGCGCGCGCGCCGTCTCGTTGTCGCTGTGGAGCCCCCACCGCTACCCGCTGCCAGTGCTGAAAATCGCCCTGTCTACTAAGGACACGCGGACCTTACCTATATGACGAGTCCGCTTGCAAGTCGATACGAGACGTCGATACTCGACTATCCGAGAAAGAAATAGTCGGGTTTCGGTCTGTTCGGCATCGCCGCGTCTCGTCACGATGGCCGAGCCATGCCGTCAAGCCGCAATACCGCGCTCGCCGGTGGGGGTTTCCCCCATCACCTGCCGGTCCATATGCGCGGGGGATGGCGGCATGGCGTACCCCCCCTGCGGCTCGCTGAGTGCGTCATACAGTCCCATCCCAGCGCATCAGGCGAGTCGTGCATCGGCACCCGCGAGCCGCGCGAGCAGCGCCCGTTCCCCCGCGCGGCTCGCCTTCGGTGTCAGAAGGAAAAGGGGTGTAGGTGCCGTCGTCCCTCGGTCCGAGCAGGTCGCGGTAACGCTGCTCGTGCCGGGGGGCGGCGCGGCGCCCCGGTTGGGCCGGCGCGAACGCCAACCGAGGGCTGACCCAGGTGGCCAGCCGAGCCACCGACGGAGCAGCTTCGCGCGACGCGCTCGCGTGGCAGGTCTATCAGCTCGATGAACTGTTCCGGCGCACTCAGCGCTGGGTCGAATACAGCCTAAGAACGCTCGCCCCTGCGCACGAGAAGCGCCCAGCCAGACCGTTCGTGTTGCGCCATTCGCGACTGGCCGAGATCCGGCACGCGACTCAGCAGATCGAGAGGCTTGCGGCAGAGGCGCAGACGCAGCTCGAGGAACTTCCGTCTGCCGACATGCGAGTAGCGTATGACCACGCTGCCAGGGGGGCGCTGCGCGAACTCGCGCACGGAACGATCTACGACGCGCACCGTGTAGTGCTTGCCGCGCAGATGGGTCCTCGGAGAGACGGGCTCGCCGCGTTGGCGAGCGGTCTGCGCGCTACAGACGCATACAGAAGCTGGACGGGTCTGACGCTCAAGGATCTGCTCAGGGCGTTCAAGGGCGTGACACCGCAGTCGGTCCGCCTGGTCGCGACTGACGTGGGGCTCGCGCCAGGAGACGAGGTCGCGAAGTGCGCGCCAGCTCAGATCAACAGGCTGGCAGCACGTATCGAGGACTACGTACACTCGCGATGAGGCAGCCAGCTACGACGCGGATAAGACGGACGCGAACGGTCCCGCTGCCACCGGCGCGCACCGAGGGCGTGATCCCGTTGCCGCCTCCGGCAACAGCGACGAACGCGAGCCTCGAAGCCATCGCGACGACGCACGATCGTTTGCGTGCCATTCTTGGCTCGCACCTCTGGAAGCTCGGTTTCGTCACGGAGGAAATCGAGGTGCCTCCGGAGGCCGCCCCACGACCTGACGCTAGCTGGGAGGTGCGCGTTGTCGCGCGCCGTCGGGCGCTTCGCGACGCACGAGGCCGCCAGCGTCATGGTCGAGGTGCTCGCCTGCATCTGGCGGTTCGCTGCCGCGTCACGCGACGCCTCTTCGGACGTGTGCTCGTCCACTACGAATTGCCCACGCAGGGGGTTGCCCCGGTCCACAACCTGACCACGGGTCGTCGACGTGTACACGGTTGACTCCGCGGCGCTCAAAGCCATCTCCCACCCGACGCGCGTCGCGATTCTCAGGTACTTCAGAGCGCACGATCTCGCAAGCCCCAACGAACTCGCGAGAGCCCTGGGAGTCTCCCTCGCCTCTGTGGGCTACCACGTCAGACGGCTCGAGGAGCTTGGCTTCCTGCGCCTCGCGAAGCGCGTTCCTCGGCGGGGAGCTACAGAGCACTTCTATCGCGCTCGCACCGATGTCGATGCTGAGGGGGCGGTTCGAGACTTCGAACGACGCTTGCTAGCACCGGAGGGCGACCGCCGAGCGGAACTGCGCGTGCTGCTCGACGCCTCCGCGATGGCGGATCTACGGGTAGCGGCGCACCAGCTCTATCTGCGAATGAGGCAGCTCGAAGCCGAGGCGGTAACCCGCGCCGGAGTTGATGGCACGAGCAGGTCGTTTGCCGTCGATGTGCTGTTCGTCGTCGAGCCTGTCCCGACTGTGGCGAGTTGTCTTGCGGCGCGGTGATCGCGAGGGCTGGTGGACGGGGGCCACTGGGGTGGCCTAGTCCGATGGCCGGGCGCCGACGCGCCCTTCCGCGTCGGCGCCCGGCCATCGGACTACGCTGGCCGCGTCTCAACGATCTCGGGGGCTCGTCAAACCGGCGATGGCGCGGCCCGATCTTCCTCGACGCATGCCGTCAGTGGCCCGCGATCGGCGCCATCCGCTCAGCGCCCTGGTATGTTGCAAATTGCTGAGGAAGGGCTCAGTGATCGAGAAATGCTGTTTAATCGACCGAAGGAGCCTTTCCTACCATGACGGTACTCAGCAAGCGAGGGTGGGCGCCGCGCGCCGCGCTCTTGTGCGCCATGCTGGCGCTTGCCGGCCTCAGCGTCGGCGCGACGACGGCGAGCGCCGCTCACGTCAACGGGTTCTACTGCCCGACGAATCCGGGCGCGACCATGAGCCTCAACGGAGGCGCCCGCTGCACGAGCCCATTCCACACCACGTTCACCGGCGGCGGGTTCGAGGATGTCCTCACGCCAGTCGGGGTCTGCGTGGTGCTCAAGCCAAACAGCGACGGCTCGGGCGGGAACATCGGATCGCCGGACTGCGTCTCATCAGGCGAGGCGAACATCTTCTTCACCGATCCGGGTCTTGCCGGCTACATGACCGGCATCAACGAGTCCAGCAACTTCCACACCGGCTTCAGCGGCGTGGACCAGTACTACACCAACTAGGCGACGCGGACCATGAAAGCGACACTGATGACTACTCGAATTCGCTGGTGGGCTGCTCTCGCAGCCTTGGTGCTCGCCACGGCCACGGCCTTCGCGCTCACCCGGCCCGGCGCGCACAGCTCGGCGTCCGCGGCATCCGCTGACGCTCAGCTCTCCGTCGTGGGCGGTTCCTCGACCGCGCCGAAGGTGACCGACTCGACGGTCCAGTCCGAGGTTGCGTCGGCCGTCGACAACGGCACCCGCGGCGGAGCGACAGCAGACGTCGCGAGCGCACGGGTCGCGCTCGAGACGAGCACCGGGATCAAGGTGCTCGCCGTGCCGGCGACCGGACAGACGTGCGCGGTCGTGGAGCTTCCGGGCTCGCTGGGACAGGGCGCGATGCACTGCGTCTCCAACGCCGAGTTCAACACGAGCGGGGCGTGGCAGATGGTCGGTGCGCCTCCCTCGGTCGACGTCGTCGGACTCGTGCCCGACGGTGTCACGAGCGTGAAGGTGACGTTCGTCGACGGCACGTCGCGCACGGCCACCGTCACGAACAACGCCTTCGACATCCAGTCGAAGGTCGCGTCAGCGAGCATCAGCTTCACGACGCCGGCCGGGAGCTACTCAGGTCCCGCACAGTCGGCCGGCTAAGAGGACTGGCTGCAACGGTTTGACACAGGGGTGTCCGGTATGGGCCGAACACCCCTGTGATCGCCCGCGCGCAAAGACCAATGGGGAGCTTGTGAGGGGGGTCCGGCGCGCGCTCGCCGCGCTGCTGCTCGCGATCGGCACAGCAAGCGCGCTCGGCGGTGCGAGCGCGCACGCCGCGGCGCCTGTGCGCGTCACCGCGGCGCTTGATCGCCACGCACGCCTCGGCGGCTCCAGCCCGCTGACGTTGCGCCTGCACGTTGACACGCGACGCGAGCCCAGTCCGGTCACGAGCGTGCGGGTCTCCTACGCGCAAGGCCTCGGCATCGTCTCGAGCAGCCTCGGGCTCGCACCGTGCGTGCGCCCGGCCAGCGAGTTCCAGGCCAATCTTGATCTCCAGCAGCGGCCTTGGCGGCTGCCCGCCAAACGCGGTCATGGCCTACGGCACCGCACGCGCCGACGTCCGCTTGGTCCAGAGCGGTCAGGTGATCCCCGAGTACGCGACCCTGACCGTCCTCTCCGGACCGATCGAGCACGGCGCAACTCGTCCTCTTCATCGACGGCCAGCACCCGTTCGGCGCACGCCTCATCCTCGCCGGCCAAGCCACCGCAGCCCCCTCCCCCTACGGCGGCGCGCTGCTCGTCCACTTCCCCCAAGTCGCAAGCCTCAAAGACACCGCCACCATCACCCTCACCGACCTGGCCCTGACGATCGGCTCCCCACGGATCCGCTACTACGACCACGGCCGCCCCTACCACCCCGGCGGCATCGCCCTCCCCGACCACTGCCCCGCCCGCGGGCTCCGCTTCGCGGTCGCGCTCGACTTCCAAGACGGCACGCACCGCACGGCGAGCACCACCACACCGTGCCCGCCCCGCTGAACGCCTACCTCACGACTGGCGCGCGACAGGTCCCTCGCCCCCCCCGACGAAGGCGCTGCCCCGGCGTGGGGCAGCGCGAACGAACCTGCTGGCAGAATCCGACATCCCGCCGTGGCAAAAATGTCGGCCAGAGGCGAGTCTTATGCGGTAGCCGACTCTGGCTCGGGCGTGGCCTGCTCGCTGGTGGCCTCGGACCGCGCCGCCGTGGCGGTCTCGCTTCTTCTGGTATCGGCCGTCGACATGCGCTCGGGCTTCGCCGCCGCCGTCTTGCGAACGGTACGTCTCTTCGGTGCCGGCGGCCCCGTTCTCGTCGAGTTGCTGCTCGTGAGCGACTTCGCGGTCACGCCCTTCTTGAGCTGGTACTTGCCCTTCTCGGGCCGCTCGAAGTAGAGGCCCTGTGCGGCGTGGACCGCGAGCCGTGCCGCGACGCTCGCGTTCGGCGTCTTGCCGTCGAGCTTCTTCGCGAGGCCGCGCTTCTGGATCTCGGCCGTGATCTCGTCGGGGTGCATCGGGGTGCGCTTGCCGTCGAGCACCTGGATCGCGGCCCACACGACGGAGCCCTCGCGCGGGGCTTTCGCGGTGACGTTCTTCTTCTCGTTCTGCTTGTGGCTGGTGGCGCTCATGGCGTTCTCCTTAATTGATTGGGTGAGGACGACGACAGCATCCATGGGCGGCGATCTCAATGTCTGTTCGGCGACGACGAGCGATTGCTGACCTCGGGCTTGCCATCGTCGGCGGGTCGAGCTAGACGTCTGCGTCAAACCCATTAATCAAGGCGGCCCAGGGGGGTGTTCGCGCACCGCACCCTGGGCCTGGCACCGGAGGAACGAGCCCTACCGATGCCGGGGGAAACCGTAGCCCTTTATCGCTTCGTGCGATAGCTGGCTGCGATGCGTCCCGTCGGTGCCCGGAACCGCCAGAACGGAGGCACCGACCATGAGCATCACGATCACCCGCGAACAGCGCGCGGTGCTGTGGGCCGACCTCGCCGGCGACCTGACGGCGATCGGCGACGTGTACACCGCGCTCGCCGCCGGCGAGTGGGCGAAGGCGCAGAAGCTCCGCTGCCGCTTCGAGGAGGACATGCGCCTGCTCGATGACATCGGCTGGGCTAGAGAAGACCCTGAGAGCGAGGCGTACGAGATCACGGTCGCACCCGGCGATCTCAGACGCACGATCGAGCGCCTGCACGCTGACGCCGAGAGCCTTGTCAGCGAGCGGCTTATGGAGACGGACCTCGACGACTCGATGCGCAGCGTGCGGACACATGCGGAGCTGCTGCACGCGATCGACGAGCTGCCCGACGACGACCTTGCCGTCGACCTCACCGCCGGGGTATGACGACCCGCGAAGCCAGGCAGCAGCAGGGCGCGGCGCCGCCGGCCACGGCGAACGTGATCCCGTGCGAGCGGCGCCGGCCCACGCGCACGTCGACGGCGTCCGAGCAGCTGCTCCACAGAACCGAGGCGACGCTGCGCGCCGCCGATGTCTACAGCCGCCTCCTGATCGACCGGCTCGAGGTGGCGCGCCGGGCCGGCGATCGGAGTCGGCTCGGCGGGCTCGACGGCGGGGCGCTGCTGCACGTCGCGGTCGTCGGCGAGGCGCTCCAGCGCGCGGCGGCCGAAGCGCTCGCACAACTCGACCGCGAGCTTGCCCGGCGCGCGCAGCTGGTCGCCGAGACAGCGAGCGAAGTGGTGCCCCGAGGAGGCGGTCCGCGGTGAGCACGCGCGAGGCCCACGAGTACGAGTTCTGGGGCGTTCGCAGCTGCCCCCCGCTGGACCGCCCGGTCGACGCGACCGTCCTTGCGATCGGCGACGACAGCATCGATCACCTCCGCGGGCTCGCGCGGGCGGTGATCGACGAGCATGGCCTCGACCGCTGCGCCGTCTATCGCCTGGCCCCCGACCGGCGCCATGTACTGACCGTGCATTCGACGTCCCGCGTCGCTGCGCAGGAGCACCAGCGGTGAGCCGCCGCCGCGGCCGCGAGCTGCTCGGGTGGTCGCGCTACGACGCCGAATCGGGCACGACGACCTACTGGTGCTGGCGCCACGCTCCCCACGACCGCGACCTTCGCCGGGCGGACCATGAGGTCGATCGACAGGCTGCCGCGGGTGCGGTCTGCGAGAGCTGCCGCGTACTGCTCCGGGAGATCGACGGCTTGCCGGCACACGGGCCGGGGTGCCGCGAGCTGGCCGGCACGACGAGCGTCTACGGCGGCTCGCGCTACATCTGCGTCGCTCAGTGTCCGCGCCGCTCCGCGCTTAGCCGCGAGGCTACCCGGCAACAGTGATGATCGTTAAGCGACGCCCGCGCTGAATTTGCCATCGTCGCCGATTCGAGGTAGACGTTCGCCTGCACCTACCCACAGGGCCGACGCGGTGTTCGCGCGCCACGGCGGCCTAGCACCGGAGGAACGAGCCCTTCGATGCCGGAGCTGAGGCTTCCACATCGAGCGTCGCGCTGCGCGTCGCCGCCGGGCCGGAACCTACGGGGCACGATCCCGAAGGGAGCTGGGATGACTGACGTTCGTACTACCGACCACGGGCCGATCGGCGTGGATCTCCTGCGCGACTTCATCGCGTGGGTGGTCATACACGACGCCGTCGCCGATCAGGTCTGCGAGCTGCTCTACGCGCACCTCGGCGCGGGCGACGACGCCGACCCCGCGGTCGCCGCCGTGGGCGTGCGCGAGCTGCTGACGGCGACGCTCGCGGCTGCGACGCCGGAGGACTGGCAGGCGATCAGCGACCAGCTGGTCGCGAACGCCTGCGATGTGCTGGAAGCGCACCGCCCCGTGGCCGACCGCGAGCAGGAGTTGGCGGACAGCCGGCGCGCGAAGCTCGAGGAGGCGCTCGGCGTGCATGTGACGGAGACGTTCGTGCTCACCGACGAGGCGTGGCAGGCGTTCTGCGCGGCGCTGGACCGGCCGCCACGCGTGAACCCGGCCATCGTGAGCCTGTTCAGGAAGGAGCTGCCCCGACAGGACGCGCCCGCGACAGAGGCGCGGATGGTCGCGCTCTGCGACTGCACGGGCGAGCAGTTGGAGCGCGGCGAGCACTGCGACTCCCCGGAGTGCCCGAACCGGGAGGAGCCGACCCGATGACACCGCGTGGGGGGACGCCGGATTGGATCAACCCGGCCACGCGCCGGGTGTCGTGCCCCGAGTGCCGCGGCTTCGGCTTCCACGACGACGGCACCGAGGAGGGGCGGGAGTGCGAGACGTGCGGCGGGAGCGGGGTCGCGAGCAAGGAGCGCGCCGAGGAATTTCTGCGCGCACGCGACGAGCGCCAGTGATCTGACACGGCTGCCGGGCGGCGTGCGCGCGCCGTCCGGCGCCGGGTGCGCGGCCGGCTAGCTCAGGCGTGGCTCGCCGTGAAGCTCGCGGTAGGTTCGCCACCACGGCCCGCGGGGGCCGTCGTCGCTGAAGAGATAGGCGGCGACGTCGGCGGCGAGTTCGTTGGCGGTCCAAGTGCGTCCTGCGTCGGCCGCGGCTCTAGCGCGGACCGTCTGCTCGTTCTCCCGCCGCCACGCTTGGACCTCGGCAGCGGTGATCGCGAACGCCTCTTGGTCGAGGTCGGGCCAGCCGAGGTTGTCGGTCGTGAAGCCCATCGCGAGCGTCCAGTCGGCCGAGCCCGTTGCGTCGAGCAGCACGGCGTACGAGGACGTGCTGGGGCCGCTACCGGCATAGCCCCAGCTGAAAGCGGAGCCGAGGTCCGGTGGCAACGGCAGCTCGCGCCGCCCGTCGGCATCGACGAACTCGATCGTCCACGGCGGGACGAAGCGGTAGTGCGGATCGATGCCGGCGTCGCCCGTGGCTTCCTCAGCGAGCAGGCGGCGCCGGGCCTCGGTGTACCTCTCGCCGGTGCGCGCGACACGGGCGCGCACTGCCTTCTTGAAGGTGCCGTTCTCCGTCACGGGATGCTCCTGTTCTGGTCGGACCCCACGCGCCGCGACCTGTGACTGGAGGCGACGTACACCCGAGCCGAAGCCCTTGCTCTTCTTCGCCGGCTCGCGCGTGGGGCGAGGCATCAGCTCGGAGGATGCGCCGGGGTGACAGCGCGCCGGGGAGCGTAGCCGGCGTCGTGGCCCCTCGTCAACGGCGCGGCGTAGCCGTCGTGCGCCTGCGCGACGATGTGCCCGCTATCTACCGTCCAGCCGGCTGGAGAGCACGTTCCTGTAGTACGGACCAGGATCGTCCGCCGCTCTGAACCCGTGACGGGCGGGAGTCGCACCTCGATCTCAGGGGTGTGCAAAGTCTGGGACTGACCCCCGTCGCTCCCGTTTCTCATCGCTCCGAATGTAGGATTTGCCTGCAAACGGACGCCTTGGTGCCGAGCGGCTGTCAGGTAGTTGCCAAACGGTGTCCGCGCGTCGTTGGCTCCGCCGTGAAAGCTCCTGCAAACCGAGGGTATTTCAGAGGTCGCGGGTTAGACGGTGTGAACCCGCGACCCCGCCAGCGCCGCGCACCACCTCACCGCCCGCCCCGCGCACGGCCTCGCCCTCTCAGCCGCGATCGCGGTCGCCGCGACCGGCCGCGCGCCTACCGGATCATCGAAATCCGCCGGCTCATTAGGGAATGAGCGCTGCGGCGCCCAGCGCTCGTAGTCGGCGTAGCCCCGCTCGCCACCCTCGTAGAAGGTCGCCGGGGCGAACGCAGTGAGTGGGGTGCCGGCGCGCGGGCGGATCGGCAGGTCCGGGTTCGAGGTGAACGGCCGGCCGAAGCTGACGAGGTCGGTGCGGCCGTCGCGGAGCAAGCCCTCGGCAGGCTCGCGCGTCCAGCCCTCCTGCTGGCCGGAGTTCGCGATCAGCGTCCCGTGCCAGTGCCTGCGCGCGAGCATCAGCGTGTCCACCCCCGCGCTTGCCGGCGCGTCGGCGTCCCTTATGCTCCGAAATCTAGATGCCTAAGCGGAGGCGTGTCGAACTGGTCGTGGCCGCCCTGGCGGTCGCGACCGCGGCTGCGGTGGCGCTGCTGGCGGACCCGCTGCCGCCGCTCGAGCGCGCGACGCATCCCTCGGCAGCGTGGGCACGCGGCATCGAATTCGCTGCACTGGTTCTCGTCCTCTGGATGGCCTTGGGAATCCTCGGCTTCATGCAGGCGAAGATCGGCGTCGGGCCGCACGGGGTGAGCGGCGAGCGCGCAGCGCTCGATGCGATCTCCGATGACGCGGTCAGAGAGATCCGCGACGGGACGAAAAGCCTTGCGGACATTGTCCGACGCCTCGTAGACACCACGGAGTCGATGCTTGTCGCGCAGCGTGAGACCAGCGAGCGTGTCGATGAGCTGTCTCGAGCGCGGCTCCTGGACGCGACCGGCCAGGGTCGACTTGACGATGACATGGGCGGTGCGTCGGCTTTGTCACCGAGGAGCCCGGGATGAGCGTCGAGCGAGGCGGCGGGCCGAGTCGGGACGAGACGTCGCGCCTTCGCACCGCAGAAGCGGACGTGCGGGCGCTCCGGGCTGCGGTTTCGCGCGACACTGCTCGCTTGGACACAGCGTGGGAGACGCTGGACGAGTTGCAGGTGCAACGGAACAGGTTGGTGCGCAGCCGCTATCGCGATCGCCTGAGCCGGTTGGCGTTGTTGCGTGCTTCGTTGGTGGGCGGATTGATGGAGTTCCTCCGCCGCATCAAGCCTTCCCGGAACCTTGAGCCTGTTCCTTTGATATCGAAACTCGGGATCGTAGGAGGCGGTGGGATGGATCAGTTCGACAACTACTTCAGGTTCCTCGACGTCGCCGAGCAGTTTCTCCTGAGAAGGAAGGCGGCGGCACAGTCCAGAGCCGAGCGGATCGCGCGACGGCCACGGCCGGGGCAGTTCGAGGCGGTTGAGCCGCTGCTCCCGCCCGCACACTGGTGCGACAACGATCTGTTCCTCGCCGGCTATCCGGCTGGATGGCTCGAGACCACGTCGACCGAGCAGCCGATCGAGGGCTCGCCACCGGTGCTCGTGCTCCGGCGCGAGCAGGTCACCGGTGTGCCGGATCATGGTGTCTCGCGCGGCGTCATCCGGTGCTTCTGGTCGATGAGCGCGACCGAGGAGGAGTTTCTCGATTCGGCGTACGACCTGCCGGAGGCCCGCACCCGGGCGCTCCGCGCGACCGTCGTCGACCCGATCCGTCTTCTGTCCGTCGATGGCGCCTACTGCTACACGTTCCAGCTCCAGGGAACGCTGCAGCTCAGACCCTTTCACACGATCCCGAGCTCGATCACGGAGGTCTTCCTGCTCCACGCGAGCCAGGTCTTCATGATGCAGCTCGCGAGCGACCCGCACTACCACGACGGCTACCGACAGGCCGTCAGCACCGTACTTGGCACGCTGCGCTGGAAGTCACCGTCGTCGCCGGCCGCGACCAGCGAGGGATTGAGCCGGCAAGCCGCGCCGTAGGGTGCGCGCGGACAGCGCCGCGCTCCCGGTCGGCCTTTTGGGGCCACAGCGGGGGCGGCATACATACAGTCGTCAGCCCCGCCGCTCCCGCCTCCCCCTCCCCCCTCCCCTGCGGGTCGAAGCGGACGCCGGAGCGGTGCTCGGTGAGGAAGTAGCGCGGGTGGGCGGGGTCGGGCTCGAGCTTGCGCCGGATCGAGAGGAGATACACGCGCACGTAGTTGTTCTTCGTGTCCGTGATGCCCCACACGCGTTCGAGCAGTTGCGCCTGCGTGATCAGGCGCCCCGGGTTGCGAGCCAGCACCTCGACGGCCTGCCACTGCACGCGATGCGTCGCGAGCGTCGCGGCGCTGCGTGATCCGGGTCGTCATTGACTCTGGGGTCTACGTCTCGGCGTTCATCTCGCCGCGACGGGCTGCGCCGGCATGCTCGTTGAGGCACTGCTCGATGGACGTCTCGAGGCACTCGTTGCTCCGCTGCTGATGGGCGAGCTTGCACGCGTGCTCAGCCGGCCGAAGTTCGCGCGAGCAGCTTCAGAAGGTCGCGCCGAGGCGTATGTCACCCTCATCGCTGAGCGCGGCACGCGCGTCGCGGATCCAGCGCCCTGCGGGGCGTCACCGACGACCCCGGCGACGATTATCTCCTAGCGCTCGCCCGCGCATACCGTGCTGAGGCTCTTGTCTCCGGAGACCGCCACCTGCTGATGGTGTCCGCAGATGGCCTGCCAGTGCGTGCGCCGCGCGCGCTGCTCGATTATCTGGAACCCCACGCTGACGGTTCCTTCTGCGACGTTACGGCTTTGCGGGCGCCTGTCGTGTGCGCGAGAGCTGCCTTCTGTTGCTATCCAAGCGGCGTTCTAGCATGGCCTCCATGCGCGACCGCGTCCAGGCACTTGTCGGAGGCGCGGCGCTGCTCGCCGCCGTAGGCCTGGTTATGTGGGCATTCATCGAAGCGGTCAAAGCGCAGCCCGCAGTAGTCGGGCTGTAGCAACCGCGGGCGTGGGCGTGGTGGGGGTCATCTGGCAGCAGAGGCAGTCGGAGCAGGCGCGTCTGCGAGAAGCTCACCGAGACCGCATGACTCCGGTCTATCACGAGTTGCTCAAGCGCGTCTGGCGGCAGGCGGATCAGGAAGGCCGGGAGCCAGCTGAGGACGTGGCTGAGTTCATGCGCGACCTCAAGTCCCGACAGCTCATCCTCGACGCGGGCGAGGGCTGGTCGCAGGTGTGCTCGGCGCGGCGGGTGGCGCAGTAGTAGCGGGGCTCTGAGTTGCGGCCGACGCCGGTGCCGTGCATCTTGGCCTGGCAGCGCTCGCAGCGGGCGATGCCGCGCAGCAGGTAGCGCTTGGAGGGGCGGCGGCCGGGTCTGTGCGTGGTGGCTCGCAGGCCGTGCTCGGCTGCATACCGGGAGATCGCCTGGCGCTGACCGTCGGCGAGTAGCCGCGCCCCTGCTCCTCAGTCGACTCGTGCACGTAGGCGACCGCGCGACGCGCGGGCTCACCGGCTGCCGCGCGTCTGCGCTTGGCGCGGGGGGCGTTGGGGGAGGAGACCGAGGCGACTCCGTCCGGGGCGGCTGCGGACGGCCTACGAGGGCTCATGCGGCTCGCATCCCGCGGTCACGATCTCTCGTCCCCTCCGCGTTGGCCGACGCCGCGGCGAGAAGGTCGGCGCCGCGGCGCCGCCAGTGGGCGAGCGCGAGCGCGCGAGCGAGCCCGGTGTCGACCTGTGCCATGAGCCAGTCCGGAACCGCGCCCATGCGCTCTTCGAGAGCTTGGCGGTCGACGGTGGCGATCTGCGTGACGTTGACGACCGAATCTTCAGGCAGGTTGGCGACGTCGGCGGGCACCGCCACGTTGCCCGGGAGCGCAGCAAGCTGGACGTTGGTCGTGATCACCGCGACCGTGACCGTGCGCAGGTTCGAGCGGTTGTAGTGGTCAGCGCTGACGATCAGCACCGGGCGTCGCAGCGCCGGTGCGGAGCCGCGCGGCAGGCCGAGGTCGGCCCACCACAGCTCGCCACGCACCATCAGCGCTGATCGCCGGCAGCCAGAGCCGCGGCAGCCGCGTCCGTGAACGCGTGGTCGGCCGGCAGCCCGGCGATGGCACGGTTGATCGCCTCGGTCGTGCCGTCGTCTTCGAGCGCGTCGAGCGCCTTCTCGGCTGCCCGTGAGAAGAACTCGCTGCGCGAGACGCCCAGGCGCTTCGCCGCATGGTCCACGCGGTGGAAGGTGTCGTCGGGAACGGAGATCGCGGTCTTCATGTCGTCAAGTATAACCCGGTTATACCCACTCGGCAACGCCGTCCCGTCCGGTCCGCCGTCCTGGCCGTGGACCCCGGCGTCGCCGAGGCGAAGACGCGGTCGCCGACAGGGCTCGTCACTCGTCGGCGTATTGGAGCCAGCCGTCGACTCGCGTCAGCTCGAGCAGGCGGCGGACGGGTCCCTCGCAGTCGATGATCGCGAAGCGAAAGCCGTTCGAGCGCGACTCCGCGTGCAGGGTCAGCATGAGCCGCAGGCCGGTGGAGTCCATGAAGGCCAGCTGGCGCAGGTCGAGCACGATCGTCGCGAACCCGCGCGCCCGCAGATCCTGGATCTGCGTCTGCAGCTGCCCGACGGTGGTGAGGTCGAGCTCGCCATGCGGGATGACCCGCACACGTTCGCGCTCAGGCTGTACGTCGACCCGAAACAACGGTGACGAGGACATCGGCAATCTCCACGTTCCGAAGGTGTCAGCTTCGTCTCGTGTGCGCTCGCCCCATCTGGCGGCGAGCTATCCGTGACATTCGATTCTGGTCCACGATGCGCGATTTCTCGCACGCGATCGGTCCTGACGCTTGCGATTGTAGCGCCGAGCACCAGTAGCGCAACACGATGCCCTGCCCGCCCTGTCGTAGGAGGCTTCGATGCACGTGAGTCCCCGTCGGACCGCTGTGCGGGCACGACGCCGACAGCGGTGACGCGGACGGATTCGATCCGTGCCTGCGCGGAGCCCGCTAAGCGGAGGGAGGCGAGAGAGGGTCGACGCCCCGGCACGCGGGGTCGCCGACGGCGATCCGCTGCTCGAGCACGACCGCCGCCCCGCGGGTGTTGCGCGAGGCGATGCCGCCGAAGACGGTCATGCGACAAAGGCCGGGCGCGCGCGTGACGACACCGCCGAACGGGGACAGGCGCGGTTGCCGATCCTCCATCGCCTCGACGACGTGGAAGTCGCGACGCCAGGTCCCGCACCGCGACGAAGCGGCAGCCCGGTCGGGGGATGCGTGCGCATCCCTCCGCTATGCGAACGCCGCTATGCAGGCTTTTTTCGTCGGCTGGGAATCGCGGAAGGTGGGAGCCCTGGATGTCTCGCGCGTCGCGGCTGCTCGGCGCGCGCGATGAGTGCTGCGCAGGCTTCGAGTGCTTCGAGGTGCGGCGAGTCGTGCTCGGGGACGCCTGCGAGGATCTCGGTCTCGGCGCCCTCGAAGAGGTTGCCGATGAGCGCTCCGAGCGCGCGCGGGCGCATCGGGAGCTCGATGTCGTGGTCGGCGGTCCAGCGCTCGATGCGCTCGACGATCAGCTCGCGCCAGCTGCGCTGCGTCACCTGCCAGCGCTCGGCGAGCTCCGGGTCGGCGAGGCCGGCGGCCCACAGCTCCCAGAGGATGCGGACGTAGCCGGAGCGGATGTCCTCGCGCAGGTAGTCGCAGGCGGTGCGCCACTGCTCGGCGAACGGACGGCCGTCGCTGAACATCGACTGCTGCCGTGCGAGCAGTCGCTCGCTCAGGTCGTCCAGCACGGCGAGCAGCAGTCCCCGTTTGGATCCGAAGTGGTACTGCACGAGCGAGAGGCGCATGCCGGCACGGTCGGCGACCGCGCGCATCGAGGCGGCTGTGTAGCCCTGCTCGCTCAGCACCGCCGTCGCCGCCGCGAGCAGCTGGGCGCGTGTCGCGCGGCCGCGCTCCAGGCGCTGGTCGGGGCGGGGCTCGGCGGCATCGGGTGACGGACGGGTTGACATCGCCCGACAGTCTACGATACAAGTTGGTTGGTCGCACGACCAAACTGTTTCGGGAGGTGAGACGATGATCGAATCCGCAGTCGCACTCGCGCCGGCCGGACGATCGACCGGTCGCGGCGGCGAGCAGAGCCGCGCTCGCTACCCCGATGTCGAGGGCTTCGTCGAGCGCGACGGCATGCGGCTGTTCTACGAGGTCTATGGCGAGGCCGAGGGGACGGTCTTCCTGCTGCCGACATGGTCGCTGGTCCACTCCCGCTTCTGGAAGATGCAGATCGCCTACCTTGCGCGCCACTTCCGGGTGCTGGCGATGGACGGGCTGGGCAACGGTCGCTCGGATCGCTGTCGCGACCCCGAGCGCTACGGCGCCGCGGAGTTCGCTCACGACTGCCTCGCGGTGATGGACGCGAGCGCCACCGAGCAGGCCGTGATCGTCGGCTGGTCGCGTGGCGCCCAGTACGCGCTCGAGCTGGCGCGACTCGCGCCCGAGCGGGTCGCCGGCAGCGCGTTCATCGGACCGCTGTTCCCTTACACCGCGTCGCAGTGGTCGGTCCTGCTGCATCCGCTGACGCTCTCGTTCGCGTTCCAGCGGCGCGCGCCCGTCAACCGCTGGTGGGCGCACATGAACGCGGTCCACTGGCGGGAGGACTACCCGCGGTTCGCGGAGTGGTTCGTCTCGCGATGCCTGCCCGAGGCGCATTCCACGAAGGCGATCGAGGACGGGGTCGGATGGGCGCTCGAGACGGATCCCGAGACGCTGATCGCGACGGCCAGCGGTCATATCCATCGCCACCGGCGCACGCTGCGCCGACTGGCGCAGAACCTGCACGGCCCGGTGCTGGCGATCTCCGGCGACCACGACAAGATCACCCCGCCACGGGACGCGCGCGCCCTCGCCCGGATCGCCGGCGGCCGGCTGGAGCGGGTCCACGACGCGGGCCACATGGCGCACGTGCGCAAGATGGTGCCGGTCAACCTGGCGCTGCGCGACTTCGCCGAGGACGCCTTCGGACGGCCGCGCACGCCGCGCGACCCCACCGTCCACCGTCCCGACGGTCGCCCCACGGCGCTCTATGTCTCCTCGCCGATCGGGCTCGGCCACGCGCAGCGCGACGTCGCGATCGTCCGCGAGCTGCGCCGCCTGCACCCCGACCTGCAGGTCGACTGGCTCGCGCAGGACCCGGTCACGCGCATGCTGGAGGCGGAGGGCGAGCGCATCCACCCCGCCAGCGTCCATCTGGCCAACGAGTCCCACCACTTCGAGTCCGAGTCGGCCGAGCACGACCTGCACTGCTTCCAGGCATTGCGCCGCATGGACGAGATCTTCGCGGCCAACTTCATGCTCTTCCACGACGTCGTGCGTGAGGAGCGCTACGACCTCTGGATCGGGGACGAGGCGTGGGAGCTGGACTACTACCTGCACGAGAACCCGCGCGAGAAGCGCGTCCCGTTCGCTTGGCTGACCGACTTCGTCGGCTTCCTGCCGATGGAGGACGGAGGCGCCCGGGAGCGCTTCGTGACGGCCGACTACAACGCCCGGATGGTCGACCACGTCGCGCAGCACCCCGGGGTCCGCGACATCGCCCTGTTCGTCGGCAACCCGGACGACATCGTTCCGCAGCGACTCGGACCGCAGCTCCCGATGATCCGCGACTGGACCGAGCGCAACTTCGACTTCACCGGCTACGTGACCGGCTTCGACCCCGCCGACCTGGGCGAGCGCACCAAGCTGCGCGCCGAGTTGGGCTATCGCGACGACGAGCGTGTCTGCATCGTCACCGTCGGCGGCTCGGGCGTCGGCGCCGACCTGCTGCGGCGCGTCATCGCCGCGTTCCCGGCGGCGAAGGAGCGCGTCCCGGAGCTGCGCATGATCGTCGTCGCCGGCCCCCGCATCGACCCCGCCTCGCTTCCCTCCCATCCGGGCCTGGAGGCGGTCCCCTACGTCCACAACCTCTACCGCCACCTGGCCGCCTGCGACCTCGCGGTCGTGCAGGGCGGCCTGACCACCGCGATGGAGCTCACGGCGCAGCAGCGGCCGTTCCTCTACTTCCCGCTGCGCCACCACTTCGAGCAGAGCTTCCACGTCCGCCACCGCCTCGACCGCTACGGCGCCGGCCGCTGCATGGACTTCGACGACTCCCCACCGGAGCAGATCGCGGCAGCCATCGCCGAGGAGATCGGACGCGTCACCGACTACCTGCCGGTGGAGACCGACGGCGCGCGCCATGCCGCGCGGCGCATCGCCGAGCTCCTCAACTGACCGCCTCACGACACCAGGAGGACACCATGAAGGCCATCGCGCTCGAGGACCTGCCAACGGTCATCGCAGACGGCGAGGTCCAAATCCGCCTCCGCGAGGAGGGCGGGCTCTCCGTCGGCTACGTCCGCCTGCCTGCCGGTGCGGACCTGCGCCCCGCCACAAAAGGGCTGCCCGACGACCTCTGCCCGTGTCCGCACTGGGGCTACATGATCAGGGGTCGTGTGCGCATGCACACGACCCACGGGCACCAGGACTTCGCGGCCGGCGAAGCGTTCTACTGGGCACCCGGACACGCCCCGGAGGCGCTCGAGGACACCGAGTACGTCGACTTCTCCCCGACCGAGGAGTTCCAGCGCGTGGTCGAGCACATCACCGGGCGCGCGGCGAACGGGGCGTAGGCAGCCGCCGCAGACGCACATCTCCTGCGCGACCTTGCGGATCTGCTCGCTCACCCGGAGCTGTGCGCGAGCTCGCGCTTCGAGCTGATCTGAGGTAGCTGGGTGGGCGAGCAGCTCGCGGCCGGCCCGCTGCAGGTCCCGCAGGGAGTCGAGGTGCGCGCGCTACCGCAGCTCGTCCGCGAGCGGAGTGGCCAGCCGCGCCGTATCGTCATGCGCGTCGAGCGGCTCGTAGGCGAGCGCCGCCAGGCGCGTCGCGTCGCCGTCGCCGTCGCCGCGGGTCGGTAGCGAGGGTCACGGTGAGGGAGCGAGGACGCGGTATCTATGATTGGATCCATAATGTGACCAAGAACGCCGGCATCTCAAGAGGCGAGCGAGCGTTCGATCGGACAGGATTAAGATTTGGGATCCAAACCAGTGCTGGCGGCGTTGCGCGACGCGGTCGGCGAGCAGCACGTGCTCGTCGACGCCGAGCTGCGCGCCGGCTTCGAGCGCGACATCACCGGCCGCTTCGGCGGGACCGCTGCCGCAGTGGTGCGCCCGGCCGATGCCGATCAGGTCGCCGCGGTCCTGCGCGTCTGCGGCGCGCACGGGCTGCCGGTGGTGCCGCAGGGCGGCAACAGCGGGCTCGTCGGCGGCGGCGTGCCGCGCGGCGGCGAGGTCGTCGTCTGGCTCGGGCGGCTGCAGCAGCTCGAGCCGGTCGATCGCGCCGCCGCCCAGGTGGTCGCCGGCGCCGGCGTCACGCTCGAGCGGCTCCAGGCGCACGCGCGCGCCGCGGGACTCGACGTCGGGATCGACTTCGGCGCGCGCAGCGCGGCGACGCTCGGCGGGATGGTCGCGACGAACGCCGGAGGCAGCCTGGCGATGCGCTACGGAACGATGCGCGCGCAGGTCGCCGGCCTCGAGGCCGTGCTCGCCGACGGCACGATCCTGCGGCGGCTGTCGGGCGTGCTGAAGGACAACGCCGGCTACGACCTGCCGGCGCTGCTGGTCGGCAGCGAGGGCACGCTCGCGATCGTCACGCGCGTCGCGGTGCGGCTGATCCCGCTGCATCGCGCGCGCGTCGTGGCGCTGTTCGGGCTTGCGTGCCTGGGGGACGCCCTGACGCTGCTGACCGGCCTGAGGGAGGGCGCACCGTCGCTCGCCGCCGCCGACTTCTTCGACGCCGCCGGGGTCGCGCGCGTCTGCGCGCACCGCCGCCTGCGGCTGCCGTTCGAGCGGCCCTGGCCCGTCTATCTGCTCGCCGAGTGCGCGGCCGAGCGCGACCCCACCGAGGAGCTGGCTGCGGCGGTCGAGGCGGCCGGCGTCGAGCTGGACGTCGCGGTCGCCGACGACAGCGCCGGGCGCGAGCGGCTGTGGACCTACCGCGAGCTGCAGAACGAGGCCGTCGCTGCCGGCGGGATCCCGCACAAGCTCGACGTGAGCGTGCGGATCTCCGACGTGCCGCGCTTCGCGCAGGACGTGCGCGAGCGGATCGCGGCGGTCGACCCGGCGGCCGAGACGCTCCTCTACGGCCACCTCGGCGACGGCAACGTGCACGTCAACGTGCTCGGCCCGGCGCGCGACGACGAGCGCGTGGACGAGGCCGTGCTGGAGCTGGTCGAGACATACGGCGGCAGCATCAGCGCCGAGCACGGCGTCGGCGTCGCCAAGCGCGACCACCTGCACCGCTCGCGCGGGGCCGCCGAGATCGCCGCGATGCGCCGCGTCAAGGCCGCGCTCGACCCGGCCGGGATCCTCAATCCCGGGTGCGTGCTGCCGGCGTGAGCGCGGTCGCGGGCGGCTCGGGCGACGGCGTGCCCGTCCCACTCGCCGCCGACGCTCGACGAGCACGACCTGCCCGGTCGGGTAGCTCGCGTCCGGGCTGGCGAGGAAGGCGATCACGCGCGCGATCTCCCGGCTCTCGGCCAGGCGTCCGAGCGGGATGCGCCGCTCGAGGTTCGCGGCCGTGAGCTTGCCGGACCGCACGAGCTGCGTCAACAAGCGCTGTCCATCCTCTGTTCGAATGTTTGGGATCCGATCGGATGGCCGTGAAGCGACTTCGGTCGCAGCGGCGAGCCGCGCGTTCGAGCGGTTAGGATCCACATCGTGGCCACGGAGAGTCATTCCGGCGCCGACGGGGCCGGATCGGATCCAGTGCCGCGGCCAAAGACGACCGGCGCCGCCTACGAGCCGCGGGCGCAGGACATCGCGCGCCGCCTGCGCGAGGCGATCCACGAGGGCCGCCTGAAGGCCGGGCAGCCGGTGCGCCAGGAGGCGGTCGCCGACGAGTTCGGCGTCAGTCGCATCCCCGTGCGCGAGGCGCTGCGGCAGCTCGAGGCCGACGGGCTCGTCGTGATCCGCCCCCACAGCGGCGCGCGCGTGGCCTCGCTCGACTACGCCGAATGCGAGGAGATCTACAAGATGCGCGAACGGCTGGAGCCGCTCGCGCTCGCCGAGAGCATGGCGCACATCGCCGACGAGCAGGTGGCCGAGGCGGAGCGGCTCGCGGAGCGGCTCGCGCAGCTGCCGAACGACCCGCCGGTCCCCTGGCTGACGGCCGACCGCGAGCTCCACCTCGCCTGCTACGCGGGCGTCACGACGCCGCGCCTGCTGCGCACGATCGTCGGCTTCTGGAACACGACGCAGCAGTACCGCCGCATTCTCCTGACGACCTTCTCGGAGCGAGACTTCGCACTCCAGGAGGCCGAGCACATGCTGATCGTCGACGCGCTCGCGGAGCGCGACGTCCGCACCGGCGAGGACGTGATGCGGGCGCACATCGACCGCAGCCGCCGGCGCCTCGCGCGCCACCGCGAGCTGTTCTACTGACGCGCCGCGCGCCGCGCCGCGCCGGCCCGCGCGAGCGCGTTCCCCTGCGGATCGTCCGCCATGTGGGATCCAGTCGAGCCGGCGCTATCGATGGCCGGACACTGTCGCTATGCCGTGCATCGAGCAGCGTGCGCGTTCGTGCTGGAAGGCCGAGGTGAAGGGCGGCGAGCCGGCGGCTCCCGCCGACGGCGCCGCGCAGCCCGGCCCGTGACGCTCCGGCCGTACGGTCTGGCAAGCTGCTGCGCGTGCCGGCGCCGCTCAGCTTCGACCCGATCGACGAGGCCGGGCGCCAGTGGCGCAGACGCTGGGGCGCCGCCTCGGTCGCACCGATGACGGCGGTCACCTCGATCATGCGCGCGCAGCAGATCCTGGTCGGCCGGCTGAACGAGGCGCTCGCGCCGTACGAGCTGTCGTTCGCTCGCTACGAGGCGCTGATGCTGCTGTTCCTCAGCCGGCGCGGCTCGCTGCCGCTGGGCAAGATGGGCGCGCGCCTGCAGGTCCACCCGGCGAGCGTCACGAACCTGATCGACGGGCTCGAGCGGCTCGGCTACGCGACGCGCTCCCCGCACCCGAGCGACCGCCGCACGACGCTCGCGACGATCACCCGGCGAGGGCGTGCGGTCGCGGAGGAGGCGACCGCGGCGCTCAACGAGATCCGCTTCGGGACCGAGCCGCTGCGCGCGGGCGACCTGAGAGCCGCGACCGAGGTGCTGCGCCGGCTGCGGGCCGGCGCAGGCGACTTCGCGTCCGAATAGGTCGGGCGCCTACCCCCGCATCGCGCGCGCGATCACGAGGCGCTGGATCTCGCTGGTGCCCTCGTAGATCTGCGTGATCTTCGCATCGCGCATCATCCGCTCGACCGGGTACTCGCTCACGTAGCCGTAGCCGCCGAGGACCTGCACCGCCTCGACGGTGACGCGCATCGCGTTCTCGGCCGCGAACAGCTTCGCCATCGAGGAGTGCTTGGCGGCCTGCGGGTCGCCGGCGTCGGCGAGCGTGCAGGCGCGGTAGAGCAGCTCGCGCGCGGCGGCGGTGCCCGTCTCCATGTCGGCGAGCTTGAACTGGATCCCCTGGTGCTGGTGGAGTGGGACGCCGAAGGCGATGCGCTCCCGCGCGTACGCGTTCGCGTAATCGGTCGCCGCCTGGGCGATCCCGACCGCCTGCGCGGCCGCGCCGAGGCGCGAGCGCTCAAGTGTGGCGAGCGCGACGCGCAGCCCGCCGCCGACCTCGCCGATCACGTTCGCGGCCGGCACGCGCACCTGCTCGAAGACCGGCGAGCCGGTCGGCGAGCCCTTGATGCCGAGCTTGTGCTCGAGCTTGCCGATCGAGAGGCCGGGACGGTCTCTCTCCACGATGAAGGCGGTCGTGCGGCGCCGCTCGCGGTCGGTCGCGGCGAAGACGACGTAGAAGTCGGCGATCCCGCTGTTCGTGATCCACGCCTTGGCGCCGTCGATCACCCACTCCTCGCCGTCCTGCACGGCTGTCGTGCGCATCGCGGCGGGGTCGGAGCCGGCCTCCGCCTCGGACAGGGCGAAGGCGGCGGTCCACTCGCCGCTGGCGCAGCGCGGCAGCACGCGCGCCTGCTGCTCGTCGCTGCCGAACAGCTTGATCGGCAGCGTGCCGAGCTCCTGCACCATCAGGATCAGCGCGCTGGACGCGCACGCCGCCGCGATCTCCTCGATCGCGACGTTGAGCATCAGCGTGCCGGTGCCGGTGCCGCCGTGCCGCTCCTCGAACGGCAGGCCGAGGACGTCGTGCTCGGCGAGCAGCCGCCGCACGTCGTGCGGGTACTCGGCGGTCGCGTCGATCTCCGCCGCACGCGGCGCGATCCGCTCCTGTGCGAGCTGGCGGACCATCGATCGCAGGTCGCGCTGCTCTTCCGTGAGCGCGTAGCCGGCGGCGCTCATGCGCTCACCCGGGCGCGGTCGGGGGCGTACTCGTAGAAGCCGCGGCCGCTCTTGCGGCCGCGGCGGCCGGCTGCCGTCATGCGGCGCAGCAGCGCCGGGGGCGCGTACTCGGGACGCTTGAACTCGTCGTAGAGCGAGTCGCAGACGGCTTCGAGCACGTCGAGGCCGATGAAGTCGCAGAGCGTGAGCGGCCCCATCGGATGGCCGCAGCCCTGACGCATGCCCTCATCGAGGTCCTCGCGTGTGGCGAAGCCGTCTTCCAGCATCCGCACCGCGCTCATCAGGTACGGCACGAGCAGGAAGTTGACGACGAAGCCGGCGCGGTCCTTCGTGCGGATCGCGTGCTTGCCGAGCTGCGCGGCGAACGCGTCGGCCGCGGCGATCGTCTCCAGGCTCGTGTCGAGTCCGACGACGACCTCGACGAGGCTCATCACCGGCACGGGACTGAAGAAGTGCAGCCCACAGACGCGCTCGGGCCGCGTCGTGGCAGCGGCGAGCGAGGCGATCGGGATCGAGGAGGTGTTCGAGGCGAGGATGCGCGCGCGGGGGGCGGCGGCGTCCAGTTGCCCGAACAGCTCGCGCTTGGCGTCGAGGTCCTCGACGATCGCCTCGACCACGACCTCGGCGTCCTCGATCTCGGCCAGCTCGGTCGTCCACGTGATCCGCTCGACGAGCCGGACGCCCTCCTGCGGGGCGAGCTTCTCGCCGCGGACCGCGCGCGCGACGGATCTGTCGATGCGCTCGCGCGAGGCGGCGAGCGCCCGCTGCCCCGGCTCGTAGACGGTGACACGCATGCCCGCACGCGCGACGGTCTCGGCGATGCCCGAGCCCATGAACCCGGCGCCGGCCACGCCGACGGTCGCGAACGGCTGGATCGTCATGCACTGCTCCTCGGAAAAGATATTTTGGCTTCCAACTATCGCATGCCTTAGAATAGGTGCATGACTGCTCTGCGTGAATCCAAGACCGACGCTGGTACGGCCCACACCACCCTTTCGGGGGAGTCGGTTGGGGTGTTGTATACGGAGGCGGATCTGTCGGGGGTGGAGCGGATTGGGGTGCCGGGGGAGTTTCCGTTCACGCGTGGGGTGTATGGGTCGATGTA
>Ga0070717_10000142_pt1 | contig 53568 bp, 40 predicted proteins | sample LARL113metaG_FD_71366 | JGI IMG/M metagenome (GOLD analysis project Ga0070717, IMG submission 71366) | Corn, switchgrass and miscanthus rhizosphere microbial communities from Kellogg Biological Station, Michigan, USA - LAR L11-3 metaG | ecosystem: Host-associated > Plants > Roots > Rhizosphere ...
ATCAAATAAAACTGCACCACGTCTACGGACATAACGGTATGGCCTGCGCAAAATATGTTCAGTTTGATGGCACAATTCCCGCTCCGGCAGGGGGCTGGACGGAACCGGCGATTGACCTGTACAACATGACTTTTCAGAGTATGCCGGCAGGAACTACTTGCCCTCGCGAATACGCGGGAGTGTATTCAGAAACGCAGCCAGTTGAGTACCACCACATACGAGGCGATATTGGCGCAACCGGGCAAGCTAACGCGGCCCAGATGCTGGTGATTTACGGACCAGGCACGAATGGCACTTATCCAAACTACATTCACAATAATTACCTCACGTGCGAGCCCTTCACTCTGTCCGGTGGTAACGATTGCAGAGCAATTCTGATCGACGGCGCTGGTCGTAGTCACGTCCAATACAATGATGTTTGGCCCACAAACAATCGGGGGACTCGCCTGCGAGATACGTTCGACGCAGAAGTTGATCACAATTATTATCACCAGGTTAGCGCGTCTGCGATTCACTCCGGAGATAACGATAGGTACAGCGGCGAAGGTCAAGTGGTAGCGCAATCCATACACCACAACACCTTTGATCTGGCAAGCGGAGGCGTCGCGATCTTGTACAGGTCGCAGCAGGGGCTTGTCAGTGAGTCGAATAGATTTCGCTGCGCTAGCGGAGGGTGCTATGGCTCGAAATTGATGCGGGTAGAAAACTGGGCGCGCACGTTCAATAGCTACCCCGTGAGTGTCAGCTCTACAGCACACAGTCTGACTGAACCGAGCGGGAGTTTTCTTTCTGGCGGCGCGATAAAACCCAACTCTGTCGTTAGCTTCGGCGGTTTCACGAACACACGAAACAATAATATCTTTTCCATTTCGGTGGCAATGCCTACGACGCTAGGCATTTCTGATCCGACCAGCCTGCTCCTCAGCGAAACGTCTAGTGCAGCCCATTTTGTAGGCATGACACGAGCATACTTGTACAACTCGATAATTGAACCGGGACTCACTCCAACAGTACTACTTCACTATGACCTATTAAAACCCAGCGTCATCCTCATTTATTGCAATTCCGGCGCCTTGTACAAGATAGGGAACGGACAGCTCACACAGCGAACTGACAGCTGCCCGTAAGCCGCCTTTTGCGACTAAAGGTATAGAAAGTCTCAGAGCCCAAGCCTTCTCATCGGGAGCCAAGAGGCAAAACCGTTCAGGCGAGCGGGTTTGTGGCTTTTTGGTCCGGATTCGTTTGGTCTAAGAAGAAGAAAGACACTTTGCCTGCGCAAAACATTTCAACTCTCCTGCGACGGTTACTTAAGTACCCAATGTAAGTAGTTGAAAGGCTATGGCCATTTCAACCAGAGTTGGTTCCAGTGTTGCTCTTACACAGGCGCTCGACTTTTTAGCCGTGGAGTCGCCAAATGCAACGTCTTATTCTCGCCGGAACCATCGCCGCTTTGTTGTTCACAACTGGTTGTGGTTCAGGCTCTCCGCATTCGTCATCGCAATCCGTCCTTGCGATCATTCAAGTCACTGGGCCGAACTCCACTCTCACCGTCGGGCAGACTCAACAAATGACCGCGACCGGCATGTACGGCGACAACGGCAGCAAGGATCTGACGAATTTCGCGACGTGGAGCTCGTCTGATTCGAGCATTGCCGGCGTTGCATCCAGCGGCAAGCTGACGGCCCTCAAAGCCGGCCAGTGCGTCATAACGGCTACGATGACCGGGGTTAGCGGGAGCTTCAGCTTGACAGTCAACCCGGCGCTCGTGTCAATCGCAGTAACTCCGGTTAATCCCCAAATTGCTCGCAACACGACCTTACAATTCGTAGCAACTGGAACGTTCTCGGATAACAGCACGCAGAACATCACCGCCAGCCTGACTTGGTCGTCTTCTGCAACTTCGGTTGCAACCGTAAGTAACACTTCCCCTACGCTCGGCTTGGCTCAGGCCCTTTCCGCCGGCAATACAACCATTACAGCGACACAAGGATCAATCAGCGGTAGCACCTTATTGACGGTGAGTTCGGCGACGCCGACTTCGCTCAGCATTGCCCCAGCCAATCCAACCATCGCACTCGGGATCAGCCAGCAATTTACAGCAACAGCTGGATTCTCCGATGGCACGAAACAAGACGTGACCGGAGTTACACAATGGCAGTCCTCTGCGGTCAATGTAGCTTCGATCACAACGAGTGGCTTGACTACCGGGAGGAATATTGGGACGTCTACCATTACCGGTAGCTTTGGAGGAATAAGCGCAACATCCGTGCTGAGTGTGAACGCAGCAAACCTCACCTCGATCAGCATTCAACCGTCAAACGGAAGCATCGCTCAGGGCACGAGAAAACAGCTCGCGGCCACCGGTCTTTTCAATGACGGCAGCACACGAGACATCACGTTTCAAGTAACTTGGACATCTTCGGACACCTCAATTGTCAGCCTGTCAAGCGCGGTTGCGTTGGGCATCTCACCGGGGACGGCTAGCATCAACGCAACTCTCGGACCGGTCAGTGCTTCCGCACCGTTGACGGTCACTAATGCAACCATCACCTCAATCGTTATCTCGCCGGCTAATGTCACCTTGCCCAGTGGTGGTGCGCTCCGTTTCTCCGCTACCGGAGTGTTCAGTGATTCTTCCAACCAGGACCTCACGGGACAGGTGGCCTGGAGTTCAAGCAACACAGCGGTGGCAACGGTAGTGAGCAGCCTTGGAAATGGAGGTTTCACAGTAGGGGTAAGCGCGGGGACTACCAACATCAGTGCGAAGTTCAGCTTCGCCGGAGCAAGCGCGACCGGCACGACCCTGCTGACTGTCAGTTCCGCAACGCTGGCCTCGATCGCGTTGAGTCCCGCGACAGCTGAAATCGCGCCCGCTTCCGGTATCGAGTACACGGCGATGGCCACATTCACGGACGGCAGTAACGAAAACGTGAATGCTTTATGCACTTGGTCTTCCTCGAATCCCCAGATTGCTGTCGCTCGCACGGGTGGCGCAACGGGTGAATCAGCGGGTGCTGTAACCATAACCGCGCAAGATGGTTCGGTGACCGCTACTGCGACCTTACTTGTGAACTCTGCGACGCTGACCTCAATACGGGTCACTCCGCAAAACTCCAGCGTCGCAGCTGGCTTCCAGACCGGCTTTGAAGCGATCGCAACCTTCAGCGATGGAATTACTCAAGACCTCACGCCTTTTGTGATCTGGACATCGTCTAATTCTGGCGTTGCAAGCATCACGAATAGGCAAGCCACTCCCGGCACTGCGACAGCCGTCGCACCCGGAACTACTACGATTTCCGCACTTTTCGCAGGAGTGTCAGGAAGCACCTCCCTCACTGTTACCAATGCGACGCTGACCTCCATTTCGATCAGCCCCTCAAGCGCATCCATCCCTGTCGGCCAAGGGCAGCCATATACGGCCACAGGCGCGTTCAGCGATGCGACGAGCCTGGATCTCACGCGTCAGGTGACATGGGGGTCATCGGACGTCCAAGTGGCAACGATCACGAGTATCGGTCTCGCGAATGCGCTCTCACCGGGAACATCAACCATTTCCGCGGAACTTAACGGAATCAGCGATACAGCTATTCTGACTGTTCAATAACACGCATGCACATGGGCCTCAGGCTTCTGACTGCAGAGCCGGCGCTGCCGTAGTTAGGACCGTATTTTCTCCGGGTTTAGCAGTTCCTCTTTCAATTTTCTAGTTCCTTACGTCAGCTCGCCATCTCACGGCAACATTCCGAACGTAATCTGCAGCCGATACAACTTGCCGCGCCTTTTTGCGTGAGCATTCTCCCGAATGCCGCGTCAAACCCGGAAGTACAGCCCCGCGCCGGGAATTCGCTAGTCGTACCTTACCAAAGGCGGAGCCCTTCTGAGTGGAACTGTCGTTATCTCTTAATTCATACCAACTTTGGTTACATTCCCTTCAGAGCCTTGGGGAACGATTTCCCCATATAAGCCCAACACGAGGTCTCATAATGACAGCTCCTCCGATCGGCTCAATCAGTTTGAACGAATCTCTTCGCGCTTTTTTCAGTCGAAATAATCAATGCCGTTCGTTACTTCTGCTGATATTCATCGCAATCATTTCTCTAAGCAATTCTCATGCTCAAACCTCCAGCACACGTCTTGTTTCGGGCAATCGAAAAAATGTTACCCACCTCTCCTTACAGTCAAGCGTCTGGAGGACAAACAAGGTCGCGTCAGCCATAGCGCAGAGTGCGGTCACGCTTACCGCCACGTTGCCGAGCGGCACTGTCGGCACGCCGTACTTCGGATCCGTATCGGCGGTCGGGGGGGTCTCGCCATATACGTTTTCCGTCACCGCTGGTGCGCTGCCCTCAGGGCTCTCTCTTGACCAAAGCTCAGGCACGATCAGCGGAACGCCAACGGTCGTAGTCAGCAAGACCTTCTGGGTAAGAGTTAGCGATGCGAACGGCGCCACCACACGTCTGCACACTCAGATCACGATCAGCAGCTCTCCTTCCGCCGCTGTTGTCACTCCTCTCAGCGTGGCCGTTTCGCCGGTGACCGCAAGCGTAGGTTCTGGAAGCGGTCAACAATTTTCCGCCACCGTGCAGGGGACAAGCAACACTGCGGTATCTTGGTCGGCAAGTTCTGGTACGATTTCCAGCACTGGCTTTTTCACAGCTCCGACAGTCACGAGCAGCACCAATGTGACCGTGAGCGCCACGAGTGCCGCTGATTCCACGCAGGCCTCGAGCGCGTTGGTCACAGTAATTCCACCCGCAACTCCGGTTTCGGTCACCGTCTCACCGAGTTCGGTCTCGGTAACTTCAGGCGGCACTCAGCAGTTCACAGCCTTGGTGCAAGGCACTACCAATACGGCTGTGACTTGGACTGCCGGCGCGGGAACAATCTCGTCGAGCGGTTTCTTCACTGCGCCTGCCGTCACCAGCAACACTAGAGTAAGCATCGCCGCATTCAGCGCGGCCGATCCCTCTGCGACATCGAGTACTAACGTGACCGTGGTGGCACCAGCGCCAGGTCCATCTCCGACTCCTGCCACCCCCAGTACCGGTGCGCTCTGCGGAACTGACTCCAACGGCGTGCCAACCGGTAATAGCCAGTGCGGCGCCAGGGGAACCAGTCCGTACAGTGGCGACAACGCAACCGACCTGTCCAGCTGGTGCGGCGGAAGCGTACCCGGAAGCTGCGTGGCGATCACCACGTGCAATCAGTCTCTGATATCCGGCACCTACTCTGATCATGCGAAGTATTATCTTGCGGGCGATCTGAGCTGCGGCGGGAGCTCGCTGGCGGTGAAACTGACCAGATATGCCGATATCAATCTGAACGGCTTCACCATCACTGGCGCAGTCTTCTCCAACATGGGCGTGAAAGGCTGGCACCTTTTTAATGGGACGGTCAACTGCAGCGTTCAATATGGTTCGCAGATTGCAAGCGGGTTCTATGCGTACGGCTGCATTCAGGACTCCAACAATGGGGGCACATATACTCCCGGCGGTGGGGATCAGATCAGGATTCATCACATCTCCGGGCAGAATTCCTACGGCTGCTCGAAGTTCATTCAGCTCGACGGTAATATTCCAGCCCCCGCTGGCGGTTGGACAGAGCCGGCGATTGTGGCTTACAACAACACGTTTCAAAGCGTTCCTGTGACGACCTCCTGCATGCGCGAATACGCAGGCGTTTACTCTGAAACCGAACCGGTTGAGTATTACAACAACCAGGGCAACGTCGGAGCGACGGGCGCGTCAAATGCCACCCAGTTGCTCGTTGTTTACGGTCCGGGGAGTAATGGTGACTTCCCCAACTCGATTCACAACAATTATCTAAGCTGTTCAACCTTCAACGTGAACAATGCTATGGCCACGGGTGACACCTGCCGTCCCGTACTCTGCGATGGCGCGCTTTCCTGTCACGTTCAATACAACGATATTTGGGCAACGAACAATCGCGGAGTTCGCTTGCGAGACGCACTCAATGCAGAAGTTGATCACAACTATTTTCACGGGCTGTTGACCGCGAACAGTTATACCGGCGTAGCAGTGCACACTGGCGATAACGATGTCAATAGCTCTTTTGGCCAGAACCTCAATCAGAACATTCATGACAACACCATAGAACTAGGTGCTGGCGCGTATGGGATTTTCTTGCGCGACCAGGTCGGCGTCTTGATGGCCAACAACACTTATCTATGCGCGCAGGCAGGGTGCAGCAACGCGAAGATAGTAAACATCGGCAACCTTCCTCTCATGGGTGGCACGGCTATCGATCAGATAACGAAGGTCCTGACCTGCTCAGGGTGCGATTTTTATAACGGTGGACGAGCATACAAGACGGGATCGTCCATCCGATTGAGCGGTTGGAGCAATAACGGGAACAATGGCACGTTTGTGGTCGCGGTTGGCCCGTCTTCAAGCAACACGAAACAGATGGTACTTGCCGATCCGAACAATGTCCTAATTAGCGAGAGCGGCTCTGCAACTGCTGGCGCCTACCCTGCGACAGAACTGATCGTGCAAAGCGCGTCATTCAACGCAAACCTCGTGCCTGAGGCCTTGACAATGCCACAGACGACCCTGCAGGAATGCTCGTCTCTTGGCATCTCAGTTTTGGGCGGCGGAACGGTTCTGACAAGCTGCAATTGATAATTCAGTTTGCAAAAAGGCCGTCTTCAAAACGGCCTTTTTGAATTCGCGTCAGGCGCGCCGCTTTTGCTTTCCTCGCCGCAAACGGCGCCCGAATCGGAACTAAGTCTAGCTTCGTAATAACAAAAGCACTGGCGGCCACCACGTTTGATTCAGCCCTCCTCGCTGAATCGTGTTCACCATCGCCCTTGAAATTCGAGCGCCCCCGATGGGAAAGACAGTCATTGATTTCGGTTGTGGCAAACGGCGGCGTACTTTGCGCTTGCATCTTTGGAAGTCTGTACGCCTGCCCTATAATCAACTCGCATGCAGCCGCTGGTTTCGGTCATCATTCCTTCATTTAACAGCAGCTCGTGGATTCGAGACTGCATCCACAGTGTTCTGCGGCAGTCGTATTCGAATCGCGAAATCATCGTCGTGGATGATGGCAGCCGCGACGGCACCCCGGAAATTGTGCGTGAGTTCGCAGACAGGGTTCGCTTCATTCAGCTTGCCCACGTGGGGGTGGGTTCTGCCCGGAATGCCGCAATTAAGGCGTCAGAAGGGGAGTTCGTCGCCTTCCTTGACAGCGATGATCTGTGGGAAGAAGACAAGCTACGGAAACAGATTGACTTTATGAAGGGGAGCCCCGAATACTGCATGTCGTATACAGACGCGGAGGAATTCGAAGGCTCCGGATCAAGGGGCGGGTTCTTTTCCAAATTCCCGTCGCTGGCCTCGGATACGGACATCGCGGAAAGCATGGTGCTTTGCTGCGCGATTCCCTTGACCTCAACGGTTTTGATTCGCCGCGACTTCTTGCGCCGACATGGGATCGGATTCCATCCAGTTGCTTCATGCGCGGAGGACATGTCACTGTTTCTGGAAATCTATCTCCTTGGCGGAAAGATCGCCAGGCTGGACGAATGCCTGACCCGACGACGATTACATAGCTCCAACACCAGTGGCGATCATTACAATCGCTTTGTACAAAGGCTCATCGTTTACCGCGACCTGTTGCAGAAATATCCGGCTGCTCCGCACAAAACGCGCCACTTGCTTCGCGCCGGCTTGCGAGACGCCAGTTTTCGGGTTGGCGAGTGGCATTGGGGACAAATGGAGGTGGGCATAGCGCGCGAACACTTTCGCCGCGGAGTCGGCCTTGACGCCATCGGGGTTCGCAGTTGTTGTTTCTGGGCGCTTACGCTTGCGCCCAAAAGAGCCCTCCTCCTGCTGAAACAATTAAGAACCCGGGCGCAAGGCGTAGTGCGACCATGATGACTCTGAGCCAATCTCCTGGCGACCAGATTGCAAATGCCCACAATACATTTGAATCGGCAAATATCTCAAGCTCGCGCCCTTTGCGTATCTTGTTTCTAATTGATGAACTCGAAGCCCTGCATGGTGGTAGCGAGCAGCAGGTGATTCAACTTATTCAGCTTCTAAAGCGGTCGGGAGAACACGTTGAGTTGGCAATTTTGCGCGGCACCGAATGGTTGAGTGAAGCGGAGACGGGTTGTCCAATTCATTTCTGCCGTGTGGCATCGATCAGGACGCCATCTGGCTTGCGCGCGCTTTGGCGGCTTTCCCGCTGGATGCGCCAAAAACACTTTGATGCCATCCAGACAATGTTTGTGGAAGCGAATCTTCTCGGCCCCTGGCTGGCAAAGCTGGCCGGTGTGCCTCTGGTACTGGGCAGCCGCCGAAACCTGAATTACTGGATGAATTATCGCGTCGCGCTTTTCCAAAGCCTCTCCAATCGCCTTGCCACCCGGCTAGTGGCAAATTCCGATGCCGTAAAGCAGGCCGTCTCGGCGATCGAGAAAACACGCGAGGACAAGATTGATGTTCTATACAACGGAATTAACTGCGCGCACTTCCTTGCCCGGCCCGAATTGCGCAAACAGACCCGTAAAGAATTTTCCATTCCGGACGGCGCATTGCTCGTCGGCTGTATTTCAGCCTTCCGTCCAGTTAAAGGTGTTGACGTTTTGGTCCGTGCGGCGGCGATAGTGAACCGCAGCAATCCGGACCTTCGATTCATGTTAGTCGGCGACGGCCCTGCTCTCGCCGAAATGGGGCAACTGTCAGCTGAGCTTAGGACGCCTTGCCTCTTCCCTGGCGGGCACAGAAACGTGCTGCCATTCCTTTCTGCATTCGATATTGCCGTCCTGCCCTCTCGCTCTGAAGGATTCTCAAATTCTCTGTTGGAGTACATGGCAGCAGGTTTGCCTGTCGTTGCTACGGATGTCGGAGGCAATTGCGAGACCCTGGAGCACACGGGCCTGCTGGTGCCGGCTAACGATGCTGAAAGCTTGGCCAATGCCATTCTGACTCTCGCTTCCGATCGGAATTTGCGCGAACGGTTGGGAGCAGCAGCTCAGCGCCGCGTCCGAGAGTTTTTCGATCTGGAGGGCGCCCGCAAGCGCCTCTACGACTACTTCAGGACCTTGGCCATAAGACGCGGAATCCTCAATCCTGAGTAGGGTTGAACACACTCGATCGGGGCAGCTGCGCCTTTGGGTCGGCGTCTGAGAACGTCGCACGAATGACGCGAGCTGGATTGCCTACCGCCACCTGCCCAGGTGGAATGGGCCGAGTGACTACGCTACCGGCGCCGATTATACAATCATCTCCAACATCCGCCATTACGGTGGAGTTGGAGCCCACCCAGCAGTTTCTTCCAATATGCACCCGCGTAAAACTGCCGGCCTGGTCCTGAAACCGGACTCCGCGCTCATGTGTGCCATGCTGGCGTTTTCCACTTAGAATATAGACGTGGTCAGCCAACATGGTGTCATCCCCGATCGTAGATTGCCCGATAATGCAGTACGCTCCTGCATAGACGCGTTCGCCGACCTTCGCCTCGGAATGCATGAACATGACCCCAAAGGAGAAAAAGCACTCCAGCGGACAGCCTTGCAGCGTTAAATAAAGATAGGCGTTACGCAGAAATGATCCGGGCTTGCCAGGCAGGAGACTTAGCATTTCGTTGTGGGTCTGGAAAAACACGTCTCGCCCGGCGAGGCTTCGCGCAAACCGCTCTGAGAACGCCAAGGGCGCGACCAGCAGAATCGCAACGGCATAGCACAGTTGCTTTACAATGCTTTTCATCATTGATCGAACGCCGGGCCTACCCACCCCTTGCGCATTATGGCATGCCGGAAGGCCAACGCTTTGGGGAGCTGGGCGGAGTTATCCATCCGGTAATCGCTCGCAATTCAACATACGAATGCTATCTGGCTACCGCTTTGCCCCATGCAGCCGCGTTTTGACGCGCTCCTTCCAGATCGCCACCGCCATGCTGTTTGTTCTCGGCTATCGCGCAGCTGTCACGGCAAAATGCGGGTGGATTGCGCTCTTGAACCCGCAGCACGTCATGGCTGCGTCAACGGCGCTTTCCCCCGGTTGCGGCACGGATCAAAATGGCACCCCGAGTGACAACCGTCAGTGCGGCGTTTCAGGTACCAATGCCTACACTGGCGAGAATGCTACTGATCTGAACAGCTGGTGCGGTGGCAAAATCCCGGGCAACTGCAAGCCCATCAGTGCCTGCAATCCGCGCCTATCCTCAGGTAGCTTCTCGTCTCACAAGAAATACTATCTTCCAGCTGACTTAAATTGTGGCGGCGACTCGCTTGCGATACTGATGACAAGCTATGTTGATGTCAACTTAAACGGGCATGCCATTACCGGCGCAGTTTTCTGGAACGGAAGCTGGAGAGGCTTTCATTTCTTTAATGGCACGCTCAACTGCAATATTCAAGCCCCGACGAAACTTGGGCCCGGTCTATACACTTATGCGTGCCTGGCCAATGAAAACAATGGGGGTAGCTACACCCCGGGCGGCGGAGACCAAATATTGATCCATCACATTCGCGGACAGAACACCTATGGTCAATCCGCATTTTTGCGTTTCACCGGGCATTTTGCAGCGCCGAAGGGACGGTGGACCGATTACCCGATCCGCGTATACAACAACACTTTTCAAAGCGTGGCAGAAACCCTGGCCGCGCGGCAGCACGCCGGCGTCTACTCCGAAAACCAGCCGGTCGAGTATTTTAATAACTTGGGCGATTGCGGTTCCACTGGACAAGCCAATGCATGCCAGATTCTGGAGATCTATGGGCCAGGATCAGATTCCTATGTTCACAACAACCAATTGACCTGCGCCGTTTTCAATGTGCCGAACGGCGATACCTGCCGTCCGATCCTGATCGATGGCGCCCGCAATGCCCGTGTCGCCTATAACGACATTTCTCCGCAAAACAATCGCGCCATCCGCCTGCGCGATGCTTTCAATGCCGAAGTTGACCACAACTTCGTTCATCAACTCAATTCGGCCAATGGGTATGCAGGTTCGGCTATCCACGCCGGCGACAATGACATCAACAGCGGACGGGGCCAAGTCGTGCCTATCCGAATTCACAACAACACGTTTGAGCTGGCAGCCAACAGCCGCGCGCTCCATCTGAATGGCCAACAGGGGTTCACCAGCGAATCGGACACATTCGCCTGTTCCAGCACAGGGTGTACCGGAGCGCAGTTGATGTTCATAGCCAGCGGGCCGGCGAATTTTGGCTATCCCGTCAATGTTGATGCGGCAAACAAAACGATCACCCAGGCCAGCGGAAACTTCAAGACGGGCACGTCGGTAAAACCGGGATCAGTCCTGATGTTCGTCGGCTTCACAAAACCCGGCAACAATCAAGTTTTCACCGTCACGGACGTCAGTGCCAAAGCGCTCACGGTTTCCGATCCAGGCAGTTTATTAGTGAATGAGACCGTCGCGGCAGGAGGCAGCTACACCGGCATAACGTCGGCAGGCTTATACAATCCGATTATCACCGGCAGTCTTACTCCGCAGATTACTTTCGCGCTGGTATTGCCCGCAGCGACTTTGAAATACTGCGGCGAAGTCGAATTGACCGTCAAGGGAACAGGGTCATTGGTTCGGCTCCCCTCACCTTGTCGCCCCGACGCTTCCACTCCGTAGAACCGTTTGCTAGGTGTGCACAGCTCTTCGGAATCCAAGAGCCGCTGTCAGTTCGTCAACTGGTTCCGAGACATGCTTACGGAGCCAGGCTGCATTCATGGCGTACAAATTTTCTGGCCGGCCAAGCCTCTGTGCCAGGTACTCCAGCCAATACAGCGCGGCGAAAGCGCCGCGTCTGCCGGCATCGAGCTCCAGTTTCATGCCCGTCGCATATTCGTCCAATGCCGATTTTTCATCGGCTTGCATCGCCCCATTGATGAAGGGAACCAAAGCTTTAACAATGCTGATTCGCAGCTTTTCGCTGCGCTCGAAAATGAGCAGATGAAGGGCATCGCTCATCGAGGGTACGCCAAACACAGCCTGCGACCAGTCAACCAGGCCGTTTATCCTAGCGCGCTCGCCCAGGATGTTGCCGCGCCAGTAATCTCCATGGCTCAAAATACGCGACACATTTCGTGCAAGGCTTTCTTCGACGTAGGAAACCAGTTCAGGAAAGAGCGAATCTGTCGGAAAATATGGCGTCAGGCGCGCGTTAAAGTCTCGCATGTACTTCTCCCAGTTGCAGGGGGAAACGGGAATGGAGTGTAGAGTCAGGAGAAATCGCATCGCACTGGGTATCATCGCAGCCGTAATCGGTTGACCCTGCAGGGCAGTTTCGATGAAGTATTCCGAGCCCTCGAACTTTCCAGAACTGATAATCCTCGGCAGCCAGGGCTTTGATAAATTGCCGAGTCGCCGCAATACCAGCTCGTTCTGCAGGCAGGCCTCGTGCGCCGCCGGGTTTAGTGGCATACGAGCAATGACCGAGCTCCCAGGGGTGCGCAGACGAACAACCACAGTGTCGGTTGAGGTCACAAGATATCTCTCAACCACGCTTCCGGCCAACTCGGGCACATTCTGAATGAGCCTTTCGAGCCAGGAAGACCCTATCGTCTCTCCTTTGCCGCCCAGCATCCCAAAAGAAGGAGCGACATAAGGTAGCAGCATCCGTCCCCCAAACATGCGGAAAGCCCGCTTTCGCCCTCTTCCGCTCAAATATCCCCCGATGCTGGCTCGGGACTCGCCATCAACAACGCTGTCGTATTCACGATAGTCAGGAAGCGGCAGCAGGGTTCTCGAGGCTCGAAAGCCCGCTCTTTTTAGCAAAGACTTCAAGGAAGGTAGAGAGTACGTCCAAGTGCGGTATGGATGGCCAGTCCTGGCTCGCGCGTACACGTTCGCGAGCCCACGTGGCAGAAGAGAAACCCACGGTATGCGGGCATGCTCCTCCGTCTTGCCAAGGAAGTAACCCATGCCATAGCGATTTTCAATCCCAACATAAACAATTCCGTCCGCCGCCAAAACCCGTCCCGCCTCTTCCAGGAAGCGCCACTGGACATCAGAGGGTTTGCCTGCGGCTGGATCTTGCGCTAGCCACTCGAGTACTCCGTTAAGAATCACCAGATCGAATGACCCGGATGCAAATGGCAGGTGAGCACCGTCGCCTCCATGAACTGCACAGACGTTCTCAAGGCCTAGCAGATGCGCCCGCAATGATAGAAATTGCGCTCGTTCCAGAGCCAAATCCACACCGACAACTTCGTGTCCGTGTCTTGCAAGTGAAATTGAAAGGCTTCCGGGTCCGCAGCCAACGTCGAGAATCCGAGCATGCTTTTGGATTGGCAGGAGGAAAATCCAACCTGCCCGCCTATCACGCAACGCATAATTGATGAAGTAATCTGATTTCCCAGTACTCGGGATCCCGTCGCGAACGCCGCGCTCCAAGCCAGAGGTTCGAATGCACGAGAGCAGAGTCTGCATGGTTGCTTGCGGAATCTCGCCGTAGTAGTAGTTCGGGTTGATCGCGAGGCTCGGAACACCGTTTATAGATCGGTAAGTGCGTGAGCATTTCAGGCATTGCAAGGCAGACTCGCTCTTGGACGCAAGCTCGCCGTTGCAGTGAGGACATCGAATTACCAGAGCCCAGGTATCTGCGGTCATCTCGGAAACGAGAAGTAGGCGAAGACAAGCGGCGAGCACGCACGACGGTGATGTCGCACGTGGCAGCGCGCATTTGCATTATACCGATTTAGCGCTCGTGATTTACCATGGCTGAATTAGAGGCAGCGTCACCTTCGTCATTGAGGAGTCTCCTCGTTTGCTCACTGGGATATTACGCTTGTGCTGCGCTCGAACGTGGATCTCTCATCGGATAACAACTGGAAGCCTGCGCCGAACAACACCAAAACTGCGTTCGCGGTTGGACGACATTAGATGACCTGGAGCAGCCAGCTGAAGAAGTTGATCCCGGAGACGACGCTGATCTCGTCAGCAGCCTTGGCCGTCGCCGGCCGAGGCGCAACGATATTTATGTTCCACAGAGTCCTGCGGTCCAGCGAGGCCTGCTACGACGCAGAAATGGTGACCTCCGCCGACTTGTTTCATGATTTCATGCAATGGCTTTCCCAGGAATACGACATTGTTCCGCTCGCGGAAATCACCACGCGCTTGCGCAGCGGCCGTCCCTTGCGCCGCCTTTGCTCTCTGACATTCGACGACGGCTGGATGGATAATTACACTACCGCCTTTCCTCTGCTTCGGCAGTTTGGCGTAAGCGCGACCATTTTTCTCGCCTCAGCATTTATAGGAACCACGCGGCGACTGTGGCAGGAAAAGCTCTGGTATTTATTGCGTTCTGTACCCATGGACTCATTCAGCGAGTTCGTGCAGAACTGGCAAGCTCAAAATGAAATCGTGGATTATGCACCAGCCACCTCGAACTTTACTGCATGGCGCAAGTTCCTGATGCGACTGGCAAGCCAGCGCGCTGAGGACTTCGTCGCGAACTTGCAAGCGATCACTCCCGCGAAAGCCGTTCCTCCTGAACCTGTATTCATGAACTGGGACCAAGTACGCGAAATGCGTCAAGCAGAAATCGAATTTGGCGCGCACACAGTGAATCACGTGTTACTGCCGGCTGCCGAAGCAGTCGCCGTGCAAGCGGAGATCGAACAGTCGCGGAGCGAAATCGAACGACAGATCAACCACAGGATCGCAGGTTTCGCTTATCCATGGGGCGCTCTCACCCCCGCAGTTCGAGAATCGGTGAGCCGTGCCGGGTTTGAATATGCCGCAGGCGTTCAGCCAGGATTGGTGCGTCCAAAGAGCGACCCATTCCTGCTGCCAAGAATCGCGATCAGCGACTCTGTCCTGCGATATGGCAACACTTTTTCGAGCACTCACACGGCCGTGTATGTGGCGGTAAAGTCGCTTTCACGAGGCACGAGTGAATACTAGAACGCATGTAACCACGTCTGCCCTCGACCACAGTCGGCGTTTTCTCTGTAATCTTTAGCAACATGGGACTGGCGCGAACAAAGATCTATGTCACTTAGAAGGTACATATACCGGCGTCTTATATTGCCGACGCTGCAGCGCTCGACTTACAAAGGCCTGGCCCAGCGGTGGCAATTCTATAAGGATCTCGAACGCCAGCCTTTGCAGCAGAACCTTGAGCGTCAAAAGATCGCACTCAAGCGGCTTCTTCAGAACGCTTACGACCATGTCCCGTTCTACCGGCGCCGGTTCGATGAAGCTGGATTCCATCCGCAGGACTTTCGCAACGTTGACGAGCTGCGTGTCATTCCATATTTGACCCGTGATGATCTGCGGAACAACTTCGACACGCTGAAATCGTCTCAGTACGAAGAAGCTGGAATGCCGCGGGCTGCGACGGGTGGCACTACCAGCAATCCCGTGCCGTTCCTTCGCACAACAGAATCTGTGCTGGAAAAAAATGCCCTGCAATTGCGTTTCGATGCCTGGGCGGGTCTCGAACCGGGCGACAAAATCTTCTATATCTGGGGTGCGCTGCAGGATTTCCCCCAAAAACCGAGTTGGCGCTGGCGGCTTTACGACTACCATCTAATGCGCCGCCTGTACGCTCCCACATCCCTATTCAACGACGACGTTTTGGAATACTACCGGCAGCAAATGTGCGAATTCCGTCCGCACGCGATCTACGCGTATCCGACCCCGTTAGCATTGTTCTGCGAGTATCTTAAGCAGAGTGGCAAACCGTTCCCTTCAGTTAATTCCGTAATTTGCACAGCCGAGCCGCTCTTTGCCGCTCAACGCTCGATCATTGAGTCGGTGCTTGGCTGCCGTGTCTTCGAACAATATGGCAGCCGAGAGTTCGGCATGATTGGCGGCGAATGCGAGGTCCACGCCGGATTGCATATTAATCCCCTGGCCGCACTGGTGGAATTTGTTCCGGTTGAGAACGCCGCCGCGGACTTACATGAAGTCATCGTGACGGACCTGTTGAATTTCGGAATGCCGTTGATCCGATACAGCATCGGCGACTGCGCTGTTCCCGTCGACGCCCCTTGTTCCTGTGGACGGGGTTATCCACGAATTGGGCAACTCGCCGGTCGCACCACCGATGTCTTCTATCTGCCAGACGGTTCCAAGGTTCCCGGCGTGTCGTTGACCAATCGCGTCGTCAAGGAGATACCCGGAGTCGAACAGATGCAGGTTATACAGGAGGAACTTGATCACGTTCAGATCAACTACGTACCAGGTACTACCTTCTCGGCTGCCGATCTGGACTTTCTCACCGCAAAGCTGCGCAACTTTTTCCCGCCGTCTGTAAGGCTCACATTTCAGAAAGTGGACCGTATCGAGAGGGAACCCTCCGGAAAAACCCGCTTTTGCATTTGCCGAATACCGGGATTGGCTGCCGATTCCGCGACGCCTCAAGCACAGGAAAGATAACGATCGCATTCTCCATGTTAACGTTCGGTGGGCACCAATCGTGCCATCGACGGCAGCAAAGCACTCAAGAGCACGCGAGATTCACGCACGCTCAAATCGCGCAGGAAAAATGGGACGACGTAGATCGTAGCCGAAAGCAGCGCGACGCCGACCAGCGAAGGATACGTCGGCCGCAGTGCCGTTATCGCAAGCAGCAGAGGCACTGAAAGCGCTACCGCAATCCATAGCAATGTGCGTGCGGCTTTTGCAGCATATTCGCGCAGAGAAATGTTGCATACATAGCAGACGTACCAAGGTTGGATAAAGAGCTTTACCAACACCATTGGAATGCACGTACCCAGGGCCACTCCGAGCATGCCATAACTGTGCACCAGCCAGAGACTGAGTATGACATTCACAATCCCCTCACATACGGTCGCAAATGCAAAATAACGGTGATTGTTCGTGGAATACAGAAGTGTGACCGCGGGCATCTGGGCTTGGGCAAAGAAGCAGCCTATGGTGAGAGCGACCAGGACAGGGTACGCGTCCGTGTAGGCCGCGCCCATCCAGCGGACGATGAATGTTTTTCCCCAAACGATGAGTCCGAAGGCGATAAAAGCCGAAGCCCAGGTCGCGATTTTTGTTGCAAAAAAGAACGCGCTCTTCATTCCCTCGATGTCACCCGCGCCCTCTCTTTGGCTGAAGACAGATTGAAATATGCCCAGAATCGCCATCATTGTGGAAATGAAATACTGGGCCAGAACGCCGCCGATATTGTAGTGGGTGACAGCGGCCAGCCCAACGAAAGCCGACACGATGACGGAATCAACACCAAAGCGGAGAATGTCCGCTATCTGGGCGACAAACGTGTACCCTCCGTATGAGAGCAGCATCTTCACAGTTTGGCGGCTAACCAGCCGCAGGCTGACGGAAAGGAATGGCATGCGAACCCGTACGAATATGGTCGTAAGCAAGAAGGAAGGCAAAGACGAAAGCGCAACTGCCGCCGCCAATGCGATCACGCCAAAATGCATCTTGATGACGGCCACTGTGAGCGCCGCTCGAAGCGTTAACGCCAGCAAGTCAAGTGAGGCATTGATTTCGAAGTGACAGCCCGCAGCAAGGGTACCCACGAATGCGCGCACGGGTATACCAACAGCCGTGTAGCACCCTAAAATCAGAATGAGTTGTGCGAAGAGCGGCGCATCCCCCGGTCGTTTCGCTATGACGTAAGAACTCAGTGCGATTCCGCAGCTTACCAGGACAGCCACAACCGCCATACCGATGTACGCAAACAACGCGGTATTGAAAATCCTATTGCATTCCTCAGTATCGGCCGCGCCTATTGCTCGCGCGACGTAACGCGTGGCGGCTGAAGTCAGGCCCAGGTCAAGCAGGCCGTAATATCCGATAAAACTCGCTACGAGTGCCCATATGCCATACATGCGATCGCCCAAAGAGTGGACGATCATCGGTGTCAAAATCAGACCGACGGCGGCGTTCCCAAACAGATTGACAACTCGCAGGGCCGAGCCTGCCGCGAGTTTCCTCGGAGTTGTAACAGTCGCCGGCAACGTGCTCGCACTCGCTCCTTCCCTGCCTGCCTTCTTCTTCGCTCAGTCAGCGCCGTGAAAGCGGCGGTTGAATCACATTTTTTGTGAGGGTGCGGCCGCCAGGTCATCGGCAGCATGCGATATCACAAAGCGGTACTTGCCCGATGCCTCGCTGGAAATTCCCGTCGTCTCTTCAATTTTCAGGTTCGCTAGCCCACCCAAATATGGCGCGATGCGTTTTCGCAGTTCATTCTGCGTGTGTTCCCCGTACCCTCTTCCCGGAACCACTCGCATGGTGATGTCGTTCAATCCATATTGCACGAATTGCACTTGGCGTACATCAGCCATATCGGCAACCACTAACGTCAATGCCGGGCCGGAAACGCGCGTTCCATCCCTCAGTTCAAGAAAATCAGTCGTGCGGCCCTGCACGTTTTCCAGAATCGACAGACCCCTGCCGCATGGGCATGACTGTTCGGCAGCCCACTCGGCAACATCTCCAATTTCATAGCGAATCAGTGGCATTGAGTAGTTCAAGAGGTCAGTGACCAGGACCTTCCCAACCCTTGACGTTTCGTCGTGCATGATTTCGACCAGCAGCGCCTCGGCATTCACATGCATGCGCTGATGCTCGCACTCGCTCGCAATAATGCTCACCTCTCTACACCCATAACGGTTGAAAACCCTGCCCCCAAAGGTTGATTCCAACGTCTGACGGTCTTCAGGAAACAGCACTTCTGCTGTCGTAACGATGGAATCAAATCGCAAATCTCGTATATTGTTTTCACGTATGTAATTGGCCAGCAGGACCGCCGATTTTGCATAAGCGATCATGAAACGTGGACGTTCCACGCGGATCTTTTCAACCAGCTCGCGCCATCGCTGGGGAGTGATATGCGAAGTATTCAGCTCGATCCGCCGGTACAGTAAGGTGTTCCTTGCCCAATCTTTGATTCCTTGATGAATCACTTGATCCAGGCGCGCTCCCCATAAATATGCATGCCAATCACCTGGCTTCAATCCAGCCCAGCGATTATGGCGGTCCGTGCTCGCCATGCGCGAGTCGAGCCGTTCTTTATCCACATAGAACTGCAACGGACTACCCGTTGATCCGCCGGTTTGGTTTCGAACTCTGGAATTTTCGGGGATGTTTCCCGCCAGCAACAACAGACTGTGGTCTTGAATGTCCCGTTTGGTGAGCACCGGCAGGCGAGCGAGTGATTCCAAAGATTCAACGGAAGCAGGCAAAACTCCGGCCTCGTTCATCCGGCTGCGGTATAACGGGCAATTGTGGTACGCATGCTCCAGCAGAGCACGCAAGCGATGCAACTGGAGCGCACGAATCTGTTTGGTTGAATAAAATTGCGATTGCTGAAATTCGTTGAAGTATCGGAAGTAGCGAGGGTGATCGCGACGCGCCCACAGTGGAAACACAACATTCCGTACAAGCGCCGTTCCCACCCGAGTCATGACCGAGCCCTGGGCCGTCTCACTCAACATCAGACCTCTGTTCCCACTCCAACCAAAGCGGCCCTTTGATGAACTTCCCTATCAGTTTCAACAAGGGCGGGCCGTTCCGGCGCGGGCTTGGTCAAAGAATACGCGCAGGCGCTTATGGCTGATAGCAAAAACCAGGTGCTACGGTACAAACTGTGAGATGTGTAGCCGGTAAAGAGAAGTACGAACAAGCTGAAGTTGCACGCTGTCGGATAGTATTGCACCCATTTCTGAAGATTGCTCGATCTGGCATTCTTCTTGATTGCCCGATTGAGGCGGTACAAAGACCACAGCACCCACGCAAATGCAGCCACTCCGACGATTCCCAGCTCTGCTCCAACTTGAATGTACAACGAATGCGGCTGCAACCAGTGCTTCCGACCCGGTGCGGGCCAATATTTGGTACCATTGGCAACCACAAAATTGTGCATGCCGATTCCGGTCACTGGGTTATGTTCCATCATCGCAAGGCCCGCCTTCCATGCATACAGTCGATTAACGTAAGACTCGTCTTGGTTGCGGTTCTGGACGCTCAAATAACGCTGCTGGTATTCAGAGGGAGCCGCGATGAAAATGCCACAGACGATGAGCAACGCGACTGGAACAATCATAAATTTGTGCCGGCGGGTGAGAGCAAAGGCCATAACCAATGCTACGAAGCCAATAAATGAGGTACGAGAGGCAGTGAGAACGAGAGTGAACAGGCTGGCTGCCATCGTTGCTAACCCCAACAGCCGCAGCCGGCTATTGCCATAGAAAATGAGCAAGGCGGCAAAAGGCATGCCGCACACCAATGTAATGCCCAAGCTATTTGGATCACCCCCGGAACTTGTCAGTCCTTCTGCTCGGCCAAACGTGCTGGAGACGTAATAGTAACCACTGTGATAGGCCCAATAACTTGAAACCGCCAACCACCCATTTAGAGCCACGAACGCCGCAATCAATGTTTTTAACCGTGGCAGCGTGTTTACCAGGTTGGTTATAAGAAAGAAGTAAACCACGATTCTGTAAAAGCCTAATGCGCCCTCCAGAGAGTTACTCCTCCAAAAAGCCAGTGGCACGCTGGCGAACAGAGCCAGCCAGAAAACAAATATTTGCCGCGACATTGGCCCTTTCAGTCTGATTCGGCCACCGTGCAGCAGAAACGACGCGAGCACGAAAATCGCTGCCAGCCTCTCAACGTGAAGAGTGTTGAAGATGGGATAGAGCTCGCCCGGCTGAATGATGTCTACCGCCAGCAGGCCCAGAAGTGCGGCAAATGGGTTCAAGAACCCAATGGCGAAGGTTATTAAGAGAACGATGCCGAGGAAAACTGCCATTATTTTGTTCCGATCTCCTGCGCTGACGAGCTTGTACTCAGTTGTAAGCTCTCTTTCTGGTCTTCACTTTTCGCAATTGTCGCCGATGCTCGCGCGCCATCGCGCTGAGGCTTAAGCAGCCATTCCAGAAGCAATCCCGTACCCAATCCGGTATGAATTGCCATGAACACAAGCGGAAGCAGCAGCACCTTGCTTCCCCGGCAGCGTGCCGCCACCCTTAAACTCTCCGCCACTACGACCACCAGATATGAGGCGACGAGCACGAGCCATGGACGAAATAGCGGAGTAAACGGCGCGATCACTGCTGCCAGCAACACCGCCACCAGAACCGCTGGCGCCATTTGCGAGAGCGACCCTGAACCCCGGTGCTTGCATCCTAAACGCGCCCGTCCTCGTCCGTAGCGGACCATTTGGCGGAATAAGCCTGAAAGGCTCTTGCGCGGCTCGTAATAGACAGCCAATTTGGGGCTGATGTAGGCTTTGACCCCCGAGCGATGCAGCCGGCAATTGAATTCCACATCCTCGCAGGCATCGAAGCTTTCATCGATACCGCCGTACTGCTCGAATAAGTCCCGGCGATACATCGCGCCCGCACTTGAGGGGTCCACCCAGCCCTCAAAGGTCATGTTGTAGATCGTAGAATCCCGGCCATGACCAAGCCAGCTCGCCCGGGCCGCCGCGACCACTCGCTGGAATGATGTGCTCTCTGGAAAATCGAGCGGCTGCGGCCGGCAAAGAATTCCTGCGCCACTGCGAGCGAACAGGTCTGCAGCATCTCTCAAAAGTGTACGGCTGGGTAAATGGCAGTGCCCATCGGTGAAAATAATAATGTCTCCGCTGGCGGCTGCTACGCCGGCGTTGCGGCCACAGCTTGAGAGCCTGCCCGGATTCTGCACCACCCGCACCTCTGCACCAGGGCGTGTTGCCAACCGCTCCACAATGTCCACGGTTCGGTCGGTGGACATTCCATCCGCCACAATGATCTCGAACCGATGCTGTGGATAGGCCTGTTCACGGAGGTCCTCCAGGACTGTGGCGATCCGCTTTTCCTCATTGCGCACTGGAATTACCACGGAAATGCGCGGAAGATCAGCCCCGTCCGCGCCGCGCCCGATCGCTACAAATTCTCCATACAGCGACCGCAGCTGCTCGGCCTGTTTGTGTGGCGAATAGTCCTGTTCGAGCCGCTCCCACGCCTTTTGAACTATCGCGCTGCGCTTCGAGATATCGCTCACGACTTCTTGGATTGCACCCGCGAGCAAGCCCGCATCGCCTGCTTTAACCATAGCAATGGCGCCATCACGGCCTAGATCCGGCACACCGCCAACCGCGGTCGCAACCACCGGCACTCCGGCGCTCATCGCCTCCAGCACGACGTTCGGAATTTCTTCAGAAAAAGAGGGGTTCACCAACAAGTCGGCGCCCGCCACCAAGTCGGAGAAATTTCCGTGGTGCCCAGCGAATTTGAACTTCGACTCGAGCTTCAGGCTCGAAACCTGCTGCTGCAAGCGCTGACGTTCCTCGCCTTCGCCGAAGATGGCGAACTGCAAGTCAGGGCAGGACCGCCGCAGGATCGCTGCGCATTCTACAAGAACGGCAGTGCCCTTCTCCGGGCTTAGCCTGCCGGCAGCCACCGCCAAAGGACGTCCGGGATCGAGCCCCACGAGACCGCAAACCTGTTGCCTCAGTGTTGTCCGTTGCTCCGCGGTATAGCTTCGAATACTGGCAGCGTTTACTACTACTCTCGCTCGAGATCTATAAAGCTTGCTTAAGCGCGAACTCTGCAGCTCCGAGAGACAAACAATCCGATCTGCAGATCGCAGGCACCAGCGTTCAATGGCTTCGTAAAATGCGACCTTGCGGTTCTCCTTCGTCCATCCGCGCAAAAAACAGACGTATGGAACGCGAGTTATCCACGAAACTATTGCCGCGAGCACGGCAGGTTTGTAACCGTGCGTGCATATGAGCTGAATATTTGACTCTCGAACGGCCCTCTTCAGAGCAGCAACTGATGCGGTCAACGAAGCCGTTGGCAACGGCAATATGGCGAGCCCCCGTGACGCCGCCGCGCGCAGCAGTTCGGCGCCTTCAGTTTCCCCGCAGAAGCTGCCGATCATGTTTTCGACAATATCGGCGCTTTCGCGTGCGTAGGCCAATATCTGCTTCTCGGGACCGCCGACGAAGTTACTCGCCCGCAGATGTAGAACGCGGGCTTTCATCGCGTCACCTCTTCCATCGTTAAAGCTGGGGTTGCCGAACTCGTCTGCTTGCGGTCAGCCGCTGTAATCCAAACCTGTTCGAGCTTTTGCGCCGCGGCATCCCAACCGTACAGCCTTTCAACGGTCACTCGGGCATTGCGTTCCAGCCATAGTGCCTGCTCTGGATTGCCTAGCAGCATTTCGATTTTTGCCGAAAACTCGTGGGGCGTATTTGCGATCAGTAAGTCGCGTCCGTCTTCAACCTGCAATCCTTCAGCTCCAATGGAAGTGGAGATCACGGGCTTGCCCATTGCCATAGCTTCGAGGATTTTGATCCTCGTACCTCCACCGATGCGCAGCGGAACAACAACTGCGCAGGCTTGTGCAATGTGATCGCGGACATCAGGAACTTCGCCGATTAATTCCAATCCCGGCAACGCGCGCAGTGCCGCTCGCAGTTTTTCGCTTGGACGCCTGCCCACGACCCGCAAGGTGATTCCATTATTCTTGCTGCGCAGCAAAGGTAAAGTTTGCAGCGCGAATTCGATCACTGCGTCTTCATTGGGAAACCAATCGAGCGAGCCGAGGAACAACAGAGAAACGCTCTGCGACGCATTCGGCACAGGGCGGAAATAATCCAGGTCTACACCGTTGGGAACAACGGTTACGTTAGCTCCGTACATGCGGAACCGTTGTGCGTCTAGTTCGGAGACCGCCACCACGCATTCAGCCCTGCTGCTTTGATGGCGCTCGAACTTCTCCATGCGCTGCGCCTGCAGTCCAAAGAATTTTCTGCCGGCAACGCCGCTGTGTTGTGCACGACGCGTCCATATATCCGATTCCACGTTATGCGCGTCCAGCACCCGCGGAAGGCCCGGGGTTAGATAGCTCGCATAGGGCACCCACTCGATGTGTGCAAGATCAAACTTCTGGCGCTCGCTGGCATTCATAACTTCCCGCTGCAGGCGCGCAGTAAAATGCTTCGTCACAGAATAGGGGTATTCCGAAAACAGATTTCCCGCGAGGCGCAGCCAAAAACCAGCGCCTGCACTTGGCGGCAGCGGATCAACAGCGGTAATCCGGATGTGATGTTCATCAACCGCTGCCCGAGCTTCGCTCGTGACCGGGCCGTAAGTAAAAAAATGAAGCTCATGCCGGATCGCGAGGCGCCGCAGCAGATTCCACGTTCGGATACGCTTGCCGCTGTTCAAAGGCCAGGGCGTTTCCTCATCCAGGACCATTACTCGAAGACGACGAGAGTCCCCTAGCGGCATGGGTTTACCCCCGTCCGAACCTCGTTGGGATGAGGGCCTGGCCTGGAAGCGAGCAAGAGCGAATCCGTATTCGACGGGCAAGCGCGAAATTCGCGGTTTTCGCCAATCTCAAATGCGGGCAGGTGTCCCGGCAAAGCCTCACTCATGGGCGCGAAGTAAAAATCCCGGCTCAGGCTTCGCAGCCGCGATGCCGTTCTCCCTAATCCCGTGTAGTGCCGGAAACGGGCGCGAAACCCGGCCCGGATGCGCGGCTGTTCCGGATCTAACTCCCATGGGTGCAAATAAACCATTGCTGGCAGTTTTGACCTGCTCAGAATCCGAAAGCCTCTTTTTTGAAAGGCAAGTGGCAGAATGCGGAGATATCCGCCACCGCTAAACGGAAATCGGCCACCCAAAAAGGGAACGGTTGACGGCGGAAACTCTACCAGTTCCGCTCCGTGTATGCGCAGTAGGAACGGAGTGGCGGGTGCGCCCGGCATACCATACAAGTCGTGATGAATGGGGAAAATGCTGCTGTCGTGGGTAAAGCCGGCTTCAATCAGGATGTCGAACGCCCAGAGCGAGCGGCCAGTAATTGAGAAGCTCGGCGCCCGATAACATCTGACCCTCTGCCCGCTGGCCTGCTGAATTGCGTCAAGAGCCCGAACAGTGTCCTGACGAAAGGCATCGGAGGTGAGGTCGTAGATCAGCTGATGCGAATAACTGTGGCAGCCGAGTTCGTGACCTGCAGCGGAAATTCTCCGCACGAGAGCGGGAAACTTCGTGGCGACCCATCCCAAAATAAAGAACGTGCCTTTTACACCCAATTCATCGAAAAGATCCAGCACCTTCGCTGTGTTCTCCTCCACTCGGCTGGGCATGCGGTCCCAGTCTTCAAGTGAAACCGCATGCCGGAATGCAGCCACCTGGAAGTAGTCTTCCACGTCAACTGTGAGGCAATGCGGCGGGATACCAGGCTCAGGCATTCGAAATTCATCCAATTTGCAGCACCGTAGCTATTGTCCTCTCCTCAGCAGCACGGTCTTTAGGGTTTCAAACATGATCAGCAGGTCGAGCGAGAGCGACATGTGCTTGATGTAGTAAAGGTCATATTGTAGTTTTTCCCGCGTCTCATCTAGCGAAGCGCCGTATCCATAGCGCACCTGTGCCCAGCCAGTGAGTCCGGGGCGAATAATGTGACGCAGGTTGTAGTAGGGGATTTTTTCCGTGAGCCAGGTAACGAACTCCGGACGCTCCGGCCGGGGGCCCACGAATCCCATGTCCCCCACCAGCACGTTCCATAGTTGCGGAATTTCATCGATGCGAGCCTTGCGCAAAAATTTCCCCACCCTGGTCACCCTAGGATCGTTCTTGCCCGCCCAAACTGCGCCGCTATCTACTTCGGCGTCTTGCCGCATGGTGCGGAATTTGTAAAGTGTAAATAAGTCGCCCCGCCTGCCCACGCGCTTTTGCCGGAACAGCACAGGGCCTGGCGAACTGAGTTTTACCAGCAGCACAACGATGGGTAGAAAAGGAGCGCAAATCGCCAGCAAAGTCAGCGAAACAATGAACGAAACGCAGCGGCGGGCAAGGACAAAGCCGGTTCCCAGGCGAAAGCCCTCCGAGTAAATCAAAGTGCTCGGGTGCAGACTCTCAACCTCGATTTTGCCGGAGATTTTCTCCAGCAGCGAGCTGGCATCTTCGATCTTGATGGCGCTGAGCCGAAGGTCAAGCAGTTCACGAACTGGAAGTGTGTTGCGCCGATCGATGACCGCGACAATTACCCGTTCGACCCGCCGGTCCATCAGGCCGCGGACCGTTGCGGCAAGCGTCTCTCGGTCGCTCTCGCCGTTACCCAAGGCACCCGCCCAGCCTACGACCTCCATGCCCAGGTCCCTTCGCGATCGGATCGCCTCTACTAGGCGCTGGGCCCGGTCGCCTGAACCGAGCACGTAAACTCGTTCAAGCAAATACGGCTGCTGCAGCAGCCACGCATAGCCGCCACGCCAACACAATAGGGTGACGGTCAGGATGACTAGCCCGAAAACGTCAGCATGCCGACCCAGCATGAGGCTGGGAAAGCAATAGCCGACGCCGGCCAGAAGAAGTGACGACGTTCCCAGTACCAGCAGAAGCCGGAACCAGGTCTCGCCTTGCGAGGCCTGCAATCGCGGCCCGTAGAGATCCAAGTAGTACGAGCACAGGACGACCACGGCAGTAATGGCGATGATTTTGTAAATCCCCTGCTCGTAGCTGAGGACCAGATACGAATCCCGGCCAAACTGCACCAGCGCGGCCAGTAGAAAGGACGAGCCGACAACCAGTATCTCCCCCACCAGCAGCAGAATCGTGCGGGCCGGGTAATACACATTAAACAGACGGATCACACCCTCTCCCTGGTGGTTGACTCGCTGGCAGTTTGCGCCGGGTAGTAGTACTGCATATACGGCGACTGTCCTGGAGTAATCCCGTTCAACACGACGCCCACAATATTGCGCCCAGCAAACTCCTTACAGGCACGCCGCGCGGCATCCGTCGGAGTGCTGTTGGACCGCACTACCAACAGGACGCCGTCGCAATCCTTCGCGAGGATGGTGGCATCGGCGACAGGCACAGCCGGCGGAGAATCAATGATGATCCAGTCAAACATCGGCTCGAGACGGGCAAGGAGAGACTTTATGCGCCCGTTGGCCAGCAGCTCGGCGGCATTGGTGCCGACCCGTCCGGCGGGAATCAGCAGGAGATTGGCCACGGGGCCGCGCTGCAAAATGGAATATTCGTCCGTTTCACCCCGCAGGTACTCTGCGAGGCCGGGGTCTCCATCCGCGCCGAGCAGATTGTGCAACTGAGGATTGCGCAGGTCGGCATCGATCAGAAGAACCCGCCGTCCGTTCTGCCGCACAATGACTTGCGCCAGATTCGCCGCTGTGAACGACTTCCCTTCCTTTGCCAGGGCGCTGGTCACCAGCAACTTCGTAAGGGGCTTCTGTTCCCGCGCGTGATAGAGCCGGCTGCGCAGCGTGCGAAACTCCTCACTTCCGGGAGCATTCTCATCGTTGCCGAGGAATAGCATGGTTTTCGGGTCGGGCGACCAGCGCGTCTCTCGGGTGCGCGTCATCAGCGATTCGACACTGGAGCCGACGGCCGGCGCGGCCGCAGCCATAGATTTGGCGCTGGCAATCACCGACGCCGCCTCTGGGGAAGCCTCCACCACCGTGGAAACATTTTCAAGCTGCACGGGCTGCGACATCGCCCGTTCCTGTTCGGCTCGCTTCAATGCCTCGTGAATTCGGCTCATAGTTTTCCTTCCTTGGGCAGCTCCTGCTGCGGGGTCTTCAGTTTTTCAGCCAGATTGGACAGCGTCTTCAATGCATCCACCAGATCAAACTTGTCGGCCGCCGGCGGTGGCGCCGCGGCGTGCGGAGCGTGGTGGTTTTCGCCCAGATCGAAGTCGCGTGCGACCGCATCCACGATGTTCGCACTCACTCTCTTCTGCTGGTCAACGAATGCGCTCACCAGGCAGTGCTCGCTGATCAAATTCACCACGCGAGGAATGCCATTCGAATAGCGATGAATCGCATTCACCGCTTCCTCATCAAAAATCGGCTGCCCGTTCGATCCCGCAATGCGCAACCGCTGCTGGATGTAAGCGCGGCTTTCGTCCGCCGTCAGGGGATGCGTTTTTGCGCGAAGCGTGAGTCGCTGCCGCAGTTGCCGCAGGTTGGGCTGCTTGAGCTTCACTTCCAGCTCGGTCTGGCCGACGAGAACAATCTGCAACAGCTTCTCGGTGAACGTCTCCAGATTGGTCATCATCCGAATCTCTTCCAGGACGTCATCCCCGAGGTTCTGCGCCTCATCGACAATCAGGACTGCGGTCTCGCCTGCTCGATAGCGCTCGAGCAGCCAGTGATAGAGCCGCAACAGAATCTGGCTTTTCGATCTGGTGTCGCATGGAATGCCGAAATCCGCCATCATGTAGTCGAGGAATTGCGGCACGTTCATGCGCGAATTAAAGATGAATGCAGTCGGGACTTGCTGCGCGCGTAACCATTCCAGCAGCTTGTTAATCAAGGTGGTCTTTCCGGTCCCTACTTCTCCCGTCAGCAACACAAAACCTTTTCGGCTCTGGATGCCGTAGGTCAGGCACGCCAGCGCTTCCTCCGTATGCCGCGTCAGGAACAGATAACGCGGGTCGGGATTGACATTGAACGGGTTTGCTCGAAGTCCAAAAAATTCTTTGTACATTCTGTTAGACCTCGACCGCGTCTTGCTTCTCATCCGGCACCGGCCGTTTGCCGTTTCCGTTCTTCGCTGCCGGTTCGACTCCCACCCACGGAACCTGAGTCAGGACTGGCAATCCGAGAAGCGCAGTTACGTCATCTTCCGTGCGTACTAGCCTGTCACGCATCTCAAGCCATAGGACTACACCAAAACCAATAGCAAGTCCGCTGGCCAGACCTCCGCCAGTGAACAAAAGGCGGTCGGGGAAGCTTGGCGAATCCGGCAGGTCTGCCGGCCGGAGAACGCTCATCTGCTCGCCCTGCTGCTCTCGTTGCATGGCGGTTTGCATTTCCGACTGGCTCTTCTTGGCCAGCAGGTCGTTGTAAACCTTCTGCCCAGTCTCGTAATCGCGGGTCAGCGCTTTGTACTGTTCTTCGATTGCCGGGCTGAGAGCGACTCTACCCTCTAGCGTCTTGATCTGTTGCTGCAGCCGCTGCTGATCGCGGGTCAGCTGCGTTATTGCGTTCTGGTTCTGATGGAGCTGCGCGCGTAACTGCTGGATCTCGGGCGGTTCCGTAAGGTTAGGTTTGGTGTCGCTTGCAAGACTTGGATTCGCCGCAGCAGCGTTGATCTCATCCAGTTTCTTTTGCAGCTGCTGAATATCGTTTTTGGTTTTCACCACTTCCGGATAATCATTGGTATAACGCGCGTTCAAGGTGACAAGTTGCGCTTGCAGGTCGGCCAACTGCTTCTGCAGGGTGGCAGGATCGGTGCTCGACTGCGAAGATTTCCAGGCAGCCAGCTGTTGGGCCAGCACAGATTCGGCGTAGGATTTGTCCTGCTGCGCGCGGTTGAGTGCTTGCGTCTCAGCATCAAGCTGGGTGTTCGTCGCCATCAACAGCTTGAGATTGCTGTCTTCGTCACCAGGAAGCTGCCCAAGGTACTGCTTCTTAAACTGAGCCAGCTTGGAGTCGAGGTCATCCAGCTTGCGTTTTTGATCATCCAGCTGGCGGCCCAGGAAATCGGTGGTATTTCTTGACACCTGTTCGATGTCGTTAAAGTTTTCCTTAATGATTACGTTGGTCAACTCTGAGCACACCTGCTGCGCCTGGAGAGGGGAGGAAGCGGTGTAACTGATATTGAAGCCGGGGAGTTGACTCTTCCATGACTGCGCTCCGACAACCGCCTGCACCGCCTGAATCGATACATTGGTGCGGATCTCGTCCATCACCTGGTCTACGGCATTTCCATGCGCCAGATTTAGCCTGGTAATGATGGGGCGCAACTGATCGGGACCCAGCGCGCGCTGTTCGAGCTGCGTGATTCTCTGTCCAAGGTCCTCGGTCACCACTGACTTGACGTAGCCTTCAGGGACCTTCTGTTCCTCCACCAGCACCAACGACTGTGAGGTGTATTTCGGCGGAAAGGCGAATGAGATCGCGAAAGCGAGCAGCGGCCCCAGGGCGATCGGAATCAGGAGCATCTTCCAGCGGCGCCGCAGGATTGCCAAATAATCGTCTATCGTCAATTCACGGTTCTCAATCATTGTTATCCTCGTTCTGCCAGCAGCGCTGGCGAAAGCTAATCCAAATGAATAGGGTTCGGCCGCCAGTTCAAACCTACGCTTCCTATCTGCTCGTGCGCTCCGCACGCCGAACCTGCTGTGCAATTGGGGATGCCAAAGTTGCTAAACTGATAATTCGCAAACACCTCGAAGTGACGGCCTAATTGCCGATTCAATAATCCTCCGAGGTACCAGTACTGGTACCTGCGAGCACTGGTCACGGAACCCGCAGAAAGATTTTGCAATCGGCTGTTGTATGAATAGCCGCCATCGATATCGCTGCCCCATCTCCGCGCAAATGTGTGCGACAACGAGAGCCGCGCCGCGTCCGTGTTCGCACCAGCGAGAAAACCTGAACCGGTGCTTACGTATCGTGACACACCGAGATTCACGCTCGTCCGCGCCGAGAAAATGTAACTGAAAGTCACGTGTCCGCTGCCCGACAGGCTTCTTTGGGTTGAGCCCGGAATTGTTATCGGGATAATGCCCAGCAGCAGGAAAGTGACTGGTGGGGTGCGAATCTGCAGAATTTCGGGGCCGCCGCCGGCCGTTAAATTTAGCTTTCCGGTTAGGCGGCGCCCATACAACACATTCCAAACGTGAACTTCGATGGTTCCGCTGCCGCGATTTGGAAAGTGCAGTTCTTGGAAGGCATAAAGCACCCCAATCTGATCACTGCGAGTCAGGATGCGGTTGTATCCAACTTGACCCGAGGTTTGTTGGCTGTTGATCAGAGTCGGGCTGTTTGACTTTGGGTAGAACTTCACGAAATCATACCCCCCTGCTAACGTCACCGTTGAGCGGGGAGAAAAAGCCTGAACCACGTCAACAGTCGAGAGGTTGTCTATGTGACGCTGGTTTCCGCCAAACTGTCCGCCACCCAAGTAAATTCCAGCAGGGGCACCTCCGGCGATCCCACCACCTAATCCGGTTCCCTCCATTCCAACCCCGAGAGGGGCGCCGATGCTGGCGGCTCCGCCAAAAGAGTTGAAGCCGAAGCTGCCCTCGGGAAGATAAGTAAAAGAATCGCGCACTGACAGCTGACCGGTGCGCCAGGGCACTCGCTGGTCCAACGAGAGGGCGTCAACCTGATTGACGCGCCCGAGGTCGGGTGGCAACGATCCGATGTTTACCGCTACGCCTCCGATATAGTCCAAACCGACCTGATAATTTCGCCACAGTTTCTGGAGATCGGCTGATCCCAGAACACGCGTGACCGTGTCAAGTCCGCCGTTCGCTGACCCTAACGTATTCGAGACGACACCCTCACTCACTTGCACTCCGGGAACAAAATAGCTCCGTCCACCAAAAGCCGGTTCCGACCTGGGACGATCAAGGCCTGAAAGAGGTGGATTCTCTAAGTTTTGCCCCGAGACGCCAGTAGCCGCCGGAGGAGGCGCGCCGTTGCCAGCATCTGGGGCAGGTGCCTGACCAGACGTCGAATCATCTTGCGCCCAGGCGGCCAACGAGAGGCCCAAAACCAGCACAGGCAAAAGATGCCGAATTTCTGCAAGCGAGCGATGCATATCTGTGCTACGGAACAACAATTGTGTCTCCTGGCCGAAGAGTAAGATTCTGGTCGATGTTTTCGCCCTTCACCAGCTTCCTGTAATTCACGGGAATTTTCTGTTGCACACCGCGTACGTTGCGCAGAACATAGATTCCCTTCGTGTTTGCGAACTGCGTAAAGCCCGAAGAGGCCAGGGCCTGAAGCACGGTCATGCCGGGCAGCAAATTCATCGAGCCGGTGTGCTGCACTTCGCCCATGACGTAAAAGCGCTGGCTATTCATCTGAGTCACGACCACCGTCACGTGCGGGTCAGTGACGTATTTCTTGAGTTTCGCAGTGATTGCGTCCGCCAGTTGTGTAGGGGTATGTCCAGCCGCTTCAACGTCGCCCAAGAGCGGCAAGGAGATCATTCCATCCGGACGGACGGGCAGCGTGTTCGTCAGGTCCGGCTCTTTCCATACTGAAACATAGAGCACATCCTCCGGCCCGATGACGTAGGTCGCCGGAGCTTGCGATGAAGCTGGCGGAGCTGGAGATGAATTGGTGCTTTGGGCTGCGACAACAGCGCCGGCAAACCCGAGAACCAACCCGATGATAACTGTAAGCGTGCGTTTCATGTAGTCTCCGGGGTTACGACGCTCCATATTCGCCGTAGCCAATCTGTTTGAGTTTGTACAGCAGCGCCTTGTAGCTAATCTGCAGTTCCTGCGCTGCCCGTCTACGGTTCCAGCGGGTCTTAGCGAGCACTTGCAAAATGAGTTCTTTCTCCGCCTCGCGGGAGGCCGCACGTGCGGCGTCCTTCAGCGAGGTTTTCTCGCCATTCATTCTTTCCCCCGGCCGCGTCAGCATGGAACGCAGTCCGGCCATCGCGACCGATTCGTTGCCCACCGCGACAATGGCGCGCGCGGCAGCGGCCAACTCCGCGAGGTTGCCCGGCCATGAGTAATCCAGAAACAGCTTGTGAGTGGACGAACTCAACGCCGGAACCGGCCGATGAAACGCCTCTGCGTACGACTTCAAAAAGAACGAAATTAGATCCGATATGTCCTCTTTGCGTTGACGCAGCGGCGGAATCCGCAAACACACTCCACTGAGCCGGTAATAAAGGTCCTCCCGGAACGAACCGCCGCGCACGTCGCTTTCCAGATCTCGCGAGCTGCCGCAAATCACGCGCACTAATTTGTGGCCGAATCCATTTTTGCTATCTTGCGATAGGTATTGAAGCAGCCGGTCCTGGCACTTCGCGCTAAGGTCTCCTATTTCGTCGAGGTACAGCGTCCCCTCGTCGGAAGAAGCTGGTAACAAAGCAGTTGGCACGCAATCGCAGGAGGCTTGCGAGTAAAATTGACTTTTGCTCCATCCTGCGTTCTGGTGTATTCGGCGTGCGATGGTCTGCTTCCCAGTGCCTCGCTCGCCCAAAAGCAGCACCGGTACGGCACTGTTGGAAAGTTCGCGAATGAACGCTTCCACCGTGCGCATGCTGGGGCTGGCTGTCTCGAGGAAAAGCCAGGTCGGATCCCAATCCTCTCCATTCTTGGAAAAGGTGACCCCTTGCTGCGGCAAAACTTTTTCCATCATTTGACCTAAGGCGAATAACGAGGCGTTTGCAACCAGCTCAGTTCAAGAGCACGGCTCCTGCCAGTCCCTACGTTTGCGTAGCTTGCGCTGTGCTTAACAGGCCAAAGCTTCATGTTTTCACGGACTTGAGGCAAAGCGGTGTCGAGGGAAGTGGCTGTCCCAAGGTACAACACTCTCTCCAAAAAGAGAAAAGTTTTTCCCACTCCCCAGTTAGGAAATGAGATCAATTTTGCCTAAAATCCATTATACTGCCGTAAGGCATTGAATTTATAGGCAGTAATTACCTATTTTGGTTCTGCCGTACGCAATACAAAGTGGAAATTTTCTGTCCCTTTTGAGCTCTCAGGTAACGTTGGTGGGCCTCTGCCAGTCTATTTTAGGATCGCAGAAGCTGATTTTTCAGCTCCTTTTTCTTGCTTTAGGGCATGAATAGCAGTTCTGTGCGGCTGTAAAATTGCTGACAGGCAATTGAGGTACTTTGCGTCCCAAACATGGCGGATTTAGCTCAAGCCGTTCCCGTATCCCAGCCTGTTCGTGAGCCGTTCTCGAAACGACCGGCGCTCTGGCGGATCGTCATTCTGGCCGCACTTCTAAGCTGGCTGTACCTTCCTGTTTTGGCAAGCCTGTCCCGGCAATGGTGGTCTGACCCCAATTTCTCCCATGGCTTTTTTGTACCTTTCTTTTCTCTGTTCGTGCTTTGGCAAAATCGGTCGACCTTGGCGTCCATTCCTCAAAGGCCCTCGTTATGGGGCCTGCCGATAGTGGTCTTTTCGCTTGGCACGTTAATCCTGGGGGTGCTTGGCGCGGAGGTTTTTCTGGCTCGCACCTCGCTGCTATTACTGGCGGCCGGAATGACAATTTTCTTCCTCGGATGGAGGATGCTGCGCGCCGTCATTTTTCCTTTAGCTTTTCTTGCGCTGATGGTCCCAATCCCGTCAATCATTTTTAACCAGCTGACGTTGCCTCTCCAGGTTTTTGCTTCTAAGCTCGCGGCTTGGGCATTGCCTATCTTCGGCGTACCCGTCCTGCGCGAGGGAAACGTGATCGTCCTTCCAGCCATGCCTTTGGAAGTGGCTGATGCGTGCAGCGGAATTCGTTCTCTGCTGTCGCTTGCTACCTTGACGATCATGTATGGGTATCTGATGGAAAGCCGCATGCTTACTCGCGTGCTTCTGGCGTTTGCCTCAATTCCGATTGCGGTCGCCGCTAACGGCTTTCGTATCATCGGGACCGGTCTGCTGGTTCAGTACTGGGACCCAGACAAAGCCAAGGGCTTTTTTCATGAATTTTCAGGATGGCTCATTTTCGTGGTCTCATTGCTGGTGCTCTTCGTCGTACACCAAGGCCTTAAGTTGATTTTCAGGCGATCTGGAGCTGCTGCGTGAAGTCGAACTGGCGATTCTTGACTGTCGGGGTGTTATTGGCGGGCGCAGCACTTGTACTGCAGGCGCGGAACACGAATGAGCTGATTCCGGCCCGCGCTCCCCTGAGCTCTTTTCCGCGGGAATTCGAGGGCTGGACGTCACGCGACATCAGTTTTGACGAACAAACCTTGGATGTTCTTGGCCCTGGTGACTTCATGGAGCGGCGTTACAGCGAGACGAACGGCAACGCGCCCATTGACTTATTCATCGCATATTTCCCCAGCCAGCGCGCCGGAGCAACTATTCATTCGCCCAAGAATTGCCTGCCCGGCTCCGGTTGGTTTCCGGTGCAAGCAGACCGCATCACCATTGACGTACCCGGACATGGGCCATTCCCCGCCAACCGCTACTTGATCGCAAAGGGGGAGGCTCGCGAGCTGGTGCTTTATTGGTATTGGGCGCATGATCGCGCGCTGGCCAGCGAATACGCTGCCAAAATATATCTGGTGACAGATTCGATCCGGATGCACCGCAGCGATGGCTCACTGATTCGGGTCAGCGTCCCCTTAGCGCAGCATCAGGACCTTGACTCGGCACAGAAGCGGCTGCTTGGGTTCACCGGCCAGATTGTCCCATTGATCAATACTTATGTTCCACGTTGAAGTTCTCGACAAATATCGGTTCGGACGCTGCTATGACCCGGGTAACTTTCGGGCGACGAAGCGCGTGCGGTATGTTTATCAATTGTGTAAGACCGTAGCTTCCCGGCGCAGGTTTGCGTCACTGGAGAGTTGGCAATGAAGTCCTCGTTTTTCCGCCAAATTGTAGTGCTCGCTTGTTTGGGCGCCTTCCTCACTGGCTGCTCGCGTGACCCAAATGTCCGCAAGCAGAAGTACTTTGACAGCGGCCAGCGCTACTACACCAAAGGCCAATACCGCGAGGCTATTATTCAGTACCGCAATGCGGTGCAGGTGGATGGCACATTCGCAGCCGCCCACTACCAATTGGCGCAGTCGTTCCTCAAGTTGCAGGATTGGCAACACGGGTTCTATGAGCTCAACCGCACAGTCGAGCTTCAGCCAGACAACTACAAGGCCCGGACCGATCTCGCAAATTTGCTGATCGCCAGCAATGATCCTGAGGCTTTGAAAACGGCGCAGGAACATACAAACCTGCTTTTGCAGAAACAGCCAAACGAGCCGGAGACGCACATTGCGGCGGCAAATCTACTGGCACGCCAAAAGAGGCTTGCGGATGCAATCGTCGAAGCAGAAAAAGCAGTCTCCCTGGCTCCGGGCCGCGGCGATTCTTATTTTACGTTGGCAATGCTTCAGTCGCAGGCAAATCTTCCCGAAGCGACGGAAGCAAACTTCAAGAAAGCTATTGAACTAAAAGCCACCGCGGCAAATCCGCGTCTGGCATTGGCGTCTTTCTACCAGGCCAAGGGACGCTACGCGGACGCTGAACAGCAAGTACAGCAGGTGATTGCAACCGACCCCAAAAATACAGAGTCCCGCGCCGACCTGGCCAAACTTTACATGGCAGAGGGGAAGCGCGCGGAAGCGGAGGCTTTCCTGAAGCAGGTCAAGCAGGAGTTTCCGGATAATTCCGCCGGATATCGTATGCTCGGCGACTTTTATTTCGCCACCAACGATCTCGACAAAGCGACCGACGAGTATGCATCTCTATATCACGCCCACTCCAAAGATGTGGTGGTGCAAAGAAACTACATCCAACTGCTGATTCTCAAAAATCGCCTTGATGAGGCGGCCAAGCTCGACGACCAACTTCTTAAGTCTCGTCCAAAAGATCCTGATGGCCTGACGTTCCGTGGTGAGCTCCAAATACGGGCTGGCAAAGGCAGCGAAGCGGTGCAAACGTTGCAATCTGTAATCAGCAGTAATCCGGATTCGGCGAACGCACACTATCAGCTTGGGCTTGCATTAAATCAGACGGGCGATCTGGATCGTGCGGCTACGGAATGGCGAGCAGCCACCCAGATCAACGGGAGGATGCTTGACGCGTATCGTGCATTGGCCGGTTTTGCTTTGGCAAAACGAGACATGAGCGGGTTGGAGCAGGATGCGACAGAAATGATCAGGCTTCAGCCCGGGTCAGCGGATGGGTATGGGCTGCGCGCTTATTCTTTAACCGCACGCAAGCAATTTCCCGGTGCGGAACTGGATAGCCGTAAGGCTATTCAAATTGCGCCCCAAGCCGCGGTGGGATATTTGCAAATGGGTAATCTGCGCTTTGCGCAGGGGAAGAACGCTGAAGCAGAAACCTGGTTTCGCCAGGCACTCAGCCATGACGCGAATTCCTATGACGCCCTGCATAACCTTATGCTGATGTATATCGCGCAAAAGCAGCCTGATAAAGCGATCGCTGTCGCTCGAGAGGAGATTTCCGCCTCCCCGAATAACAGCGCCTTCTACAGCCTTCTTGGCTCTGCCTTGTTGAACCAGAAGGATTATGCGGGAGCACAAGCAGCGTTTCAGAAAGCAGTTGATCTCAACAACAAGAACGCCGAGGCATATTTGCTGCTGGCACGCGCCCAGGTCTCTAATGGCGCGATTGATGATGCGCTGAAGACTTGTGCGATTGCAATCCGTGACAACCCGAAAGAAGGCGCGTTTTACGTGATGGAGGGTAGCGCATACGAGAAGAAGCACGATCTGGATAGCGCCAAGGCTGCCTATCAAAAAGCTCTCGACCTTCGGCGGGATGATCCGACCGTATCGAACAATCTTGCGTACCTTCTGCTGGAAACCAACAGTAACCCCGATTTGGCTCTTCAGCTTGCGCAGACCGCGCGCCGCGGTTTGCCCGAGTCGTCCAATGTAGCCGATACGTTAGGATGGGCGTTTTACGAGAAGGGTGTCTATCAGTCGGCAATCTCGATGTTCGAAGAGGCTCTTAAGCTGGCCGCACAACACAAGGAGCCAGACAACGCGACTTACCACTATCATCTCGGCCTGGCATACGCTAAGGCGTCTCAGCCGACGCGGGCCAAGGAGAACTTCGAACGGGTGCTGAAAATCGATCCTAACTACAGCGACGCGGCGGATGTAAGAAAGCAATTGGCGCAGCTGAAGTCGTAGAGAGAGAAGTGAGGCGGGGTCGCGCCTGGGTCGCCCGAACCGCATCGGCACAAACCACGTGGAGACGGCTCGGCTATGCGGTCGACCGCGCAGCTCGACAATTGCTGAGCGAACTTCCTTTTGCTGGTCCGCGGCTAAAGGCGAACTGCTCAGTGCCGCTTTTGTGAAAACAGATGTTTACACCTCGCCTCCAGTCTTGTAAACAATCCTCTGAGTTAGAACCGGCGATCATCGATAATCGCTTGTAACTCATTGCCAAATCAGCATCAAAGCCGCCTCACATTGGAATCCAGAGTGCAATAGGTCGCTGCGTAGGCTTGTATCTACAGATGCCCGGGTGTGTAATTTCGCAGCTTCGGGTGTAAGTGAGTGTTAGAATTCCTGCCTTAAAGGGGAGGGCTAGGTTCGATGACCCGTTTCTTTTTGCGGAGCGTAGGCGCGATTGCGATTGTTGGTTTCTTTCTGGCCGCACTGAGCTGCGCCAGGGACCAGCAGTTGGTCAGCATCGAGGTGCAACCGTCAATAGAGAATTTCGGTGCTGTAGATCCAACACTCAACGTCCAACTTCGTGCTCTGGGCCACTACGTTCATCCGCCAGTAACAAAAGACATCACGGATCAGGTGGTTTGGGCGAGTAATACGCCGGGCGTGGCGATTGTGACCTCGACTGGCCTTGTCTCACCAAACGGCACTGACTGCGGAAACTCCCTGATTACGGCTACCGAGCAGACGAACCACAGCTCTGGCGACCGACCGTCTACGGGCGCGCTAATCACAGGCTCTATGACGGCCAATGTTGCCTGCGCAGGCACCGGCGGAGCGGGGGGTGGCGGAGGCGGCGGAGGGGGAGGGGGAACATCTGCTATAACCGTTGATTTCTCAGGAGCAGGTTCCGGCACCGTAAGCAGTATGCCAGTCCGTCTCGGCTGCGCCAGTCAATGTGCTGTGACATTTCCAACAGGGACGAACGTCACGCTTACTGCGACGCCGAACTCCGGTTCCACGTTCGGAAGCTGGGTTGGTTGCGACAGCACGTCGGGGCAGTCCTGCAGTGTTCTGTTAAGTAGCGATCGCATAGTGACCGTAGTATTCAATTGAGAAGACTTCTCGTCGGGGAGGCGAAATGTTACCTCGCTCGGCTTTCTTGCGGCAACTCTAACAGGCACTTGGTCAGTGACCGTCACGTCTCAAGCTTTCGGCGCGAGTGAACTGCAACTGTTCAGCTGCAGCAGAACGGAAATTCCGTAACTGGAAGCGCATCCCTCACTGGCACTCCTTGCGCAACAAACGCGACCCTCACGGGGACGATAAGCGGAAGTGACCTATCTTTTCAGTTGAGCGAGAACGGACAAGTTCTGACGCTGACCGGAACGTTGAACTCGAGCTTTACCTCAATGTCGGGCACTTACTCTGCCCCAAGCGGCGGCTGTACTAACGGCGATTTCGGCACGTGGTTGCCAACCAAGCAGTCCTAGAGATTACGCCCCGGCCGACAGCTTGTGGGCATTATTATTGCTCTGCTGCGCGATCCCGTACTGGCGAATCTTGTACAGCAGCGCTTTGTAACTGATCTGCAGTAGTTCCGCTGCTTTCTTGCGGTTCCAATTCGTTTCTTCGAGCGCCTTGGCGATCGCTTCAGCTTCAGCTTCATCCTTGGCGTTGCGGGAAAGAGACTTCAGGCCACCGCCGCCGTTTGATTCAGACGAACTCGAACTACGCGGAGGCGACCCGTCAAACTTCGCTCCGGAACCATCGGTGCGGGGCTGCAATTCATTGATTGCAAGCTTTTCGTCTCCGAGTACGAGGAATCGTTTAACGAAGTTTCCCAGCTCCCGCAAGTTCCCAGGCCAGGGATAATTCGCACACGCCGCCAACAACTCCTGCGAAACATGTAGCGGCGGTCGAGCATATTGCTCGGACAGCTGCGTCATGAAATGCTTCAGCAGAATTGGGATTTCTTCTTTGCGCTCGCGCAATGGCGGAATCTGCAATGTGAACGCGTTCAGGCGGTAGTACAAATCTTCGCGCAGACGCTTGGAGGCCAGAGCCTCGGGAATATTAATGTTGGTCGCAGCCAGAATTCGCACGTCGACCTTTATAACCGAGCGGCTTCCCAGACGCGAGAACTGCTGGTCCTGCAGAACGTGGAGCAGCTTGGCTTGCAGGCTGGGCGGCATCTCGCCAATTTCGTCGAGCAAGATGGTGCCTTTGTTGCAGACTTCAAATTTTCCCGGTTTGGCATGGTTGGCGCCAGTGAATGCGCCGGCCTCGTAGCCGAACAATTCGCTTTCCAGCAGGTCGGCAGGTACAGCCGCGCAATTAACTTTAAGAAACGTCCGATGCGCTCGCGGTGAAAGCTTGTGAATGAGCCGGGCCATCACTTCCTTGCCGGTTCCACTCTCGCCCAGCATCAGGACAGGAATGTCTACGTTGGCGACCAGCGCGGCCTGTGAGCGAAGCTTGCGCATGTTCGGACTGGCGGCGACAAAGAAGATCTCATCACCCAGGTCTTCGACTTCCCCAGCGCCATAGTTCTGCTGATTGGTGCCGAGGCACTGATCGATTACGTGATCCAGTTCCGCCTTTTGAAATGGCTTGGTGATGTAGTCGGTGGCACCCAGGCGCATCGCCTGCACGACTTTCTTGGTGTCATTCACACAGGAAAGCATGATGACCTTCACGCGAGGCTGCAGTTTGCGCAGACCCTCGAGTGTTTCCAGGCCATCGATACCGGGCATCAGCAAGTCAAGTAGCACCAGATCGGGAGTCATGCCTTTCTCGACGGCTTCGAGAGCTTGCTCGCCGGTGGTGGCGGTTTCAACGTGATGATCGTCGACCTCGAGCAGCGTCTTGATATAACGCAACATTCCAGGTTCGTCGTCCACAAGCAGAATCTTGGCTTTGTCGCTCATTCGTTTTTTCCCTCAGTGTCAGCGGTCGGCGGCTTCATTGGAACGATGAACGAGAACTTGCAGCCCGCTCCGGCCTCACTCTCAACCCAGATCTTTCCACCCATGCCTTGCACCAGGCGACGCGCGATCGCCAGTCCCAAGCCCATGCCTTCAGATTTTTCATTGGTGGGAAGGCGAAAAAAATCGTCAAAAATCTCCAGATGATATTCCGGGGGCACTCCCGGACCCGTATCGGAAACGCTGATCTTCACCGAGTTCAGCTGCATCAGAGATTTACGGCGCCGCTCCTGGACAACCGGCGGCTTACTGATCGATCGGCGGTCCCACATGTAAGGTTCAGCGTGGAGCCAGACGGTTCCACCCGAAGGTGTGAATTTGGATGCATTCTCGAGCAGATTCGATATGACCCGCTCAACCTTGGGCGCGTCGAACAGGAACTCGTACACTTTTTCGTTGGCGAGGAAGTAAAGCGCCAGACCTCTTTCCTGGAACCTTGGCGACCAGAGACGGCAAACTTCGGAAAGGCAGGCATTGATGTTACCGGGCTCGAACCTCATTTTCAGTTGCCCAGTCTCAAGCACGCTGAAACTGAGAAAGTCCTGAATGTAGCGTTGCAGGCGCTGCCCGTTTGAGCGCATGTCACGGAGCACTTCCCGTTGGCGTTCGTTCAAGCTGCCTAGCTTTTCGCTCTGTAACAGCTCGACGTATCCGTTCAGAATCGCCAGTGGGGTCTTGAGGTCGTGGGCGGCCGACGCCAACGCGTTGGTCGTCCTGGTGAAGCGTTCGCGAAGCTGCGAGTACTCTTGAAGCTCACGAGAGTCAGGTGAGGCGGAATCATCCCTCGATTCCCCGCTGACCCGGTCTACCGCTGAAGCTCCCTTGGCTGGTATCGACGACACGTAAGTCCCTTCCGCTGCGACGAATTGGCGGCTTCTTCGGGGGAGGGGAAAACGGCATTCAGGCTGGTAAGAGACTGATCGCCGACTGCACTGATGCTATGGCAGGTGCTTGAACGGTGTCAATGAAAAATGCAAAAGATTGGTCACTATCGGTAAATCATTTCCAATCGATGGTGCATGAACGCTTTTGGCATAAACTTATAAAACTTTAAAAAACAATAGTTTACGCGCAAAAGCCCAGCCATTACTGCACACCGGAGCGTAACCTGCTGTGCAACCGGGGAGTTAGTCATTTGCAATGTTGACTTTGGCCCAAAAGGTGCGGTTGAAAGAGTTTCCTCTAGGAAGGGGGCGTCGGGCTTTGGATCAGCACAAGGCGAGTGCGGAGCGCCGTGAATGGGTTCGTCTACCCCTAGCAATCCCGATTTTTGTGCGCAGCCGCGATCAAAGCGGCAAAGACTCCCTTGAATTTGCCACCGCTCTAAACATCTCGGCTGGTGGCGCCCTGGTTGCCGTACACCGTGCGATTCGGCCAGCGGCGCAGGTTTCACTCGAGATCCCCAGCGCGCCTTTAGCGGCTGCCGCTCCAATCCCGAAGAGCTCGCGAAACCTGCGGGCGAAAATCGTCAGGGTAACTCACGCCGATGGTTACCACCTGCTGGGATTGAAGTTTTCCCAGCCACTCCTGAGTCCGGCCATGCGGCGAGCTACAGCGCGAAGGAAAATTGGTTCCACGCTGTGAAAGTTTTTTCCCACCTAACTGATTGTAATTTCAGCGCCTCACCTGTCGGGGATCCGTTCCCCCTTTATTTCTTTCCAGTTCCTAAGTTGTTGCTGTAATTGCGTATTGAGTCTCAAAACGGGCTCCGTTGGCCTCACGAAGCCGGCGTTTGGCTCCCGGAGTGCACTGTTTTGCACTTAAGCGAGGGGAGCCGCAACCAGGTATGTCCAGCACAGTGACAAATTCTGTCAGTTCTCTGGTTCAAGCGATCGGGGAAATACCGCCCGAGGCTGTGGTCTTTGGCACCTCCGAGCTCATGAACTCGTTGCGCGACCGTCTTGGCAAGGTGGCTAGCGCCAATGTACCCGTGCTCATCCACGGCGAAAGCGGAACCGGCAAAGACATCATTGCCCGCATGGTGCACTGTCTTTCTCCCTGGAAGTCGGGGCCGTTCGTGAAAGTGAACTGCCCGGCGATCCCTGGAACATTGCTGGAAAGCGAACTTTTCGGTTACGAGCGCGGTGCATTCACAGGCGCTTACGGCACAAAGCCGGGGCGGGTGGAAATGGCCCACCGCGGAACTCTTTTTCTCGACGAGATTTCCGAGCTGGACATGTCCCTGCAATCCAAGCTGCTTCAGCTTCTGCAGGATGGCCAGTTTTGTCGTATCGGCGCTCAGGCGGACAAGAAAGTGGAAGTTCGCATTGTGTGCGCCACTAACCGCAAGCTGGAAGAGGAAATTGAGAACGGCACATTCCGGCAGGACCTCTTCTATCGCATCAATGTTGTGAATCTGTTCATGCCGCCCCTGCGCGAGCGGCGTAACGACATCGAAAACCTGGCTAATTACTTCCTCGACTACTACAACCGGAAGTACAACTGCCGCGCCAAGGCGATTTCGCCCGAGTTAATGGAAGTGCTGCAGAAGTATCATTGGCCGGGAAACGTTCGCGAGCTCGAGAACCTGGTCAAGAGGTACGTGATACTGGGCAGTGAAGACGTGATCACCAGCGACCTGCAGCCGCGCGACCCCGACTTGCTCACTACCGATATCAACTTCGATGGCCCGATTTCACTGAAGAAACTTACGCGTCAAGCTACGCGCGCTCTGGAACGCAAAATCATCCTGAAAGTCCTGCACAATCACCATTGGAACCGCAAGCAGGCAGCGCGGACATTGAACATCAGCTATCGCGCGCTGCTGTATAAGATCCGCGACGCAGGCCTGCCACCTAACCGGGTCCGCCGTCAACCCGAAGCCCCAGGCACTCAAGTCGCAGCGGATTAGTGCCGGGATGGAAGAACTGGCTAGTGTCCAGTGACGAGTTGCATATCGCGAGGTTGGCGCTTCGCGGTTCCCTCGAAGTACTCAATGGCTCTCAGGCTCGCCTTGGCTGCTACCGCTTCTCCCAACTGGCGCCCGGCCAAATCTGCGCGACGAAAATGAAGGCCGCCGTATCGGCCTGACATGCCAGCTTCATCCGCAGCACTCGTAAAGGTTTTCCACTCGAGAACGACTGCTTTCGCCGGCGTTACGCCCGGTTCGATCTTCGACGTGCCAACTCCAAGTGTGACTGAGTCTTCAAATCGATCGCTGCCGGTCCACGCTCTCAAAACGTAGGCTGCTGCGCCTGCGAAGGTGCTGTCATCTGAAACGTAATCGGGCGATGGAGGCGTTGGAGAGGTCGTCAACTGATACGGGATCCATTGTGAGCCGTCCATCTCAACAGTGCCTTTGCCCGGTCCGCCCCAGGCTCGAATCTTTTTGCCATTGAATAGCAACGGAATCGCCGTCGCCGGACGGATTGAATCGAAGGCTCGTTTCATGTCCCAGGCAGCGATGCTGGAATCGAGCATGGCATTGCTCAAGGCAAAGAACATTTTCACATCATCATCGAGGGTGTGATGGTCTCGCGCAGAGACCCATTGCGCGAACTGCATCCAGCGGGAGGGAGACTGGTCAGAATCTGGCCCGTCCGACCAGTATTCGGCGATCATTTTCTCGCGGTCCGTGAGGTTCGCGCTGAGTTGAATTAATTCCTCGGCCTGCGCTTGATATTCCTCTGACCCGTAGGTCGCCGGTCCGACCTTTTCCGCAATCGAGCGAAATTCGTCGCCTTTCGACAAAGCGAACGGAGTTACATCGCACCATTGCGCGCCTGCGAACATCTGCGTCGAGAAATCTCCGGTCGCATTCACAAAGATCAGCGGCTGCCAGTGGTTCATATCCACGGGATGAATGACCGGAAGCTTTACCGGAAAAGGAATCGGCATGTTGACTGGCCGGTAATGCGTCCAGTCGGCGTAAGCGCCTTGTGCGAGATCGCCGAGCTGATTGGACTTGTCATGATGGCGAAATTCCAGCACAGCCGCGCAGGCCACGTTTCCGATTCCGGTGGGTCTTTCGATGTCAGTGGAATTGTCGTTGGGATCATATCCCAGTTGCTTCATCAGGGGCTTGTAAACGGAATCGGTATCGCCCGGCAGCATGTCAACCAGCGCACGATAGGCGGCGTAGCTTATGGCTTTTTCTTTGTTCTCGAGTGTTCTCTCCGATGCTGGACGCCGAAGCGCTCCCTGCAATTGCGTTCCGACTGCGCGTTCGTCATACGCAGCCCACGCGTCGTACATGCACGTGTGGACGACCGCCAGCATGCGCGCTGCCATCGGCGCACCTAGCTTAGAATCACGGATGCCCTGAATTGCGGCGGAGTTCCAGCTCGCGGCCGTGTTGGATTTGAGCTGAGCGTCACCCGGTAGCACAGCGCGGCAAAGGAGAGCACAGATCAGTGGCACGCAGAGTTTCATCGGCTTAAAGGTGAACATACAGACTATAGATATGCGTCTCGGCTCCAGACTGCTGAGCAAACTTGGGTTGGCTCAACAACCAAGGCTCGGAGGAAAGCCCGACATGGTTATCTAATCAGTCCAAGTCCGCCAATTTTGGTGGCCGGTTCATTTGTGGGCTACTACGTAAAGGTTCATGAAATACGCGCGCGAGTCAGCATCGTAAAGAAGTCGCCAGGCAAGCGGGACCTCGCTCGCGTCGGCTATCCTCGACATTATGTCTCTTGCGGGTTGCTCTTCTCCCCGGAGCCCAATCTTCGTTTTGAGCATTAGATTTTCCGGTGCGGTGCCTACTTCTATGCGGTACCCAGTTTTCTCAGAGACGCCGCGCAAGACCAACTCAAGTGTATCGTTCAAGGAGCGCTCCTCCGACGGCAACTTAATCCGAACGTCCAGAACGGGAATGATATCTTTTTCACTACCGGTGGCATCCTTTATGCCAACTCCAACGACGGAGAAGCGATTGACATTCTCTTTTTTGAGCGTGAACCGCCCAGGATTACTGCTGGCCGAATAATCGAGGAGAACGCGGTTTATTACACGCTCCTCGTCCAAAGATCCGGCGCTCAGGTCGGCTGGCAAGGCAAACTCACTTGCGAAGGTGCTTCCCGCAACTCGAGTTACACCCTTCTCGTTCGGGTGAGATTCCCGCCAAGCGGGGTCCGTATCGTCCACCAATTCATAAGTGCTATATGGTGGGTCCTCGTAATCGAGAGTCCAACCGTACTCTTGACCCAAGGCAAGTAGAGCCTGATCCAGCGGCCGCGGATCGTTGGCACGAAGCAGGATCCGACCATCGGCGGTCTGTTGAATTGTCGCGCGGCCCCAAAACGTCGGACGGGGGTTCGCACTCTGAGCCGTCATAAAAACGACGGACCAAAACAACCAAAACGCTGCACGTCGTACCAGCATCCAAATTGCTTCCTTAACCCATATCGGTTTGTCTGAGAGTCGTTGCTTCAACAAACACTTAGTAGCCGCTGATAGTTTGGCATACTCCAGCGCGGCAGTTAGTGACGCTGGTAGCCGCGTTAACTTTTATTGTTATTGTGTCAGAGGTGTAGTTGCCAATGTTATTAGCGGAGCAAAGGATAATCATGCTTTGGTGAATTGTCTGCGTACACGGAATTGAAACGCCATGAGCGGGCCCGTTCGCTCGTATATACGCGGGTGCGGTTGTACTGTGATAACCGATAGTATCGTAGCCCCATTGATTGTGTTGGCCGTTTACGTCACCTCCAGCAACCGTCCAAGTGCCACCGCTTATGGTGGGGGACTGGACTAAACCGATAGCATTTCCAGCCCAGTAGCACGTGTCCGTGCCTGAACCGCCGGACTGCTCTTGAACTGTCTGACCATCAAAAGAACCTCCGCTGGTGTTGCTCAGGGTCATGGCAAAATCAGTTTCGGCAGGCAAGGTAGAATCCTGGCCAGCGACTCGGGTCGTTTCAGATGATGGCGTCGGACACGCATTCCCGGTCGAGCTTGCGCCATTATTGCCGCTCGGGCAATTAACGACGCCGGTTTCTGAGCACATATTTTGTACGTACTCTTGTACAGGAGATGTCGCTTGTGCCGAGACCGTCGCTGACCCGGCGCTTACTCCATGAGTGAGCCCGGTTTGCACCGTCGCAACTCCCGTATTATTGCTGCTCCAGTTAGAAGAGTTCGTGTAGTTGTACTGGCTGCCCGTGCTCCACGTCAGCATGAGATTCAGTTGTGTTTGGCCGCCAACGGGAACTCCAAAGGGATTAGCCGCCACTGCGGTCGCTGTAGCTCCGTCACAGGTTTGGCAACTCGGCGCCCCGCAAGTCGCTTTCCTGACATTGTAAATGCCAATCTCCGCCGCAAATAGTATCTGCTGGTTATCGGCCAAACTGCCCATAATTTTCGCGCTTCCCTCGTGAATTCCGGCAGGGATAATGTTGCCTTCGGCATCAGGAACCTGGCTCTGAATGATCTCTGAGACGTTGAAGCTACGCGTGGCCCTTGACTCAAGATGAATCGGCAGCACATAGTGTCCGCCCGAGAAAGAAAACTTAAATACAAAGTCTTGCGACTCGTCAGCCGGGTTCCACAGGGTCACCATAGTATTGTCACCATTGCCCGTACTCCAATACGGCAGAGACCTCCCTGCGCTTACGCCGATTCCGCGGGTGTTTACTTCAAAGACATAAGTTTTTGTTTGATCCACGCTCCCTGAAGCCGTCAGAATTCCGCTCAAAACTCCCTTGATGTCAAAGCTCAAGTTGAAGCTGCCACTGAAGTTCTTCAGCCCTGCGGCGAACAGCGTTGAGATCAAGTCTAGTTCTCTCGTCTGGAGTGGCTGCAGACTGATCGCAGGCAAGGCGAATGACCGTGCCATCCCTCCTTGCATCCACCAAAGCGTTGGTGTCACAACCGCGGGGAGATTCGAAGTGTTTCGCAAGAGCGAGTATGGAGTGAAGTTCGTTCCTGCAGGAAATGACATCATGGGATCGGCCGCTCCAACCATCAATCCCAATTCAACCGCGCTGGCGCTGGTTACCTTCGCTGCAGGCTGAGTTGCGAGAAAATGCAAATTTGCAGAATACCCAACGCTTGCATCCTCCAAGCCTCCGTTCACCATCAATGCATTCTGCGGCCCGGTGTAGGCAACGCGAATACCGCCTTTCGCCTGCTGGGTTGATAGCAGCTCCTGCATGTTGATTATTTTAGTTCCGTTAGCGGAGACCGTGACGTTGTGCGTGGCAAAGGTTTTTCCACTGTCGTTGCTGGTCTCTATCGTAGCCGCAATCGGCCTGCCAGAAGTGTTCGACAGCGTGACGAACCCAGTCACGCTCGATTCTTGTTTCCACCACATGCCTTCGAGCACCTGCTGCTTCATTGCGGCTTGAGCTGAGGCGCCCGCGAGCAGTTCCGTCGGCAGCGCTTGCAGCCCTTGCAGGAAAATCATGCTGTGCGCTGTATCCACATTGCGGATGAACGCGCAAATCGGGAGCCATGGGAAGTTGTACTGAATTTCCACGTAGCCGGAAAGGGTTGCGTAGGAAGCTAGGCCGAGCGAGTCGAGCGCAGCGTTGACGTCCACGATCGCCGTTCCGGCTGGATCTAATTTCACGTCTGGCAGTTTGTATCGCGTGCCATTACTCAAGTAGAGAATTGGTGTTACCGTGACTGCATAAACTTCCACCACGTTCTTGATGTAAATCGCAGATTTGAAGTTGGCGTCGACCATCCATGGACCACCGACTACTGACCCGACCTTCGCAGGCGGCAAGGGTAGTTCCTGCGACTTAGGCACCCGGGGCGCAATCGGCTCATGCGGGGCAAGAACCTTGGCCTGTTGAGCAAATGAAGTTGAGGCGAGCAAGCTGATCACGAGCGCGACAGACAATGCTTTAAATGGGAGAATACGACCGAGGCCCGGGATGACGTTCATCTTACTTTCCCCCTCGTTCAGCGTGAAGATTGTGCTGAGGTTTCGAGGAAAGTAGCTGAATCAGAGTTCCTGCACAATACAGTTCATACCCGACTAACTCACGTATAACTTTTTCCCAATGTCGTTGGGCGCGGCAGAGCATTTGCCCTGCCACAAATTCAAATGCTGCAGAATGGTGCAGCCGCTGTTACGAAATCGGAACAGGGAAGCAGAAGACGCCCATTTCGTGAGTTAGTTCCGCCACAAGACCGGTGGAATTGGAAGATCGATTTCCGTTCGAGGAACAACTTCGTGCGCAGCAGTTAACTCAATCGCCAATTAATCTGTGCCAGTGTTGACAGTTCATTGACAATCCAGCGCAGAAGGTTTCCACAGCATAGGTGCGACTTACTGCACCACCAACTGCACCACCGTGCTCCGCGTGGCGCTGCCTGAGGTTGCGTTGATAGTTACGGGATAAGTACCGGCAGGAGTGCCCGTAGTAGTGCTGGTATTTTTGCGGCTGTAACCGCAGGCGCTCTGGAAGGTTATCGTGGACAAAAGAATGGCGAAGGCGGTTGCGAGCAAGAGTCTGCGTTTGCGGGAAAGTCCGCTGCCGATGAGCGCTAATCCCGATAGAGGCAACCAGAATGCGTAAATGGGGCCACCATGCTGGAAGAGGCTAGCGGGAGTCGTCACACGCACTGTTGTAGCGATATCAACTTCGATGCTGCGGGCGCCGTTGTTCAGGTTCGGAAATTGAGAGTTGTTGGGAAAATGGCAACTCCCCTGCGGTGGCAAACCAGAACCGCAAGCCAACGACACCGATTCTGGAATCGGTCCAGTGGGCGTAACCATAACCTGATAAGACGCCGTCTCCCCCGCGGTGATGGTGCTATCAGCCGGATTCAAGGCGGTGGCAGTAACTCCGAAATCATTGACAACAGCTGCGCCTGAAGTAGTCTGAGGCGCGAATGATGTGCCGGTAAGAGTCAATGTCCCAATATTGCCTATGTCTGGGGGCTTGGGCGGGACCACGCCGGTCGAGGGCGGCACCACTGACGTCACAGTCACGGTTACCGTTGCCGCTGAAGCAGTGGTGGTCGTTGATCCGCTGGTGCCCGTACTGGACGTATTGATCGTCCCAAGATTGCAAACTGCAGTAGCGCTGCCACTCGAGGTGGTGCAAGTTCCGGCGCTGGTAGTCGCCGAGGAGACTGTGGAATTAGTTCCCTGAACTGTGTCGGTAAACACCGCGCCGGTAACCGGGTCTCCCTGGTTATAAATCGAGTAAGTGAAGGTAACGGTGTTGCCAACGCCCACCGGCGTCGGATTCACGATGGGATTCGAAGGCGCCGGTTGCAGACATCCCGGCCCGCTGACCGGCACCGTCGGGTTGCAAACGAAACTCAGGAGTCCAGAAACGTTTGGCCCTAATTTGCTGACGAAGGCGTCCGGCACACCGCCGGGGGGGCTTTGCAGTGGATTCGATCCCGGCGCAGCCGCGGTGGGGAAATTGGGAGAGAATGTTTCGCCAGCGACGTAGGTGTTGAGCGCGGAATCTACGGCGATGGTGGTTCCGATGTCATTTGCAGATCCGCCCAGAAAAGTCGACGAACTGGTATTCGCTGAAGTAGTCGTCGTGGAAGTAGTCGTGGTGGTTAAAATCCGAGCGACAAATGCGTCCCGTAGGCCACCCGAAGTTCCCTGCGGCGGATTATTTTTCGCGGGAAAATCGGCGGAATCAGTAAATCCGGTCACACGTACGTTTCCGCTTGAGGTGCCGCTGTCACTCACGATCGAAAGGCCGGCGTCGTCAGCACTCCCGCCCAAGTAAGTGAAGTAACTCAAAGGAACTGTTCCTTGAGTTGTTCCCGTAGTGGTGGGCACACCAAACTTGGCAACGAAAGCGTCCGTGAAGCCGCCGCCGCCAATAGTAGATTGGAAAGCAGAAATACCAGTTGGAATCGTGATGTCTGATGATGTTGTCGAGCCGGTCACATAAGTATTAGTGCCATCACTTGCGACACCAAATGCCAGGTCGTCACCGCTGCCGCCGAAGTAAGTCTCGAAAGATGGGGTGTATTGTTGAGTGTTATTGGCGGGCGCAGTCAATTTGGCGACCCAAACCGCGGAAGTTCCGGCCGAGTTTTTTGCCGGGAAGGTTCCAAGAAATGCGTTCAGCAACGGCATATCGGTGAAGTTGGTGCCGCCCGCCAAGTAGACGTTGAAGGCGGAATCAACCGCAATTGCGCCGCCGGTAACTGTCCCCGCGACCGGGCTGCTGCCGCCAATGAAGGTGGAATATTGCAAGCTGCTTGAACCACTGGCATTGGGATTAACCTTGCTGAAGAAAAACTGATTCGTTGCGCGTGCCGTAGATTGAAGCGACCCAGCAGTCACAGGGAAATCGGAGGAACTGGTCGTGCCAAAGACATACTCCCGGCCCTGGCTATCCACAGCCAGCCCGCTGGCCATATCGGTCCCGCTGCCGGCCAGGTACGTGGAATAAAGATTGACTGAGCCTGTGGGGTCGAGCTTCGAGACAAACACGTGTGTTCCGGTTGCGGTTGGCTGCACTGCCCCAGACGTGGTCGGGAAGTCAGATGATTTGGTTGTACCGGCGACATACACATTAAATCCGCTATCCACTCCTATGCCGGTGGGGTAATCAATGTCCGTTCCACCGATGAAGCTGGTGAAATCGAGCGCTGTGCCGGAGCTATTAAGCCGGGTGACAAAAACGTCGGAACCACCGCCGAGCGGAGGGATCTGACCTGCTCCCGCTGCCGGAGCGGGAAAGGCTGCTGTATCGGTGGTCGCGCCCGCGACATAAACGCGTTGAGCGGAGTCAACCGTAATAGAAGGGCAATGAGGAACAAATCCCAAGGGCGGAGTGGCGATAGCGGTGCAACTTTCGCCACCGGATCCGCCAAGGTAAGTCGAAAACGAAAGAACCGGATCGATGACGAGAGTTCGGCTGCGATCGTACTCACCGACTTCGAAGCCCACGCGATCTCTGCCTCGGAGCACGAACCTGCCATCGACGCGTTGACGGGCTGAGGAATTTTCCTGGTAAAGACGTGGAGCTTCGAAGCGCAGCTCGCGGCCATGAAGGGCAAGAACAAGGTCGCCATTCGGACCGATGGTTAAGCCCTGGGTCCCGCTGAATTCAAGTGCAATTTGGCGGACGTCAGCGCCGGGATATACCTCATAGTCGTACTCCAGGCGGCCCTGCTTGCCGTAAAAATCAAGATCGATTCCAGGATAAAGGTCGCGGTATCGCACGCGGGAAAACTGAGGAACGTTGTGATGCCACTGTGAAGCATCATTCCCGATGAAGTAGTTACTGCGTCCGGGAAGCTGGACCAAAGCTGCGATGTTGACGTCTTGATTCGCGCCCACGAGGCGCATTCCGACCACAGCCGCCTGCGCGGTGCGAACGCCCGGCAACTGCAGAACTGCCTCGTTGTGGGTCAGAAATAGCCCGTAGCCGGCGCCATGCGCCAGAAATCGGACGCGGGGATCGCTTTGACCCTGGTTGGGTTCGAAACCAAGCGGAAGCCGGCCAAAAACCGCCTCCAGGCTAGTCTGATGGAGAGCCTCGGTTGCGCGAACTGGTTGAGAAAGGTCTCGCCGGAGCAAGAAAAAACCACCGAGGACAAGCGTGAAGAAAATTATGGGGGCGCGCGCGCGCGCAAAAGCCGCCCTAGCCCCACCGCAGTTGACCATCAAACAAGCCTCCAAATTCCCGTGTCCTGGAGAGATTCAGGAAAGAAACAGCGATAGAGCGCGTCCTGGACTACACCTGGGAGACGGCCACACGCCGCAATCTGACTGGTTGAAAGTAAAGTAATTACTTAAACATCTGAAGGATAGGCTGTCAAGTTTGACCCCGGAGAAATGAGCTTTGGAATCTGAAGTTACCTTTTGTCTGATGCGGCCAAATTCCTCCAGAGATGCCGGATTCGCACCTGAGATCTGCAAGAGATTGCACTTTCTAGTGGCGGGCCCGATTCGACCGATGTAAGTACCTGATTTTGATGAGCCTGACGGTGGTCGGATGGGCCAATTCTGGAAATCTGCATGCACTGTAATGGAGACGTAAGCCCTCCCCCGCATTCCGGAAGGCGTTAACCGCCTCTGTTCCCCCCGGCATTTGCGCTTGCAACGCCCACAAAGTTCGGCAAGGCTGGCGATATCGGCGTTGTCTGATCGGTGCCATCGGTTATAGCGAGCTACAGAATCGAATGCTAGCGCGACAAGCATCGGTGTTCAGCAACCCTCCCGACCGGCGAGCAATGCGCCGCTTCGCCATGAAGCTGCCCGCTTCCGTGCGGGTTTCCGGAATTCCCACTCCGTTCGCTACCGAAACCGAGAACGTGAGCGCCCGCGGGCTCTTCTTCTATCTTGATCGCTGGCTGACCGAAGGCTCGCGAGTCGAAGTCACCATGGACTTCCCGCCGCAAGTGACGCTTGCCGATCCACTCCAGGTCCGCTTCCTGGCGCGGGTGATGCGAGTTGAATCAAACACCGCGACTAGAACCGGGGTGGCGGCAACCATCGAAGAGTATGAATTTGTGAGACCGGAAGGGGCGGATGCCTCTGCGGGATTAGAGCCGGGCTGGAATTTCGCCAGCTAAAGCGTTCAAATCCGAAGCGCTGGTCGCTTACTTTCTCAGCTTCTCCATCTCGCGTCGAATCCGCGAATATTTACGCACCAGGATCACCAGATACCCCCCGTGAATCGCCCAAGTCGCGATGTACGCCGCGTAGAGATAGTGGAGAGAATTCATCGCGAAGGCTCCAGCAGTGATTGGAGCGATTGAGCTTCCTCGACTTCGCGGTTCAGCACTTCAAGCCGAAATCGTGTCCACGACATAAGCCAGGCTAGACAAAGAAACGCTGCCCAGTTGATGAGGAGCACTTGCGCCATACGTGGATCGAGCGATCCGCCGTTTCCGATTACCGGCGATGGATGTTGTGTGCGGAAAAACCAGATCGAGAAATAAACCAGTGGGACGTCGAGCGCGCCGAAGACGGCCAGCACGGCTGCGAGTACCGCGGTCTGGCTACTGGTAGAGAATCGCCGCAACACGAGATAGCTGACGTAAATCAGCCAGAGCACGAGCGTCAAGGTAAGGCGCAGGTCCCACGTCCACCAGATACCCCACACCGGACGTGCCCAGATTGGTCCGGTGACCAGTACAACTGTGCAGAACACCACGCCAACTTCGGCACTCACAAGCGCGACGATGTCGGATTTCGAATCGCGGCG
>Ga0070717_10000143_pt1 | contig 53508 bp, 99 predicted proteins | sample LARL113metaG_FD_71366 | JGI IMG/M metagenome (GOLD analysis project Ga0070717, IMG submission 71366) | Corn, switchgrass and miscanthus rhizosphere microbial communities from Kellogg Biological Station, Michigan, USA - LAR L11-3 metaG | ecosystem: Host-associated > Plants > Roots > Rhizosphere ...
AGAATTTATCACAACCATGAAAAATGGGAAGATTTGGGAATGTGGTTTAAACGACCGTTCGACCTGCAAGCTGCAATAGATTTTACCGGAAATACAGAATTATATGGCGAATATATGTGGCGTGTAATTTGCCAATGGCCTTTAACTTGCGAACACAACCTGACAGCTAATGGTAACAGGCAAGCTTGGTTAGGTCATGCAGCCGCATATATGGCAATACAAGCCCCTGAATCAGTTACCCGTAAAGCGTGGAGTTTCTTAACAGAAATACAGCGAATTGAAGCAGATAAAAAAGCCGCTGAATGTATTGAAACATGGGAATGGCAGCACAACCATAGTCTAGGTGTTAAGTCTGTGAGTGGCCCGTATATTGACGCTTATTTAAAACGCGATTACGATTACATACCGGATGAATTGCCAGGCTCATTACAGGATTTGGCACCGGCTTATAAATTTATTTGCGCGGCAATTCTTAAAAACGATCTACATCTATCATCATTAGGATACTCAAAACCAAAATCAGAATATTACTCACTTTTAAAGAAAATAGAAATAGATGAACGTTTACGAAGCAAGCAACAACCGGCTTAAATACATATTTGATAATTTCGATAACGTTTACTTATCGTTTAGCGGCGGTAAGGATTCCGGTGTAATGTTAAATCTTACTATTGATTGGATGCGTAATAATGTTCCTGGTAGAACGTTGGGAATTTTCCACTTGGATTATGAATGTCAGTACACCATGACTACTGAATACGTAAACAAAACCCTTTCTGAAAATACAGATATTTTGGATATTTACCGGGTGTGCGTACCTTTTAAGGTAACAACCTGTACATCTATGACCGAAAGCTATTGGAGACCATGGGATGAAAGCAAGCGCGAATTATGGGTATCCCCTATGCCTGAAAATTCCAAAACGTATTTTTCATTTTATGATGAAGAAATGTGGGATTATGAATTTCAGGAAAAATTTTCACTTTGGTATCATAAAATTAAAGGCTCAAAACGAACCGCTTGCTTAGTCGGTATCAGGACACAGGAGTCTTTAAACAGGTGGAGGGCTATTCATTCAGACAGAAATTATAATAATTTCATGGGCAAGGATTGGACTAAAAAAATGTATAATAACGTTTTTAACTGTTACCCTATTTTCGATTGGACTACACAAGATATTTGGACAGCTAACGGTAAGTTTGGTTGGGATTACAATAAGCTGTATGATGTGATGTACCAGGCTGGAATACCAATAGATCAACAACGGGTTGCGTCTCCATTCATAAGTACCGCAATATCTTCACTTAAAATGTATAAGGTCATAGAGCCTAAAACATGGGGTAAACTTATAGGCCGCGTCAACGGCGTTAACTTCGCCGGTTTATATGGCGGTACTACCGCTATGGGTTGGCAATCAATAAAGTTACCACCGGGTCATACATGGAAATCTTATATGTTTTTTTTGCTTGATACATTACCGAAAAATACCGCTGATAATTACCGCGCAAAACTTTCTGTATCACAGGAATTTTGGCGTACTAAAGGTGGCTGTTTGTCAAATGAAGTAACTGATAAATTAGTTTCAATGGATGTTCCCATAACAATACAGCCAGCAGGAAATTACAAAACTGACAAGCTGCCTGTAACGATGGAGTATTTAGATGATTGCGATATTAAAGAGTTTACACAGATACCTACTTATAAAAGGATGTGTATTTGCATCCTAAAGAACGATCACCTGATGAAGTACGCAGGTTTTTCACTAACAAAAAATGAAGAAATTTACAGACAAAGAATATTAAAAAGATATGAGCAACTTTAAAAGTCCGGTTTACAATGTTATCGCTGTTCCAATTGATGAAATACAGGCAAACAGCTATAACCCTAACAGTATACCAACCCCTGAAATGAACCTGTTAGAGGTGTCAATTTGGGAGGATGGTTATACGATGCCAATAGTTTGTTATCGCCTTGAAAATGGCAAATATGAGGTTGTAGATGGGTATCATAGGTTAACAACTATGCGACAATCAAAACGCATATTCGACCGGGAAAACGGGCTTTTGCCAGTGGTTGTGATTGATAAAGATGAAGCTAACCGTATGGCCTCAACAATACGCCATAACCGGGCACGTGGTAATCACTCAATTGAGCTAATGAGTAATATAGTGGTGGAGTTAACTCAATCTGGTATGAGCGATGCCTGGATATTAAAACATATTGGTATGGATGCAGATGAACTAAACCGACTTAAGCAAATAACCGGTTTAGCTTCACTTTGGGCGAATAATGAATTTAGTGAAACTAATTACAACTGATATGTATAACAAAGCTCATTGGGATAAAACCAAAAAAAACGCACTATATCGCCACGCTGAAATAATAGAGTCGTTTATTAAAAACAATTACTCAACCACAAAAACTATGGCAGAATGTAAATGTAGTTCGCCATCTGTTTCAAAAGCTCTGGCAAGATATTTATGCAAACCAAAAGAATCAATTGTTTTAATGTCAAAAATTTAGTTAAATTTAAACCCATGAAACAATTAAAGGAAAAAATCCAAAAATCAGGATTGAAGCAAAACTTTATAGCTGAAAAGGTGGGGGTAGGAAACTCACATCTTACCATGATGCTTAACGGTAATGCTGTTATGCCGGAAGATGTTAGGAATAAGATAAACGAGCTACTTTCAAAGGTATCTGTTTAATTTTTAGGCTGTAAATTTTTATAAAAAGTTAAATGTCAATAGTTACAATTGATGCTAAAATTATCGTACCTGATACGGTTATACAGCTTACACCAATTCAGGAAAAATTTAATTCTGCTATAATTACGGCACATGAAAATATTGATGTTCCACCGATTTGTATTGAAATAAAAGAGGGCGAATTTTCGTCTGAAATTGGCACGCTTGGTAACATATCATTATTTATAGGCAAGGCTAAGCAGGGTAAAACTTTCGCAATATCAATGGTAATGGCAGCGGCCGAAACCGGTGAGTGGTTGATGGATAAAATAAAAGTTAATTTACCAATTGATAAAAAAACTGTTTTATACATTGATACCGAACAAAGCCGATACCATGAACAGCGAGTGCTTAAGCGCATATTGAAACTTGCCGGTCGCGATGATGCTGTTAATCTAATTGCCTTAAACCTTAGAAAATATTCACCAAATGAACGCCTTGAAATTGTAGAGCACGCTATTTATGAACTTGAAAATTTAGGTTTGGTTATTTTAGACGGTGTTCGTGATCTTATTAGTTCAATAAATGACGAGGAGCAAAGCAGTATGATAACTTCTAAGTTGCTTAAATGGAGCGAAGAAACTAATTGTCACATTTGCGCCGTGCTTCATACTAACAAAGGCGATAACAATGCCAGGGGGCATTTAGGAACTGAATTAACCAATAAGTCTGAAAGCGTTATATCAGTACAAAAAGATACTGAAAATAAAGACAATATTATCGTTAAACCTGAGTATTGCCGCAACCGGGAATTTGAAGAATTTACTTTTTATATTGATGATTTTGGCATGCCATTTATAACGGAAAATAGTCAACCATCCATTGCAAATAAACGAAAATCATTGAGCCCGGTTGACATTGATAAAACAACACATGGATTAGCATTATCACATGCTTTTAAATCATCACATGAATTACTTTACAAAGATTTAGTTGCAAATGTTAAGGATTATTTTATGAGGTATGGAGGTCAATTCGGTGATAATAAGGCAAAGGATTTTGTTGTTTTTTATACTAATGAGGGCTTAATTTTAAAGGAAAATAACGGTGGAAAATACCCTGTTTACATAAAAAAGACTTAAACCGATTAAACCGATTAAAGTTAATAACAAAACATTAATAAAATTATAAATATCATAACAAAACATGTAAAATACCAATCAGTTTAATCAGTTTAATCAGTTTAATCAGTTTAATTAACAACCGGTTTAATCGGTTTACCCGCCTATGTAAATAAGGCGGGAGTAAACTGATTGGTTTAATAAACTGATTAATTAGTCTAAAATAAAAAATTACATTATAAACTAAATTTGTTATATTTAAACCATGAAAACAAAAAAATGCTTTAGATGCCAAACAGAAAAGAAAATTTCTGAATTTGGAAATAACAAACAAAAAAGAGATGGTCTTTCTGTTTATTGCAAGCCGTGCTTGATAAACGCAATAAATGAATCAAGGGAAAGAAATGGTAAAAAGCCATTTATACCAAAAGAAAAAAAAGAAAAAATGTCTCCGGAAGATAGAAATAAATCAAATCATCTTCGAAAATTTAATCTTTCATTACCTGCATATAAATCAATGTTATTAGATCAAAATAATTGCTGTGCTATATGCAAAGACAGTTTTATTGGGGTTAGGATTTATGTAGATCATTGCCATAAAAATAAAAATGTTCGAGGCTTGCTTTGTTTAAATTGCAATATAACACTTGGTCATGTAAAAGATAATATTGAAACATTAAAAACTATGATTAATTATTTATCAGTATGAAATCAATTTTAGACCGTCAAGTAAGCTGTTACAAATCATACACTGACCCTAATCCGGTTGAGATAAATATTCAGACTTTTTTAAATAGCAGAAAGTTTGCAAGCCAGGTTGATGAAATCAGATTAACCGATGACAAAAAGGAACGAGATCGATTAAAAGCATTATTGCCAGCTATAACACCAAGCGGTATTTTTAAATATCGTAATGAAGCTGGATTAATTAAACATTCATCATTAATTCAGTTTGATATTGATTATAAAGGAAATGAGCATATTGATAATTTTGAAGATTTAAGAACGGAAATTGGTAAGTTATCATTTGTAGCTTATTGCGGTTATTCAACAAGCGGTATGGGAATATGGGGACTTGTTCCGATAGCTTATATCGAAAAACATAAACTTCACTTACAGGCCCTTAAAACCATATTTAAAGGGTATGATATAAAAATGGATAATGCCCCATCCAATGTTGCATCATTGCGCGGTTACACTTATGATGATGAAGCGTATATTAATACAAATGCTACCGTTTTTACTTATATTCATAAAAACGAGCCTATACGAATTCACACCACCAACCACGAACAATCAATTGAAAAAAGGTTTGAACGTGCCATTAAAAAAACACAGGAGAATGAATTGTTTGTTGACGGTTCAAAGCATTGTTTTTTAGTTAAATTGGCAGGGTATTGTAATGCAGTAGGTATCGCACATGAAGATTGTATAGATTTGGTAGAGCAAAATTTCAGATCATTAACCGGTAGTGATATTGATTTAGCCAAGCCTGTTCATAATGTTTATAAATCATATAAAAATCAATTTTCAGAATATGCCTAATTACAAAAAATACGCAAAACCAGTAACGACAAAACCATGACAGTATAAGACCTAATCGACAAGCTACAGTTAGCTAAAGACAAAAACCAACAAGTTGAGGTAATAAGCCTCAATATAAATTGCGGAGTAGTATGCTCTGTTTTTCAATCACCAAACGCAATAGTTTTAAAAGCGTTTATAGATAATACTGAATATGAAGACTAAACCCAACGTAACCCTATACATATGCCAGCATTGCCGTAAACCATATCAGGTAAAGCACGCATGTGAAAGACATGAACCTATATGTATTAAAAACCCGGAATATAAATCAGCATGTGGCGGCTGTACTTTTTGTCAGGAAGTAGAAAAAGAATATTATTTTGACGCTTACGATGGCGAGCATACAAAAGTTACGAAAGGCTTTTTATGCACTAAGCTAAATCAAAAAATGTATCCGCCTAAAGTTGTAAGAAAAGGTATACTAGATAATTATCCTGAAAGTTTTGAAGGGGAAGTTTGTATGCCGAAAGAATGTGAACACTTTGAATTTACTTGGTAATGGCAAAGTCTTACAAAAAGTACGCTAAGCCGGTCACCACGTTCGATATGTTCACAGGCAACATGACCACTGCCGAGCCCGACACACCGCGTTATAAAGCCAAGCCGAAGCCTAAAGTGCCTTATGTTCATCCGCCTTGACTGGTGGAGTATTTGACGAAAAGGGATAGACTTTTGTGGAAAACAGCGAGTGAATCAACAAAATTGGAATTGAAGGAAAAATATAAAGTTTAAAATTATGAGCGCATACGAAGGTAGTAAAATGCAGGAAAATGATGAGAATAGGAAACAAGGTTTCTTAGGTCACATCAAAATAAACAAAGGCGAAACCAGAAAGGAAAAAGCTGAACAACAATTACACGATGCTATAATGCAAAAGATGGATATACCATTTGAGCAGCAGGCCGAAAAGAAGATGCAGGTTCACGAGGCCGCGCGTAGGCTTGAACTTGCTGCATTCATCGAATGGATGCACGATAAAAACTATTTTATTGGAAAGTTATGATAGACCGCTATCCATTCACCCCAATCGAACCAACCTACTTCGCCAACGAAGCCCAACTCCAATCCCACCTAATCAAATGGATAAAACACAATTGGCCTCGTCTTCATTTCCGCTGCGATTGGTTCGCCGACCATTATTGCCCGCCGCATATCAAAGAGCAATACCAGGCAGCGCAAAGCGGTAGTGATGAATTTGAGGGTACTGGCTATCCAGATTTACATATAGTTCATAATAACGGGATATATCCTGGGTTGTATATTGAGACGAAGTTAAGCGCTGATAAGGCATTCAGAAAAGACGGGGTGACATTATTGAGTAGTCAACACCTATGGAATCAATTCACGTACCACACCTATTTAAAAGCCCAAGGTTACGCAGTTATATTTGGTTTGGGTGAATTACACATAAAAAGTAATATCGTGGCTTATATGGCAGGAAATAAGATTGGGCAAAAAATTATTGCTGTTCCTTATGCGGACAAACACCGCGCCGCATCAGACAAGGCAGCGGAGGAATTTCAGAGGCAATATGATTTGGATAATCCTGACTTCATGGCAACACCTTTCGGATAAACAATAATTATTTGACATTGTAAAAAATAGTTGGTAGATTAGCGGGTATGGCAGCACCGAAAGGCAATAAGTTTTGGGAGAATAGAAGTAAACATGGCAGGGATATTTTATTTGCCACGCCTGAATTACTTTTAGAGGCTGCGTGTGAGTATTTTGAATGGTGTGTTGCTACACCACTAATTGAAGTTGATTTCAAAGGTAAAGATGCTGATAGGGTTGAGATACCAAAGATGCGCCCATTTACCATACACGGGCTATGTTTATATATCGGTTGCGGTACTTCTTATTTCAGAAACTTTACTCCACCTACAGAAGATTTTAAGGCAGTCATAACACGCATAGAGGAAATTATATATTCTCAAAAGTTCGATGGAGCCGCCGCAGGATTCTTAAATCCAAACATAATAGCACGTGATTTAGGCTTAGCTGAAAAGACTGAAACTAAAGATACTACCGAAAAATCAGCAGAATTTGATAATCTTTCAGATGACGAATTGATGAAACTTGCTGAAATGATGCAAAAGCTAAATGCAAATTGACCCCTCAAAATTACCATCCTTAGATAAAATACAGGCCGAACTATGCAGACGGTCTTTTTTTTATTTCGTTCAACAATTTTGGAGTATAATAATACCTGAAAAACCGGTATGGAATTGGCACATAAAGGCATTATGCGATGACCTACAACCTGTATTGCTTAGAATATGCTCATATCAAATAGGTAAAGACAAAGACGGTAAACCCATAATAAAGCCGCGTGAGGATAAATTATTTGACGGCATTACAAATATACCACCCGGCACAAGTAAATCAACTATATACACCATAATGGCTCCGGCGTGGATATGGACTATTGACCCAACCATAAGAATTTTAACATCAAGCTACTCCGCATCGCTTTCTACAGACCACGCCCTAAAGTCGCGTGATATAATTCGAAGCGATAATTATAGAAAATGGTTTCCAAATGTTGCTATAAAAACAGACCAAGACAATAAAACACATTATAAAAATACTAAATCAGGTGAGCGGTATGCAACATCCGTAGGCGGTACTGTTACTGGTTTCCATGCGCATTTAATAATGATTGATGACCCTATAAATCCGACAGAGGCAGAAAGTGAAGCTGAAAGGTTGACAGCTAATAATTTTGTAACAAATACGCTTAGTACCCGAAAGGTTGATGAACGCATAACGGTTACATGGTTGATTATGCAGCGGCTTAATGACGACGACCCTACTGGCAAGATGTTAGAATTAAACCCGGGTATACACCATGTTTGCTTACCGGCAGAAATTGATGATAATGTTAGCCCGGCATCGTGGAGCGGATTTTATATTAATGGGTTGCTTGACCCATTACGAAAGGGAATTGAACAACTAACAAAGCAAAAAGTAATTTTAGGCTCTTACGGATATTCAGGACAATATGGGCAAAGACCAACGCCAAAAGGTGGTAAGATATGGCAAAAGTGGTTTATTGAAATTGATGATAATTTATTTCCATCATTAGACGACATGATTGATGTAGGCAATGATTGGGATTTAGCTTATACTAAAGATGATGACAATGCGGCATCTGCTTATATCCGAACAGGTAAAATTGGAACTAAAATGTATATTGACGGTTTTGATTTCGCTTATAAGGAAATGCCGGAATTACTACAATGGATGCGATTGCAGTACCCGATACATTACATAGAGGCTAAAGCAAGCGGTAAATCAGCAAAGCAAATGCTGACGTTTAGCGGAATACCAGCAATTGAAGTTGAGGTAAAAGGCGGTGATAAAGTTGCACGTGCAAGAATGTCAACCCCATTTGCGGAAAGCGGCATGGTATATATTCGTAAATCAATATCTGATAGATTATACAATGATAAAGACCAGGGATTATTGAATTTCCCAAACTCAAAAAAGTTAGATGTTGCCGATACGGTAGCGCAAGCAATACAGAGACATTTTAGCAGTACGTTCTATCATCACGAAGCGCTATGGTAATGGTAATTTGCAAAAACCAAACCGTAAAACTATATTTACGAAAATATTTCATCAATGGGTATATTATCAGCGTTTGGATTAGCTAAAAAAGAAGAGGTTGAAATAGTTGCCTTTGAGAAATCTTTAGAAGTTACACGTGTTGAGGGCGAACTTAAGCGGGTAAATCAGCAGTTGGAAGTAATAGCCAACCTTAACACATCATACCAAACGGCGCTGTATGGATTTCTGAATAACGGACAGCCGGTACAATTAGGTGATAATGCTTTTACGTATATACAGCAAGGCTACCAATTCAATGCCGATGTTTATTCATGCGTTGATCTGATATTACAAAAATTGGTTGCATGCACACCGGTTGTTTATGAGGTTACAAAGGATAAATTAGGAAGTGTTCAAAAGTACCGTAATTTACTACAGGCAAATACAGACGAGGCAAGGATAAAGGCCAAGGCAATTGAATTAAAGGCGATGAAAGAGGTTTACATGCCGGAGATAAGCGATTTGCTATATAAGCCTAATCCATATCAAACTTACGGTGAATGGCTTAAGCATTATGCCGGGTTTTACTTATTGACAGGTAATACGTATAATTATTATAACTACCTAATACCGTCATCTCGTAAGCCAAAAGAGATGTTCGTATTGCCAGCGCCGTTTATATTGATTATGTCTGGCGGTGCGTTGCAACCAATCAAGGGTTACCGCGTAATTAACCAGCGTTTCTTTGGAGCGGCTGAATATGATTTTCCGGCTGACCAAGTTTCTCATTTAAAGACATTCAATCCTAACTATACTAACTACGGCTCACAGCTATATGGGCAATCGCCGTTAATGGCTTACCGATTAACACTGCAAAAGAACCACGATAGTCGTATTGAGGCCAACAAGCAAATGAAAAACGGCGGCGCTATGGGTATCCTGACTCCTAAAACGGGTGCGCCGCCATTAAATCCTGACCAGGCACGCGATTTGAAAGAACAGATAGCCAGCAAGCATCGTTCATCTGGTGATTTGATTGAACGCATATTCGCCGGGGCATCACCATTGGATTGGCAACAAATTGGATTGCCTGTAGGCGATATGATGCTAATTGAGTCGCTAAACTTTGATACAAAGGATATTTGCAACGCTTACCACGTTCCTATTACATTAATGAACAATATGGATGCTTCAACAGATAACAACGTTGCAGCGCACATGAAACAGTTTATTTACAATGTTATCACCCCATTGGCAAATATCATATCCGACCGTTTAACCCGCGATATTTGCCCGGCCTATGCTAACGGAAACAAAACCTACGTCATCCAGCTTGACCCGTCAACATTGCCGGATATGCAGGAGGATATGAAAAATGTTGCTGAATGGATGAACGCGGCATGGTGGCTAACTCCAAATCAGAAATTACAGGGCATGGGATTTGGAACATCGTTAGAGCCAAATATGGATAAGGTTTTAGTGCCAAACAATATGATGCTGATTGATGACCTTTCAATAACAGACCAGCAATTCACACAAGCCGGACAAAATGCAAACGGTACGCTTTAACTCACAGCAATGGGCTATAGATTGGCGCAGGCAACACCACCGGTTAGAGCAGCAGCAATATCGTAACTTTAAAGCCGCGTTGGATGCACAGGTTAAGCCGGTTGTTGAATGGGCGCGTATATATGGGGTTGCTGATTTAAGTAGTCACCTTACCGTATTGGTATCAAAACAACCCATGCAAGCCGCGTATTTGAAATGCTATACGCAGGTTGGAATAAAACAAGCAGCATGGATAATGACTCGCGTTAACAGTATGGGTAGACGCGCCGAAAAGAGTGGCCCCGGTTTTTTCTCACAAGCATGGCATAAATTAATGTCGCTGTTTTACCATACCGAAGCCGCTGACCGGGTACAGGGTGTGACTGATACTACGCGAGATAGGATACAGACGTTATTAGATGAGTCTCAAAATATGCCAATTTCAGAACGGGCAACGTATATTGAAAAACAGTTAGACGACCCTGATTTTAACCGCGCACGTGCTTTGGTAATTGCGCGTACTGAAACGACTACGGCGGCAAACAAAGGCGCGTTTTTAGGTGCTGAAGATAGCGACTATGAAACTGGTAAACAGTGGTTGCCTATTGTAGATATGAACACGCGACCCGATCACGCGGACATGGACGGGAGTTTGCCTATTGGTATGGATGAGTCTTTTGAAGTTGGTTCGTCGCTGATGCAGTACCCTGGCGATGCGAGTGCTCCAGCTAACGAAGTAATTAATTGCAGATGCGCTTTGGCTATTGTGCCTTTGATTGGGGGTAATGGGTTGCCGGTATTGAAAAACAAATAGCGGCTATTACACCGCTATTTAACTTTATTTTGTTGGAGCCTGAATATCACAGCCGTTTAATTCAGACTTAATATCTTTCGGGTTTATTTTCTGTTCCCCAACAGCGACGCGTCCATCGTCAAACCATTTTCCATCTTTATAATCACCGTCTTTTGCTTGGGGTTGTAAAAGTAATTGATTACAGCCGGTTAAATAACTTACAACGCCCACAATTGTACCTTCAAATCCGGTTACGGCATCCCTGCCTGATTTTCCTAATAAATCATTCATATATTTGTTTTTTTTAAATTATTTCTTCTTAGGCGGCTTAATATCAGTAATATGCGCACTTGGTATAATCGACGGTGTGCCCATATCATGCGCAACCTCACCATCTTTTTCAACTATTGTCCCGGTGCCTGTATTTTCCATATATTCAGCCATTCCACTTGATACCTCTATTGTTTCGCCGCCATTACTGTAAGGGTGCGAAGCGTCTACTTTTACTTTCATGTTGGATGTGTAGCAAATGTTATTCCAGACTTGCGTTAAGTTTTAAATCGGTTACATGTATATAGTCAAAATCAAGCTCAACCACAAACTCGCATTCTTTTTTAACAGAACTGAAATAACAAGACTTTTGACCGTATATATAATTACTCCATATAGGGCTTAAATCATTATTAACCCAATAAATACGCGGTTCTTCTTGGTTTTCATCAAGTATGCCGTAATCACCACTTGCGACATATTGGTATATATTTCTCATAACCTAATCTTTAAAATCTACAGGTGGTATTTGTTGTTTTTTGTCGATGTGAATAATAGCGCGGTTATATTGCGCTATCCTACGCTTTAATGACTCTAAAATCATTGCAGGGGCAAACTTAAAACCCTCAACATCTTTTTTAAATTCAGCAGCATATAGCCATTGGTATTGATGCAAAGTATTATCAGACAGTTTGTACATAATGCCTATACCACCGGCAAAAACTTTTTGAAATTAATCCAAAACCGCCGGAGTAAAGCTAAAATCGATAAGGGTTATTTTTTCTCCCATTGTTCAATGCTTTTAATATACCCGAACTTACCCATAAAGTCATCGATTGTTTTTGGCTTCGCAAAACCAAACTTAATGGCCTTTATGGTATTACTAAATGTACCCTGTAGCATTCCGACGTCTAAATATGGCTTGCTTCGCGATTGTATTTCGTTCAATGCGTCAGTTATATTCATGCCGCAATATACATAATTAAATTAAATATTCAAATACGTACGTTTTTTTTATTTAGTCTAATAGCTTTCATTATTTTATTTTTATACGCAAATCAACCCAATGGCAAAAATCGTAGGCAATTTTAAAAAGGCAGGTGCAAATCTAATACCAATCCCAAAAGGGCTGTTAGAGGAAAAATACACCGCAGAGCCGGGCTTAATAATGGATGCCGACCCCGAAAAGAAAAGCTGGACAGGGTACGCAGCAGTATTTGGCAATAAAGACCTTGACGACGATGTAACGATGCCGGGCGCGTTTACTAAAACGCTAAAAGAAAACGGCCCATTAGGTAATAACTCAATCCTTTGCCTTAATCAACATATCACATGGCAGGTGCTTTGTAAGCCGTCTGTTTTGATTGAAGATACTAAAGGCTTATACTATGAATGCAAGTTAGAGGCTGATACATCATTTGGAGTTGACGCGGTTAAACTTATCGCAGCCGGTTTAGTTGAGGAAAACTCATTCGGTTTTCAAACGGTTAAATCTGCAATCCAACAACCATCAGATGATTGGGAAACATGGTACAGGGAATTATACGAAGTTAGCCTTTACGAGATATCCCCTGTAACATGGGGAGCTAACCCCGAAGCAAGGATGCAGGGGATGAAGTCACGTGGTAAAGACTGGTTAAAACAGCGCGAGGTTAAATTACTAAAGGCTTTACGTGAGCCAAATATGAGGGATGAAACATATCAAGCCCTTGAAATTGAAATCAAACAAATAAATACCGAATACTATAATTTAGGCAAGGGAGTTTCACTTGAAGAAAAGGGAGCCGCTATGATAACATGCCCAAATTGCAAATCGGCAATCGATACTGAACCGGACGGCGACGAAAACGCGCTAACAGGTGATGATATGGAATGCCCGAACTGCAAATGTATGTTTACAAAAAGCACTCTACTGATTACAAGCCGAAAAAGTTTAATGAGTGGGTTCGACTTTAAATCAACACAATTAAATTACACAGGCTTTAACTTTTAAAAAATGGAACAGAAATTTGCTATAGAAGCTAACGATTCACCCGAGGTAAAATCGGTAAAGGAAAAGTTTAACGAGGTTTACTCCGACCTGTCAAAAAAAGGAGACAACGATAAAAAGGCGTTGCAGGATGAGTTTAAAGAAGAAGTTAAAAAACTCATAGCCACCAATGGCGAGACAAAAACTGCGCTTGACACACTGCTTTCAGATTTCAACACGAAATCAAAAGAGCACGAAGACGCAATACTTGAAATCAACCGTTTCCGCTCAAACGCACAAGCCGAAGCATCAAAAGGCATCTCATTCACCGAAGCCCTAAACAAAGGCATCGACGAACACGAAGAAGCAATTCTGAAATTCGGCCAAAAGAAAGGCGCTGCGGTTCAGTTTGAATTAAAGGCTGTTGGCGATATGGGCTTGAGTTCAATCTCAAACTTAACAACCGCCAACGTGCAAACCGCGCCCGGTATTGTAATGTTGCCAAATCGTAACGTCCACATGCGTGATATTTTAGCTACTGGCCGTATGTCAACATCGTTATACAACTTCTTAAAGGAAATTGGCTTCGATGGTTCGATTGGCGTATGGCAGGAAAACAGCGGTGCAAAACCACAGTTTGACGTTCGTTATACTGAAGCGAGCGCGCCATCTCAATTCATTGCCGGTTATGTTAAAATTTCCCGCAAATCATTGGATGATATTCCTGCGCTTAAGTCTTCTTTGGCTGCAAGGTTGCTGCAAAAATACCTTGATGCTGAAGATACCCAAATATTGAGCGGTACAGGCGCAAACGGGCAGTTGCTTGGCTTGTACGCTTCGGCAAACTCAATCGCTTATGTACCTGGCCGCACTAAATCAGTCGAGATGCTGGTTGACGCAATGAGCGTTGTTGAGGAATTAAACCACAATGTTACCGGCGTTCTGTTACGCCCTCGCGGTTATAACGATATACTGTTATCTCAATCGAGCGGCTCAACAAGTGGTATCTATTCATTACCGGGTTTAGGCATGGTTTCAATGCAGAATAACCAGCTTAATATTGCCGGTGCGCCTGTTTGGAAATCAACTGCGCAGGTTGATAATACATTTTTAACTGGCGACTTTGATAAAGGCGCTATGTTGCTATTCCGCGAAGACCCAATTGTTGAGTTCTTTGAGCAGGATGGTGATAACGTTAAGAATAACCAGATCACCGTGAGAGTTGAAGGTCGCGTTGCCTTGCCTGTTTTTTATAGCGATAGTTTCATTCATGGAACATTTGTGAACCCCGGTTCATAAATAATTCGTATATTTGTTTTAAGATATTGCCGTGCAGGGCATATTAAAAAACATTAAAAGCCTTAGTTTCGGGGATAGCCTGCACGCTTGAACCGAGATTAAGGCTTCTTTATTTATGGAAATTTGGAAAGAAGTACCAAACACATACGGCTATTATAAGGCAAGCAATCAAGGCCGTTTTCAATCTAAAAAATCAGGTGACTGGAAGATAATAACAGCCTTTAAAACGAAGCTTATATATTTAGGCATAGACTTTCAGGTTAACGCAAAAAGGAATAGGTTTAAGGCCCATTTTGTAATCGCTACTTTATTTGTACCCAACCCCAACGGGTATAAAATGGTTAATCATAAAGACGGCGATAAAACCAATAATAACGATTGGAATTTGGAGTGGTGTACCGCCGCTATGAATATTCAACATGCATGGGATACAGGGTTAAAAGTAAAGAAGTATGGCGAAAGTAACCCGTTGGCTATTTTAACGCAAAAGCAAGCTGACGAAATCAGGGCATTAAGAAAGCAAAAAGTTAAGCAGCTTGATTTGTGCGTAATGTTTAATATATCACGCGCAACGTGCCAACGAATACTATACAATAAGATTTATAAATCAGCATAATTCCGTATATTCGTTTTCTAAGCGGCTGGTTACCGTGTTTTCATAATAGGTGTTTTTGTTTTTAATGGCTGTGCTTTGAGAAGCGCGGCCATTTTTTTTATGAGATTTAATTTGCAAATGTGTAACATAATGTGTTACCTTTGGAATATGGCAATCGATTGGGCTAAATATGAAAAAGACTGTGAGTTTTTAAAGTCATTAGGATTTGTAAAAACTAATTTCGCTTATGCTACAGGTGGCGGCGAGGATGAAAACGATGAAGACTTATTCATTAAGGGTAATATTGCTCTTGAATGGGATTATTCAACAGATAGGTGGTCAAAACACGATATAAACCTAATTGATTATTCAAACTTTGCCTATAGAACAGGTCGTATAATAAACATTTACAATTTAAAATGAAAAAAGAACGCATAACCGCATATGTGGATAGGCCAACAAAAGAGGCGTTGGATGCTGAAAAAGATGGGCGCTCACTAAGCAACCACGCCGGGCATATCCTAACCAAACACGTCAGCAAACAAGAGGGTAGACCTGTAGAAAAGAAAGAGTATGGAAAGTAAACCAACCTACGGCGTATCGCCATTAATACAACTTTGCAAGGCTATTGAAAATATCAAAACGTCATTGTACGCCAAGTATATTTTAAAGCGCCCGGCAAAGCCAGTTAATTATGACGAATGGAAAAACAACCCCGAAGTTAACGCGGCGGTATCTGAAATAGTTAAACATTTTAATAAACAACCGATAAATTGATATGAACGAGACAGAAAAAGCATTTAGAGAGGATTTAGAAATCCTGCTAAAAAAGTATAATGCAACGATAGAGGCTGTATATAATGGCGCATCCGATTTAGCTATTGAGGTTGATTGTAACCCTGACGGGGATTGTGTACCATGTGCTAACTTTGAATTATAAGATGCCCCTAAACTTCATCACTCACCAAAATAAAAAATACCCACAATGGCAAGCCGAAGGCAACGCGGCACGATGGATATTGCCATTAGCACAATACCACTGCATAGGCAAAGGCTACGACATCGGCTATTCAAAAGAAGCATGGATGTTACCCGGCGCAATAGGTATAGAACCGTCAATAGATGCGCAATGGGATGCAATGAAATTACCAGCGGGAGAAGTTGATTATATATTTTCTTCGCATTGCTTAGAGCATGTACAGCGTAATTGGTATGATGTTATTGATTACTGGCTTTCAAAAATCCGCATCGGCGGCATACTATTTCTTTACCTGCCACACGCCTCACAGTCCTATTGGCACCCGTCAAGCAATCGCAAGCATATTCATAGTTTTGATGGCAGTGAAATCGAGGCGTATTTAGACGGATTAGGGCATAAGGTTTATGTTTCAGGCGCTGATTTTAATAATAGCTTTGTGGTTATTTGTGAGAAAGTGGATAATAAACCGAAATTTAAATTTAACATCGAATCACGTGAAGGCAATCCCGATAAAATTGCAAATAAATCAGTTACCGGTGAATTATTATATGGCGTTCCAAATGCCCACAGCGATGTACTTATGCATGGTTGTTTTGGTAAGTCAATTAAAGATGGCAAATTTCATTTAGATAACCATGACATCCCCACCGGCCATTACCCTGTAAAAGATAGTTTGTTGTATGGATTTACGGGGGATAAGAAAATGAAACCACCAGTTGATAATGTGTTTCATGAAAATAAAAGCACCGATTTCACAGATACCGAAAATATTTGCGACTGTATTGTTTGCAAAGAAAAATTCAAGGTAGGGTTTTCAAGGTTTTCAGACCGTGAAAATAAACCAACAATCGGTGATATGGTTACATGCCCTAACTGTAATACTATGTTTATTTTTATGGGCGAAGATATTTTATATAAGCCGAATATCTTTAATTCAAAGTCGGTATGAAAGTAGCACTTTTACTTACAACCTATAACCGCCCCCAATACCTAAAAGAGTGCCTTTGGAGTTTAGAACGTGCTGATTTGAGCAGGGTTGATGAAGTATTGATAGTTGATGATTGTAGTACCGATAAAGAAGCAATCCGATTAATAACTGATTTCAATTCTAAGTTTGCAGGAAAATGCGGCGTTGCTTTATTAGATGAAAATGGGGGTATAAAAAATTCCTTACTTACAGGGTATAGCCATTTTTTTATTGATAAAGGTTGCGACATCGTCATAAACCTCGACAGCGATGCAATTGTTAGGCCGGATTTTGTGGATAGGCTGTTGGAAGATTACAAGCTAATTCCTACCCGATTACTAACCGGGTTCAACTGCAATACACTTAATGCAAATGGCAGTGAACGGCATAAGATACTAGGTGAAGATAAAACGCATTATTATAAAAAGTCAGTTGGTGGTATAAACTTTTGCATTGATAAAGAAGCATACGAATCATGGCTTAAACCAGCATTAAATATGCCCGGCAATTGGGATCACAACGCCTGTATATTAGCAGGCGGCGCTTACTGCCTCAAACAATCCGTCATCCAACACATCGGCTTCGATAGTTCAATGGGACACACCGAATCCCCTGATGTTGCTGATGATTTTTATTATTGGGATTTGCCGGATGTTACATTGATAGGAGTTGACTCACAACCAAACCGACTCAAAACCGCAATAGATATTTGCACAAAATGGATTAAGTTTGGCGATGTTAAGCAAATCACCCATTCAATAAGCAGTAAAGAGCAATACAGCGAGTTTTGCATAAAAGAACTTTACAAGCACGTTAAAACCTCGCACATACTCATTTGTCAACATGACGGTTATGTTAATAATTGGCAAGCATGGGATAACGATTGGTTGCAATATGATTACATCGGCGCTCCCTGGCATTATATGGATGGAATGGCAGTAGGCAATGGTGGGTTTTCATTGCGTTCAAGGCGTTTAATGGAAATAGTTGCTACAGACCCGAATATCCAATTCAAACATCCCGAAGACCACCATATTTGCCGTACGTACCGGCCTTATCTTGAATCTAAGTACAGGATTAAATTTGCGCCTGTTGATGTTGCAGAACGATTCTCTTTTGAGGGTTATTTACAGCCGGATAAGCAACTAAGCGACCAGTTTGGAAAACATGGGAGTAGGGTGATAAAGCCATCACCGACACGCCGAACGTATATCCCTAATCAGTTTCGCGGATTGGGTGACATTATATTTTTAATCCCTATGATACGCGAGTTAATGAATGAGGGCAATGCTGTTATCTGGCCGATTGTTAGCGAGTATATGAATATCGCAAAACATTTTCCCGACATAGACTTTCGCGATATGGATACACTTAATTTGCCGTATGATAGTCGGAATATGACGCATACTAATTATGGACAATTAGTTCCGTACCGTTTCGCCTCTGAAAATATGCACCGGGATTTAACGCGATGTATGCAAAGCAAGTATGAATTATACGGTCATAACTATTTAACATGGCGCAATTTACATTGGCATCGCGATAGAGTTTCTGAATCGGCATTATTGATGTATTTGAATTTAAAACCCGGCGATAAGTTCACGCTTGTTAACCGTAATTTTGCAGCAAAAGAACACGGATATAAAGTAACTACAATTATTAATTCGATTTATCCAATTGTTGAAATGCGTGAAATTGACAGATTTTCGCTAATTGATTGGTTATATATTTGCGAATTAGCACAGGAAATACACACCGCAAACACAGCAATAATGTATTTACTGGAGTTAATGACGCTTAATAAGCCAGTATATGTGTACAAGCGCAGAACGTGGGGAGAGCGCGACTTTGAGCACACCAGAGAATTGTGGACTAATAAGGATTTTATATTTGAAAAATAAATTATGAACCTATACGAAGTAAACTCAAGAAATATAAATAATGTTAAATATAAGTATCTGATTTATGCAGATGATATGAAATTTAACGAGGTTGGCAACGCTGTGAAATTTTACAAAGAAGAAGTGTCAATAGCCATATTTAAAAATTATTCTTACGTATTATTATTAACAGACGAAAGGTTTAAAATAGCATATGAGGGATGGTTAAAGTATCCAGGCACATCGGTAGAGACTATTATGGATGCTGTTAACCGAACATTTTTAGATGCTATATGAACATCCTCCTCCTCCCCTACAACTGGTTTCACCAACACGAACCAGATACAGCCGGAATATCAGGCGGCGAAGTTTACCTATCCCGCTTATGTACTTACCTACAGCAGCAAGGCCATACCATACGCGCAATAGTTGGCAGCGAAAATCCATATACCCACAACGGCATTGATTGCATACCGCAAGGTTCACCACATCAAATGTTTATCACCAACACCGAACATTACGAATGGGCTGATATAATGGTAACGCAATTATTAGGGACTCCGTTGGGCTATAACATGGCATTCCGGCATAAAAAGCCATTAATATTTATTGCTCATAACAACTCAACAGGTTACCCTACAAAACACAGCCCTGAAAATATGCTGCATGTTATTTACAACTCCTATCAATTGCGGGATGATTTGCGCTTGACGTTTGGGCAGTATGATGGAATTGTAGTGCATCCGGTGATAACGCAGCCGAAGCCAGCCAAGCCGAAAAGAGGCAAACAACCCGTAAAGACAGTAACCCTAATCAACTGCTCCCTAAACAAAGGCGGTCATGTATTAGTTGAGTTGGCAAAGCTACTGCCAAACGTACAATTTTTAGGCGTATTAGGCGGTTATCAAGACCAAGTGGTGCATGAGGGATTGGCAAACTTACGGTATTTGCCTAACGGTACCGATATGGGCGAAGTGTACCGGAACACCCGCATACTTATCGCCCCCTCACAATTTGAGAGCTACTCACAGGTTTGCGCCGAAGCATTGACTTATGGAATCCCGGTTATTGCGAATAAAACGCCGGGGATTGAAGAAAATCTATCATACGCCGGGATATTTATTTCACGGGATGATATACAAGGTTATGCAAATAAAATTATATATTTGATAGAAAATGAAGCCGCATATAATTTAGCCTCGCAGTTAAGTAAACAAAGGGCTGATTTTTGCGCTCATGGTAGTTCGAATGAGCTGGTTAAATTGAATGAGTGGATTAGTAAGGTAAATGCATGGTAAAAATCATCATAATCATAATAGCCTGTTTATTGGCAACGTTCCTAACAGGGTATATGGGGACACACATGCCTAATGAAATAGCCCGTTATGTTTGCCAATTTATTCTATTTTTAATCATCGTAGTTATTGCGATTAAAACACCGTTTGAATAATGGAAAAATCACTTGAAGAATTCGCAAAAGGATGTTGTTTGATTATTGATGAAAGTGATAAAAATAATAATATATTATTAGTTCCCAATAACAGCATTGAATTACGTTTAGGGGATATTAAGTTTGAAACGAAGGATAATTTATTATCTGTTACAATTAATAGTAAATTAGTTTATAAATGACCCCACTCGACATCATATCCCTATCAGACGCTAAAAACTACATCAAAGTAGATTTTGGCGATGATGACGCACTGATAACTTCGCTTATATCTGCGGCTATTGCAATGGTTGAACAGGCGACGAATTACCGGCTATATCATCGTGACGAATTGATTTATACGTCAAAAGTTTTTTACGAAGCATATCAATACCCATTAAACGGCTATTCAGTTATTAACCATGACAGTGCCGATACAAATACTTATACTGTTAAGTTTAAATGGATGTCATTGCGTACGGAATTGTTTTGGGGTAATGGCTATTGGTATACTGATTATAATAATCAATTCTTTGCTCCGGATGTATATAATTTGTCGGGATGCATGCGGAATTATGTTTTGACGCTTGATGTTGGTTACACTATGGTTGGCGATATTCCAAACGATTTAATTACCGCAGCAAAAGAAATCATAGCCAGCGCATACGAAAATAGGGAGGCGACAAAGGAGGAATTGTTGAGTAGCGTGAGTTTATTATTAACTAATTATAGGAGGTTTGCAACAATATTATGAAACCAGTAGCGCCGACAGCACCTCCAATTAAAACAGGACATGACGAGCCAAAATGGTTACCCGTTGTTTACGCTATTGCAACAATGGTTATAGTTATAGAATTAAGTTACATAATAGGTAAATCATTATGAACCCCGCAAAATTCAACCACCGCATACGCTTTGCGAAACTCAATAGCACTACAGACCAGTACGGCGGCGCTACAGCAGCCGAGTCGCCTGTAGTGGTTACTGATACCGGTGGCGATGTAACATGGGGAGGATTAGAGCCTATACGCCAATATCAACAAGCGAGTTTGGAAGCATACGCATCTGTATTGAATGAAAGTAAGATTTTAACAATCCGTTTTCGCTCATTTTTTACCCCTACAAAGGATATGATATTTGAGGACTTAAACACACCGGGTGATATTTACACGGTTCATTCGATTTTACCATATTGGCCGGGCGCAAAGGTGACTTTTCAGAATTTGGATGATAAGGTTTATAAGGATAGAAATTTTGTATTTATATTGGGGGTGAAAAGGTCATGAGCGTAACCATCACAGGCATCCCCGAACTAATCAGCGACCTTAAACGCATAAGTGTTGACGGCGCGAGGTATGCTAATGCTATTGTTGGCGCGGTGGCAGATATGATAGTTGTCGATGCAAAAATTAACGCCCCGGCAGACTTGGGTAGCATCCGGCAAATGATTGCAAAGGATATGGTTGTTACCGATACGGGCGCAATTGCAACGATTAACGCTAACGCACCGGAAAGCCCGTTTCAAGAGTTTGGCACAGGTGGTAAAGTAATAGTACCACCGGAAATGAGCGAGGTAGCAAGTGAGTTTAAAGGCGCAAGCGGAGGTGATTTTGCCGCTTTTGTATTGGCGCTAACAGGATGGGTAAAACGACATGGTTTAAACCCTATTGGTGCATACCAGGTTAGCACACGCACGCGAATAGGTAGGGGTAATAAACGGGACTTGGATGAAACAACGGCTTATTTAATTGCGCGTTCAATCCTGAAAAACGGGTTAAAACCACAGCCATTTTTGTACCCGGCGTATGTTAAGAATATTGTAAAACTTGAGCCGATGTTAGCTAAAGCATTTACACAATTGCAATTTCAGTATACAAACGCGCCTACACCGAGTGTGGCGGATAGTGAGTTTTATTAATTATCTTTGAATATGCCAAGAGAAATAGTAATAACAACGGTTGATAAGCCAACAACATCGGTAAGGAGATAGCATGCAAAACCCCTCAAAATTCATCCGCAAAGCCTATCTAACATTGTTAGCAGATATTGGTGTGCCTATATATGACAGGCGCGTACCGAAGGACGTTACGCCTATCCCGGCAACACGTGTTATAATTTCGTCTCAAACAAACTCCCCGTCATCACAGACAAATTGCGGCAGGGGGTGGACATGCTCAATACTTTTGGATATTATAAACGAGCAACCTACAGGCTTTGTAAACAGTGCGACAATTGATGATATTGAAGAATTGATTAGCAACAGGATTGACATTTGGACTGCATCACATACCGACATTTCAATACCGCCTTTTACTGTATATCAAACTAACTTTTCTGATAGCCACGATATTGAAATTGAAACACAAACCGTAACAATTGCAAGGCGTGTTGTGAGGTATACGCATCGATTGAATGGGTTGGATTAAAATAATTTGCATTTACGGAATTTTAACTATATTTATAAAAAATATCAAAGGCAATGGCAACAGATTACATACAAGGCAGGAATTTCTTTGTTTACAATGGTACTACCCCGATAGGGTGTGCTAAAACGCTAACAGCAGAATTAACAACTGCAACATCAGATGCCACTACTAATTGCGACGTTGCGGATGATGGCACGCTTTGGCAGCATAACGTACCTCAAAAAAACAGTTTCAAAATTACTGTTAATGGACTTATGCCAATTCAATCATCGGCGCAAATGTTAACGCAGCAAACAGGGCTGGCTTTAATGAAGCTACAAGCCGCACAAACAAAGTTATATGTTACGTTCCAAAACGCAACCGCTGGTGGGTTGTGGATGGGCGGTGACGTTTATATTTCATCAACAAAGTTATCTGCAACAACCGATAGTGAGGCTACATTTGATGTTACATTCGACAGCGCTGGCGGTAAACTTGCATTCTTACCCGTATCATAACTAAGTATGGTTGACGCAATATCCCTCAATTTTGGCGGCAAAGACCGTATATTTCATTTTAATAATTACGCCCTGATTGAATTGGGTAAAGTGCTACAATGCGATCCAATAAACGCCCATGTTGAATTAATGAAAGTTACCGGTGATAACCTATTAACCGGAATGGCAGCATTATTGTACGCCGGGTTTATTGGATATGAGAAATCACAATTCATATTGCGCCCAACCATTACCGTGCAAGAGGTTGCGGCCATTATAGGAAACATGGAAAACCTTGATGAGTTTTCGCCAATATGGGAGAACTTTAAAAAGGTTAATGGTATTACTGAATTTTTAGAAGCACAGGCGGCGAAAGAACAACCGCCAACCGAATCAAAAAAAAAGCGGACACTTTCCGCACAGTCGTAGAGTTTGCTACCGGCGAACTTGGTTTAAAATCACACGAATTTTATTGTTTAACATGGTATGAGTATAGCTGCATTGTTAGTGGCTATATTAAACAAACATGCCGCGAATGGGAGCACACTCGTTATATTGGGTGGTGGTTATATATTGTCAACTCTACTGAAACAAATAAGAAAACCCCGGCTGAATTAATGCCATTGGCAACAGATATTGCCGCGCCTGTAGTTGTTGTTACCCCCGAAGATAAAGAGGAATTAATGCGGATGGCTGTTGAGAGGGCTGCGTTGATACCTCGTGGAAAATAGTTTAATTATTTACGGTTAACCGTATTGTAATATGAAATCAGGTTTGTATATTTGTTTTATGAAAGTTAAAGACTTGATAATTCAGTACTTACAATTCGGATATACACAGGCTGAAATTGCTGACATATTTAAACAGCAGGGTATTGAACCAAACAGTTTAAGTAGTATTGAAAAGATACTAAAAGCTATTAGAAAAGAACATAACGCCAAAACCATGTTCCATTTAGGGTATATTTTGGTTGAAAAGAAATTGAGCAATGTCGCTCAATGATAAATAAACGCTAAAAATGCAAACAGATGTAAAAGCGGAAAAGAGGCCATTTGAGCCGCAATTCCTAAAGAACGTATTTCCTGGATTAAAAATTCATGTTAAAGGCAATGTAAGCCGGGTTCATGTAGATGTGCTCAATGGTGGTGACTTGCTAAACCTTATTGGCATTTACCTTGATTGCCGGGTTGACTTATTCTTAAGTCGCTACAATAAGGGGATAACTATTAAGGTAACAAGGCATCCTGATAATTACGAGGGCGCTGTCGTTTTGAAAACCATACCATTAGAGATCGCGTAACATGGCAAAGCAAAAGAAAACGCTCGACATTCAGCGCAGTTTTAACAAGCGTTCATTCGTTCTTTCAAAAGAAAAAATGGCTGAAATATTCAAACGCCATGATTTAACGTGGTGGCTCGAACAAGAAAGCCATTATGATAACGGCGAAAGCGAATTAGTAATAAGGTTACATATTGCTAAAAACTTAGATTAACATGAAAGAGTTTCTACACAATGCAATAGGTCATCCGCTATTGGCTATTTGCAACGCTATAGGAGCGTACAGATTAGGTACTTTTATACATGATAAAGTGTTTAAGTTTTAAAAACATTTAGCTCAAACTAAATTTAAAAGGTGAGGCCGTGCGATTCCCAGCGTACGGCTTTTTTTTGTCCTTTAATATTTATACCTTTAAGCCATGTCATTAAACGTACAAGTCGGAGCAGATGTAAGCGCGTTTCAAGCCGGGATGAAGCAGGTTGAGGCCGGTGCAAAGAGTGCTGCAAATACAGTCAGTCGCGAGTTATCAGATGCAGCGATGCAAACAGATAAGTTAGGCGGTGCTGCATTGTCATCCTCAATGAAAATGATGCAGATGCGTTCTGGGATATCTGCGGCAAGGGATGGTGTATTAGCATTTACCGTTGGTGGGCAGGCGGCTGAAAGGTCGCTATTAGCAATGGGTCACCACATTAACTCTCTTGTTAATGAAACAGGATCATTTAAAGGCGCAATGCAAGCAATGGGTTCATCCCTACTTGGTCCCGGTGGTATAATATTAGGGCTGTCATTGGCTGTTGAATTGTTTTTAAAATGGAAAGACCGCCAAAAAGAGGCCACACAAACTCAAACCGAGTTTCAAAAAGCATTAGAAAGCAGTGTAAAAACAGCGGCAGACGAACTTTCGCATTTAACTATACTTTACCAAGCATCACAAAACGATGCACTGTCAAGACAGCAACGTTTAGAGGCCGTAAGGGAATTACAAAAAGAATACCCGGCGTATTTTGGTAATATGTCTAAAGAAGCGATATTGGCGGGAGAGGCAGCCGGGGCGTATGATAGACTATCGAACTCAATCATTAATTCAGCGGCGGCAAAGGCCGGACAGGACGCATTAGCCGAACAAATAAAACCATTAATTCAATTGCAAGCCGCGCTTCAAACAAACGAACGTGAGGCAAACGAATCATGGGCGCGTAGAAAGCGAATGTATGACGAGCAAAAAGCGGCAGAAGAAAAAGCTAAGGCCGCTGCCGACAGTACCGGACTAAGAACACCAACAGCGCCTAATACAATGCCTGGATTTCGCCCGGTAAGTAATAAAGGGCTGCCATTATTTAATAACCAAAATACGGGTTTTATAACATTGCAAAATGGTGATGTGCAATCGTTGGATGATTATAAAAAAGAAATTCAGAATAAGATAAAAGATAACGCCGCTGCCATACAAGCAATGATTGAACAGTATGGTATTCAAACTTTGATTAAAAATCAGGGGTTAAAGGACGAAAAAGCGAAACCGGAAAAGTCGGCGCTTGAATTACTACAAAAAGAATTAACTGCTGCCGAAACAGCTTTGCAAAACTCAATTTTTGCCGGCAAAACATCCGCCGAAGACGCTACATCCCCGTTAGTTCGCCGCGTTAATGCCGCAACCGAAGCTATACGCAAGTTTAAGGCCGAAATGGAACAAGCTACAGAGGGAATTGGGGCGCATAACTTTACTTTGGGGGATAGCAGGAACGCGGTTAAGCCATCAACTGCCGGAGACACATTCGGTAACGGAGCAAGCGATATTACAAGTATGCAAAAAACCATTGCAGCATATAAAGAATATGGCGATATGCTTGTTTCCGGCAGGACAAAGCAAATTGCGTTTGATAAGGAATTAAAGAATGACGCTAAGGCAGGGCAAGAAGTCGCCCGCGTTTTTGGCGATGGACTTATGAACGCGTTCCAACAAGCACTAAGCGGCACAGCTTCTTTTGTTTCGGCTATGGGGCAATTTCTATTACAACTGATTGAGAAACTAATCGCAGCCGCCGCAGCCGCCGCAGTTTTAGCGGTTCTGTTGAAAGCGACTGGTTTTGGTGCTGCATTAGGCGGCGCTGGTTCTTTCGGTTCGCTGTTTGGCTCACTAAGCGGTTTAACGGCGCTTATACCACAACACGCAAGCGGCGGCATCTTCACACAAGCCCACGTTGGCATGTTTGGTGAGGCTGGCCCCGAAGCAATAGTAACACCCAAACACTTACAGGACTTTGCAGGGATATCGGGTGGCGGTTCTCAAAAGGTACAAATTGAACCATTTCAAATCGGCGCTGAAATGTGGTTTAGGCAAACATCTCGCACAAATAAACGCATAGGCAGGACATCATAACAAACACCGAACCGACAGTATAACATGGCATACGTAACCCTTTACACTTTTTTCCGCCCGGCTTCATATCTTGGCCCCGATGCGCTTGTTACTGTTATTCGTGATGATACTGATTTAACATTCATTGATTTTTACACAACATCGGCAATAGGAGGGCCGGGACAGCCGCCCGAAGGAACGACAATTAGTGTTATTTGCGAGGGAACTACAAAGTACACATATAAAGTCAAATCAACGTTCCCATACGCTACTTATGAAACAGAAGTAAACTCATACTATTGCGGATATACACCGCCAACTTGTGATATATTCATAAAGTCGTTTAAAAAGACTGATGAAACAGGTGTTGGCGCTAATGATGGAACTGCAAATTTATTCGCAGTTAGTTCTTTTGCGCCGATAACTTACTATTTATACGACCATTTAGGGGTGCTTATCACAAGCAATGCAATCGGTTTATTCGCAGGACTTGCCCCCGGAGATTATTCGATTAAAGCAGTAGATACCAACCCATGCACAGTTGAACAGTTTTTTACTATCGTTGCTTATGATCCGTCATTGACCCGGTGTAAATATCGCATGCAATTCAAGTCAATATTGGGCGGCGTTACTTACAGGCTTGATTTTTTAGACCAAAAACACCAATACGACCCGGCGACACATCCTATATATTTAGATGGTACAGATACGCCATTGAAAAAAACCACTGCCAATCCTAACGAAGATAAAACCGAGCCGATATTAGCGACAACGCTTGATATTAATATTTGGCATACCGGTATAATTAATGTTGAGAATGAATTTGCAAAGGTTGATGAGCGTACATGGTTTATGCAGTTGTATAAAAATAATGTTTTAGATTTTCAAGGCTGGCTATTGCCAGACCAAATTAATGATAACTACGCAGATCCAAACTATCCGCTATCGTTTACGGCAACAGACGGGTTGGCATCGTTGAAGGGTTCTAATTTTGGCGACCCTACAATATTTACCATTGATAGCAACGGCAATAAGGTTTATACGCAGCTTTACGGGCTGTTTGGGTGGTCTTATCTTGTTCGCGTGTGCCTTGACTGGCTCAACTATGATTACGGCAATACAACGATTGTAAGCTCGTTGCAGAACGCCGGTGCATATGATGAGCAGTTTTGGTCGAACGTGTCAACATGGGGGGATAATTACTATGACAGCAGTGGTAATCCGTTAGATGTTTATTCGGCGCTTTCAAATTTGTTAAAATCAGTTAAGCTCACAATATGCCAAGTTAACGGCGCGTTTGTGCTTTGTAATTGGAATGACCTTTGGTATATAGATAAAGGATTGCAGGCGGCTGATTATAATTTAGCGTTCTATACTTTCAATGCTGATATGTCGGGGATTATTAACACCGGAGTTAATCAACCAGCGTTAATGCCTATTGGTGCAACTAGAATATTAAAGCCAATTAAACCCATGCAAACCATTAATTATGATTTGTCATTCGGCATTATGAAAGCCGTTGTTGATTTCTCAATACTGGCTTTGTTATACGAAAATCCATCTTTTGAGATTGGCGCTGTGCAAGGCGACTTACCGCCGGATTATAATCATTCGGAGGGAACTATAACGGCTTACTTAAACCACGACCCGGTTACATCAACTATCGGTAGCGGGGCGTATGATGGTGAATGGGAGATAAAGGTGCAAGGAAGCGGTATTCCATCACCTGTAAATAGCTTCTTTGAAAACCCATCGCCGTTTTTTAATGTTGACCAGGCTAATAAGTTATTGAATATTTCTTTTGTTTGGAAAGTTCCGCCAAATAGTAATACTTTGTTTGGTAACGCTATGGGTTATGTGTTTTCGTTCGTTGCAATATACATCGATGCAAGCAGTGGTAATGCGTATTTCTTAAAGCCAACACCGGCTAAATCAATTTCGTACTTTGACTATGCAAGCAACGGGCATCACCCGCCTAATCAACCATCTCAAACAATATGGGAACATTTAAGCGATACGTATTATACCGAAGGCGATGCGTGTAGTATTAAGGGTATACCAACTACTGATTATATAGGCTGGCAGTCATATTCTATTACCGCACCTATATTTCCGGAGTCGCAAATTGGAACGGTAAGCGTTCGTTTTTACGGTGTTAAGGCTCAGTTATATGACACCTCTAAGTATTTGCTATTGGGATTTGATAACCCGATATTCAGGGATAGTTTCTTTATTGATGTTGACACAACAGACCCCGGTTATTATTTGTTAGACCAATTAAATATAACATTGAGCGATGCGTCAACCTCAACCAATCTTCAAATTGGTGAAACGCATACGGTAACGAACGTGACCAACTATAGCAAGGCTGAAACAAAACAAATTGATTTAACGCTATTCACATACTCTCCAAATAAACGCTTAGCCGGGCAGTTTATGTACGGGTTGACTTATGATACTGCTGTTACCATGAATGCGCTAAAGTTTAAGCTGCAAACTACGGCGTTAAAAGGCCGTTTACCGATGGCTGTAATCAATTCATGGGCGCGGACATATCAACAGCCGATGAACATTTTTGAAGGGGAAATTAAGGCGGATAACGTGCCATTTTACGGTGTTTACCAATTGGATGGCTATGATGGATTATTGTTTTATCCATTTAGCGTATCGGCTGATTTACGAAATTCAGAAGTTCATATTGTTATAGTCGCCTTTGATGATAGCGATGCACAGGTGATTTATAATTATACGGCGAAATACCAGAGAAATTCCCGCGAAAATGGTTAAATATTTTTTATATCTTTAAACCGAAATGAGCAAGTTACTAACCGGGCAGGATTTTTTTCTATATTATGTCATAAACGGCTATAATCAACTTGCTGCCCATGCTACCGATGTAACACTTTCTTATACCTCTGAAACGACTGAAACAACAACAAAAGACGGGTTAAAAGGCAAGACCTATGACTATAGGGGGAAGTATGGTTATACGGTATCACTCAAAGGCATCACCAACTTTATTGATATTGCTAACATAGGCCAATTTCAATTAGCTCTGATGCAATCAGTTAAAATGCCATTTATATTCCGGGATGCAAATGAGGTGCAATATACCGGAACTGTATTAATTACAGGTGTTGACCTTGATACGCCAAATGCAGCAATGAGTACGTTTACAAATAACATGCTTGGTGATGGTGATATTGTTCCTATATTTTACGATATACCGCCAACACCTCCGGGTTCGTCCGTTTCAATTATTGACCAATTTGGGGCGTTGATTGCGTCGGTTTTAGCGCCGGGAACTTATGGGGTGTTAAGGTTTGATACGATTGATTTACACAGCTTTAACCCAGGAACTGATACTGAAATAATCCCACCATTAATTATAATGCAAGCATCATGAGTATAGTAATTGAGGGTAGGCTTTTAGAAAACAGATTTACAACGGCTCAATGGGCTGCATCAACTGTTATTTTAAAAGATAGGGTATGGGGGCATGAAGTAGATGATTCTGGCAATCCGGTAGGTTCAAAAATGGGGAACGGGGTTGATTTATGGGCTGCGTTGCCATATTGGTATACAGGTGCAGGGACTAACGTTGTTCAAAAATCATTTACAGCGCAAACGGGGTTGACTATTAACTGGCAGACTGATTTAGCTGATGGTGTTCATACTTACGCTGCTTTGTTAGGTAATTATTTCCCGCGTCCTGTAGTTGCTTTGCTATCATCTGGTAGTGATTATGTTTATCCTGGTACTTTACCGGCTGTCAACTATTCATCGGGGTTGATTAACACGGTAGTATTTGACTGGGGAGTTTCATCCGACGGATATATTCGCTTCTAAAAACCCCGCCATATCACTCGCTGACAGGCGGGGTAAACCAATTTAACATTATGAAGTGCGCTTAGGACAGCGCGGGATGAGCTATAATATTGAAATTACTTTTTTAAGTGCGTAAGCAAAGCCATTATCTTCACTATCAGCGATAATACCCATATTTCCGTTACGGGGTAAATTGTAATCGCTGTATTGTAATTTTAGTATCTTGCTTACAAGTTGCTCTTTGTAATTATCAATTACATGTTTTTTGAACTTTTCCAGTTCTTCAAATTCGTTAATATTCATTATCTTCTAAATTTAAATTCTTTTTCAATCAAAAACATCCCCACCAAACAAATTAGGGTGAGGGCGTAGGCTTGTAGTGTAGTGAGTGGTTTCATATTAGCCCCAGGCAAATTAAAATTATCAAAACCCAACCTAATATAAATATTGGTATAAAGGTGACTTTAGCCCATAACGGGTAATTGCCTATGTTTTGTCGGAAGTCCGTTGCTGCTTTCATAACTCCTCCCTCACAAACTTCCAACAAGTTTTAAAAGCGATACAGAATACCGGTATCATTTGTCCAATAGCGCCGAGTAGGATTAGGGTTGTTCTCATGATAGTTCGAGTGTTGGTGATTTGTGAATATCCGATATATTTATAGTTTCAATAACTGAATTTGGTAATGTTATTTCAAAATCAATAAGAGTCATTCTAAGACGTTTTTTAGGCTCACTATACTTAGCGTCAAAGCGAGTTATAAAGTCTTTTGCGCGTTTTGGAAGCACAATTGTTGTGGTTTCACTATCGTAGATTAAAACTGATGTCCCCGGATAATATTTAGGGAACGGATTAATATAGTCACACTCAACAACCGCATCCGGCATTATATCCCTAATGGCTAATGAAATAGCACAGTTTTTATTTATGTCGGTTATTCCTGTAGTGCCGCACATCATTGACTGTCTTAATATTTCCCTTGTTATTTTGATTTTAAGTTTCATTTTATCTCGTTTTTAATTTTCCTTACTTTCCCCACCTTTACCACCTCATTACAAATGGTGCAGTGGGTTGTTATAAATCGTTGTATTTTTTTATTATCTGTAACATAGCAGTGAAGTATTCAGATTTTTGTTCATTAGACATATCTGAATTTTCCTTTATTATTTGCTTAATTTCGCTAAGCCCAATAGATAGGTCAGATTTGTTTTTTAAAAAATCAGTCACTATAAGATGTGCTTGCAACGCTCCTTCAACAGCTATTTTATTGGCTATTGAAATGCAATCTTCTCTTGAAATGTGTATAAACGAGCCATCCTCTAATTTAAAAGACATTAGACTGTTTAGCGTAGTTATTGGGGTTGTGTTCATATCAATTGTAATCGTTTAAATTCGTTCGACTTCTTTAATGTACATCCCGGATAGTAAACGTGTATCATTGCGCGTAAACATTCCTTTGCAATTTTATTTTCATCCAATTTCCTCACCCATTTTTCATGGGCTATTTTGCAGGCGGTTGGGGTCATAATAGTTCGGGGTGTTGGTAGATGTTTCCGATTAAGCGAAGATTTTTATTTGACAGATATCTCAAAAAATGAATAGCATCGCCTTCTTTTTGGAAATACGGTTTGTTGCCATTTTCAACCTCGTACCCAAACCATTCGTTTTCTGTTATCTTATTGCCTTTTTTTAGGAAATAGATTAAGATTTTGGTTTGCAGGTATTCAGAGGGAACAATGTGTATAAGTAATTGGTCTGCGCCTTTTTGCTTCATTATTTCACCAGCGGTAGAATTATGAAAACCGTCTTCGACATAATCGAATAAGAGTATATCATCTTCATACCACTCATCTACTCCGTTTTTGTCTTTCAGGCCAGTGAATTGCATTAACTCTACTGGTTGGCCTTGTGCCGCATAGCCTAAGCAATCGCCTATTTTATCATCATAAAGCATCCGTGGTTCTATGGCGGTAAATTTACCTTTTGCGGAATATCCTTTATGCCACGCCCTAAATTTTATTTCTCTTTTCATATAAACAAATCAGCATAAATCATCAATAGTCTCCTAAACTTTGTCACCGGAGGAAACATTTCAGGGTAGTCGTTAATTGCGCCTGCGAGCGTTTGCACATCTTCAAGGCAATTGGCGTTGTCGAGCAGGTCGAGAACTTCGTCGTGGCGGTATTTCATGATATAAGTTTTTCGTAAATTGCATCATTACTCATTTCTGCATTACCTTGAATTGATTCCATATTGAAATCCTCGGTGGTATTTTGGAATGAGTACATAATGGCATCTCTTACCAAATCTTCAAGGTCTGATTTGCAACCAACCCAAAGATTATCTATGCAAGCATCTTCAATTAATCTTTTTGGTGTTTTCATGATATAATCCCTTTCACCTCGTCCACCACCATTTCTGGGCGGCAAGCATAAAGTTCAACCTTAAAATATATTTTAGCACACTCAAGCATTGTTGATGGGCTTGTAAGCATACCGTTTTCAAGTTTACGCTCCATATCCTCAATGAATGCCATTGCGCGTTCCTGCGGGGACAGGATTGAGTAGTATTCATTTCCGCGTACTTTATAGGCATCTCCACTAAATGGATACGCTTTGCCTTTTTTTGATGTGCTCATGGTTATTTAATGGTTTTAATGCCCCGGTTTGTAATTGTGTAGTAATCGGTTTTATTTTCCTGATTAGTTCTGCTAATCATCCCTAAACCAAGCAATTTATAAAATGTTAAATTACTCATTGATGTTGGCACATCATTTATAACCAAAAAAGATTTTTGTTTTCGGCTACTTATGTTTTCAACTTTTATGTGCGCGCCATCTTTCATTTTTGATAGCATCCATTCTTGTGTAATTGTCATAGTTAATCCTCTCCGTACTGATAATATCCAAACTCTTCATACAAACTAAAACGGGTGGATAGTTCCCGGTCTTCCGTGTCGCGAAATCCGCGATTGCGGGATTGGAAGTCTTCTATTTCCGCCATCTCAAACGGCGTGTAATCGGCTATTGACTTCGCCTTCGTTTGCGCCGGGATAGTTGTGGGGGTGTGTTGTGGTCGCATGGTTAGTTGTTTATTTTGTTTGCTAATCGACTGCGGTACACAGCAAGTCTTTTATCTAAATCTGCATGTTTTTGCAATATAGCTTGCTTTTCTTCTTCTGTTAACGGCCTCGACTTCATACCGAATCCTATTTGCGTAGGTTCATCAGCCATTGGTTTTGATTTATATTTCATAATCTTATCTAAACAATTCAGGGTGATTAATATTTAGGAAAGCAAATAACTCCGGTTAACTGTAATGCAACCAATATAACAACTACGGCTATAAAGGCTATGCAAAAATACTTTGCTGTGTGTGTTCCGTTTTGGAGGTTCTGTAAAGTGTTCATTCTGATAGTTTTTAATTACCCAACATCGGGCACCGCCAAACCCCGCAAGCCTAATTAAAAGCGTTGCGGTTATACCATTCCAAGTTTGCTGCCGATGGTATCGTACGGGGACGTTTGGCACCGCCAAACCCCGCACACTTTTCAGAGGCGGGGCGGCAGTCCGTGAACTATCACGAAACACGGTGTTTTATCCGGCGGCACCTGTTAGATATTTATCATATCGTGAAGTCCGTGGGCTAAACCAACTTTCATGACGGTTACGTGAAAACTCACCTAAATCATGAATTATGGTTGTAAATACGCTTGATGCTTTTTGGTTAGTCATTGATGCCCATACAATGAATCCACGTAACCCGTCAATGAATTTACGGTCGGGGTCAGATGTCATAATAACAGTTGTAAGGTCAATTGAAATATCAGCCATTTCCCTATCGTTCGGGTAAACTTGATGGCAAATATTCATAATTTCACTGATAAGATCATCCCTGTCAACTACATATTGATTTGGGCTTTTTTTTGTTAAGTCGCTCATTTTTGATAGTTTTTAATTCTTTTGTCGTTATTGACATAACAAAGGTGCAAATTAACTTTCACTTTCACAAGTAAAAGAACAAATAAATTTAAACTATTTTATAACTTGTTGATTATCAGTCACAATAATTTTTCTTTTACCTACTTCAAGTCGTTCGCCATTGTACTCAACAAAGGTAGGTAACTCAACAATGGTTAGTTTTTTCATTTGGCTAATGGCCTGTGTTTTAATGTCGCGCTCGGTGGCGTACTGTTGGAATGTTTGTATCATTTTGCAAATTCTATGTATCTAAATTCAAACCCTTTTGACTTCGCATATTTGCAAAGTTCTTTATATTCGTCCGGTTTGACCTCATTGTCTTTAATGGCTAAACCTAAGGCTATGCCTGTTTGTATATTATCGCCATAGTCAATAATATCCCCGTAGTGGTAAAATTTCATATTTATCATTTTATACTTTCTCTTTACAAAGCTAAAGAATTTACTTTTTGTTTCAAAGCGTTTCACAAACTATATTTACACATAATATGAAAAAACTATTATTAGCCCTCATCCTATTCCTCCCCCTACTCGCAATGGGGCAAACCGGAACGCTGCCATCGGGTAGCGTCATAACCACCGCGCCAACATCGTATTGGAATCCAACAACGCACCGATGGACTCCGAAAGTCGGGAGTTATTGGTATGAGATATTAACAATTCAGGATACGGCGGGTATCGTACCGTCATTTTACCGTATATTTCATGGCAATAATGAATGGTATGGAACACAAAATTTTCATAATACACTTACTGTTTCAAATGCGTCAGGGTCTATTGCTTATTTTTCAGTTGACCCTACGCAAACGATTGTCAATAATATATTAAACCTTCAAAACGGTTTTGAAATGTTTTCCGGGGTTGGTAAATATAGAACGGGCACTTCTGAAGTATTTAACAGTGCCTATACATCAGGCAATGATATTACGGTGTCGCATGGAGATGAAGGGTCTTTTTCAAACCCGCCATGGTTAAATATTGCAGAGGGAAGTTCAGGAAGTTTGCGTTTGTTTGGTAATAATATCACCAGAACATCAGATAGTTCGCCGGTGCTTTGGCGTTCAGATTTAACAGGAGCAACAAGATCACTGATAGGGGTTGACTCCACATCAACACAAAACACATACAGTCATTTAATGTCAGGCTTTACACCTGGTACTATTGCTGGTAATAACGGATGGACATTGGCCGGTTCGGCGGTGGGTGTTAACAGCGGCACACAAAGCACGACTATTACAGCGGCCTATACTACAGGAACAGACTATGCTCTATGCCCAGAAAGGTTTAATCAGGGTAAAATGCGTTTCCTATGGCATCAGGCATCAGAAAAGCCGATGGTTACATGGGGTGGGTTGTCAACTTATTTTTCAATATCCCAAACAGGAGGTACAGCGACATTCGGCACTGTTACAGGCGGTGTTTTAACGTCATTGGGAACATTTACAATCCCGTTCACTACTGACACCTATGTGCAGGTTAATTACACAGGGCAAACAGCCGGAAGCATATTATCAGTGAAAATATGGCCTATTAACGGAACTTATCCATCATCAAATGTTTTCACCTATACTTTTACAGGTTCTGAAACGGCGGTAACCGGTGACCAGGTTACTTTGCGTACACTTGACGGTACAGCATCTCAAATCAATAGCCTTGATATTAAGGATGAATATACAATACTTGCTACAAAAGCAACATTTACCGGTGACTGGTTTAAAGTATCGAGGGGCACGCACGTTTATCAATCCGTAATTGCACAGGGGGCTTACTTCGATTTTGTTGTTAAATCAGCTACATACGCCAACCTTAAAGTTTATGCCGATAGCAGAGCGGCTTATCAACCTCAATTAGAAGTAAGTATAGATGGCGGTGCGTATAACCTGGTGACATGGTCATCTACCGGTGACATTGTTGTGCCTATTGCAGCGGGTATGGATGCGACAAAAGACCACCGCTTGACCGTCTATGTTAAAGGGGTTCACGAATTAGATGACCTTTGGAACTCACAAGAGGGTTTTCTGTTTAATGACATTGTGACCGATGGGCATGTAACGCCTTATAATAATTATACCGGGTTAACTGCTTGGTATGGAGATAGCATCGTAGCCGGAATTGTGGCATACGGTTACGCTGCATCTCCGCCAAATTCACAGCCTTCGCAATCAGCAGGGCATTTATCATTCCCACAGATAGCAGGTAGGAGATTAAACCAACGGGTTTATATGAAAGGATTTGGTGCAGCAGGGTTAATTAATCCTGGCCACGGAAATGTGCCAATTGCTGTTACCAATCTTGCAAGTTTCGCAAGCGGCTATCCGAAGTATAACAACGAGCAACCAAACACGATATTCTTAAACTACGGTACAAATGACGGTAGTGCGTCATCCGCATCGTACATAGCGGCTTATAACACTTATATCGCAGCGGTACAAGCTGCGTACCCGAGGGCTAAGATATTCCTTATTGACCAATTTAACGGGGTTAGAACATCTGATAACAGTACGGTTGCTTTAAACAGTACCGTTACGTTTATCCCTACTCAACAGTTTGTTGGTAGCATGACATTTATTGCTGATGGATTGCATCCTGATATTAACGGGCATGATGTAGCAGGGAATGCGCTGTATAGCCTTATTGTGCCGCAAATACAGCCCTCACAATGGGCTAACGTTAACGGGAAGGGTATAAGCTATGTCGGCGGCTCTGCGATGGTTTACGCCAACAATAACGTGATACGGAACTCTGATGGTGGTAGTGATTTTACTACGCCTTTGATAACGGGCTCTCCGGTTTCAACTCAACTTACATCCGGTAGTATTTCACCCGGCGCAAGCGGAACATCGTTTGATGTAAATAAAATTAATACCAATTCACATAATGTTAGATCACTTGCTTTGTTAGGGGTGATTGACAGTCACACAGTTGGTTCGGAAACATCGCATTGGGAAATGTACTCACAACCGGGTACGGGAACACTAACAAAGGAATTTACTTTTGGTGGAACTGGAAACTTCACAGCAGTAGGGACATTAAGCGGAACGGCACTATTACTTGGAACAGGCACCAGCGCAACCGTAAAGGATTTTAATATAGTATCTGGCTCAAAGGCAAATGTTACATTACCAAGTCGTTCAACCCTTACATCTGGCACAAATGGTATGCTACATTATTTGAATGATGGAACTAATAATTATGGTATTGCATCATTAGTTGACAACCCTAACAACGCGGTTGGATTTTCTATTCGGTATAGTTCGACACAACCGGCTTTTGTTGTGCAGGCAAATAGCACTGAATTATTAAGATTTGACAGCGGTTCAAGATTGGGTTTAGGTGTTACATTACCAACAGCATATATCCATTTAAAGGCCGGTGTTGCCGCAGCTAAGGGCGCTCCAATAAAGTTTTCAACCGGAGGTATAGTTTTGACTACACCTGAGGCGGGAGCATTAGAGGCGACTAATGCAGCCTTATTTTATACTGATACGGTATCAACAGTAAAGACAAGGCGGGAGGTGATTTTAGATACCAAAACGCAGACGTTAACAAATAAAACTTTAACATCGCCACAGTTAAATACGCCGTTGCTTAACACTACATCGGTGGTAGGGCAATATTGGGTTGCTACAAATACCGCTGGTGCGGGAACGTGGACGACACCAACAGTAATAAATCGTTCACATACAATATTTACCCCGGCAACCGGTGGAACTGTCACATTAGTAACAGGGCAAATAAATATAATTAACCCAGCCGGTACAATAGCGACTTTAACATTAACGTTACCGTCATCACCGGCAAATAATGATATTGTTAGCCTTACATTTACGCAAGCAGTAACAGCGATTACATATAGCGGTGGGACTGTAGTAGGTAGTCCAACAACGGCATCATTAGGCGGTCAATGGTATTTAACCTATGACAGTGGTACAACAACATGGTATTAAAAACAAATTATATGGCAACAATTTTAGACGACAAAGAACACAAAGGCAATCATTTTTTATCGCTGTTTTTAAACGGGATAGTAATGTTGGGCGAGGATGCAATTGAACAGGCTATTGCGCATTTGATTGATAAGAAAGCGGCTATTAAGCCGCTTGATACGCACCCATGCCAACAGGGGCAACATTGGAGTGACTCATTGCAAAAATGTGTTGACGACATAGGCTAATGGCAATATTAAATCTATTGGCCTTATTACTATATACCGGATTTAACAACCTGTATATTTATGAACTTTTTTACGGTTCGTGGGAGTATCGGCTCACGAAAGGTTTTTTTTATTTTTTTACATCTATTTTTGTTTTGTTTTTAATTGTCGGAGAGGGAACAGGATACCGCTCAAACAGGGAGTTTCAAACGAACTTAATATGTAAAATAACTTTGTTAGCGTGTTTTATAATTTTTGCTTTTACACAACTTGATATTTTTATGCCTAAACCTCGAATGTATTTTTTATCGCTTAATGGCAGTGTTTTTGCCATTAGTATAATTATTCTCATTAGCGGATTACGGCATGACTACTTCAAGGATTAAAACTCAAACAATGGCAGCACCTCATCAGGAATGGTGGACACCGATATTTAATTGGATAACCAGCAATACAATAGTTTTTGCTTCTTTCGCTTTGGCGTGGAAGGGAATTGATAAAGTGTTTAAATTTTACTCTGAAAGCCGGTTAAACGAATTACGCGCCATTGTAAAAGAGGAATTGGCTAACCATACTAATCCACAGATTGAAAAGCTGTCTACTTCTATAGACGAATTGCGTGAAAGTATTTGGGCGTTAAAATCTAATAAATGATAGCCGAAGCCACCGAATTAACAGCATGGGGCGTGCCGGGAGCTATTATAGTTGCCTTAGCAGGATATATACTATTAATTGAAAAGCGCCATAGAGAAGAACGGTCGGACTGGGCAAAAACAAACGAGCGCCAGGTTGACGAGCAAAATCGTAATTTAAAAGAAAATACCTCTGTGTTATCAGCGTTAAAAACACTTTTAGAGAATAGAATAAGATGATTGACTGGGACGTAATATTTGTAATATTTTGCTTAACAATAACGCTGTTATCGGCTTTTATAGCATGGGAGTTTTGGCGGTCGCGTGACGGGCGTTTAAGGGTTTTGATTATACGGCTATTCTTGGCTAAAATATTCGTTTATGGCGGCGCTGCAGCATTATTAATCTTTCACGGGGCAAACTATCACACTTGGTTAAAGGTCGCTTTAAACGCCCCTATGTTCTTTGTAATGATACAGCTTTATTCTTTTATTAGGATGAGGGATAGGTAATTAAATCCAACCCAAATTAGCAGAACGCCAAAGTACTATATCAACCACACTAACCTTATCCCCGGTTTCTTTACTAAGTTGCTCGCACATATCATTGCAATTCATATTGAACTTTCCTGCAATCCTCACCAAATGTCTATCAGGTTTTATACAGTCATGCCCTAAATTTTTTGCTAGGTGATATTTAGTAATACCGCCAATAAACGGTATTGATTGTAGATATTCAATTTTGTCATCAGATTGCATATACTCACTAAATAACCGGTTATAAGACGATAAAATGTGTTTAATGGCTGCAACCTTACCTTTATGACCGAATGCGGTTGAAATGTCTTTCCCGTTAGCTATAGCCATAAATATTTTGTCTTTTATAATTCGCGCAATTTGTTCCCTCATGCCACTGTTAAGAATTACCCAAATAGCTTCATTACGAAATTGAATAGCACTCATACACGGCTCTAATTCTGTTTGCCATTGTATTTCATCAGCGTAACCCTCTTCTATTAGCTGCGATTTTAAATGTAGGTATGTTTCTTTTTTCATATCTTTTTCAAATTATTATTCGCCGGGAATGGGGTTAATGTTAGTTCCGTATTGGTAAGCACAAAGTATAAATTTTGTAGTTGGTGCACGAAATCAATCTGTAACGGTAGCCATTCTTTAAATTCACGATGTAACCAAATATTTTCGCCCTGTTGCCAAAACTCAAATATTCCAAATTCGTAAATAACAACCCCGTCATGAAAATGACGCTGTGATTTTGATAGTTTAAATAGTAGTTCAGAAGTTAATGGGGTTGGCCCAAACCACCATCCACGCGAGAATTGGTCAGTGTATCGGTCAATCTCGTATTCTACCTGTGTTTTCAACCAATCCGCATCCACAGTCACAATACTTTCACTTTCTTCATGAATAGCCCATATAATATTCCCTATCCTTAATTCGCTTGCTTTAAGCGGGTATAGGTTTAAATCATAATCTGCGTCTTTTATCATTTTACTTCTTAATATATTCGTTTTCTTTCAAACCAAACACGTTGTAGTGGTCGGCAAGGAGTTTGTTCCAAATGCAAACCGGTATCAATTTGTTTTCAATGCCGTAAATAAATTCTGATTGGTCTACATATCCATAATTGCGAGAGTATAACTCACTTAACGGGCGCAAAACTAACATCGCAGTAGTGCTGCCATCTAAAAAGTTTGGTAAGCTTTGAGGCGTTAATTTGCCGCGTAAATCTCCAAACGTAGAATGAGTTAACGTATCTACATCAAAAGGCAAATACGCCGCTAATATTTCAAGTGTTATCATTTTTATTCATGGGGTTGGGGGTTAAAAAGTCGGTGAACATTTAGGACATGGACAGCTAATCATGTGAATGCATGTCGAACCATCGTGCTTTATTCCAGTACCATGGCATGACGTACAAGCATCATGCATACATGGTCGCCAATTAACATTTTGGTGTTTATTAATATTAACTAAGTGTACCCTTTGACGCTCTGCTAATTCTTTTTCATATTGTTCTTTTTCCATTTTTCAAATCGTTGTCGAGAGTTGGTTAAGGTCGTTCCATTTGTGCAAGGTAGTCTCGGTAATGATCGCTCATTACAGGAACTTGTTTAAGGTCATTTGAAATAAGAACCCTAACATACCCTGCTAAACTGATGTTTTCAATCTTGCCGCTTTTTGTTAGTTGCTCCATCATATCATCAGATATGCCGACATTGTACTGTTTTAGTTTTTTTGACATTGTTAAAAAGGTTGCATTTGTTTATCTTCTATTCTATCAGCCATTAACATAATTGAGTAGTCATCAAGGGTATTTATTGATCTATCAGCGCCATCGTTTCTGAAAAATATATTTTCACCTCTTTTTACAAGACCATAACAGCTAAAAGTTTCAATGGCATTCGATACAGAAAACGGCTCTGCAAATCGCTCATAATCCGACAGACAGTATTTCTTAATACTATTGACGGCTTCGTTTCTCAACTCGGTTAATTTAAATAAGTAACTCATACTGCAAATATAACATTTATATCTTAAATATAAATAAATATTAAAAAAGATTATTTTTATTTGCAACTATCCCCCAATTAATATACCTTTGGGGAAAAGAAAGAGGAATGATATTAAGCAATATTAAATATGGGAAAGTGATTATACCGACACTTTTAGAGTTTGGTAAAGGGGATATAGCTGTTACATGGGGCGTAAACGAAACCGAAACCGAAAATCATGTAGCCGTAATTTTTAAAAACCAATCCCCGCGCGAAATTGGCGAAATTGGTGACCTATTAAAAGGTCAAACAACCGATGAAACATTTACGGATATGGTAATGGTATTTGATAATGAAAATTCAATCGATGTGGTAATGCGCAAATTACAGGCCGCTAAAGATGAACTGCATAAAATCATTTTAACCCCCACCACTTAAACAAAGAAAAGATGAAAAGAGAAATAAAGTTTCGGGCATATATTAATGGTGCAATGATTAATGGTGATAGCCTTGCATTTGAACAGTATGAACCGATTAGTATGTTACTTACCAACTGTGAAAATATAATGCAATACACTGGCTTGAAAGATAAAAACGGTGTTGAAATTTATGAGGGGGATATTGTAAGGGCAAAAAGGCGAAACAAAGAAACATTTGCTAACGGTATAGTTGAAATGCCAAAGTCATGTTGGGTTTTAAGGTTTAAGTCTAACATAGGCAATGACCACATGTATAGGACTGCTGAATTTTCAGAATTTGAAGTCATCGGAAATATTCATCAACACCCCCATTTAGTAAGCAAATAAAAAGAGATATGAATATGAAAAAATTAAAATTAACAACAGAACAAATTGAAGTATTTAAAAAGGCACTACATGAGGCGTCAAACAAAGGCGCACAAGACGCTACATTTTTAGCCAATAGTATGTATCAGTTGATTGAAACCGAGGGCAAGTACATACCTAAAATAATTGAAAAGTATACAGAATGGTAACTTAACTTTTTTAGCCCCTCAACAACAGGGGCTTTTTTATTTCTGTGTAATTACCAAGAATAAGGAAAGTTTTGTATGTTTGTAATGTGATTCGCGATTCACTCCAAAGCGTAATTGTCGGGGCTATGACCCTTAACGGCATTGCGCTTTTTTATTTCCCAATAGTTTTGTAAATTGCGGTATGATTTACTTCATTTGTTTAATGCTTTTATCAATTGCTGTCATGGCCGCAATGGTGTTTACTAAACGGGTTGACTAATGTATGATATGGAAAAGCACTCACTCCAACAAATCGCATTACTACATGCCGCAATAAGGGATAAAGCCAAACAAGCCTATTTAGAGGCCGTAAAAGCAACTCCAGCACTTGTACACCCTTACATAGACCAAACGTACCGATCGTTTGAGGAAAGCGATAAATTATACGCACAAGGCAGAACTACACCGGGACAAATAGTGAGCAATGCTAAAGGCGGTCAAAGTTGGCACAATTACGGCCTCGCGCTTGACTTTCATTTAATTGTTAATGGGAAAGATGTTTGGGATGTTAACCATGATTGGATGACTGTAGTAAATATTTTTAAGGCACATGGATTTACCTGGGGCGGTAATTTTTCGGGTTTGTTTAAGGATTACCCGCATCTTGAAATGAAGTGTGGTTTAACGCTGGCGCAGGCTCAAAAATTGTATACTGATAAGGACTTCATACCCGGCACACAGTTCATTAAAATAAACAACGCGGCTGTTTGAGGGCAGACCGCGTTGAGTTAACCGATAGGATAACGCTAATCAACCTAAACGGTTAATTCTTTTACAAAAAGACTTTTGGCCTCTTTTATTTCTTCATTTGTTGCTTCGTGAATTTGCATGAGGGTGTCGCATACGGACATGAGGCCGTTGAACATCCATTCATCGCCATAACAACCTTTATCAGCGGTTTCAAAAGCCTTTTCTATAGCGGCCAATTGATATAAACTATACCCTGTTAAATCTATAACTTTTTTAACATTCCCCCTGTAATAAAGTGGTTCAATGTGTTGAATGCCTTTATTAGTACCGAATGCATATATCCAAATAGCATTATTAAAATCATCTTCCGATACTGATTTACCTTTTAGGATAGGAACGTAATTAGCGCATATGTTTCCTACTGCACATGCGGCGCAATCGCCGTGTGCTAATTTGCCTTTAAAATAAGCATTAACTAAAATGCCAATTGTTTTGTGGAATAATTCTGGATTTTTCATTTTTTTTAGCGTTTTTAATGAACTACTAATATACAATTAATTTTATATATTTGGAATAAAAAAGCGTATGAAATCAAGTTGGTTAAGCGATAACGTGAAATCCATAATAGGCGTAATTGTGGTAACAGGTGTAATTGGCTATCTATTTATGGTAACGCTGATTAGTATTGATAACACTATACGATCACAAGCCTTAATTGCTATGGTTTCACTTGCTACGGGCGTTATTTCGTATTACTACGGGTATTCACAGGGCGCAAGTAAAAAGGATGATGCACAGGCTGTATTGACGGCTAATAGTCAAACATCTGTTATATCACCCGCGCCGGAACAACCTGTGAATACCAACACCTAACTACCAATCTGAACTTGACGAGCCTGAATCGCTTGAACTGCTGCCACTGTCATAAGATGATGAACCGCTATCGTAGCTACTGCTACTACCCGAATCGGATGACGAACTTGAACTACTGTCAGAACTTGATGAACTATTACTATCATCGCTCCAACTTGCAGATGAACCGCCGCCGCCGAAATCACCGCCGCCAAAGCCGCCAAATGTAGTGATATCGTCTGTTACAGGAGGTGTATAGGGCTCATCGGTAATTATCCCGATTGACGGCTGTTCTATGAATGAATTATTGGTTGAATAATCCTCGACGCTATCAATTGCCGGAGCATACTCCGTTTCATCGTTTTCATGCTTATAATGGCTTGCTTCGTCGGGCGACAATGCCAAATAAGTGTTGTCTGAAATGCGTTCGGCATATTAGGATTCGCAAAGTGTAGGAATTTTAAAATGTACATATTGCTTGTTTTAAATTGTTTACTAATTAATCATCAGGAAATAACTCATACTTATGGCAAATGTCAACCATTGCGGGGATGCCGCGAAATACATATCCATTGCCGTCATATATCCCGTATTGATGAACGTAGGTTTCACCTTTAAGTATCTTAAACCCGTGTTCCTTTGCCAACTCATAGGCTTGCTTTTCCTCTAATGGCAAAGCGTTTATATCAGCATCATTCCACGCACATTGGATATGTTTGCATGCATGACAATGATAGTCTTGTTTAGCCTTTGGCGTTGTTGATGGATAGAAAAAATCGCTCATAATCTTTTAATTTGGTAATGGGCATTAATTAATCTAATGATTTAACTTCGCTGTAAACCATACACATATCGCTAAAGTTATCTGTATGGCAATCAGGGCAATCGCAATTCCAATCATAATCCCATGATATTAGCCTACCATCAGTAGCTTTGAAAACATGATCGCCGTCATGATTACTTTCTTTTAAACACCCGTCCTTATCTTTAGGGTCAGTATACATGTGACCTGTAAATAACTTGCCGCAAATATCCATTTTTCAATCCTCATTTAAATATCTCGGTTCAATAAACCATTCTGCGTGGATTTCAGAATGCATCGTTTGGGTGGTATCATCGATACGTTGCTGAAAGTCAATTTCTTCCTGCTGTTTCGCAGTTGGTGTAATATGGCAAACAAATGCCAGCGTCATTACCAGTCCTATGAAAAACAGGAGGGTTAGTTTTGTTTCGGGTTTCATATCAACTTTCAATTTTAAAAGTTACATCATTTTCATTATAGGCCGTCCATTGCGGTAGTGATTTACGAACGGCTATATATGCTTGTTTTGCTGCTTCTTTTGCCTCGTGTTCTGTCAAGTCTCCAAACTTTTCGGTAACTGGTATATCGATGTTTATTATCATGTGTTTCATTTTATGTTGTTTATTTCGGTTAAAACATCTGTTAGGGCTTGGTTATACATACTGCCTGCCGATGTTGGCGATTGTATTGATAGCAACTTGACAATGTATTCGATTTTACTTTTACTCACCATACCTTCTGATGCGGCGGTGTGACCGGCGATGAAGTCCCGTTTACATGGCTCTAATAAATGGTTATTTTCGTTACTAAATCCTATTGTATTATCGGCATATTCTTCCGCCAACTGTTCAATCGTTTTTTCCATTATCTTTCCTTTTAAAATTAGTGTATAGTTGTTTGATGTTGATACCCCTGATTGATTCCATTATCTCAAATGGGTCTATTGTGCAGTGGGAATTGTGAACTGCTTCTTTTTTAACCTCATTTCCAAACTCCACCATCCTCTCCGCCTCTTTCTCCGCTATCACATCGAACTTTGTTTCCGCATCGAGTAGTAAGCCGGATAATCGGGTTATCTTGGCTTGTATGGCATCTATTTCAGATTGGCGCAGGTCGTAGGCGCGTTGCATGGAAAGCAGTATACTATCATGTGAGTTATACCCGCTTATTTTCGCATATTCCTCTTTCAGTATCGCCTCAAATTGGGCTTTTAGGGTTGGGTTCATTTTGCTATAGGATTAGGCCAATTACGGCGGAGTGATTGTTGAGCATAAACAGATAAAGACGAGCCGCGTGTGTAACCTGGCATAGTACCCTCTAATTCCTCACTGGCTCTTTTGTCGCAATTATAGCTGCAAACATATCCGCCATATTGATTGACTGGGCACTGTTCCATTGTGCCGGGCATAAACGCACCACCACCCATATAATAGGGCTTGCCGATTAACTTTTTGCCGCATCCGCGACATGTCGCCGTTTCTTCTTTCATATCAATTCATTTTATCAATCCGTTTCTCCTGTCGTTGATTGTGGCGAGGAGGATTAGGGGGGAGAAGCAGCAAGAGGGTGAGCAATGCTGTAAGCCGTATCATTTCAGTAATAGTTTGCTAAACTTTCCATCCACAAAATCACTTAACGGCCTTTCTGTTTGTGTTACCAGGGTGTTAAGCACATCAATTTCAGTAAGCCGATTACTGTCGGTTTTCATCATTCTGTACACCGCGTTTTCAGAAACAGCTAATACCTTTTGAATTTCAATAAACAATCCCCGGTCGCCCTTAATTGCCTCTTTACCTATTTCGTTTAATTTTATCATAGTTGTTAATTTGTTAGTGGAACTGTGCGGTAACGATCCGCAGTCAACCCGGTTCCCAGCTCTTATATACACCTTGTACTTCGGTTTAAATAAGTTTAATATTTATCGCTATATGCCTAAGTTTGTAATGCCCTTATACTATCAGTCCCTTTTAAATAAGTCCGGCAAACCTCGCGTCTACCGGACTATAAACCTAAACCTTAGGTAGGGTGAGAGTTTTGCCCTGTACCGCCGAATCCCCGCGTGTTAGGCGAGGCGGCAGACCCTGAAACGTTATCAAGAAAACGGATTTAAAGGCTTCAAAATATAATCTTCATCAACCCTTTTGAACTTAAAGTTCTTAGTCCAAACCTTTGCACGAACAAAATATTTTTCGTTAGTGGTTCTGCCCGGCCTGTTAATCCACATTGTTTTATCATCTACGTGAGACTCAAAAATGTATTCGTCACCAGTAGAATCAATAGCAACCAAAACAGGCTTAATTTCTAAAGTCCTTTTTACAGGGTTATTGTAGATACTTTCTGATGCTGATAACATTTTAACTAATCCCATGATTTACGTTTTTTTTAATTTGCCTTGATTGACAATACAAGTGTACGGACTATATTTGATACTTGCAAATATTTTATCATTTATTTTACATTTATAGCAAATTAATTTATTTTCACTTTTATTTGCACATCTCCAAAATAAAAGTAATATTTGCATTGTCAATTAAAAAGAACAGATTATGACTGAACAGGAATATAACCAATCGCTGTCTGACCTTAAAGATAAGTACGAAAGCGATAAGCGCAAAATAGACGGCCAGTATGCAATCGGCCTAAATCCCTATAATATAGGTGATATAATAAAAGACCATAATTCTATTTTAAAAATAGAAAAAATTGGCTGGTCTTATTCTTATAGCGGCCCAACATGTTTATATAAAGGCATTGAATTAAAGGCCGATTTGAATCCATCTAAAAAACAGTCGTGTACAACGATGTATCTTAGCAATGTCAAGCAAAAACTTAATTAACCCCCGTTACACTTAAAAAGATGAAAACACCAACACAAGAACAGTTTCAAGTTGTCATTGATAATTTGGAGAAAGCGCTAAAAATATCAAAAAACAATGCGCCCGTAGATATGATGTCTGTGGATATTGCAATTAACAAAAAATACGCGTGCGGAACGCCAATGTGCCATGCTGGATGGTATTTAATAGCAACATCAAAGGTTACTTCGCATACAAGCTATTCAGACGGAGCAGAACTAATGGCAGAACACCTTGGTTTTGCCAATGACTTTTATTTGAAATTATGGGCAAAACAAAATAGTGATATTTGGGGAAACAGAGAGGGAGAAAGTATGTTTTGCAGCGAAAACGCGTTTTCTACTTCTGAACCATTTGGCTTGAAAACAATAATCGACCATTGGAAAGCCGTAAAAGAACGCGCTGGAACAGCCCCCGACGAAGATACCCCGCAGCCGGAAAATGAGGGGGATGGGGAATGAAAACATTAAAACAATGGCTATCTGAACTGCCTAAAAAAGCAAAAACGTACACTGAATTGGTAAAATTCACAGCACGTGATACTGAAAATTACCCCGAAATTGCCTTTGATAAAAATTACATTAAGTTCTTTCCGCCAAGTGAAACAGCATGGTGCTATAGGATAATGTGTGACTTGCCGGGTGGTAGTACTAAATATCTTTGGTTGTCAATTAACGAAGCAGAAAATTACGCATGAAACATAGAAGTATCAAAAACACCGTAACGCCGCCAACATACAGGCCGCAAACATGCCCGAAAAAATTAACGGAAAGTTTTAACAAGTGGGCAAAGTATATTCATAGGGAAAACAAAAAGTTGAAATAAGATGGAAAAATTAACAGAAGAAAGGCTCGAAGAGATTTTCGAGAACGATGATTACAGTTTAGACGGTGGCGACAATGCAATGCAAGGGTTGCTAATAATGGCAAAATATCTTGATCCGTTTGAAAAAAAGACTACATTAATTCAAGGTGCAGACCATGATATTATTTATGGCCCTGAAAAACATGAATTATTAGAGGCTGGATTAACCGAAGAAGACGCGATTAAACTTCGAAATCTTAATTGGGGTATTGATGGTGAAATGTCAGATGGATTTTACTGCTTTGTTTAACACCGCCATGCAATCGCTTAATGGGTGATTGGGAGGGGAGAAAAACTTCTTAAATAATTTAATAAAAATTAAATAATCTCAAATATTAACCGTATATTTAATAAAAATTAAACAACATGACACTACGTAAAGCCACGAGGCAAAAGTCAAAAATCAGATTAGGATTATCAGCCGTTTCAGGCGGCGGTAAAACCTACAGCGCAATTTTAATAGCCAAAGGATTGGCTAACGGTGATTTATCAAAGGTAGCTTTGATTGATACCGAAAATGGTTCGGGGGATTTATACTCCCATTTAGGGGATTACAATGTATTGCCGTTGGAAGCGCCGTACACCCCGGAAAACTACGCAAAAGCAATTAAAACCTGCGAGGATGCCGGGATGGATGTTATTATCATTGATAGCATTACCCATGAATGGGATGGCAAAGGCGGTATACTGGAAATTCATTCCGCGATGACCGGAAACTCTTTTACCAATTGGGCATTATTAACCCCGCGTCACCAAAAATTCATTGATGCTATTTTGCAATCAAAATGCCACATTATTACTACCGTTCGCCGTAAACAGGATTATGAATTAGTAACTAACGACAAAGGCAAATTAGAGCCTAAAAAGGTAGGATTAAAAGAGGTTACCCGAGAGGGATTTGATTACGAATTAACCTGTAACTTAAACCTGGACACTAACCACATGGCTACCGCTTTAAAGGATCGTACGGGGTTGTTTATGGATGAACCCGATTTTATACCTACGATTGAAACGGGTCAATTAATTTACGATTGGTGCGAGAAAGGTATTGAACCTATAAAATTCGATGCCGAACGTGAGTTGAAAGCCGCTAAAAATTTGGTTGATTTACAGGCTGTTTGGTTATCGTTATCGCCGGTCGACAAAGAAAAATATGTCGGTGTTAAGGATGCTGTTAAGGTTGAATTGCAGAAACCGGCTGCTGAACATAAGGTAAAAACCACTAAAACTAAATAATATGTCGCAGGAGCTCGAATTATTGAAAAGAACTTTGGTTGGCGCAACTATATTAGATATAGAATATGAGCCAAAAAACGATTGCCCATTAACTTTAATATTGGATAATGGCGATACCTTACAATTGACAGCTAATGGCGACGATATGACTTATTTAAATATTAACGTTACCAATGAATTTGGTATTAATACCATAAACTTATGAGCAAAGAATTAGCACTCCACCACAACGAACAAAGATTTAGCCTTTCGGGGCTAAATCTTGAATTGGATAATTTCATTAACCGGGATAAGGCCGGTATAATAGAGGTTGCACAAATAGCCGCTGCATCCGTATCAGACGGCGAAGTTGATGCCTTAGATGCACTTATATTTGTAAAAAAAGGTAGTGAGTTATTTGAGGAAATGAACAAACGCATTCGACCAATGGCTGAAAGTAAATCAGTAGGTAAGGATTACACTAAATTTGGTGTTAAAATTACCGAAGCTATGGCCGGGGTTAAGTATTCGTTTGATGAATGCGAAGACCCTATTTACGAACAACTAAACGCCACTTTTGAAGCTGCTAAAAAGGAATTGGAAGACAGGAAAAACTTTTTAAAATCTGTTACTAAACCGATTGATATTGTGGTAAATGAAGCTGAAGTTTATACAATTCAACCACCTATCAAATCCGGCAAACTTGGTTTTACTTTAACTATAAAATAATGGAAAAAGTAAAATACCAAATATACCCGACATTATTGGATTCATTCTACTGGTACAAACGCGGGTACAATGAAAAAGAAGAGTTTATAAACAAGATTAACCGCGTCAAATCAGAAATGCCGGAAGCAGCACGCAAAGGCGTTGCGTTCGAGTCATGTGTTAATAACCTAATAAAAACAGGCGTAGTAAATGAGCCATTAATGCAGGCATCGTTTTTTGAAATGGATGGTTTTTCATTCAAAGGCGATATTGTTTTGAAAATCGCTAAAAAGCTACAGAATGCCAAAAATATACAGGAATATATCCAGGCTAATGTTCACACGCCAGCCGGGTTAATTAAGGTGTACGGGTTTATTGACTTTTCATATCCTGATATGCAGGTGGATTTAAAAACCACAGGTTCTTATAAGCCTTCAAAGTACGCAATTAATAACCAACATAAATGTTACCCGTTGTTAAATCAATTAAACGGTGGATCAGTTAGTAAATTCAATTATGTGGTTACTGATTTTGAGCAAATGTACATTGAGCCTTATGTACATTCAAAATCAATGATTGACGAGTTTATTTTTAACCTGGTTGAGTTTACGGAGTTTTTGGAGGCGAATAGGGGGATTATTACTGATAAAAAAATATTCAATTTATGAAAAACATCATGATAGATATAGAAACGATGTGTAATAGATCAACCGCCTCAATAGTATCAATAGGCGCTGTACAATTCGATCTTAAAACCGGCGAAACGGGTAAGACATTTTACCAAAACATCGACCTGCAAAGCTGTATTGATGCCGGGTTAACATTATCAGCATCCACAATAATGTGGTGGATAGATAAGGATAAAGAAGCGCAAAATTCATTAAAATCAATGCCTGTAAAACTTACAGTCGCTTTAAATAGCTTTGAAACATGGCTTGAAGAATGCGGCGGTATATATTGCGATATTTGGGCAAATTCCCCTTCATTTGATTGCGTTATTTTAAAGAACGCTTTTAATGCTTGCGATATTGAATTGCCTTGGCGTTATTACAATGAGCGCGATTGCCGTACATTGGTGCAATTCAATCCTGAAATCAAAAAACAAATGATTAATGATTTGGCGCATGATGCCTTATCAGACTGCCTTTACCAAATAAAATATTGCAGCGCGATTTATAATACAATTAACATAAATAAATAACAATTAAAATTAACAACGAAAATGGCAAAAGGACAGAGCTACTACGGTAGCATTGATGTAACAACATTATTAGCGCAAGCTAAATTACCTCATTCGGCATTCGTAAGGGCAGGTAAACAAAACAAAATATTCGCACAGGTTACGGTGTGGGTAAATGAAGAACCTGATCAATACGGTAATTCATGCTCGATTAAACTAAACAGCAAAGATGCTGAAATGGCAAAGGCCGAAGGAAACGTTTACCTGGGTAATCTGAAAAAATCAGAGGCTAAAGCACCGGAACCGGTTGAATCAAATGCGGCTGAATTAGAAATCGAGGATGATCTTCCTTTTTAGGCTATGAAAAAGACTTTATCGACACGTTTAAGAGAACGTACAGAAACAATCGAATTTCGTGCTATAAAGGCTAAGTTAATGGTAGTTGCCCAAAATAAGGGCAACTCCATTTTGCTTATGCAAATAGCTCCCGAAACAATAACCATGTTACAAAACGAATTATTAACCGTAGAACAAATTGAAGATCATGGCTACAAAAAATTCAAAATCTCCTGGTAATCTAATACAGGGCCAAACGCGTGAATATTGGGTAAATGCTGCCAAACAGTTTATTTGGCCTATTGATTTTACAGATCTGCAAATATTAGTGCCTGAAAAAGATTTGCAATTAGCTAATGATGATTTAATGGTTTGTCACTTTCGCGCAATGAAAAGGAACAATTATTTAGATTAAATCAGAAATTTCGCATACCATCAACCGGGTGCGAATTAACATTAATCGATATAACTTCAAAGTCATTGATATTAAAATATACCAACCGTGACAAACCAAATATTCCAACTACACCAGAAAACCTATCAAAATCCTTGAAAATGGGTATTTGGTTGAAAGTTTAATTTGCATAATTATTTAATTTTTATTAAATTTATACATGCTAAGAATTTATCACAACCATGAAAAATGGGAA
>Ga0070717_10000144_pt1 | contig 53223 bp, 50 predicted proteins | sample LARL113metaG_FD_71366 | JGI IMG/M metagenome (GOLD analysis project Ga0070717, IMG submission 71366) | Corn, switchgrass and miscanthus rhizosphere microbial communities from Kellogg Biological Station, Michigan, USA - LAR L11-3 metaG | ecosystem: Host-associated > Plants > Roots > Rhizosphere ...
GCCGACATCGCGCTCGGCATGATCGCAATCGGCGTGCTTGGCCTCGCGTCAAGCCTTCTGATCCGGTCCGTCGGCCGGCTCGCTATGCCCTGGGGTCGAACATGATTTGGGGTCGAACATGAGCCAGATCGAAGTGAAAGCCCCGAAGGGCCATGTCGAGGTCAGGAATTTCGCGCTGAGCTACGAGACCATCGACGGCTCGGTCGAGGCGGTCACCGACACCCAGATACATGTCAATCCCGGCGAGTTCGTCTCGATCGTCGGCCCATCAGGCTGCGGAAAATCCACGCTGTTGAACGCGGTGGCGGGTTTCCTCAAACCGACGGCCGGTACCGTCACGGTGGACGGCGTAGCCGTGAACGGGCCGAGCGCGGAACGCGGCATGGTGTTCCAGCAATACTCGCTGTTTCCGTGGAAGACGGTCCGCGAGAACGTCGAGTTTGGCCTCAAGATGCGCGGCATGGTGCGTTCGCAGCGGGAGCGCGCGGCGCGCACGCTGCTCGGGCTCGCTGGCCTCGAGGCGTTCGAAAAGCACTATCCGGAGCGGCTTTCCGGCGGCATGAAACAACGTGTAGGAATCGTGCGGGCGCTCGCGACCGGACCAAAAGTGCTGCTGCTGGACGAACCATTCGGCGCGCTCGATGCGCAGACCCGCGTCATCATGCAGCAGATCCTCACCAACATGTGGCAGCGCCTGAAAATCTCGGTGCTGTTCGTGACCCACGATATCGATGAGGCGATCTTCCTGTCGGATCGCGTCTACTGCATGACGGCACGGCCAGGCTCGATCAAGGCGGAAATCGCCATTCCGCTGGAGCGGCCGCGGCAGCAGTCGATGATGATGTCGTCGGAATTTCTGGCGCTGCGGCGCGGGCTAATGTCGCTGATCCGCGAGGAAAGCATCAAGGCCATGGGCGGCGAAATCAGCGAACTCGGAATGCAGGGGCTCAATATCGAGCTGCACGGACATTCGCTGGCCGACGTGCTCTGAAGTGCCCCGCATCCCGCCTGGACCTCGCGCGGTGCCGCCTCTATCCGTCTAGCGGATGCGCGCGATGATGTGCGATAGAACGCGGTGGAAATGACCTCTTCAGAAGCGACATAGGGTGCAGCGTTGGCTTCAGCTATGGGCGTCGGTTGCGAAGGCGTGAGGGATTATCGTGATGGTGTGGTCGGGGGTTCGAGTCGTCCCCCCGCTACTTTTTCCCACTGTCTCTAGGTCCCGATCTAATCTTGACTAGCTGATGCGGCGTCATCCCAGATGGCTTGGTCAAGAGGTGCGCGGCCGAGGTTCTCGTTGTGGGACTGTGGCCAATGACTAGGGCGGCAATTCCTCGCGATCGCGTGCTTCTGATCCGAGTGCCCGCTCGAAGAAATCCGCCTTCAACGCAACCGAATGCTCGAACATTCCGACGCCGGTTTGCGCGGCGCAGCCGATCCCGCTGGCGGCCTGCAGGAGCGGGGTGATCTCCGGCCTGGTGAAGACATCTCCGACAAGGATGGTCGACGTCAGGCCCGAGACGTCGAGGGGCAGCGGATCGGTCGGCGACATCCCGAGCGGGGTTGCGTTTACGACGACCGAGAACCCGCGCGGATCACCGGAACCCGCCGTAACCCTCGTCCCATATTTCCCTGCAAGCTTCGTCACTAGAGCATCGCGGCGCGCCACGTCGACATCTGATACGGCCAGGCCTTCGGCGCCGCGCTCGAGCAGTGACAGCCCGATCGCGCTGCCCGCGCTACCGGAGCCGACTAACAGCGCGCGGCGGCCTTCAAGACGGCACTCGGCAGCCAGAATTGCCGCGACGAAGGATTCTCCGTCGAGCATATCGCCGCGCCAACGACCATCGGCTTCGCGGCGCGCCACATTGGCAACCCCCAAAGAGCAGGAGCGATCGGAAAGCGCCGCGCCATGGTTAGCGAGGGCGAATTTGTGTGGGATGGTCGCCATGATTCCATCAACATTGCCCATGCGGTCGATTGCCGCGAGCACGAGATCGATATCCGCGGGCTTTGACGCGGATCGGCACGACGATTGCGTCTCTGCCGCGTCGGTTCAACTCCCGCGTCAACCCGGCTGGTGCCTTCACCTGGGCGATGGGATCGCCCAGAATGACTATCGGGCGGGTCGCTCCGATTGCTGCGCGGAGCGCAGCATCTCCTAGCGGCGACACCATCCTGGTATCCGCTGTCGGAGGGACGATCCGCATCCCGATGTGATTGAAGCCAGCTTGTGTTGCGGCATCGATCAGTTCGAGAGGGCCAGATCCGGCCAAAGTGAGGTCATACCTTGCAGAAAATCGCTCTCGATCAGCCCGATTACGGGATCAGCCGTGACGAGATGTGCAAGTGGGTATTGCGTGGGATCTTTGTGCACCAGGATTATACGGTTCAAACTTGCCGAAGAACTCGGTCGGACGCTCTGCACAGAAGCCCTCGGGCTTGATCTTCGCATTCCACAGCATATGCCTCCCAACTGAGCATCCCGCGGAGACAGCATAGTTGCAATACGACGAGAGCCGATTTAGCGTCTCGACTTCTTCTTTTTCTTCGTAGTCTTTTTCACGGCCTTTTTCTTTGTGGACTTCTTCGGCATAACTTTCTTGGCGACCTTTTTGACCTTCTTCACGGCCTTTTTGGCAGCCTCTTTCGTAACATGAGCCGCTTCGGCCATCATGTCGGTCATCTGCTCAAGCACTGGCTTCTCGTCTTCCATAGCGCCCTCCTAGAATGTGGATGTGAGGGTAACCGATTCGGGAATGAGCCGCGTGCTCATGCGGCTTGGCCGAGGACTCTTGGCTGGCGCCCTAAAGCTTCGGTCGTCCCTACGTTGGATCTCGACCGATCGACGCGTATCGACCCTAGTGCCCTCGATAGAGGCTGCGCGGGCACTGTCATCGCATTCTCTGGCGTAGGCTTCAACGAGCGCCGCGTCTCGTGGAGACAACATGCTGGCAACTCGGCGGGCCTGTCCCGCGCGTGCGCGCCACATTAGCGTTTCCGATAGGCCCGCTTTGCTGATCATGAGAATCACCCCTTGCTCAACAGCAAAATGCTGTCGGATCGGCGGTGAATGTTCAATGCTTGAAATTACTTCGGAATCGAGTCCGTCTAGTTGATTCTCGGCAGAGTTTCGCTCGTCCATTGCGTGATCGCACGTCCGCGCCACATGAAGCCTTTCCCGGCATGATCGACGCCATAGCATCAGGTTTGGGGTCAATGATGGTGGGATATGGATGCTCATTTTCCGGCCCGGATGGACAAGCAATTGATGGAGGTGGGCCAAGCGCTCGGGCTGCACATCAGACGGTCAAGCGCTGAATCGAGCGGGCGGCGGCTGAGGGCCCGATGGCCGCGCTGAACGATCGCCCTCGCCCTGGCCGGGAGCCGACGATCACGCTGGAAGCGAAAGCCTGGTTGACATGGCTGTCGTGCCGGAAGGCGAAAGAGCTGGGTTATCCGCATGAATTGTGGACCACGCGGCTGCTCGCCCGCCACGCTCGCGAGCACGGTCCCGCCGAAGGGCAACCGTGCCTGGCGAACATGAAAATGGCCGTCGCGCAAGTAGCCGCGCCAGATTGGTCTTGCGCAGGCTCAAGGGGAGGGGGCGCAAATCCTCGCCATCGAGCGTCAGGATGTCGAAGGATACGGCTGGACTTCGTCATCGTGCTTGCGCGAGTGCAGGACATTGAATCGGGAACACCGTCAACCCCAAGGATGACAGCTTCGCTATCAACGAACTAATCTGCTCAACACCGAGGACAACGAGAAGAGTTTTGCATAAGTTGGTGGTACTTCTTAAGGGCGATCAACTCCCACTTCGGCTCACTTACGGCAACCGGACAAGGTTTCCGTCCTCAGCGTCGCCGTGCTCGCCAAGCGCGATGTCCCCTTAATGCCAGTCTTGGATCGATCCGCCCGTCAGGTCACTCTCGAGGAATAAGTTGGTTCAAGCCGCGAGCGAAGGAATTCAGCGCCGGTGATCGGGGCGTATTTTGCTGGCCGGTCGGGACTTATGCAGGTCGGCAAACCCGCAACGATGGCGTCCGGATTCGGATCGAGGAAGAACGCAACCGAATAGCGATCCCTGCCTGGCGGACTGACCACTTTGTGCGGCGTCGAAACATAGACATCGTTCGACCATCGCATCAAACAATCCCCGATGTTGCAGACGAAGGCGTTGGGTACGACCGGCGCGTCGAGCCAGCGTCCCGAGCGTTCCCGCACCATCAAGCCGCCGACGGCATCCGTCGCCAGCAAGGTGACATTGCCGTAGTCAGTATGCACTCCCGCACCCATTTGTCCGTCGGGAAGGGGCGCCGTGACCGGAGGATAATGGAGTAGGCGCAGCGTTGCGATTGGCTTGTCGAGCTTGGTCTCGAAGAAATCGGGTTCAAGTCCGAGGTCCAGCGCAAATCCACGATGCAGATCTCGTCCGAGTCTCCAGACCCGGTCGAAATAATCGAGCATGGTGTCGCGAAACCCCGGCATATCCGGCCACAAATTGGCGGCCCGAAAGGGAGCACGCGCGAGCAGTTCCGGATCATCGGGCGCAAGCTCTAGGCCGATATTAAAGGCCTCCTTGACGTCAGCCGGTTTGCCCGGATCGAGAGCCTCGCCTCCGAGCCGTATGTAACCGCGGTTACCGCCGGGGCCGGTGAAAGTAGCAGCGTCTCGGATCGCTGCCGGTCCAGTAAAGAAAGCGGCGGAGCTGTCAAAAACGCGAGCCATCAGCGCTGATGGAACCTCATGCCCGGTAATGTAGAAGAAACCGACCTCCCGGCATGCACGGCCCAACTCCCTTGCAACAGCCTGCGCCTGCTCCGGCAAGCCATGCACCAGAGGGGCTATGTCGATCACGGGAATGGCGCTCACGTATTTCTCCTCAGGCAGTCATTAAACCAAAAGCAATATTTGTGCCCCAATCTTTCCAAAACTTAAGGCCAGTGGGCCAATTCAGAGGCTTCTTTCGTGCGCCGGACGATCGAGCATTTCTTTGAACTGGTGGAAGCCAACATCGGCGCTGCTGTTGTCGCGATGGTGGCTTCGCTCGCCATGACGGGCTGCCTGCATTTCTTTTGGGAAGAAGCACCCCGCGACGGAACTGCTCTCTACGTTTCCAAGATGTCCGCGCCAGAAAACAATTCCTCGGGTGAAAATGCGTTCGTGATCAGGCCATCCTCGACCATGTAGCGAATGATGATCTCTAGCATCACTCGATTCTTCGCAAATCCGACCGGCCAGTAATCCCTGCCAAGCCGCTGCTCTGTAAACATCAGGCTTTCGAGCTGCCACGGCAACATCGTGCACAACGCGGCCGAATCGAACAGCCTTTCCCTAGCAATTTTCTGGGCCTGTGCGAAAGCATCGAAGATAGCCATCATCAAGCCGGGTTTGGATTGCGCAAGCTTCCGCTTGACCGCAATGACATGCATCGGGGGAAAGATTCCGGTCTTCGAAAAGTAATCGAGCTCGGCCTGCGTCGGGTCCTCGAATAAACGGCTCACCGAAGCCGATGGCCAGGTGCTGGGTGCTCGCGCGGTATACAACGCGTCGATTTCACCTTCGGCCAGCAGGACGGCCAGGCTCTTGTCGTTTCTCTGTTCGTGCCTGAACCGGTCGGGATAAAATTGCGGATGCTCGTCGCCGCTGCGCGCAGCCTCCAATCCTCCGGCGACATAAATCGGCGAGGTGCGTGATAGTCCAAAATGATCTTGAAAGATGCCGCGAAGCCAAACCGCAGCGGCCATGTCGAACACGGGAACTCCGATGCGTTTGCCGGCAAGGTCGGCCGGCTTGCCTATTCCCTTTGCGGCGTTGACGAAAACGCTCGAGAACCGGAAGTGCCGCGAAGGAAATACCGGCACTGCCACGTATGGTCTCTCCGGATGTTCCAGCGATCGCAGATAGGATGCGAGCGGAAATTCGCAGCAATCAAAAGTGTGCTCGGTCAGTTGCTGGTTGAACAGCGCCTGGACACCCATCAGCGTCACCTCGGTGGCGAACCCGGCGATCGGAACCTCGCCACTCGCTATCGGCCTGGTCCGATCGGAGTCGCTAACGCCTATTTTCAGTGACAACGCTGCCATGACTTCTGTTTCCTTCGCCGAGGTTGTTGTGGGCCAGCCGCCTGACCAGAACATCCAGAAGCTCCGGCAGAGCGAGCGGGGTCGCGTTGACACCTCCTCGCGCGTAGATCGCCGTTGCACGGGGAAGGTCGATCTTGAGGCGGCGCGACAGACGCGCGATTGCGTTCTTGCAGTCGTCGGGGAGCGGAAGGCAGGCGATCCGCTGTTCTGCGGGGAGATGATCGTTGGCGCCGACCAGCTCGATGCGTTTGGCCCCCACCTTCCGCGACGTAAGGACATTGTGCAAGGAGCGTTCGCCCCGTGCCAGCACAAAGCTTCGGTGGGTGAGCCCCGGGGCAACCCAGGAAATCACGTCGGTATAGTTTCGCCCGATCCGCGAGACGACGTTAGCCAATATTCGCGCCATCTCATTATGCATCGCGACATACTGCCGACGCTCTTCATCGCCCCATTTCCAGCGGGTTGGCGACATGCGCACCGCGGTCGAGTCCGGTCGCCAGGGTGAGACGGCATTGCCCCTGTTCTCGAAAAGTCCGGGATCGTCATAGGCGACCGCCGGAGAAGGCTTGCCGCGAAATTCGGCGATATGCTCATAGGGAACGACGGCCATGGGCTCCGAAATGACCATGCGGTGCAGGACTGTCCCGTTGTTGTCGACGAGCGGCGATAGGTTCAGGACCTCCGGCGAAAATGGCGGTTCAAGCCGCGCCAGGAGTTCTTGAGGGAGATAGTCCCGGCGGGACGGCCGGTATCCCTCATCCAACAGCCGCTGATTGATCGCCATATGCTCGGAGGAAAAAGGATAGGGCTTGGTCTTGGTGCAAGGCATGAACAGCAGTACGCGACGTTCCGCGCTAGGAAGTTCAGGTTCGTATTCGCTCTCGATGAAGTCCAGCCACTCGGCGATGCGCGGATGCCTGAGGGCGTCGACATTGTCTTGCGGACAATAAAGGCACAGGGTCTCGTCGAGCTGAAACGGGCTCTCTATCTTGAGCGCGGATTCGAGCAGTCGCTTGGATCGATCTTCAACGCTCACCATGTCCGGTCATTTCCCAAAAATTTCTGTGGCTCATCACCGGCGGTGACGTCCAGCTCCTGCTCGTCATAGTCGCGAAGCGATTGAAGATGGGCGTCGGCGTCCTCGACGAACAGTCCGCGACTGATTCCGGTGGCGATCCGGTCTAGTCCGAATTTGAGCGCGGAGATGCCTGCAGAGCAGGCGAGGCTCGGCATCGCCGCAAATGTGTAGCTGAAAATATTCGCCAGAAAGGGCGCTGCTCCCTTACTCTTTTCGGTGAATTGAAAATTGGGAGAGAGATAAGGGTAGGCGCCAAGCAGCGGGTGCTCCTCGCCGTCGGGCGGATGATAGCGATCGGACCAACAGGCGATCTTGTCATGGAATCGCGCCAATTCGGGTCGCGCAGCTAGATCGACGGTGAACCCGGTGCCCGCTATCAAGAAATCAAAGGCCTTTGTCCCGTGCGAAGTGGTGAGCCAAATCTCTTTATCCTCGAAACGAACGCGCTTGAGCGGGGAGCCGAGACTTATAGAGAAGTTCTTGTAGCGAGCGCACCGGTCAAAGGTCTCTTGCGGGGGAGGCTGGTTCATGTCGAAAATGAGTTTCATGAAGCGCCATTTTCGCCCGTCATCCAGATCGCCGAAATGGCGAAGAAATCCCGCAAATTCCATCCACCGGTTCGGATTGACGGTTGGAAGCTGTTTCCTGCGGACAAATAGCTCGACCGACGCCGCGCCGCTCTCGAGTGCCATCGCGGCATTGTCGAACGCGGAAGCTCCGGCGCCTACCACTGCGATCGTCTTTCCTGCAAGGGAAGCAAAGTCGATCTGATCCGAAGTATGGGCATAGCGGTCTCGGGGCAACGCCCCGGCGATCCCTGCAGGCACCACCCAGCGCCCGGACCCTTCGATTCCCGTCGCAAGCACGACTTTGCGGGCAAGAAGTTTTTGCACTTCGCCGCCGCTTCTCGCGTGGACGGCGAGCAAGTCGTCCAGCGGCTCGATGTCGGTGACCTCAGTCCCGTTGCTGACATCAATGCCGATGGTCTTGCGGACCCACAACAGATAGGCTTGCCACAACCCCCGCGGGATCTTGTCCAATCCTTCCCAGGATTGTTCACCGAACTGCGCTTGCCACCAGGCGCGAGGCGAGAGGCTAGAAATGCCGAGATCGGGTCCTGTTACGATCTTCGGCGTCCGCAGCTGACGCATGCGGGCGAATGTCAGCCAAGGTCCCTCAAAGCCTTCCGGATTCCGGTCGAGCACGCGCAGGTTGGTTATTCGTTCGCGCAACAGCCGGAAGGCAATCGATATTCCGCTTTGGCCGCCACCGACGATTACGACGTCATGCACGGGCATGCCGTTTCGGCGACGAGGAACCGTCCATTGCCGGGTCGGGTATCCGAGACAGTCCAGTTCAAAACCAACGCGCCGCTCCAGCTCGGCGAGATCGGAATTTGTTTCTTTCGTCGCAACCATGAGGTCACCTCGGCTCCGGTCTGATTCGCCGTTCGAACGGAAGCGGCTCCCGCGACATTGATTGGGCAAAGGCAACGACATGCGGTTCAAGTCGACCGGCCAGGGCTCGCGCTTGGCTCCCGGTCGCCGTAAGCCGCGCAACGCAATCATGGATGCGGCCACGCAGACCGGTCGTGTCAACTGAAACGACTTTCCGATTGAGAACCTTGAACGCGCCGCCAACCATCACGTCGGTGACCGATGCCGAATCGGCGCAGGTCACGAGCTGATTGATGGGATCGGTGTTGGGAACGAAATCGACATGGCCAAGATCGAACAGCGCCAGGTCGGCGCAAGCGCCTTGCTCGATCCGGCCGCATGACTTGAGCCCCAGAAGATTTGCGCCGCCCTGCGTCGCGAGCCTGACGACTTCTTGCGCATGTAACCAACTTTCGCGCGAGCTCGAAAAAATCCGGGCGCCAAAGGAAGCGAGCCGCATCGCCTGCAACATGCTGAGCGAATCCGAGGAGTTGGCGCCGTCCGTTGCCAAACCCACGTTGATGCCTCGCTCGAGCATCGGTCTGACATACGCAGCGCCGGATCCAAGCCTGAAATTGCTGGCGGGTATGTGGGCGATGGAGCAGCCATATTCCGCAAGCAGATCGAGATCGTCCTCGTCGACCCACACACAATGTGCTGCGGTGAAGCCCGGCCGGAGCATTCCAAGGTCGGCTAGATAGCGGACTGCGGAACGGTCGTAGATCTTTCGAGCGACGACAGCCTGCAGCCGGGACTCCGCGATATGCATGTGGATCGGAAGTTCATGACGGTCCGCGATATCCAAGCAGTCCCGCAGGAAACGTTCGGAGCAGTGATGAGGGATCGTGGGTGCGATGGCGATAGTTACCGAATCCGGCATCTCCCTGCGCGCGGCCACGATCGATTCGACGGCCGCAATGGTCCGCTCTCCGCTTGCCAAGTCGAACTTGCCAACGGAGTCGCGCAAATCCTGCGGTAGTGCGTCGGCCAATCCGGGAATCGACCGAAAGAGACTTTGATCGGCGACCATCGGCGCAAGCACCGCGCGCATGCCGGCATCGGCATAAGCTTTCGCCGCCGCTGCGAAGCCTTCCCTGGTCGGCCGCGGAAATTCGTAGACGAGGTCGAAGCAGGCGGTGCAACCCTTCGACAGCATGTCAATGGCGCCGAGCAGGGTGGACAGGTAAATCGTTTCCGGATCTCTGGTCCCGGCGAGCCATGGTCCATTTGTCAGGGAGGCCTCGAGCGTCCACGCTTCGGCAACGCCCTTCATGAGGTTGGCATGGCCGTGGGTGTGGGCATTCACGAGGCCGGGAATGATCAGGCGATCATGGGCGTCGTGCTGCGTGGTAGCTGTGGCCGCCAAGGTGCCGGGCGCGGCGATATGGGCGATCTTGCCGGCTTCGATCAGCAGATCCTTGCGATCGGCTGTTCCTGATTTGGGATCCAGGACAAGCCCACCGCCAAGGAGGAGGCTTTCATTGGCCTTCATCAAGACCGCTCCGCAGGGTGGATATCAATCCAATGACGGGCAATGTCCGAGCGGCTGGCGAACCAGATTCCTTGGTGCTTCGCCGCGAAATCTAGAAACATCGCGACGGCCTCGAACCGGGCTGGCTGGCCCGAAATTCTGCTGTGAAGGCTGACCGTCATCATCCGCGGCTGACTTGTGCCTTCCGCATAGAGCACACGTAGCGCCGCACAAAGCTGATCATAGAAATCGTTCGCCGTGCCGAGTTTGGCGGTGGCGAGTCGATTGTCGTTGTTCGTAAAACTGTGGGGAATGATGAGATGAGGCCGCTCGCCGACTTTGACCCAATAGGGCCAGTCATCGGCATAGCTATCCGAATCGTAGAGGAAGCCACCATGCTCGACGAGAAGTGCGCGGGTGTGTCGGCTGGGAGAGTAGCGGCTTTGCCAGCCGAGCGGACTTCGTCCGATCGCCCGTTCGAGGCCGGCAACGGAGCGGGCGATGACGGCTCGTTCCTGTTCTTCGGTCAGCAAAAAATGCCGGACGAAACGGTCACCATGGCAACAAAGGTCGAAGCCAAATTCCTTGATCGCCTCCGCCATCTGAGGATTGCGCGAAAGCGCCTGGGCGCACGCATTGATCGTGACCGGTATGCCGCGTTCCCTCATCGAGTTGACGATCCGCCAAAAACCTACTCGCGAGCCATATTCGAAAAGCGATTCGGCGACGAAATCGCGGGTGCCCGGAGGCACTTCCTCTCGAATGGCGTCGGTCAGCGCGGTTTCCGTGGCATCGTCACCGTCGGGGATCGACGGTTCTGCACCTTCTTCGACATTTAGAACAACCACGAGCGCCAGCCGCGCGCCGTTCGGCCAGCGCGGATCAGGCGGCCTGCTGCCGTAACCGATGAAATCTCGCTCGTTATTTGCCCTCATTTTAGAGCGAAGCCGCAGGCAAGGCATTCCCGATCTTTTCCGCGAGGTCCAGCAGAAGTTGGTCTCCGCGCGGTCCGGCGATGAAGGATAGACCGACGGGGCAACCATCGACGATAACGGCCGGGATATTGACTTGCGGTAACCTGCACAGGCTCGCAACACAGGTGAGGGCGAGTGTCTTTTCGCGGAATTCGATCTGCGCCGACACCGGCGCGTCGCGAAACGGCGGAAGCTCGTGCGCCGTTGGCAGGATCAGTACGCCGTCGTTGCCGAGTAGCGTCACCAGCCGATCGGTGAGGGATTCACGCCTCACGACGGCGGCCGCGAACTTGGCTTGATCGACGCATGACGACAGATCGATGCGTTCCGCCACGGCCGGACTGAGGGTCCGCCCGGGCTTCTTGCCCCAGGCGCCGAGCGTCGACCAGAGATCATAAAGCTGCAGGGGCCTAAAGGTCTCCAACCAGTATTCGACGCCTTCCGCAAACAGCGTCACCTCGGTCATGTCGCCGAGCGATTTCGCCGCCGGCAGCAGGATCTCTCCGATCCTGGGTGCGGGGATATCGAACGCGTCACGCGCGAGCAACAGCCGCGCGGGCTTAAAAGTTTCGATCGGACCAAAGTAGATTTCGCCGACGCGCTTCAGCGTAGCCGCGTCGCGCGCGAGCCAGCCGACGGTGTCGAAACTAGGCGCCATTGCCATGATTCCGGCCGCCGACAAGCGGCCGAACGTCGTGCGCAGGCCAAAGAGGCCGCAAAAACTTGCGGGGACGCGGATCGATCCGCCGGTATCGGTCCCGAGCGCAAAGTCGCAAAGCTTTGCGGCCACGGCGGAGGCAGATCCGCTTGAGGATCCGCCGGGAACGCGCGTTGGAGCCTTTGGATTGATTGGCGTGCCGAAATGCGGATTCATTCCGAACATTCCGCAAGCGACCTCGTCAGTCTGGGTCTTTCCGACGAGATGTGCTCCCGCCATCAGCGGCACTAGCGCGGCGGGCGCGGTGGCTGTGGCCGGATCGGCGTCGCGTAATCGATCCGGGTTGCCCCAGGCCGACTTGTACCCGGCAATATCGATCAGGTCTTTCGCCGCAAATGACAAATCAGCGAGTGGTCCATCCTTCACCAGCCTCAACGGCCGCCGACCGTGCTCGACGAATGCGAGTCGCCTGATTTCATCCGTACTGTACATGATTGCAATCACTCGGCGGCATCGGGAAGCTTCAACTTCGTTTCAGGCAAACCGTAGGAGTTCATGAATCGGTCGACCGCGCCCTTGGCCCCATCCCAATCAAAAAATCGAAAGGAATTTCCGCGCGTCACGAAGGGGGCGCCTGAATAAAACATTTCATATTGCAGATGACGCGAGCCGAACTCGGAGCCAACGGCGTCCCACGCGAGCTTCATCAGCTTGACGCGCTCTTCTGAAGTCGCAATCGCCGACATTTGCGTCTTATGAATGATGGCGTTGGTTTCCGCCGTTGCGAAATCGGCGTGGGATGAGGGAACCATGATCATGCCGCCGCCGGAAAGCGAGCGAATAGCCTCCGCGATCTCTGGATAGGCCGTCTGCGCGATGACCTGGGCAGCACAAAGCATCGCCCGGTCCGGAACGTAGAATTCCTGGAAGGTCTCGCCTTTGAGCTCCATCGCGATCACAAGCGCTTCGATGTTGCTGACTTTCGCGGCCATCAATCCCAAGGTCTCACGCACCTGAGGATAGTTGATGATGTTGTTGGTTTCGGCGATCTTGCGCGCCAGTCCGAGCAAGAACCTCAGCTTCACCATCAGGCGCACGATGCACTGATAGTTCTGCAAAACGTGAGCTCTGGTATCGTGCCACTGGGCTTGAGCCATCTTCAGGTCCTTGAAGACGAAGACGCGATCCCACTGTATCTTGACGTCGTCGAAATGGACGACGGCGTCGTTCTCGTCGAACCTGGACGAAAGCGGATAATCGAACGCGGATGTCGCGCTTTGTTCGTAGCTGCGGCGCGACATAAGGGTCAGGCCCTTGGCGCCGAGCGGGACCACGGCGGTGAAAGCGTAGGCTTCGTCACCGGCCTGCAATGCCTGGAAGCCGGAGACCAGCAATTCGTTCGCCATGACGCCGCTGGTGGCCAGCATTTTCGCACCGCGAATGGTGATACCCTCGCTGTCCTCGTCGACGACGGAAGCGACAAGATGCGGATCGGGTTGGCCGCCTGCCGATCTGGCCTTGTCCGCTTGCGGGTTGATGATGACGTAGGACAGGAAAAGGTCGTTGTCTCGGGCGTATTGAAAATAGGATTCCAGGGCGGCCGCGCGCGCCGGGTCGTAGTCGCGAAAGGCCGCGAGCCCCATCCGGAAACCTGCCAGCGTCGACGCAACGTGATCCGGTGACCTGCCGATCATGCCGCACGAAAGCATCGACCATCTTTCGATGGCCTGACGGCGCCTGACGAGGTCGCCGTAGGTCTTTGGAAGCAGCCACGCCAGATTGACTCGATCGCCGCTTGTGGGCGACCGGAATGTCATTTGTTCGAGATTTTCCGGCGCGGCCTGAAAATCATACAGACCGGCGGCCGTTGCGACTACGCCTCGAAAGCAACTGTCCGTCGTGACATCAGTGACTTTGCGTCCGTCGATGTAGATCGAACGGTTGTCGCGCAGACTCGAAAGATAGGCATTTCCGTCTCTGGCCATGGAGGACTCCGCAAAGCGTGCTGGAATCCGACGCCAGGCACTTACCCATTGCAGCCGGAATTTATGCTCAAGAGTAGAGTTGACGAAGATTAGCGGTCAAGCCGATCGATTGAGCAGCATGGCCACCAGTCAAATGGGGTTCTAGGCCCTGAATCCGACCGCGTGATCAACGATTGAGCAAAGCAACCCGAAAATTGTGCAGTTGCATACCGGTGGCGGTGTATGCGCGAACATATCGCGGCTGGTCTTAAGCGCTCGCCACGAACGCTGCCGCCGCCCGGCCGTGTTCGTGCCGCAGCCGCGCCAGGTCCATCCCGACCGGCACGCCTTCCGTCACCCGCCATTCGCCTGCGATCATCACCCGGTCGGCCCGATGCGCACCGCACAGCACGAGGGCGGCAATCGGATCGCCGGCTCCGGAAAACCGCAATTCGTCCAAGGTGAAGCACGCGAGGTCTGCCTGGCGTCCGATTTCGATCGCGCCGATATCCTTGCGTCCGAGACATCTGGCGGATCCTTCGGTCGCCCAATGGAAAGCGTCCAAATGGGTGATCGAGGAAGCGTCGTAGGCCAGCCGTCCGAGCAGGAACGCGTGCCGGACCGACTCCATCAAGTTGGAGCTATCGTTTGAGGCGGAGCCGTCGACGCCCAGGCCGACCGCCACGCCGGCGGCCTCCAGCTCCTTGGTTCGGCAGATGCCCGAGGAAAGGATCATGTTCGATGTCGGGCAATGGCAAATTCCAATTCCATGCTTGCCCAGGCGCGCGATCTCCGCATCGTTGAAGTGGATGCCGTGCGCCAACCAGACGCGTTCGTTCAGCCAGCCTACCTCTTCCAAATAGTCGAGCGGTCGACAGCCATAGTGATGAAGACAGTAAGCGTCCTCATCGCGGGTTTCTCCCAAGTGGGTGTGAAGGAGGCAATTGTGTTTCTCGGCGAGATCAGCCGTATCCACCATCAGCCGCTTGGTGACGTTGAAAGGGGCGCATGGTGCAAGCGCTACGCGCAGGAAAGAGCCCTCGTTCGGATCGTGATATTTCGCAAGCACCCGTTCGCAGTCCAGGATAATCGCGTCGTAGTTCTGCATCAATCGTTCGTCGGCGAGACCGCCATCCGCAAAACCGAGATTGATGGCACCGCGTGTCAGTGTCATGCGCATTCCCAATTTCGCAGCTTCTTCCGCCTCAATATCGACTGCGTCGGCCATATCGTCCGCAAAGACAAACAGATGATCCGATGCGGTGGTGCAGCCCGAGATCAAGAGTTCGGTCAGCGCGACGCGCACGGCAAGACGGAAGCAATCGCGATCAAGATGCGCGCCCCAGATCGGATAAAGCTGCTTCAGCCACGGAAACAGGTTCTTGTTGATGGCTTGCGGATGCGCGCGCGTCAGCGTCTGGAAGAAATGGTGATGAGCGTTGACCAGCCCCGGGATTACCACGTGCCGCCGGGCATCGAAGACCTCGTCGCAAGGCGTCGCCGGCCCTTGCCGGCCGACGAGTTCGATGATCCTGCCCCTTTCAACCACAAGCCCACGCGGGCCTCCATCGGCCAGCATTGCGATTGGATCGCGAATCCAGGTTTTCATCGATCCCGCTCCGCTAGGTCGCCTTCTTGTGTGCGAGCCAGCGGCCTGACTCCGCTGCGAAGAGCAATTCCGCCAGCGCCGGCAAACTCGTGAACGAAAATGACGGTGCTTCCAGTCCCGACCACTTCATAATAAAGCTGGGTGCGGTCAGGCGCTTGGACAAAGGGCATTCTGCATCCGTAAGCCCGGAAGAATTTCTTGGACGTGACAGGATGCTAGTTGGCATCCCTTGCCTCTGCAACTAATTGCAGCCTGGCGCTATCCACGCGGCGAGCGCAACTGTTTTTCGAAATCGGGTGTGCATCTGTCGGCGGCGCTGCGAAGACATCGGGCCGGCCGCGTAACGGTAGAAGCCGCCGCCTCTCTTTCGATTTCAAGTTGTGCCGCCGATCGATGGCTGCACACCGATTGACCGTTGGCCGGCGGAGATCGCACGATGCCGGAAGGTCCTCGCCGCGGACGTCAAGCCCGCCCGCGCGTCATCCGGCATGGCCGCCGAGACGCTGTAAAATCGAACAAAAATGCGCGGATTTGCTCCTCCGAAGGCGGACTTGGCCGACTTGGCGCGCAGATTGCTTGTGGTTTGAAGGATGTCGCCGCCTTTGCGAGACTGATCGAAACGATGGACCATTCGGGAATTGAACATCAAAAGCCGCGGTTGGTGCTTACCGGCATTACGAAGCGTTATCCGAGCGTCGTGGCCAATGACGGCGTCTCCTTGAGCGTTCGCCCGGGCGAGATTCATGCTGTGCTGGGTGAGAATGGCGCCGGTAAAAGCACCCTGATGAAGGTTATCTACGGCGTCACGAAACCGGATGCCGGCACGATCCTGTGGAACGATCAGTACGAAACCATTGTCGCCCCGGCCCAAGCGCGGCGCATGGGCATTGGCATGGTGTTCCAGCATTTTTCGTTGTTCGAGACCCTGACCGTCTGGGAAAATATCGCGTTGGCGCTGGATGAGCACGTCCCGACGGCGCAACTGGCGGCCCAAATTACCGAGGTGTCGGAGAAATACGGGCTTCCCATCGACCCGTACCGTCTCGTTCACAGCATGTCGGTAGGCGAGAGGCAGCGCGTCGAGATTGTGCGTTGTTTGCTTCAGGAGCCCAAGCTTCTGATCATGGACGAGCCTACTTCGGTGCTGACGCCGCAAGCCGTCTTGATATTGTTCAAGACCCTTCGACGCCTGGCGTCTGAAGGGTGCAGTATCCTGTATATCAGCCACAAGCTCGACGAAATCCGCGCGCTCTGCGATACGGCGACGGTGCTGCGCGGCGGGCGCGTCAGCGGCACTGCAATTCCCCGGAATGAAACTAATGAGAGCCTGGCTCGCATGATGATTGGCGGCGAGCTAGCGGAATGCCACCTGACCCCACGCGAGCCCAAAGAAGTGCGGCTCGAGGTCGAGCACCTTTCGCTTGCCTCGCCGGATCCGTTCGGCACCTCGCTCAAGGATATCAGCCTGACGGTCCGCAGTGGCGAGATTCTGGGAATCGCAGGCGTTTCCGGAAATGGCCAGAAGGAGCTGATGACAGCGCTCTCGGGCGAGCGCTTGAGCACCCGGGGTTCGATGATCAAGCTGCTAGGGCAACCGGCTGGCGATCTCAATCCGGCGAAGCGCCGTGCGCTCGGGCTGACCTTCGTTCCGGAAGAGCGGCTGGGGCGAGGGGCGGTGCCGCCGATGAGCCTGGCTTTTAATGCCCTGCTAACCGGCGCGCGAAAGGGCATGGTGCTGAAGGGCTTGATCCATCCTGCCGTGATGCGGACCTTCTCCAAGACCGTCATCGACCGCTTCAAGGTCAAATGCGGCGACGAGCAATCTATCGCCTCGAGCCTGTCAGGCGGCAATCTGCAGAAGTACATCGTTGGACGAGAGACCATGCTGCAGCCCAAAATGATGATCGTGGCCCAGCCGACCTGGGGTGTGGATGTCGGCGCGGCGCAGCTTATCCGGCAAGCCTTGATCGATCTGCGCGACCAGGGCGTGGCGCTATTGGTGATATCCGAAGAACTCGACGAGCTTTTCAGTATCAGCGATCGAATTGCGGTGCTGGCCCAGGGGCGGCTTTCGCCTTCGGTTCGACCCGCCGAGACGTCGATCGAGCAAATCGGGACATGGATGAGCGGCAAATTCGGCGACCAAGCAAGCGACAGCTCTGCATCCGCACGTTCGCAGCTGGAGGCGGCTTATGCTCAGGCTTGAGCGGCGCGCCACGCCTTCTTCCACGATGCGCATCGCCTCGCCGGTGCTGGCGGCGCTGGGCATGCTTGTGACCGGATTTTTGCTGTTCAGCGCGTTGGGCAAAGATCCGGTCGAAGCGTTCTATCTGTTCTTTGTCAAACCGCTGTCGAACAGCTATGGCATCGGCGAATTGCTGCTCAAGACGACGCCGTTGCTGCTCTGCGGACTAGGCCTTGCCCTGGGTTTTCGCGCCAATGTCTGGAATATCGGCGCCGAAGGGCAGCTGACGGTGGGCGCGATTGCAGGCGGCGGCGTTGCGCTCTGGTTCGGCGACAGCGATTCCGGTTGGGCGATGCCGCTGATGCTGCTCGCCGGTGTGCTCGGCGGCATGGCCTGGGCCGCCATCCCGGCCTTCCTGCGAACCCGATTCAACACCAACGAAATTCTGGTGACGCTGATGCTGGTGTATATATCCCAGCTGGTTTTGTCCTGGCTGGTGCACGGCCCCTGGCGCGATCCGCAAGGACAAAACTACCCGCAATCTCAAGGTTTCGGTGATGCCGAAACCATGTCGGTTCTGATCGACGGAACGCGCGTGACCTGGGGCATCGTCTACGCCGTGGGGCTGGCGCTGGTCGCCTGGATATTCTCGCAGAAAACCTTCGCTGGCTTCCGGATGCAGGTGGCGGGGCTCGCGCCCGCCGCCGCCGCCTATGCGGGCTTTTCGGAAAAGCGAAATATCTGGATTGCACTGATGCTGTGCGGAGCTACCGCCGGCCTTGCCGGGATTTGCGAAGTCGCCGGTCCGATCGGCCGCCTGCAGCAGCAAATTTCGCCGGGCTATGGTTTTGCTGCGATCATCGTCGCCTGGATCGGGCGACTGCATCCGATCGGAGTCGTGTTCGGTGCGCTGTTGATGTCGCTGCTTTATCTCGGTGGCGAGGCGGCGCAGATGGGGATGGGTTTGCCGTCCGCGATCACCGGATTGTTCCAGGGGCTGTTGCTGTTCTACCTGTTGGCCGCGGATCTGTTCATCACGTTCCGACTGAAGCGAGCGGGCGTTCCCGAGCGCCCCGCGCCGAAGGCGGCGACTACGTTGGAGAACGCCGTATGAGTTCGCTTGTTCCGATGGTTGCCTCTACCGTGGTAGCAGCCACGCCGTTGATTTACGCCGCGCTTGGCGAAACCGTCGTCGAGAGATCCGGCGTCCTCAATCTCGGTGTTGAAGGCATGATGCTGATCGGTGCGGTGTCCGGTTTTGCCGCTACGCTTGCAACCGGAAGCGACGCCGTCGGCTTCATAGCGGCGGCTTTCGCCGGCGTCGCGCTGTCGTTGGTCTTTGGCTTTCTCACGCTCAACCTGCAAACCAATCAGGTGGCGACCGGTCTCGCGCTGACGTTGTTCGGGATCGGTCTGTCGGCCTTCGTCGGTTATAATCTGGCCGGCTTGCCGGTTAACCGGCTGCCGCCGATCACAATTCCTGGGCTGACCGCCATTCCCGTTCTGGGCGATCTTTTGTTTCACTACGACATCATGGTCTATCTTTCGGTCGCGCTGTTCATCGGCGTGCAGTGGTTCCTGACCAAGTCCCGTGCGGGCTTGACGCTGCGAGCGATCGGGGAATCGCCGGGCGTCGCTCACGCCATCGGAAAACCGGTATTGACCACCCGGTACCTGGCCGTGTTGTTTGGCGGCGCGACCGCCGGTATCGCCGGAGCCTATCTGTCGCTGGCGCAGACGCCGATGTGGGTCGAAGGCATGTCAGCCGGCAAGGGCTGGATTGCGCTCGCGCTTGTCGTGTTCGGTACGTGGAAGCCGACCCGCGTTGTCGTCGGCGCATATCTGTTCGGCGGCGTTACGCAGTTCCAGCTTTTCGCGCAAGGGTTCGGTCTGCCGATCCCGACCGAGTTCTTGTCGATGTTGCCTTACGCGGCGACGATCGTCGTTCTGGTCGTCATCTGTCGCGATCCCAAAACGATTTTGCTGAACCAACCGGCCTCTCTCGGCCATAGCTTCCATTCGGCCGCGTGAGGGCTTCGCGGTCCAGTCGCCTCACAAGCAGCTCCAGCCCTAACCAAAAGGTAAGCATCATGCAGCTAAGCAAAACTTTGAAATCTTTACCTCTATGCATTGCAACGGGTCTGATGCTGGCGGCGGTGCCAGCCTTCGCCGCAGAGCCTCTTAAGGTCGCCTTCGTCTATTTCGGACCGCGCGGCGACGGCGGCTGGACGCAACAGCACGATGTGGCCCGACAGAAGTTGGAAGAGGCGCTCGGCTCCGCGATCAAGACCACGTTCGTGGAAAATGTGCCCGAAACCGCCGATTCCGAACGCGTCTTCCGCCAGCTCGCCGCCGATGGCAATAAGCTGATCTTCGCAACCTCGTTCGGCTACATGGAGCCGCTGCAGAAAGTTTCGAAGTTGTTCCCGGACGTCAAATTCGAGCACGTGAACGGCTTCAAGACCGCGGCAAACATTTCGGTCTATGAGCCGCGCTTCGAGGAAGGCTTCTATTTGATCGGCGTTATCGCCGGTCAGATGACGAAGACAAACACGCTTGGCTTTATCGGGTCGTTTCCGATTCCCACCGTCCTTCGCAACATCGACGCCATGACATTAGGCGCGCAGTCGGTAAATCCAAAAATCAAGACGAAGGCGATCTGGGTCAACACCTGGTACGATCCGGGCAAGGAACGCCAGGCGGCAGATACCCTCATCGCGCAGGGTGCCGACGCCGTGGCTCAAAACACCGATTCGCCGGCGTCGATTCAGGCGGCGCAGGAAAAGGGCACCTACGCCTTCAGTATCGATGCCGACATGTCCAGCTTCGGCAAGAAGGCCCAGCTCACTGGCTCAACCGAAGACTGGAGCGGCTATTACATCGCCGAAACCAAGAAGGTGCTGGACGGTAGCTGGACCGGCAACCGGCGCACGCGCTGGGGCATCAAGGAGGGACTCGTGGTCATGGCGCCGCTCAATCCCGATATCCCGCCGGCCGCCGTCAAGGTCTTTGAAGAGAAGAAAGCCAAGATCGTCTCCGGAGAGCTGAAACCCTTCGGTGGACCGATCAAGGACAATACCGGGAAAGAAATGGTCGCCGCCGGCGCAACGATGGCGGATGCCACCGCAAGCTCGCTCAATTGGTTCGTCGAGGGCATCGAGGGCAACATTCCCAAATGAGCCACATCTGAGTTCGGCGCTTGAACTGTGATTTCTGTGTCGGCGTTCTCGAGGACGAGACGCCGGCACATCATGCGATACGTCTGCCCTCGACATAAGAAAAACATACCTACCGTGGGAGGCCGCCATGGCATCCACACTTGAAGCCATCCATGTCTTGAATTCCGCGCTGCCGATCCTTGATATCGGCGGCCTTTCATCCAGTTCACTGACCGAGCGGAAAGCCGTCGCCGAACGCCTTCGGGCGGCCTGCCTCGATAATGGGTTCTTCTACATCGTGAACCACGGCGTGCCCGAGCAGATAATCACGTCTCTCTTTGATGAGACGAGGCGCTTCTTCGATAGCCCTGCTGCGGTGAAAAGCACTGTCGATAAGAGCCTCTCCTTCTGTCAGCGCGGCTTTGAGCCGATGCGGGCGCAGACCTTGGAGGCAGGCTCGCCTCCCGATCTCAAGGAGAGCTTTTATATTGGGCCCGAACTGCCGCTCGATGATCCCCGGGTGGTGGCGCGGTGTTTCAATCACGGCCCCAACCTTTGGCCGGTGGGCATGGGAAGCTTCCGGCCAGTGACCGAGGCCTACTTCAGCACCATGCTCGATCTGAGCCGGACGCTGATGAGGGGATTGGCGTTGGCTCTCCACCTCGACGAAGAATATTTCGCGGCCTATTGCACCAACCCGCATGCCACGCTGCGACTCCTGCATTATCCCCCACAGCCGGCAAATGCGGCTCCCGGCGAAAAGGGTGCCGGCGCGCACAGCGATTTCGGGGGCATTACGCTGCTCTTGCAGGATGAGGTCGGCGGTCTCCAGGTTCAAGGAAAGACCAAAAGCGAGTGGATTCATGCAACCCCAATCGCAGGCGCCTTCGTCGTTAACCTCGGCGACTTGATCGCGCGCTGGACAAATGATCGCTTCCGTTCGACCGTGCACCGGGTCGTCAATGCTTCCGGCCGCGAGCGCTATTCCGTACCTTTTTTCTTTTCGGGCAATCCCGACCAGGTGGTGGAATGCCTGCCTTCTTGCCTGGAGAGCGGCGAAGCGCCGAAATATCCGCGCACGACGGTCGAGGGCCATCTAAGGGAGATGTACCGGCGGACCTACAAGTAAGACTTCAACGCTTCTCTGCTTTGCCGGTGTACATGTCTGACTTCGATCCCGTCATTCTAATCCATGGTGCCTGGCAGGGGTCGTGGGCTTGGACGCGCTTCACGCCCTATCTCCAAGCGGCGGGCTTGGCAGCCAACGCCGTCGATCTTCCCGGTAACGGTGTCGATGGTTCGGATCCTGCCGATGTTACGTTCGAGGCTTGCCTGCAGCATGTTTATGGCGTTGTCCGGGTCCTCGACCGGCCGGTCAGTCTGGTCGGTCATTCCGGCGGCGGGCTCTTGGTAACGGCTTTCGCCGCGCGTTGGCCTGACCACGTATCGCGACTGGTGTATGTCGCTGGCATGATGCTGCCGGGCGGGGGCAGCTTTGCGGACCTCGTCAAATCAATCAGCAAGCAGCATCCCGAAGCCTCCGGCATCTCGCCACACCTTGTATGGTCGGCGGATCGTCGGGTATCGAGCGTGCCGGCCAAAGCGGCCATCGCATTTTTCCTGCAAGATTGCGCGGAGAGCGATGCTGCGGTTGCCGCCGCACAATTAACACCGCAGGGCGAAGGCGGGCGCGCGGTGACAACGCCCGCTACCACCGAGCGTTACGGCCGAATCCCGCGCCTCTACGTCGAAACCTTGGATGACCGTTCCGTGATTCTGCCTGTGCAGCGCGCCATGCAAGCCCTCGCGCCCGGCGCGTCGGTCGTCTCCTTGCCGACCGGCCACGCTCCGCAGTTTTCCGCTCCCGCGCGTCTCGCGGAAGCGATCATTCCTTTTCTGACCCTCAAACCATAAGCGAAGGCTGATCCGGTCTTTCTCCGCGCGCCCCGCCCGCGATTTCGATCACGGGCGCTCGGGGATTCGCGCTTATCCTTGGCGCCTGCAAGCGCTGGACTAGGAAGCGGCCTCCCGCATCATCTCCTTTAGCATTTCGGCGAGCACGCTCGCGATTGAGCTGCTGCCCCGCTCGTGACCGATCAGCATTAGCGCCTGAGTATCATGAGATAGCTCGCGGACGGGGACATAGACAAGGCGCCCGGCACGCCGCTCGAATTCAATGTCGAACGGCGTGAGAAAGGTAATCCCGTTTTCCAGGATCGCAGCGTGTCGCATGATTTCAATGGCGTTGGTTTCTATAATCGGCTGGAGATCAAGCATAACGCGCGTGAATGCAGCGTCCAAATAGGGCCTGATCGCAGTGCTGCTATCGGCCACGACAAGCGGGTAATCCATGCAGTCGCTGAGGCGAATGCCGGCACGCTTCGCAAGCGGATGGTTCGGCGCCATTACCGCACCTAGCTTGCCGACGGCGCGGGCAAGCACCTTCAGATTGCTATCCTTTGTGAAGTCGAACCCGATCCCGAGGTCCGCCTCGCCGCTCGCCACCGCGGACTGAATTTCCGCGCCGGTCGTGAAAAGGGTCAGGATCAGCTTTACCCGCGGATTGGTGAGGCGGAATTCCTTTGCGGTTCCCGGAACCAGGTTTGATGCCAGTCCGCTCATCATGGCTACCGCAATCTCGCCGCGCCGCAGGCCCTTGAGCTCCTCGATCTTGGCCTGTGCGCGTGTCAATTCCTTCAAGGTCTGGCGGACATGCCCAATGAGGACCTCTCCCGCAGCCGTCAAGATCAGCTTTTTCGGAAGACGCTGAAACAGCGGTGTTCCCAGTTGTGTTTCCAGCGCCAGGATTTGGCGGCTGATCGCGGACGCCGCGACATTGAGATGGGTAGCGGCCTTGCGGATCGATCCTGTTCTGGCAACCTCATCTACGTAAGTTAGCAACCGGCTGTGTAGCATCTTTCTGACCGCGCGTGAGAATTTCGAACTATCAGCATGGCTTCATGTTGCCTAAAAGGCAACGGGCTTGCCTAATCAAAGCACTTTCAAGAGATGGTGCTTGCGTGCTCAATCACTGCTGACGGACGAACTTTGCGACGCCGATCCGAACCGCCCGCGCCTTGGTAGCCGGAGATTATTTACGCATGGTCCTCAAATCGCATTGGTGGTGGGATCTGACCACGCAAGATTTCTCCAATCTCGACGCGGAGCGCGTCGTGGCAATCCTTCCCGTCGGCGCGGTCGAACAGCACGGGCCTCATTTGCCGGTCAGAGTCGATGCAGCGATCAATGCAGGGATCATTGCGCGTGCGGTCGAACTGATGCCCACGGATTGTCCGGCCCTTGTGCTGCCGATGATGCCGGTCGGCAAGTCGGACGAGCACCTCGCTTTTCCGGGTACGCTGACGTTATCCTACGAGACCCTGGGGCGGGCCTGGTTCGATCTCGGCGAAAGCGTACATCGTGCCGGGATTCGTAAACTTCTGTTTTTCAATTCACATGGCGGCCAACCGCAACTGCTGGACATCGTTTGCCGCGAGTTGCGCGTCAAGCTCGGCATGTTTGCGGTCTCGGTGATGTGGCCGCGGCTGATCGATATGGACAACCTGTTCGAGGTCGATGAAAACAAACATGGGATTCACGGCGGTCAGAGCGAGACCAGCGTCATGCTTCATCTGCATCCCGAACTCGTCGACATGAACCATGCCGAAAACTTTGTGCCACTGTCGGTTCAGATTGAGCGCGAGTCCGAGATGCTGGGCCCGGAGGGCGGCGCCCGCTTCGGCTGGCAAACCCAGGATCTTAATCCCAAGGGCGCCTGCGGCGATGCCACCAAGGCGACAGCCGATCTCGGCAAGCTAACGGTAGAGCGTGCGGCTACACGGTTGCTGGTGCTGATTGATGAGATCAGCCGCTATCCGCTGTCGCGTATCGCCGCGCGCACGGCATTTGACAACTGGTCATCGAGCTAGAGACGAAGGAGGCATCATGGCTTTCAGCGTTGCAAACATCGCGCAGTCGAAGGCATTTCGTATTTCGCCCACTGACACCAATTGCTTCGTGATGCTTTTCGACCAAGAAACCGACAAGATCGACAACATTTTTGTGATCGAAATCTTCAAGACCGGCGGCGCTACGCCGCCAAACGAACATGCCACCGCGCACGAATTCTTCCATGTACTTCACGGCGAGGGCGTCGCCCGCTGTGACGGCAGGACGCTGCCGATCAAGACGGGCGACTCGCTGTTGCTGCATCCCGGATCCGAGCATGTGATCGAGAATACCGGTGCCGGCAAGCTCTACACACTCACCGTGATGACGCCAAACGAGGGCTTTGCCGAACTGATCCGCGGCGGCGAGCCCGTCGAACTCGACGCCGAGGATATCCGCATCTTGCAGGGAAGTAATCGATGACAGAGGCTTCGACCTGCAGCAAAGATGAAGGATTGCGACCGCTGGGCTCAACTCCGCGCAATCGCTGGTCAGTCTCGGAGACGCGAGCCGATCTGGTGAGGGAGGCGCCGCCGCCACGGCCGATCACGGTGCAGGCGGAAGGCAAGCTCGTCACGTTTGATCTCGCGCGCACCGCCATCATCGTCGTTGATATGCAGAACGACTTCTGCCATCCGGAGGGCTGGCTTGCCCATTTCGGTGTTGATGTCGCGCCGGTTCGGGCTCCGATCGCACCGTTGCAACTATTGCTGCCGCTGTTGCGCGGCCATGATGTTCCGGTGATATGGGTCAACTGGGGCAATCGGCCGGACAAGCTCAATCTTAGCCCGGCATTGCTGCACGTGTATAAGCCCTCCGGCGCCGGCGTCGGCCTCGGCGATACGCTGCCTGGGTCCGGCGCAAAAGTTCTGGAGCGCGGCAGTTGGTCTGCGGCGATTGTCGATGAGCTCGTGGCTGATCCTTCTGATATTCACGTGGCGAAATACCGGATGTCCGGCTTTCAGGATACCGAGCTCGACAGCATTCTGCGCAATCTCGGCGTCGCCACACTGATGTTCGCCGGCGTCAACGCCGACCAGTGCGTGCTCTGCACGCTGCAGGATGCCAATTTTCGTGGCTATGACTGCCTGCTGCTTGCGGACTGTGCCGCCACCACCTCGCCCGACTACTGTCTGGCCGCGACGATTTACAACGTTCGGCAATGCTTTGGCTTCGTCGTGAGATCGGAGCAGATAGTGGCTGAGCTCGCGGGCCGCGAGCGTAAAGTGGCTGCAGCGACCAGGCCATGAGCGTTCATTCGTCCAGCACTCTCGCTTCGCTTGTCGCCGATCTCGGCGATATTCCGACCGTAGCCGATCCAAAGATCGTGCGACGGCGCTCCCGTGATTTCTTCTGGTACAGCCCGATTTTGAACGAACAGCTCGACGGCAAGTCCGCCGATCTGATCGTCGCGCCGCGCGATGAGGCAGAAGTGGTGCGCGTAGCGGCGGCCTGCGCGCACCACCGTGTGCCGCTGACGGTGCGAGCCGGCGGCACCGGCAATTACGGCCAGGCGGTGCCGCTCAAGGGCGGCGTACTACTCGACGTCATGGCGCTCGCGGTCGTCGAATGGACCAAGCCCGGCATGATGCGCGTCGGCGTGGGCGCGAAGATGAACGCGATAGATGCCGAGCTGCAATCCTGCGGGTGGGAGTTGCGGATGCATCCATCCACCAAGCGGACCGCCACGATTGGGGGATTTGTCGCCGGCGGATCAGGCGGTATCGGGTCGGTCAATTACGGTGGCCTGCGCGAGCCCGGCAACATTCTGGCCGCGCGAATCGTCACGGTCGAAGAGGAGCCGCGCATCATCGAACTGCGCGGCGATGCTGCCCAAAAGATCAACCGCACCTATGGCACGACCGGGATCATCACCGCGCTCGAAATGCCCTTGTCGCCGGCATGGACGTGGATCGACGTCGTGGTCGTGTTCGATGATTTCATGCAAGCCGCGGCCTTCGGGTATGAAGCAGCGCTCGCCGACGGGATCGTGAAGAAGTTGCTATCGCCGATCACTGCGCCCTTGCCGTCGTATTTTGGCGCGCTCAAGCCCTATTGTCCCGATGGCAAGAGCATCCTGATCGCGATGATTGCGGAGCCCTCACTCGAGAGCTTTAAGTCGCTGCTTGGCGAACGCGGTACGATCACGCTGGAGACGTCAACCGACGATGGCCCCGGCGAGGTCCCGCTCTACGAATACACCTGGAACCATACCACCTTGCAGGTGCTCAAATCCGATCGCTCCGTCACCTACCTGCAATGCCTCTATCCGCACGACCGCCTGATGGAAAAGGTGGCCGAGATGCGAGAGTTGTTTCCGGACGAAGTGCTGCAGCATCTCGAATTCATTCGCTTCAACGGCCGCGTCACTTGCAGCGGACTGCCGGTGGTGCGCTATAAGGATCCGGATCGGCTGAACGAGATCATCCGGCTGCACGAAGAGCGCGGGGTTTATATCGCAAATCCGCACGTCTTTACCGTCGAGGACGGCAGCCGCTACAAGCGCGTCGACGCCGATCAGTTGGGTTTCAAGCACGAGGTCGATCCGTACGGCTTGCTCAATCCCGGCAAGATGCGCAGCTTTACGAGCACGAGATCATAGAATGCTCGTGCTCTATGTCTATTGCCACCCGCTTGACGATAGCTTTCATGCCGCCCTTCGCAAAGAAGCGCTCGCCGGATTAAAGAAAGCGGGACATGCGGTCGACTTGCTCGATCTCTATGCCGAGGGTTTCGATCCCGTGCTGTCAGCGGATCGTCGCCGCGACTACCATGATCCCGTGCGGAACCGTGCCAACAATCAAGCCTATGTCGACCGGTTGATGGCCGCTAACGCGCTGGTGGTGCAATTTCCGACCTGGTCGTTCGGACCGCCCGCGATGTTGAAGGGCTGGTTCGACCGGATGTTCGGCCCGGGGATCGCGCTCGATCTTTCCGATCCGTCACAAGCGAAGCCGATGTTACTTCACATCAAGCGCATTACCGGCATCTCGACCTACGGCCGCCCGCGTTGGCGAGCGATCGCGGTGGCCGATCCGCCGCGCAAAATCATAAAGCGCTATTTGCCTTGGTTTACGGGCTCCAAAGCCAAGGTGCGCTATCACGCGCTCTACCACATGAACACTGCAACGCCGGCGAAGCGGAGTGACTTTTTGGCAAAGGTGCGACGGGAGATGGAACGCTTCTAGTCATGCTCCGGCGCGGCCGCGACAACCTCGATTTCCACCAGGAATTCCGGCTTCGTAAAGCCCTTCACGATCATTAAAGTCGAAGCCGGGGGTGTCCCGGAAAATTGCCGGTCGCGTGAGCGCATATAGCCCTGCATGTATTCGCGATCCGTCACATAGGCGTTGAGGCGGATCACATTGGCCAATGTCATGCCGTCTTCCGCCAAAATGGCGGCGATATTGGCGAAGCAGAGGTCAGCCTGCGCCTCGCAATCTGATGGAATTGTTTGATCGGCGCTGATGCCGAGTTGGCCAGAGGTGAATACCAGCCTGTGCCCCGCGGGCACCGCGATCCCATGGCTGTAGCGCGCAAAGGGAGGTTTGATCGACGATGGAGAAAGCGCGCGCAAAGCGGTCGTGCCTCATGGCAAAGATGAAAGCCGAAACGGTAGTGCCGGATTTTAAGTCGACTTTGCCGACTTCGTCACCGCCATTTTGGCGGCCTGACGCGCTCACCCGAGCGAGGCGCTTTTTTGCGCCATTGTTTGGCTTCACAGCCCTTGTCACCGTTGCCCAAAAGGCAACGCATGGCTCGAATTAAAATGCTTTCAGATGACAGATTGCCTGTGCATCCTCGGGTGACGGGACCCACGATGATGACGAGGTAGCCGAAATGGCCATGAAGTTTCTGCCGCGCATGATTGCATGCGCTCTAGTCGGAACCGGCGCGATTGTCGGCTCGCTTGCGCCGACGCTCGCTGCCGACAAGGTCACCTTTCTTACGAGTTGGTTCGCCCAGGCCGAGCATGGGGGTTTCTATCAGGCCAAGGCGACTGGGCTTTATGACAAAGCTGGTCTCGACGTGACTATCAAGATGGGCGGTCCGCAGGTGAATGGCTCGCAGCTTTTGCTGGCCGGCGAGACTGATTTTATGATGGGCTATGACATTCAGGTGTTGAAAGGCCGCGAACAGAACCTGCCGCTGGTGACGGTCGCGTCATCATTCCAGTTCGACCTGCAGGGGTTGATGACCCACGACGACGTCGCAGATATCGCTGCGCTGAAGGGGAAACCGATCCTGATCGCCAGCTCGTCCCATGCTACTTTCTGGCCCTGGCTGCGCGCCAAATATGGTTTTACCGATGACCAGATACGGCCATATACTTTCAACCTGCAGCCGTTCTTCGCCGACAAGAATATCGCGCAGCAAGGCTATCCTTCGTCGGAGCCCTATCAGGCGCAGGAGCAGCACGAAAAGGTAAAATTCTTTTTGCTGGCCGATGGCGGTTACCCGCCCTACGGCTCCACGATCGTCACCACCGAAAAGATGATCGCCGAAAAGCCCGATGTCGTGGCACGATTCGTGAAGGCATCGCTGGAGGGCTGGCGCGACTACATCAAGGATCCGGCTCCAGGCAACGCTTTGATAAAGGCCGACAATCCCAAAATGACCGACGGGCAGATCGCCTTTGCGATCGAGAAACTCAAGGAAAACAAGGCCATCGACGGCGGCGACGCGGCGACCCAGGGTATCGGTATCGTCACGGCCGAACGCTACAAGCAGATCTACGATTTCCTGGTCGCGGGAGGGTTGCTCGATCCAAAGACAGATTGGCAAAAGGGTCTCGATGTCCGTTTCGTCAAGGACCTCAAAATCGGCGTGCAGTAGGAGCGGCCGTGAATGCCCTTATGCCCGGCGAGCCGGTTAGCGAGAGCGCGGACCGAACCAGAGCCAGCGGCGACCGGCCGCCGGCGGTGGAGGTGCTCTCAGCCGAGAAAGTGTTCGCCAACGGCACGCGGGCGCTGGCGCCGATCGATCTGAGCATCGCTGACGGCGAATTCCTGACCTTGATTGGCCCATCCGGCTGCGGCAAGAGCACGCTTCTCAAGCTGATTGCCAATCTCATTGAGCCGTCAGACGGCCGGCTGTTGTGGTGGCGTGGGGAATTCTCACAGGTCGGTCAGGACGGGCGGCGCTTTGCCTTCGTGTTCCAGGAGCCCACCTTGATGCCGTGGGCCCGGGTCGATGCAAATGTGCGGCTTCCACTTGAACTTGCCAGCGTTGCCAAAGCAAAAGCGGCTCCGATCGTGGCAGAGGCGATCGAGCGCGTCGGCTTGTCCAAATTTGCCCGGCATTTTCCGCGTCAACTATCCGGTGGCATGAAAATGCGGGTGTCTATCGCGCGGGCACTCGTGACGAACCCCAATCTGTTGCTGATGGATGAACCTTTTGGGGCGCTTGACGAGATCACGCGGAACAAGCTTGACGCCGATCTGGTCCGGCTATGGTGGGAACGCAAACTGACTACGGTGTTCGTCACTCACTCGATTTATGAGGCCGTATTCCTGTCGACCCGGATCATCGTGATGGCATCGAATCCCGGTCGCATCTTCAGGACAATGACGATCGACCAGCCGCAGCCGCGCGATGAGGAGTTTCGCGGCAGCCCCAAGTTCGCAGCTTACTGCCGCGAACTGTCGACCTGGCTTGCCGAAGCATCGCTTCCCTTGGCATCCGGAGGCGCGTCGTGAAGCCGCTCTTGCAGTCGGAGACCTTTGTCCGGATAGCGGCGCCTCTTGCCGTCGGCATCGTGTTGATAGGCATGTGGGAGGTCGGTTGCCGGCTTGCGTCGATCCCTGTTTATCTGTTTCCGAAGCCGAGCGACATCTATGTCAGCCTCATAAAGAACGGCCCGTCATTGCTGCGGGCGTTGCTGGTCACTTTGCGGGTGACATTGCAGGCGTTCGCAGCGGCCGTCATTCTGGGCACGCTGATCGCATTCATGTTCGTGCAGAGCCGCGCGATCGAAGTGAGTCTGTTTCCCTATGCCGTCCTGCTGCAGGTCACGCCTGTCGTTGCTATCGCTCCGCTGATCATCATTCTCGTGAAGAATACCCAGCTTTCGCTGACGATCTGTGCGATGCTGGTGGCGCTGTTTCCAATCATCTCGAATACCACGCTCGGATTGAGAAGCGTTGACCCCGGGCTTGCCAATTACTTCCGGATGAATCGCGCGGGGCGTCTCAAAACTCTCATAAAGCTCAGAATCCCTGGGGCGTTGCCATATTTCTTCGGAGGATTGCGAATTTCGAGCGGGCTTGCGCTCATCGGCGCGGTCGTGGCTGAGTTCGTTGCGGGCACCGGCGGTCGTTCATCTGGGCTGGCCTATGAGATTTTGGACGCCGGATTCACGCTCGATATTCCCCGCATGTTCGCGGCGTTGCTCTTGATCACCTTGACGGGGGTAGGGTTGTTTGGAGTGATGGTATTTCTGTCCAAGCTCGCACTATCGAATTGGCACGAAAGCGAAATAGGAGCGGAGACGTGACCGCCATACTGATCGAGAATGCGACTGGGATTTTCAGCGGGCGTCCGGGCGCTGCGATGCGGACCAGTGGTGCGATCCGCATTCGCGATGGCGTGATCGTCGAAATCGGCGCGCTGCAGGCGAAGCCGAATGAACGCAGGCTCGATTGCCGCGGCTGCGTTGTCTATCCCGGTCTGATATCGACCCACCATCACCTGTTTCAGAGTGTCATGAAGGGTGTGCGCTCTGGCATCAATCTGCCGCTCGCCGGCTGGCTCCGCTCGGTGCCTTATACGTTTTGGTCGAAGATCGACGAAGAGGCGCTGGCGGTTGCCGCCCGGATCGGGCTCTCCGAAATGCTGCTGTCCGGCACGACGACGGTGGCCGATCACCACTACCTTTTCAGCGACAGTTTCAGGTTCGATCCCGCGCAGGTGATTTTCGAGGTCGCGCGCGATCTTGGCATCCGATTGGTGTTCTGTCGCGGCGGCGCCACCAAGGGGCGTCACTTCGATACCGACGAATTCGTTCCAATGCCCCTCGAGAAGCTCGACCACATGCTCAAGTCCGTCGAAGCCTGCGCCCAGCGCTTTCACGATACCTCGCCGGGCAGCCTTTCCCAGGTCGTGTTGGCGCCGACCACGCCGACATGGTCGATTGATCCTGGCGAACTGAAGGAAGCGGTCGCAGCGGCGCGGCGGATGAAATTGCGGCTGCACAGCCACCTCTCGGAATCCTCGGAATATGTCGATTTTTGCCTGTCGGTCCACGGCAAGCGGCCGGTCGAATGGCTGGCCGACCATGATTGGCTTGGACCAGATGTGTGGTTTGCGCATCTCGTTCACCTCGATCCCAACGAAGTCCGGATTCTGGCAAGTACCGGAACCGGCATGGCGCATTGCCCGCAGTCCAACTGCCGGCTCGGCTCCGGTGTCGCTCCCGCCGACGCGATGGCTCGCCTGGGCGGCGCCGTTTCTCTCGGCGTCGATGGTGCGGCATCCAATGAATCCGCCGATATGATCAGCGAAATGCATAGCGCCTGGCATACCCATCGGGCCGTCAAAGGTGCCGATGCCGTGACTGCGGAGGACGTCGTACACTGGGCGACGGCGGGTGGCGCGCGCGTACTGGGGCTACCTCAGATCGGAACGCTGGCGCCCGGGCAACAGGCCGACATCGCCGTCTTCAATCTGGACCAACCACGGCATTTCGGCATGCACGATCCGATGATCGCGCCGGTGACTTGCGCAGGTTCGGCCAGCGTCCGCTATTTGCTGATCGGAGGACGGATCGTCGTGGACAATGGCGCAGTCCCCGGCCTGGATATTCAAAGACTCAAGTCCGACGCGGCCCGCGTCGTCGCGCATCTGGCCGCATAAACCCCGGAGAACGTCATGCTGAGCACCAAACAACCCGTGCTTCGTCGCTTCTGGTACGCGGTCATGCCCGTCGATCAGCTCAAGGACGGTCCGCGGCCGTTTACGCTTCTCGGTGAACCGATTGTATTGTTCCTTGACGGGGAGGGCGAGCCAGCGGCGCTGGAGGATCGCTGCTGCCATCGTACCGCCAAGCTGTCGAAAGGCTGGTGCCGCGACGGCAATATCGTTTGCGGCTATCACGGCTGGGAATATGACCGCGACGGCAAGCTCGTCATGATTCCGCAATTTCCATTTGAACAGCCGATTCCCGAGGCCCAGGCGCGCTCGTTTCGGGCCCAGTCTCGCTACGGTTACGTCTGGGTCGCGCTCGATGAGCCCTTAAGCGACATTCCCGACATTCCTGAGGACCGCGATGCCGGTTACCGCCGGATCCACCAATTCTATGATAAGTGGAACACGGCCGCGCTTCGCCTGATGGAAAATTCCTTCGACAACGCCCACTTCGCCTTTGTGCATAAGGGGACTTTTGGCGACATCAATCAACCAAAGCCCGAAAAGTACGAAATCGTTGAAACCGATTACGGATTTGACGCCGAAACGATTATCACCATCAGAAATCCGCCTAACGCGTCGAGAATCACGGGAACGACCGATCCCACGACGAAAAGACATCAACGCAACAAATGGTTCATGCCGTTCTGTCGGCGGCTCGATATGGAATATCCGTCGGGCATCCGGCACATCATTTTCAATTGCGCGACACCGGTGTCGGACGGCCAGATCCAGGTCGTTCAAATTCTCTATCGCAACGATACCGAGGTGGACTGCTCCACGCAGGAGTTGATCGATTGGGATGCCGCGATTATCGCCGAAGATCGGGATATGCTGGAATCCACCGACCCCGATGCCATCGTCGATATGGGCCGGAAGATCGAGAAGCACATGCCATCGGACCGGCCGGGAATGATCATGCGCAAGCGCTTGCTCGAATTGCTTCAGAGTCATAATGAACAAGAGCAACCAAGGCAGGAGATTGCTTAGCTGCGAATGATATTGTTTCCCAGCTTCCCTGAAACGATTTGCGCACATGACAAGTCGACTCGTCGGACGTCAGCGTGCCGCCAGGCACGCGAGTAGTGACGTCTACCTGAGCTTGATCCGTTTCGCTGCCGACGATGGCGATAGATCTTTTGAGGCGGCCTTGATTGATCATGCTGCCTTGACGTTCGTGCCGTAGGTAATGCCTTTTTCCTTCAGCCAGCGCCGATAGGCGATCGAAGATGCGTCGGCGCGGGTCGGAATTTCCGCGCGTGGCTCCAGCGGCAGCAGCGCCGGGCGCTGGTTTTCGAGGATGATGCGATCCTGCAGGAAAATCAGTTGCTGGAAATGAATGAGCTCCGTCGGCGGCGAGACATCGTCGATCAGGAACATCAACGGGTGCGCCCGGCAGCGGTCAGGATCGAGCGGCTGCACAAACAGGCAGATGACGTCCCAGCGGTTCGCAGCATTGGGACAGGTTTTGTAGAGAATGGTCGCGAACGGGTTTGCGACGCGGTACATGTATTGCGTCGTGATCCCACCGGTCGCCGACAACGCGGCCTGCGGCTGGAAGAACTGACAATTCGTGGCCCAAACTTCGTCGACGTCGCGGCGGATCTCGGTCGTATATTGCAGCACCTCAGTGTGCGGTTCGGCGCCAAGGATGTCGGTGTGGACAAACGGGAAGTGCGCCATGTCGAGAAAGTTTTCGACGATGCGCAGCCCGGAAGTCTTGACCGAAATAGCCCCACAGACAATCAAGCGCCGATCGGTCTCATACGCCTCCGGTATCGGCAGCAGATCGGTTGCCGGCGTTCCCAGTGTGGTCCACAGATAGCCGTAACGCTGCCGCGTCGGCAGCGGCGTGTCGTCTCCGGCAGTGGTTACAGCGATATCGCTGGCGGCATCGCGTCGGATGACGAGATCAACACCGAGCAGGCGGCTGGCGGCGCTGCCTACTGCGATATCCTGCAACGCCTCGATGCAGTACCATTGATCGAGAGCGGCCTTTTCCGCGGGTCTGCTCATGCCGTGGTCCCTTCAGAGCGGTGGTTCATCCGGCGCTCGCATAGATGCGCGCCATCACACCGGCATGGCCGGCCATCGCTGCTTCAACGTCGAAGGCGCGGAACTCGCCGTTGCGGATGATCTCCTTGCCGTCGATAAAGGAATAATCCACCCGGAACGGCCCGCACATCACTAGCGCGGCCAGCGGGTCACGTTGGGCGCCCGACAGGCCGAGCTGGTTCAACTTCACGGCGATGAAGTCGGCGCTCATGCCCGGCGCAAGATACCCGATATCGTCGCGTCCGAGAATGGCGGCGCCGCCCCGCGTCGCCATTTCCAGGGCCTCACGCGCTGAAAGCGCTTTCGGGGTGCCGCCGAAGCCGCCGCGCCCGCCCGGCTTTTCGGAAAGATAATGGTGCGGCGCCACGCGCTGCAGCATCATCGCGAGCCGTGCCTCCATGAACATGTTGGAGGTGTCGTTAGAGGCCGAGCCATCGACCCCGAGGCCAACCCTGACGCCAGTGTCAAGCATCTCGCGGATCTTGGCGATGCCTTGGCCGCAGCGCATGTTGGCCGAAGGGCAATGCGCCACACCCGTGCCGGTTTCGGCAAAGCGTTTAATCTCTTCGGAGGTGAGGAAGATCGAATGCGCGAACCAGACGTCCGGCCCCAGCCAGCCGACCGATTCGGCGAATGCGGCCGACCGCATGCCGTAGACGTCGAGACAATAGGTCTCCTCGAACAGCTCCTCGGCGAGATGCGAATGCAGATGCACGCCGGGATGCTGGCGCGCCAACGCTGCGGCTTCGCGCATCAGGTTCGGCGTCACGGAAAACGGCGAGCACGGCGCGAGGATAATCCGGTTCATCGCGTGGCGGGAATTGTCGTGATAACGATGAATCAGCCGTTCGGCGTCCTTGAGGATCGCGTCCTCGCTCTCGACGCAACTGTCCGGCGGCAGGCCGCCCTGGCTTTCGCCGCGCGACATCGCGCCGCGTGCCGCGTGGAAACGCATGCCGATCTGGCGTGCCGCGACGATGGTTGCGTCGAGGGTGCAATTGTTCGGCAGGATATAGAGGTGGTCGGAACTGGTGGTGCAGCCGGAATGGATCAGCTCAGCCATGGCGACGCTGGCCGAAATGCGGATCGCATCGTCGTCGAGCTTGGCCCAGATCGGGTACAACGTCTTCAGCCAGACCAGCAGTTCGTCGTCCTGCACCATCACCCTGGTCAGGGTCTGGTACATATGGTGGTGGACGTTGACCATACCGGGCATGACGATATGACCGGTCAGGTCGAGCACGGCGTCGGCCTGCATCGATGCCAGTTCGGCTGAGGTGCCGACCGCCTCGATCACGTTGTCGCGGACATAGAGCACGGCATTCTTCAATTCGCGCCGGGCGTCGTCGAAGGTGGCGAGATAGTCGATGTTCTTGACCAACAGCGTCGTCATCAGCGAACATCCCGGTGGTATGGTTCGCCGAGCGCGGCGGGCGCCGCCATCAGCCTGCGTACCCGGTGCCAGGCCAGCACCGGCACGATGATCAGCCCAATGGTGCCGAGATAAGGCAGCATCGACAGGATAGGCGCGGCGATCGGCCAGTTGCGCGCCTGGCCGACAAAGCCGAGCGAGGTAATGCAGCCGAACAGCAGCGCCGCCAGCACCGCGTTGACCGGCCGGTATCCGGCGAAAATCACCAGCGCCACAGCGATCCAGCCGCGGCCGGCGACCACGCCTTCCGACCATGACGGCACGAAGGCGAGCGTGAGGTAGGCGCCGGCGCCAGATGCTAGTGAAGAACCGGCAGCCACATACCAGAATCGGAATTTCTGCACCGGGATCCCGGCCGCATCCGCCGCCGCCGGATTTTCACCAACAGCCCGGAGGTTCAATCCATGCCGGGTCCGAAACATGATGAGGTGCAGAATGACCGGTAGGATCAGGTAGATCAGATAGACTAGAATGTTTTGGGTGAAGACGGCGTGGCCGACCAGCGGAATTTCGCTCAGATATGGAATTGCCAGCGGGGCAAAGGTGGCGGGCGCCGGCATTCCGGAATAAGCCTTGCCGATGGTCGCCGCCAGTCCGGTGCCCATCAGCGTCAGCGCCAGACCGCAGAGCACCTGATGGGCTCTGAGAATGACAGTGGCGCCGGCGAAGATCATGCCGACCGACAGGCCGATGCCGAGCGCGCAGAGGAAGCCGAGTGCGGGGCTTCCGGTCGCAATAACGATGGCAATGCCGGTGATTGCGCCCAGTGCCATCAGACCTTCGACACCCAGATTCACCACACCGACCCGCTCGGCCAGCACTTCGCCGAGTGCCGCCAGCGCCAGTACACCGCCGGCGAGGATCGAGGTCTGCAGCAGCCCGGCGATAATTTCCATGCGGGTCTTTCAAACCGTGATCGGTTCGGCGCGAACGACGCGGTAATGCGCGAGTTCATCGCCGATTGCCGTGAAAAACAGAATCAGACCCGTGATGCCCAGCACGGTCGAGGTGTTCAGGCCCTGGGTCTGCAGGATGATGCCGGAATTGAGGATCACCGCCATCAGCGCAGCGCCGGCCATTACGCCAAGTGCGGAGCCGCGCGCGAGCACCGCGACCATGATGCCGAGATAGCCGAAATTGTTGGAGATGCCGCCCTGAAGGCGGTGCACGGTCCCGGCGATTTCCAGCATGCCAGCGACACCGGCGATCGCGCCCGACAGCAGCATCACCGTGATCAGGTGCCGGCGGAACGGCATGCCGGCATATTTCGCAGCCTGCGGATTCGAGCCGGCGACGCGGACCTCATAGCCCCAGCGCGTGAAGTTCAGCAAGCCGGCGACGGTGACAGTCAGCAGGATCGCCAGCGGCAGGCCCCAATGCACGGTACCCCAGACTTCCGGGACGTCATGGCGAACCCGCGCGGTCGTTCCAAGCGCATGGCCGCCGGGATCGAGCCACGGGCCGGTTGAGACATAGTAGACCAGCAGGGTGCCGACGAAATTCAGCAGCAGCGTGGTGATGAGCTCGCTGACATTGGCGTAGGCGCGCGCCAGTGTCGGGATCAAGATCCAGATCACCCCACCGAGAGCGCCGACAACGAACATCAGCGGCAGCATGACGACAGTAGGGCCGGGGATGAAAAGTGCGATGCCGGTTGCCGCGAAAGCACCGGCATAGAACTGGCCCTCCGCGCCGATGTTCCATGCGCCGATCTTGAGCGCGATCGAAACCGACAATCCGGTGAGGATCAGCGGCGTCACCAGCAGTCCGACGTCTTCGAGGCCGAAGCTGGAACCGAAGGTCGATTTGATCACCCGCGAGGCGAGCGCGAGTGGGGCGGCTCCGCTGGCAGCGAGCAGCAGGCCCGCGCAGACTAGTGCCAGCAGGATCGCAAATCCGCGCGCGAGCAGTGCGACTGCGGGTTGCGGCGAGGGAAAATACTGAATGCGGATCGCCAAACTCAGATCCCTGCAGGTTCGAGAGATCGCATCGCTGCGCGTTGCCCACCCATCAGCATGCCGATCGCCTCGATGTCTGTCGACGCCGTCTCGACGATGCCCATGATCTCGCCGTGAAACATCACGGCAATGCGGTCGGACAGGTTGAGCAACTCTTCCAGTTCCTCGGAGATCAGGACGACGCCGACGCCGGCGTCGCGCAGTTCGACGCAGTAGCGCATCATGGTGTTGATCGCACCGACGTCGAGGCCTCGGCTCGGATAGGCCGCGATCAGCACCCGTGTGGCGATGCGCATCTCGCGGCGCGCGACCAGCCGCTGCTGGTTGCCGCCGGAGAGATTGCGCACCGGCATGGCGAAATCCGGCACCGCGACCGCGGCGGCATCTGCGATGCTGCGCGCCAGCGCCGTCGCGGCACCCGGCCGGAAGCGGCGTCCGCGCGAGACGGGCGGCCGATCATATTCGCGGATCACCGCGTTGTCGGTGACGCTGAGCGCGGGCGCCAGCCCGCTGGTGAGCCGGTCTTCCGGAATGTGGCCGACGCCATAGTCCGCGAATTCGCGGGCGCTTGCGCCGCTGAACTCCTTGCCGCCAACGACGATGCTGCCGGATGCAATGGCGCGCATGCCGGTCAGTACCTGGCTGAGTTCTTTCTGCCCGTTGCCGGCAACGCCGGCGATGCCGAGGATTTCGCCCGCGTGAATGTCCAGCGCCACTCGGTTCAGCGCGATGTTGCCGAGATCGTCATGGGCCGAAACGTTACGCAAGCGCAGTACCGGATCGGATGAGGCCGACGCGGTGCTGGGGCTTCGCCTGCGCAGATTATTCAGCACGATCTCGTGGCCGACCATGAGTTTCGCCAGCATCTTCTGGCTGCAGTTCCGCGTCGCCTCGGTGGTGACCTTGCGGCCGCCGCGCAGCACGCTGATGCGGTCGGAAATCTCCAGCACCTCGTCGAGTTTGTGGCTGATGAAGATCACGGCGTTGCCGCGCAAGACGAAGTCACGCAGCGCTTTGAACAATTCGCGGGCTTCCGCCGGAGTAAGAACCGCGGTCGGCTCGTCGAGGATCAGGACACGCGCCTGCCTGGTCAGGACGCGGAGGATTTCCACCCGCTGCTGTTCGCCGGTCGAAAGATCCTCAACCCGCGCCCCAGGCTTGACCGCGAGGTTGAGTGCGGCGGCGAGCTCCGCGGTGCGGGCTTCCAGCGCCTCAGCGCTGATTGTTGCGGGGGTCTCCGACCAGCCGAGATGGACGTTTTCCGCGACGGTGAAGGCCTTCACCAGCTTGAAATGCTGATGCACCATACCGATGCCGGCAGCGATCGCCTCCACCGGCGAGGCAAAGTCCCGCGCATAGCCATCGATGATGATCTGGCCGGCATCTGGCTTGTAGATGCCGGTGAGAACATTCATCAGTGTCGATTTGCCGGCGCCGTTCTCGCCGAGCAGCGCGTGAATTTCCCCAGCCCAGACTTCGAGATCGACATCCTGATTGGCGATGACGCCGGGGAAATATTTGGCGATGCCCTTGAGAAGCACGATCGGCGGCGTTCCGGGAGATCGCCGCGCCGCGGTCTCAGCCATCACATTCATCGGGCGTCTCTGGTTTGTCCGGATCGCGAGAGAATCAGATCCCCTTCACTCCTTCGATCGACCAATCCCAGTTGTAGAGCTCGGTTTCGGTCATCGTCTTGCCTGCGGCCACCTTTACATTGCCCTTGGAGTCCTTGATCTCGCCGGTGAAGGGGCTCCAGCCGCCGGCGATCCTCGCGCGCACCGCGTCAGCTTGCTTGCGGACATCTTCCGAAACGCTCTCGCCCCATGCATCGCGATCGATGCCACCGCCCATCGGCAGGATGGTCTGGGATGGGGTCCATTTGCCTTCGAGCCGCATCCGGACCTGGTCGACATAGAATTTCTTGAAGTCGATCACGATCGAAGAAACATAAGCCTTCGGTCCGAAGCGGCGAATGTCGGTGTTCCACATCACGGCCTTGGCGCCGCGCTTTTCCGCGACCTGCAAGTAGCCGGCCTCGTCCATGATGCCGAATAGAAGATCGCAGCCGTTGTCGAGCAGTGCGCTGCCCGCCTGGGTCGCGGCTTGCGGATCGAACCAGGAATTGATGGCGATCACCTGCATCGTTGCGTTCGGGTTGACGCTGCGTGCCCCCATCAAAAAAGCGTTGGTGCCGGAGAACACCGACGGAACCGGAAACGAGCCAACATAGCCGAGCTTGCCGCTCTTGCTCATCAGGCCGGCGGCGACGCCCGTCACATAGGTCGGATACCAGTGCGCGACGTAATAGGTGCTCAGATTGTCGAGCGGATTTCTGCCATCGCATTCGTAGAACGCAACGTCTGGCGATTTTTTCGCGACGTCATAGAGGAAGTCGCCATAGTTCGAAGTGGCGAACACCATATTGGCGCCTTGCGAAACGAATTGTCGGAACGTACGCGATGCGTCGGCTGAGTAGGGGATGCTCTCGACGAACAGGGTCTTCAACTTCGGAAAGGCGGCCTGCACGGCTTTCATTCCCTGGTCGTGGCTCCAGGTCCATCCTTCGTCGGCCACGGGTCCGGTATGGCCGAACGCGATGACGGCCTTCTCTTCCGGGACCGCTGCAAGCGGAGCGGCGGCGCTCGCGGGGCGGATCAACTTCGGCATCATCAGAGACGTACCGGCGGCAGCGCCGAGATTCAGCAGGCCGCGGCGGGAGAGGTTACGCAGGTCGATCATGTTGTGCCCTTTTGACGGTTATATCTTGCACGAACCACATGTAAGGCTCGGCCGCATAATGCATAGGCAACTAGCATGCCAAACCATTCCCAGCGCGGCTGAAACTCCATCGGCAGCCCTCAAAAGCCGACCGCGCCCAAGGCATTGCTTGACGTGCTGTTTTTTGCGCGCCTACAAGCCAAACGCGTTGGCGAATCTCAAACGCGATGTGCGGGCGGCACCTGATTATTTAATGGGCAGAAGGCAAAAACTTGAGACAATCCGGCGCGCGCCAAAGCTGCTTCAATTGCGCAACGGTCAGGCGCAAGGCTTGCATCTTCCCTGACATGATTGGTGAACATGTCTGAATTAGCGATCACGTCTGAGCAAATCCACTTCGTTTTCGCAGGCAGGTTGCGGACCGGCAGCTTCATCGAATTCGCATGCCATAGGGCCGCTCGCCTCGGTCTTAAGATCGACGTTGCGCGGGCCAGCGGCGAGGCGGTCGCCCTGAACGTTTGGGGCGCGGCAGAGTTGGTCGACGCGTTCGAGATGGCGTGCAGCCTCGGTCCCTATGATTGCCTTGTGCTTGACGTGGCGCGCCACCGCATCGGCTTGGCGGCCTGACGGAGGTTGAGATGACGGGCGGAGACAATTGGCATCCTGTGGGATTGTCTCATTCGATCGAAGCTGGAAGTTCGGCTGGCACACGTCTGTTCGGCCAGGAACTGGTGGTCTGGCGCGATGCCGGCGGGGTGGTGCATGTTTGGGAAGATCGCTGCCCGCACCGCGGCATGAAGCTCAGCTTCGGCTTCGTGCGAGGCGATCACATCGCTTGCCTCTATCATGGTTGGCAATATGACCGCGGCGGCTATTGCCAGTACGTTCCTGCGCACCCCGACCTCGAAGTGCCGAAGACCTTCAAGGTGCCGGTCTATCCGACACGCGAGCAGGGCGGAATGATCTGGACCTCGCTGTCCGAAAATCCCCCTGCCTGGCCGGATGACGGCGAGCCTACGCTGCGGTTGCGCAGTCTGTATCTCGGTTGCCGTGTCGACGCGGCGATCGCGGCCTTGGGCGGGGTTCGACTTATTCCGTTTGCGGCAGACGGACCCGCCGATGCGACTGTCAGCCGTGTGACCGATACGCTGTTTGCGGTTTCGTGCGCGCAGGACCGGCTTCTGGTCGGCATTCAGGCAATTTCGAATGCTCGCACCGCGCTTCACATATCGATCTGCGGACGACCGGAACGCTATGAAGGGCCAGGCCAGAACCACTTCCTTGGTTGGGCGCTGCAGTTGCGTCACGCCATCGAGCGATCCGGTCAGGCGTCCGCTGCCCTGGAGGCGCACTGATGTCGGTGGCGCTCGTTCTCTACAACTACGAACTGGATGAGAGCTGCTACAAGGTCCGCCTTGCGTTGTCGCTGCTGGGCCTTCAGTGGCAGGCTGTCGCCGTCGACGTTTTTCCCGGCAAGGAGCATCTTACGCCGCCTTATCTGGCGCTTAATCCTTCTGGGCGGCTGCCGATCCTGCGGGATGGCGACCTCGTGCTGCACGGCACGGAGGCCATTCTCGCGCACCTTGCCCGCGCCCATGATCCCTCGAACAAATGGCTTCCAATCGAAGGAGCAGACTTCGCCCGGGTGATGCAATGGCTGACGTTCTCCGCGCATGATCTCGGCGTCACGCTTGCGGCGCGCCAGCATTCGCTGTTTGATACGCCGGGAGAGGAATTGTCGCTTCGCGCCGCGTCCGCCCAGGCTATACGCATCATGGACGATCACATGACGGCGCGCGGCTTTGCGCACGCGGACTGGTTCGCTGCGGAACACGCAACGATCGCCGACATCGCGCTATTTCCGGCTTTTGCGCTGAGCCGCGACTTCGGCATCGATCATGACGAGTACCCGGCGCTCCGGCGCTGGGCCCGGCGCTTTCGAGGACTGCCCGGCTTCAAGACGATGCCGGGCATTCCGGATTATCACTGACGCGCCCTACGCAACAGCAACGAGGATTTGCATGTCTCTCACGCGCTTTTCGGTGAAACCGCTGTCGGCGATGACGCGCCAGCTCGCCGCTGTCGCGTCCGGTCGTGCCGATCCCGATGTGGTGATCAAGGGCGCACGGGTGCTCTCGACCTACTCGGAACGCTTGCTGGCCGATCGCGAGATCTGGCTGGCTGGCGGCCGTATCGCGGCGGTGAAAGCGTCCGGCGCCTACAAGGGTTCTGCGGCAACAATTTACGATGCCCGCGGCGGCATCGTCGCGCCCGGCCTTGTCGATCCGCATATCCACATCGAGTCCAGTATGGTGACAGCCTGTGCGTATGCGGAAGCAGCGCTTCTCAACGGCACCACCACGATTTTCTGCGACAGCCATGAAATCGGCAATGTGATGGACGTCGGCGGCGTCGAGGCGATGCTGGAAGATGCCCGCCAGGCGCCGCTGTCGATCTTCCTGACCGTGCCAAGCACCGTGCCGGCGACGTCGCCGCGGCTCGAGACCGCAGGTGGCGATCTCACGGCGGCAAAGATCGCGGCGCTGTTCGACAAATGGCCGGAGGCCGTCGCGCTCGGCGAAAAGATGGACTTTGTGCAGGTGACGACAGGTGACGAGCGCAGCCATGCCATTCTCGCGGCATCGCTGGAACGCGGCCGCCCGGTTTCAGGACATGTCTACGGGCGCGGATTCGTCGCGGCCTATGCCGCGTCGGGCGTCACTGATACCCATGAGGCGATTGATCGCGAGATTGCCGACGACATGCTGGAGGCCGGCATCTGGCTGTTCTTGCGCGGCGGACCGCCGACCACGCCATGGCATAGCCTGCCGGAAGCGATCAAGACCGTCACCGAACTCGGCGCCTCCCACAAGCGCGTTGCGGTTTGCACCGACGACCGCGATGCCCATGACCTCATGCTATTCGGGTTGGACTGGGTGACGCGCGAAGCGATCAGAGCCGGCATGACGCCGCAACAAGCCTGGGCGATGGGTTCGTTGCATGGTGCCACGCGCTTCGGCATGGAAGGCGAAATCGGCGGCATGGGCGGCGGCCGGCGCGCCGACCTCGTGTTGCTGGACGATGGCTACAAACCGGTCAACACCTGGTATGGCGGCGAACTGGTCGCAGAGGACGGCAAGATCACGCCGCTGCTCGATGAAGCGCTTTCAAGGCGCTATCGATATCCGGATGCTGCCTACCACACCGTAAAGCTGCCGAAACAGGTCAGGCTCACGCCGCCACTGCCGTCTGGGACCGTAGTCGCCCATGCGATCAAGACCGAGCTGCCTGGAATCACGCTCGGTCATGTCACCGTGCGGCTGGAGCCTGCGAACGAGTGGCAGGACCACTTCGACAAGCACGGGCTTTGCTTCGTCACGGTAGTGGAGCGCCATGCGAAATCCGCCGGTAACGTCGCTTATGGCTTGCTCAGCAATTTTAACCTCAAGAGCGGCGCGGTGGCGTCCTCGGTAGGCCACGACAGCCACAACATCATCATCGCCGGCACCAACGAGGCCGACATGCAGGTTGCGCTACGCGCTATCGAGCAGAGCCAAGGCGGCGCCTGCGTCGTCATGAACGGCGAAGTCACCGCAATGGTGCCGCTGCCGATCGCGGGGCTCCTTTCCGACAAGCGCGTCACGGAGGTCGCCGAACAGGTCAAGGCACTGAAGGTTGAATGGGAAAAGGCCGGATGCAGCATTCCCTATATGGGCTTCAACCTTATTCCGTTGTCGGTCATTCCGGAAATCCGGATCACCGACAAGGGTCTTGTCCTGGTTCCTGAAATGCAGATCCAGCCGTTGTTCGAGGCGGCGTAAGCCGATGGATCCTTGCCGGCTCGGACCGGCTGCGTCCGGGAAATAAAGTCTGTCCGGAATGCGCGCGGAATTGCGAGCCAGGTTGACGGAAGTGAGGGTCCAATGAAGCACAGCGCAGTCGACGCGGTAATCCGCGGGTTGAAGAAGGCCGGGGTCAGCGTTGTTTGCTACCTGCCGGATTCGCTGTTCAAGGAGCTATATCCGGCGCTCGACGCCGACCCCGATATTCGCACCATCCGCGTCACCAATGAAGGCGAGGGTGCGGCTATCTGCGGAGGCGTGTTTCTGTCCGGCAAGAAGGCCGCGCTGGTGATGGAGAATTCCGGCCTGCGCGCATCCGTCGAACCGCTGGCGCGGATGGGGCTGGGTGCCGGAATCCCGGTGGTGATGTTGATGAGCTACCGGGGCGAACTCGGCGAAAACAATTGGTGGGCGATTCCACACGGCACTACCATGGAGCCGGTGCTGGATGCGCTGCGCATTCCCTACCGGGTGGTGCGACAGGAAAACGAAATAGAACAGGCCATCGCCGACGTCTATGCCTGGTCGTACGCCTCCTATTATCACTCGGCGGTGGCGCTCGGCGGCGAGGTCGTGCGATGAAGCGGTTCGATTGCATGAAGGCGCTGGCCGCGCGACTGAAGGACGAACTCGTGATCGTGTCGCTGGGGGCCAGCGTCGACGAATGGTACAACGCCGCCCCGCATATGCGCCGCGCCAGTCTGTTCCAGCAGCAGCTTGGCTGCGTCACGCCCGAGGCCTTCGGACTGGCGATCGGTTTGCCGCACCGTCGCATTGTTTCGCTCGATACCGACGGCGGTATGATCTTCAATCTCGGCATTCTCGCTACGCTTGGCAACGAACAGCCGAAAAACTTGTTCGTCGTGGTCTGGGACAATGAGTGCTACCAGTCGATCGGCGGGCCGCCGACACACACCGCCTCCGGCCGGGTCGATCTCGCGGCGATTGCGCGCGGGGCCGGCGTCGAGCAGGCCTTTACGGTCCGCACCGTCGAGGAATTCGACGCGCATTGCGCCAAGGGCCTCGCCAGCGAGGTGCCCTATGTCGTGGTCGCCAAGGTTGCCGGTACCGTGCAGCCGGACATCAAGCGCAAGCACAGCGATGGCCGCGAAGATAAATACATCTTCGTTCGCCACGTGGAAGCGACCGAAAATATCGTGATCATGGGGCCCAGTGAGCACAACTGACGCGAGGGTCTCGATAGCTTCTCGGGCAGATAGGATTCCTCGCCGCCCGCTCCAATCCGCTTACGATTATGTTGTGATCGGCGCGGGGTCGGGAGGCGCTGCCGTGACGAGGCGTCTGGTCGATGCCGGCTCACACGTCTTGCTGATCGAGGCGGGGCCGCCCGGCATCGGCATCGCGGATATCGACGATCCCGCCAAATGGATGTCGCTCGGCCGCGGCGCTTATGACTGGGGCTACGATTATGCGCCGACACCGCAGGTCTATGGCCGAACCATCGGCATTCCCCGCGGAAAGGTGCTCGGGGGCTCGTCCGCGATCAACGCCATGATGTGGTACCGCGGTCATCCCGCAGACTACGACGCCTGGGACGCCTCGGGTGCGCATGGCTGGGCCTTCAAGGACGTCCTGCCCTATTTTAAGCGTTGCGAAGATTGGCAAGGCGGCGCAAACGAATGGCGCGGCGCCGGCGGTCCGCTTCGGATCGAACGAAGCCGCGCGCTTCATCCGGTGGCGGCAGCGCTGATCGACGGCGCGGCTGAACTCGGTTTGCCGGTTATCGACGATCCGAACGGCGCGACCAACGAAGGCGCGGCGCCGTCCAATTTCAATATCTGCGACGGCAAGCGCTTTAGCTCGGCCCAAGCCTATCTGTGGCCGGTGCTTTGCAACGACAATCTGACTGTGCTGCCAGATTCCCTGGTTACCCGGCTCGGCTTCGAAGGCCGGCGCTGCGTCTCGGTCAGGCACCTCGTTGACGGTGAAGAGGTGGAGACCCGCGCCACCATTGAAATGATAATGGCGCTTGGTGCGATCGATACGCCACGCCTCTTAATGTTGTCCGGAATCGGAGACCCCGCCGAACTCGGCCGGCTTGGCATCCCCGTGAAAGCTGAACTTCCTGGTGTGGGACGGAATCTCCAGGACCATCCTTTGGTGCGTGCTGTCAATTTCAAGGCCAAGCGTCCGCTCGGCGCGATCAGTGACAATGGCGGCGGCTCGATGCTGAACTGGAGGACGAGCGCTGGTCTATCGCGGCCAAATGTCCACGCTTTTCCGGTGCAGGGCCGCAGCGCCGTCGCCGAGCTCACGGACGAGTACGATCTTTCGGGCAATGTGTTTGCCATCGGAACCGGGCTCATGCGCTCGCGCAGCCGTGGCTATCTGCGTCTGCTTGGGGCGGAACCGGGCTCGCCGATCGAGGTCCAGCCGAATTTTCTGTGCGAGCCGGAGGATGTCAGCGACCTTGTCGAGGCGGTCGATCTGGTGATGGATTTGGCGGCCACCAAAGCATACGCCGACTGGTTCGACGGATATGCCGCACCGGAGAGGCGCCTTGATCGCGCCGACACTATTCGGTTCATCCGTACCGCGTGCTCGACGTTCTTTCACACTTGCGGCACAGCCAGGATGGGCAACGACGATTTGTCAGTCGTCGATGAGAGGCTGGCAGTACGCGGCATCGATCGCCTGCGCATCGCGGACGCCTCCGTCATCCCGATCATTCCGAGCTGCAACACCCATGCCCCCGTAAGCATGATAGGCGAGCGCGCGGCGGACTTTATCCTGAATTCGGCCCGGAATTTGCGTGTCTAGCGAGATCGAGAGGCATCGTTTTGACATGACCCGCGCTGAATTCATTCTGGCAGGCGATTTTTTGCTCACGATGGATGCGCAAAATTGCGTCATCCCCGGCGGCGCCGCTCACATCGCGGACGGACGGATCCTTGGGGTGGACAGGTTGGACGTGCTTGCCGCGGCATTTCCGGCAGCGCCGGTAAAGCGGGTTAGGAATTCCGTGCTGATGCCGGGCCTGATCAACGCGCATGCCCATTCCGGTTTCCTGCGCGGGACCGCCGAACATCTTCCGGTATGGGACTGGCTAACGCTCCACATCAATCCGATGCACCGGGTACTGCGGCCCGAGGAGGCCGCGGCGGCGTCACGGCTGTGTTATGCCGAGTCGGTGATCAGTGGCACGACAACCGTGGTCGACATGTGGCGATTCATGGAGGGCAGCGCCAAGGCGGCTGAGGCGATCGGCAATCGGCTGGTCGCGGTGCCCTATGTCGGCGAGCATCCGGAGTATGATTATTTCGATACGCTCGACATGAATGAGGCCCTCATCGAAACATGGCACCGTAAGGACGGCGGCCGCGTCAACGTCTGGGTTGGACTGGAGCACCCGTTCTATGCCGACGAGGCCGGACAGCGTCGAGCGATCGGGCTTGCCAAAAAGCACGGCACCGGCTTCCACACTCATTGCAGTGAGGCCGAGATAGAGGTTGCCGAATTTGCGAAACGCTACGGTAAGCGGCCCATGTTCGCACTCGACGACCTCGGTTTCTTTGAGGCGCCGCAGACGATGATTGCGCACGGCGTCTGGCTCGACGCCAGCGAGATCGAATTGATTTCCAGGCGGCGCGTGTCGGTTGCGCATAATCCGGTCAGCAACATGAAGCTCGCCAGCGGCATCGCGCGCGTCGGCGACATGCTAACGGCCGGCATTGCGGTCGGCATCGGCACCGATGGTGAAAAGGAGAACAACAACTTCGACATGTTCGAGGAAATGAAGGTCACGTCATTATTGGGAAAATTGAAAGACCTCGACGCGGCAGCGATGGACAGCTGGCTCGTGCTGCGCATGGCGACGATAACCGGTGCCAAAGCAATCGGTCTCGACCACGAGATCGGTTCGATCGAGGCCGGCAAGCGCGCCGACATCATCGCCGTGCGCACCGATACTCCCCGTATGACGCCGCTGTTCGGCGACGGACCGTATTTCAACCTGCAGCACAATCTGGTCCATGCAGTACGCGGCGGCGACGTTGCGATGACGATGGTGGACGGCGAGATCCTGGTCGAGGATGGCGTATTGAAAACCGCCGATCTCGGCGAGATCATCGCCGACATTCACAAACTAGCGCCCGGGCATTTCTCTCGCCGCGCTGCCTTTCTCGCCGAAAATGCCGGGGGCACCGTGCAATGGACGCAGAAGGGCCAATGACCGATGCGGAGGCCGAACAGATGACAAAAACCACGGACGCAGCCGCGCTGGATCACTGGTATGCGGTCGAGACCAGCGCCGATCTCGGCAGCGCGCCAATACGGACTCGGCTGCTCGGGCAGGATATCGAATTATGTCGCGATGCCCGCAGCACGCCAGCGATCACGGAGGTTTACGAGAACGGCACGCGCGGCCCGCCGTTGCCGTTTCGCGAGCGCTACGGTTGCGTCTGGACAACGCTCGGCAAGCCAGAGCGCGACATCTTCGATATCGGGGAGGCCGACGAGCCCGACCGCCGCTTCGTACCCTGCGGCTGGGTGAAGATGCGGGCCTCGGGTCTTCGCGTGGTCGAGAACTTCCTCGACATGGCGCATTTTCCCTTCGTGCATAAGGACATTCTCGGCTCGGAAGAACATGCGGAAGTGCCGAAATACTCCAGCGAACTTCGTCGTGACGTGGATGAAGTCTGGGCCAGCAACTGCAGCTTTTTCCAGCCGCGGATTGCGGCGACAGAGCTGGAGGGCGCGTTCGTGCAGCTGACGTACCGGGTGCCCAGCCCATTCGTGGTCATGCTGTACCGTGTCTGCCCGACCTCGCCGAACCGTCTCGACGCCATCGCGCTCTTCATCCAGCCGCTGGAGGAGGATCTCTGCCGTGCGCAGCCGGTGATGTATCTGGTCGACGGCGTCTCGACGCATACTTCGCTGCTGATTTTCGAACAGATCATCTTCCTGCAGGACCGGATCATTCTCGAAAACCAGCGACCGCTGCTGCTGCCGCTGGAGCCGCGCCTCGAAATCCCGACCCGGGCCGATGGTGCCTCGATCACCTACCGGCGCTGGATCAAGGAAAAAGGCCTTCGCTTCGGAACCGTTGCACCGCGATCCTAGAGCATGATCCGGAAAAGTGGATACCGGTTTTCCCTCGCGACAAACGCGAAGCGTTTGCGCGGAGATCATGCTCAAGCAAAATGATAGAGCGGGATGTAGGATCTCGTTCGGCAAGTTGGGAATTCGGGGCCTTATCTTCGTCGGCGGCATCATCCTAGGGAGCCTGTGTGTTTAAGCATTCGTGGAAGAAAATCGCCCGGCCGGAATCTGGTTCTCGCAATTCTATTCCGCATATTGCCGCAACTATGAAGTTTATTCCCGCGCCAACGGCGTATCATCGGGCAAATCTGCAATTCGATTGCACGTCTGCGCTGCTATTGTCGAACCAAGGCAGAAATGTCAGGTGAGAACGAGCGACAGCGATGCGGACAATAGGTTTGATTGGCGGAATGAGTTGGGAAAGTACTGCTGTGTATTACCGCCGGCTGAATGAGGAGGTTCGCACCCGGTTGGGCGGCCTTCATTCCGCTGACATCCTGATGCGTTCGGTCGACTTTGATGCGATCGTCAGCCTGCAGAAGCAAGGGCGCTGGGATGAAGCCTGTCAGGTTCTCGCCGACATTGCGCGCGCTTTAGAAGAAGGCGGCGCGGGTTGCCTGCTGATCTGCACGAACACGATGCACAAATTGGCCAACGAAGTGCAGCAGGCGGTGTCAATACCCCTTCTGCACATCGCCGATGTCACGGCCGCGGCAGTGAAGGCCGTTGGCCTGGTTCGGCCGCTGCTTCTTGCGACGCGTTACACGATGGAGCAAGACTTCTATGTGGCAAGGTTGCGCGAGCGTTTTGGGCTCGATCCGGTGATACCCGACGCCAGCGACCGCGCCGTCGTTCACGACATCATTTTCGACGAATTGTGTCGAGGTATCGTTCGCGATGACTCGCGAAACTTCTATCTGGACGTGATCGCGCGGGGAAAAGCGCGGGGCGCAGACAGTGTGATCCTTGGCTGCACCGAGATCTGTCTACTGGTCGGTCCGCAGCACATCGACCTGCCGGTGTTCGATTCGACGTCGCTGCACGCCGATGCGGCGATCGAGTTTTCCATAGCAAAAGAGCTTGTCAGCTCGCTTGAAATCGCGGCCGTTAACCCCTGAAATGGCACCGATTTTGCTAAGTTGTGCAGGTGGACAGCGATGGGATTTTAGAGGGTATCAGTGAGATGGTTGCTGTCATCGGATCGATCCGGCCGGTTCTCGATCACGTTGTCGTCAACGTGATGGGGAAGCTCGACGAGACTGCCGCGCAATATACCCGCCTCGGCTTCCAGCTCACGGAACGCGGCCATCACACGCTGGGTTCGAGCAACCATCTTGCGATCTTCGGCGCCAACTACCTCGAACTTCTCGGCTATCTGCCGGGGCGCGAGACCAAGCGCGCGGATCTATGGGCGCACCCTGCGGGACTGACCGGCCTCGTGTTCAAGTCGGTCGATGCCGATCTGGTCTATTCGACCTTGAAAGAGCGCGGTATTCCAGTGCAGGAGCCGATGAGCTTTGCGCGGCCGGTGGCGCTTAAGGATGGCGCGGAGGACGCCCGCTTCAGGGTTATTCGCCTCGCTGGGCAGGAAGTTCAGAACGGCCGCACTTTCTTCTGCCATCACGACACGCCTGAACTGGTGTGGCGCCCGGAATGGCAGTCCCATCCCAACGGCGTCACCGGCATCGTCGAGTTCGTGATTGCCTCGCGCGAGCCCGCGCGCACCGCGGCCCTCTACGAAAGGATATTTGGTCCCGACTTGCTGGCAGCAGCCCCGGGCGGTGTGTCGTTCCGCGCCGGCACGGCCACCGTGCTTGTGCTGGAGCCAGCCGCCGTCGCGGCGCGCTACGCCGGAGCCGCGCTCGAGAACGAGGACGGCTCTGACCGAATGGTCGCACTCACTTTCAAGGTTGCATCGCTCGCCACGCCTCGTGGGCTGTTCGATACCGCCGGCATTCCATACCGGGCTTTCGCGGACGGTATAGTTGTGGCGCATGCCGACGCAGCCAATGTCGCACTTGGGTTCACCGTGTGAGGCCGGCGATGAACATCGACTTTGACTTAAGGCTCAGCAGCGGCAGCCTGACAACGGAGAGAGACTGAACATGCGCGCGGTAGTCCTTCATGAACATGGCGACAACGATCAACTGAAGTACGTCGCGGATTATCCGACGCCGAAGGCCGGCGACGGCGACGTCGTCGTGCGGGTGCGGGCCTCTTCGATCAATTACCATGACGTGTTTACCCGTCGCGGCATGCCGGGCATCAAGGTGCCGCTGCCGGTCATCATCGGATTGGATGTCGTTGGTGAGGTCGCCGAGCTTGGCGCCGGCGTCAAAGGCTGGAAGGTCGGCGATCGCGTTCTGATCGATCCGGTTAATCGCGTCGAAGGCGGTCTGATGGGAGAGACGCAGGACGGCGGTCTCGCCGAATTTTGCCGCGCCAAGGCGCATCAGTTGGTGCGGATTCCCGACGCGGTTGGCTTCGAGCAGGCGGCGGCGCTGCCGGTCGCCTACGGAACCGCAATCCGCATGATGAACACCACCGGCAAGATCAAGCCTGGCGAGAAGGTGCTGATCCTCGGCGCCAGCGGCGGCGTCGGGGTGTGCTGTGTGCAGCTCGCCAAGCTCGCCGGCGCCTACGTCATTGCCTGCGCCGGCAGCGAAGAAAAGGGGCGTCGCCTGACCGAACTCGGTGCCGACGAGATCGTGCTCTACACCCAGAACGACTTCATGAAGACGGTGTACGAGCGGCACGGCAAGCCGCATCGGCGGCGGTTCGTCGAAGGCGGCGGCGTCGATGTCGTCGTCAATTTCACCGGCGGCGACACCTGGGTGAAATCGCTGCGCTGCCTGAAGCTGGGCGGTCGGCTCTTGACCTGCGGCGCTACGGCTGGCTTTGCGCCGACGGAAGATTTGCGTTTCATCTGGACCTTTGAGCTGCAGATCCTTGGCTCCAACGGCTGGGAGCGCGACGACATCATCAAATTGTTCGACCTGGTCGAGACCGGCAAACTCAAGGTGTTGATCGACAAATCCTACCCGCTCAAGGAGGCGAAGGAGGCGGTGCGCGTCATCGAGGATCGTGCCGTGTTCGGCAAAGTCGTGGTGACGCCTTGAACAAGCCCGTAGCCCAGCCGCTGACCGCAGCCCAAATCCAGCAGATGCTGGATGTCTCGCCGTTCAACCTCTTCCTTGGCCTCACCGTCGCGACAGCTGATCCGGCCAAGCAGGAGGTCACGATGAAGTCGACGATGCGGCCGGAATTCGAACGCCGGCCCGGTTCGAAGCAATGGCACGGCGGGGTGATCGCGTCGGTCATCGACACCGCGGGCGACTTTGCCGTAGGCATGATGATTGGCCGCGGCCTGCCGACCGTCAACTTCCGCGTCGATTATCTGCGGCCGGCGATCGACACCGCTCTCGTTGTGGTTGCGCGGGTGCGCCGCGCCGGCAAGAGCGTCGGCGTCGCCGATGTCGACGTGTTTGACGAGAAGGGAGCGCTGCTCGCGGTCGGGCGCGGCACCTATTCGACGCTGGAAACATAACAACATCGTAAGGGACGGACGACGCGCAACAAGAGGAGCCGGTTCGACAATTCGAAAGGGAAGGACAAACGATGAGCAGGCTTTCGAGACGCGATTTTCTGGCAGCGACCGCGGGCGGCGCGCTTGCATCCCGCT